>Ga0307378_10001427_pt1 | contig 39116 bp, 58 predicted proteins | sample UN1MG_FD_202238 | JGI IMG/M metagenome (GOLD analysis project Ga0307378, IMG submission 202238) | Soil microbial communities from Risofladan, Vaasa, Finland - UN-1 | ecosystem: Environmental > Terrestrial > Soil > Coastal area > Acid sulfate soil | place: Finland: Risofladan, Vaasa | collected...
GATTTTGAAGAAAACTTATCAAATAAATTAGTTAAAATAAGAATATGGGACGAGGACGGTTACGGTAATTTTTATCTTGAATTATTTGATAGTGCTGAAAATTATTTTAGACTGGGTATATCAGATGCCGATGTAGAACAGGCACAAGTAGTCTGTTCAGCCCCTATTATCGAATCAGGGACGGTTACAGCCAGACAAGATATTACAGAGCGTGACGTATCCGGTACGCCAACCGAATTAATCGGCGATGTAATTACTGCCGGAGCGAATTCTTATATATATTTAGAGCAAGATGTAGATCTGGGAGAAGCATCTGTAATTAACTATCATGTAATTATTACCGAGGCTGGTAATGATTATATGAATGTGTTTACTATTTCGGCCTATGATTGGGCAACCGACAAATTAACATTAAGCACATCAACAACTGACACGATTGCAATCGGAACCGGTTACATGGTTATAGGCGCGGGTGGCAATAAAAAAATATATGACTCGGCGGGCGAATGGAACGACGAAGATTATGACGATGGTTCTTATAGAATCCAGTTTACATCGGGGCAGCAATCAGGAAACACATTTACTATTGATAGCGCTGAAGTTAGCGGAGCAAAAAAATGGATTGTAACCACAACCGCTATGGACCCGATGCCAATTGAAGGCGATACTTACGTAATATATCAAGTAGATGAAACCTGGCAGTATGACTATGACATAGAAGCCGTTGAAAATTATTATCACGAATATATAATCTTAATGACTGATACCAACGGTTGTTATGCGTGGTGTGACGGCTTGCCGGTTTGGGATACTGCCAACGTTGTCAAACAATTTAATAAATTAAAAATATTCGGTGGCGTAGGTATTTTAATGGATTATCTTGAGGTTGATACTGTTCCGTCAACCTGGACAACGGCGGTATTGCCGACAGGTACTTTGATCGGCGAGGCTATTACCAATGAAACGATTCTAGCACCAACAATAGCTAGCACAATAGCAACAGCTTCCGCGGGCACGCATAAGTTGGGATGGGTTAAATATCCAGCTACAGCCTCAGTTACTCCAGGAGCAAGCATAGGAGGGCAATTGATTGTTTCTCCTGAATGCTTTGCAATAATAATAGATTAGGAGAAATAATGACAGACATGGGTTATAAAGAACCAGAAAGTTGGAATAAAATAGATAACGACAAACCTATTAGACAAGTTATTTTGCCTAGCTAAGATAGAAAAGTAGATGTATGTAAAGAAATTTCTAATGATGATGATTTATCGTTTTATTTAACATACACGTCAACAACAGCACAACGTGCTTACATTCAAATTTTATGGTAAAATTGGAGGAAAAAATATGTGGACTTTATTAGGATTAAGTCTTATATTAATGGTAATAGGCCAATTAGTTCATCAGGTCTATAAACTACGTAGGGAAGTAAAAGATAAAAACTCTTCTACGTTTAGTGTTGGAGACTATTGGGCAGCAAATAAGTTAGGTATATTTTTAAACTTTATACTTGTTATTCTAGTGGCTGGGGCCAATTCTTTCCTTCCAACTGGAATCGCAATAGAGGCAGTTGCAGGATTGCTTGGTTTAGGTTATGCGATAGATTCTGCTGTTTCAAATATGTTTGGTGATAAATTAAAAAGCGGGAAATAAAATGTTAGTAAGTGCATTTTTTACACAAAACGGTAGTCCTACTACAGGACTATCACCAACGATAAGAATTAGAGACGCTAGTGATGGAAGTTTAGTAGTTACAGATGCGTCCATGACTGAGGTCGGTGACGGATTTTATAAATATGATTTTACAGGATATTTATATTCTACTGATTACACTATAAGAACTGATGGTGGTGCTACTTTAGATGATTCCGAAAGATATGGTTACAGTGTAAACGAATCTTACAGTGAAGACGTGGCCTCACAAATTTGGAGTACAACTGTCTCTGGTTATTCTGTCTCATATGGAGAGGCAATCGGTTTAATTAGACAAATTGAAATAGGTAAATGGGAAATTTCCGGTAGTTATCTTACTTTCTATGATGATGATGGTGTTACATCCATTGCTACATTCTTGTTAAATGACCCAGATGCACCAACATTAAGGACACCACAATAATGGCTTTAATTCTAACAAAAGGAATGGGATCGGTAAACCGAATGTTAATAAAAGGTTTTGGCGCCGTTGGTGAACCTCCCACATTTGTTCGTCAGGGATTTTTAGACAGATTTCCTGCAGATCATATGATGGGCAGGAAGACTATTAAAAATAAAGGATTCATTCATGTTCCAGGAAAAGGTAATTAATAATGGATATTCAATTAGGCTCAGCCTACAGACTAAAAGTTCAAATAAATACGGCTTTTGGTAGCCCTGTTACTGGTGGTGATTACGCCGTTATGTTAAAAAGAAACAATGACGATAAATACTGGGACGGTGATAGTTGGGAAGATGCTGCCGCGTCTGGTTTGACTTTAACACACGATGCTTATGGGTCTTGGTACTCTATTGTTCCAGGAACTGCATTTACTGAATTGGGCCAATATACTGCTATATTTGATTCAGCAAGTCCTGACATAACAGATAGTTTTGATCTTAATGTAGTAAGAAAAGCCAGCCAATGGTCGGTTAGGGGAGAGTAAAATGTCAGTTAGTAGAGTACAGGCAATACAGGGCGAAACTGTAAGATTAAGAACAAAATTTTATCATAACAATGAATTAGCCGACCCATATTCTTTGGGGACAGTTCAAATTTTAAATCCTTCCGATGTCGTGTTAGCCACAGCGTCTCCAACTCAAGAATCTGTAGGAATTTATTATGTAGATTACACGGTTGGGGCTGCTGCCACCGTTGGTTGGTACACTGATGTATGGAACAGCATAGTATATGAATATGGCTGGGATTCTCAAACGGTTACTAATTCGTTTTATGTTCAACAAAGTAGTTGGGACGCGGTCGCTCCTAATACGTGTAGGGTTTATGATTATGTTTATTATGCTAATGGTACGCCACGTCCTACTTCAATAGGATATGCGACCATAACGCAACTTCCTTATGATTATAGTAATGCGTTATTTTCAAATAGAACTGATGATGGTGTGAGTGCCACATCCGATTCCGCTGGATACATCTACTGGGAGATTATTTGGGGTGCACAAGTTGTTTTTGAAATTGAGGATGCAGGTATAGGTAAAGAAATAATAATTCCCGAACTCAGTTCTGTAAGATTAACTGACGCTACGGAGGTTTAAAATGGCAATTATACCGTACGCACATAAAGTATACATAACAAAACTTAGAAAGTTTTTAGGCGATGAAACAACTTTAAATAAATTAATTGAAGCAGAGGAATGTGATGACCAGTTTTTATATCAGGCCATATTGGACTCATTAGATAGAATAAATTGGGAATTCACGCCCGAGACTACATACACCCTAGATAATTTTACTACCGAGTTTGGACCATGGGAACCAATTAAAACAGGCGCTGTCCTTGAAGTTTTAATTGGTAAAGGAATATTGTCAGCTCGAAATGTTTTAACTTATAATGATGCTTCTAATATTACGGTTTCGGATATGGATACTTATGGCAGGTACATTAATTTTTTTAATTTACTTACTAATAAATTTATTAGAACTGTTACTATGATTAAAACCAGAAAAAATATAGACGGTTGCTACGGAGGCGTGGACAGTGCCTTTAGTTATTAAACAATGCTTTATCTAGAAAACATATTAATAAGTTCATACGACGTTCAATCGTTGAATATATCGTGGGACATCGTTTCGACTACAGAAACTGTTTCAGGCTACGGACTAGACATTTATAGGTCTGAAAATCCAGTTTGGATTGCCGAGGATATAACATCTGTTGTATCTGGTATATATCTGGACGTAGAAACAGATTATACTGATTATACCATAAGCGGTCTGGATATAACGTCGCAATGGTCGTATCGAAATTATTTTCTTCAAGTAAGAAATCTAACTACTCAAGTTGTGGGGACTATGTATGGTCCTTACAAAATGGAAACTGCCAGAGATTTAACAGCTCAGGAAATTATAAGAAATCATAATATAACTTTGCGTTCTACTTACGGCGGTCGTCCATTTCTGGTATTAAAAAGAAAAACAAATGGACAAGAATGCACGAATTGTTATGAAGAAATAACCAGCAGGCGTACTGAAGAACACTGTAATACTTGTTATGATACAAAATGGGTTGGTGGCTACTGGACACCTATTCAAATTCAAGGTATGATGAACGCTGCCCCTAAAAGAAATCAAATTACAGTTTGGGGTGAATGGCAGGCGTCAGACGTTATTTTAACAGTTTCTAATTACCCCATACTTGTTCCTAAAGATATAATAGTGGATAAACTAAATCGTCGCTGGCTGGTTATTCAAGTTAGAACAGTAGAGAAAGGACTATACATATTAAGCCAACAGGCACAGTTGCGTCTTATAGTTAAAGGGGACGTAGTGTATGATTTTGATGTGTCTAACAGTTGGAGTTAAATAATGGGCATCTTCGACAAACCTAAAAAAATATTAGATTCTTCTGTCTGGGAAAATAATAAACTTCGTCCGGATGTAAGATTATATATTCTAAAAAGACTAGAAAGCCTGACCACTATAAAACCCGTAAAATTTATACAAATTACATTTATAGGGTCAACTGCGGGCTATCAATATAGTGAGTCTTCCGATATAGATATTCAAGTAATACTGCATCCGCAGTATGATGATTTACAGCAATTTTACCATCAAGTTTTTAAAACAACCAACGGGCAATTTTTACCAGGTACTGTTCATCCTATTAATTTTTTTATATTAACTTCTCCAGCCGCTGAATCGCTAAATAAAGATAGACTAACCGTAGGTTATGATTTAATAACGGATGAATGGATTAAAAAACCAAAAAGACCTACTCACGAAGAATTATATCAATTCGAATTAAATGACCCGGTTTTTAAATTACAGGCTGAAGATATAGCTAGACAACTGGCTCAGTATAAAAGACGCCCTAATGCCCAAGAACTAGAAGATATCGCCGGCATATACCAACGCATAGACACAGACAGAAAAACTATGTTTCAACATCCAAGTGGGCACGGCGGGTCCAAAAGTTATGCTAACGCTATGTATAAATATTTAGAAAACCTCTATGGTTCAAAACTTGAAAAATTATTCCACAAATATTATGATCCTGTAAGAAACGCCAAGGAGCAAATGAATGCCGAATAAAATTATAGGCATACCTGATAAATCTATCACTACTGTTCCCCGTCAAACTACGTTTGAAACTTGGGAGGGAGTTATACAATATCACAAGGCAGATAAAGCTGGTCCACACTATGACATTAGAATTGGCGATTCGTCTGCGGGTATAGCTCATAGTTGGTCTGTGCGGGAACTTCCTAAACCTGGCGAAAAAGTTTTAGCTATCCAACAGCCTGATCATTCAACTTCTTATATGGATTACGAAGGTACTATAGAAAAAGGTTATGGTAAAGGTAGTGTTGAAAAAGTCTTCAGAGGAAAAATAGAACTATTAAAATCTGAACCTGATAAAATTTCTTTTAATTTATATGACGGTAAAAAAGTTATTAGATTAAATCTTATAAAAGTTGATTTTGGCTGGTTATTAGTTAATAGTACCCTAACTAATAAAAGTAGACCGGACATTCCCATGGATAAACCTTCCTACCCAAACATCGAATACGACAAGCTTGATTTTAGCAAACCTAGCCAAGTTTTTTCTCCCAAGATAGACGGGGCGCACAATATTGTGGCTTTTCGTCCTAATAAAACTTTAGAGGTGTCTTCCTACAGGCCATCAAAAGGCAAAACTGGGATTATAGACCATTCTTACAGAACCAATCTATATAAAATTTTAACTCCATCTGAATTTAATAATACTTTAGTACGGACAGAGATATTTGGTGTTACTCCAGAAGGCAAAGTTTCTAAATCTACTGAAACTTCAGGTTTATTAAATTCTGAAGTTTGGAAAACTCGGGAAAGCAAAGCCAAATTAAATAATATGCTTATCGACGTAATCAAATATAAAGGTAAGGATGTATCAAAGAGACCATATGCTGACAAACTAAAATTTATGCAAGAGATATCTAATAAAATATCTGAATTAAAAATGCCACCATTAGCTAAAACTGAAGCTGAAAAGTTACTTATGGTAAACTCAATCGCTAAAGGCAAAAATCCTTTAACTGAAGAAGGTATTGTAATTTATGATTTAGAAAAATCTGTTCCTTTGAGAGCAAAAATTAGAAAAGATATAGATGTGCATATTCAAGATTTTTTTCCAGGTCAAGGCAGATTAGCGGATAAAATGGTAGGTGGTTTTTTCGCGTCTAGAGGAAAAGGCGGCCCGCCCATTATTAGAGTTGGCAGTGGGCTTTCAGATGAATTACGGGCAGACATGTTTAAAAACCCTGAAAAATATAAAAACCGACTAGCCAAAATTTATATTCAAAATGAATATCCTAGCGGTAAAGTAAGAGTGCCGATATTTAAGGAATTTAGAGACGTTCTTTAATAAAGGCTTGACATATATCCAATTATAGAGTATATTTAGAGATGAGCATATTTAAATTTACAAGAGTATCAGATCCTGAATTTGATGAAACAAAATTTACGGAAAAATTAGCTGAAAAATTATCTCCAATGTTAGGAATAGGTAAAATTGAAGGTATAGATGGAGCCACTATTTTTATTAGGAAGAAAACGGATCAACCAATAAAATTAAAAGATTATCTTTATCCTAAAAATTTGAATTTAGAGTACTCCGATATGTCCGAAATTGAGCAAAACCGTTTAACTAACCTAATCAAACTGGTTATATAATGACTATTCCAGACGAAGGGTTTATTTTAGGCACAGGCAGTAATTACAGCCTATATACAAAAAGAGTTTTTTTAAGTTTTGCTCAGGAACTGTTTGCTTTACATAGTAAATATACCTGGCGCAGGGATGTAAATACTACCAGTATATTTATAGCTGACAAGTACGCTCTGGACACAAAATTTTTAGAAAAGAAACCAGCCATAATTTTAGAGCGTGGAGGAATGCGCTGGGAACGCTCCAGTATCGCCCAAAGAATGGATTTGCATTTAACCAATATGCAAGAAGATTATTCAGACTTAATTAGGGGCACTGTTAGATATAATTGTCTTGCTAAAAATGGTTTAGTAGCCGAAGAAATCGCGTTAGCTTTATTAAATGCCGTTACTGGCTTCAAGAAACAATTTAGAAAAAATGGAATTCATCAAATTTTAGATATTTCGGTTGGAGAGGAAACATTATTAAAAGCTGACGCCGATATAGAACTGTCTGTAGTGCCAGTAATAATAGTTTATACTACACAAAAGAAATTGACTTCTTCTATAGATTTTTATTCTATTTATGTTACTCTTACAACTGGTGACACCACTGCAATTTTATTAGAAAACATAGATTACACCGTTAGACAGTCCACAATAACTTTTACTAAGGCGCCTGTCGCTGGATCTACTGTACAGGCTATTTATGTTGATGCAGGAACACTAAATGAAATTACTGAATCTCCTACTCCCGCGACAGATGGAATTACAACCGAATTTACTTTATCTGGTGCAGTCTATGGTTATGGACCTCTAGTTGAAACATTTGAAATAATTAGTAGCGGTGTTGAGTCAGATTCGGATACATGGGAGGAAGCAACTATTGTTAGTGGGTGGTTCAATGTCTAATAAATTGACACAAGATTCTTTTATAGATGAATTAGAAAAACAAGCTGGTGGTTTAATTTCGACACTGATAAAAACTAATCCTAAGTATTTCTTAAAATTGATTAGAAGTTCGGGCATAGGCCGAAATATTGGTAGCGGTGCAATTGCCAGAGGCGTTGCCGGAACAGCCATAAATCCTCAAAACCAATTATCTTATTGGTCAAGTCCGCTAAAAAAATTCGTTGGGCGTACATTGGGATCTTTGTATAGAACTGAACAAGCTGTTACACGAAGTGCTCCAAAAGGCAGTGGTTTTATGGCTCATTTAAAAGGGGCGGTCAACCAAACAAAGAAAAATTTTCAGTATAGTGTTAGTCCTGGTAAACTAACTGCGGCTGAACAGGTTACCAGACCGACTACAGGCATAATAGCACCTGGCAAAAATCCTAAAACTAAATTATTTTTAAATAAGACTCCTACAGTTAAAGGGGGCAATATTTATTCAAGAAAACCATTAGGAATGGCAACAAAGTTTTTGGCAACCGGCACAGGTTTGGGTCTTGCTGTTGGCGCGACAACTCCTGGCAGTTTAAAAAATAAAACTAAAGAAGGACTAGAAACTACTATAGGTTGGGGACTATTTAAGACTCCAGCATCTTTATACGCCGGGGCGCAACTTACCGGAATGGTTAAAGATATATACAAAACAATGAAAGAACCTAAAAAACAACAATACTAATTGGTCAGAGTGGCCAATTTTTAGGAGGAAATAATAAATGGCATATATTAAACCAGGTGTAGAAGTACAACAGGTTCAGGAATCAGTTTCTCCAAATTTGATTCCACCGGATTTAACTGCTTGTATTGTAGGGCCTGCGTATTATGTCTCAGAGATCACCGATAACCCAGATTCTATTTGGATGTTTAATTATGAACCATACGATAAAGACAGCGGTAATACAATTGTAGTATCCGGTCTAACTGATGATATGGTTCTTGATCAAGACTCCGTATATGTCGATTTAATTGGTGGTACTACAGCGAATGCTGGGATAATTCTTCATCTGGACAGCACAGATTTTGCTACTTCAGCTTCGGGATTGGCTATAGATACCGCTGCGGCATCAACCAATATTACTGATGCTTTTGATGGAGCAACTATCAAAATAGGCTATCGTGCTAGATACACTAATAAAAATACATTAATGTATATAGACTCTGTGGACGAAATTAGATCAAGACTGGGTGTAATTAATACAATGAATCCATTGGCATACGGATTACAAGCAGCATTACTTGCCGCTAATAAAACTGTGTTTGGATTTGGTGTTATTTCATCTGATGATAATACACATGCTGCCGCACTAGGTTATTTAGGCGCGAAAGATGTATACGTATTAACTCCGCTGACTCATACAGACGCCGTGTTAACTAATTACAAAGAACATGTGAACTACTTCTCTACCCCAGAGCAAAAGAAACTTAGAATTAGTGTACAAAACAAATCAATTGCTTGGACAAATTCTGATGACGGTGATCTTGGAGATTATGCGACAGGCTATGCTGCCGCATTGGCTGGGGGTTACGTTGGTTCTACCGCTCAAACCTTAAAAGCAAATGCTTTGAGTTATGGTGAAAAAAGAATTTTCTGGACATTCCCTGACGTTTCTTATGTCAGAGAACGCAGACATATTTCAACATTGAAACAGTCTTATTTAGATTATATGTATACTAACGAACAACTTGGATTAAATGCAATTCTTGCAACCAATGTTACATTGGCCAGTGGCACCAAATATTATGCTGGAGAGGAACTAACCAATGCTTTATGGACAATTTTAGCCGCGGAATTTTCTTATCTGACAGTGTTAATTCCTGTGCCAGGATACTATTACGCGTGCATCGTGGCTGGACAAATTTCTGCGTACCCACCATCTCAACCGTTTACCAATATTTCTATTCCAGTTATTTCGAGAGTTAAATACACCAACGATGTATTTACCGAGACTCAACTGAATACGATTGCGGAAGGTGGAAATTACATATTCGTACAATCTACTGACAGTTCACCTATTTATTGCAGACATCAGTTATCAACTGATATGTCAACAGTCGAACGTCGTGAACTTAGTATTACCAAAACTTTAGACTTTGTGTCTAAATTTATTGCTAACGGTTTACTGCCATATATCGGACGCTACAATATTTCGTCTGCGTTTTTAAAATTGCTCTCAATGACATTTTCCGCGCAAGCCACATATTTAGTCCGTGAAGGACATGTAAACGGTCTTACTCTTGAAAAAATAGAGCAGGACGTAACCCAAAAAGATAAGGTATTAGTTACCATGAGAGTGGAAGTTAAGTATCCTGTCAACTACATTAGAATCACATTGATTTTTTAGGAGATTAAATTATGTCTATTTTTGGTGATTGGGATTTTAAAGGTGGTCATGTTCAGGATATTGGTTTAGAACGAGGAGAAGATTTTGTTTCATCTGAATCTATTGTAATCTGCGCTGCTTTACCACGCGAAAATGATAGTTTACCTATTGGTTTGTCTGATCTTGTTCCAATCGGGGTATTAGATAATGCTACGGTTGCTCAAAACAAACAAATTCAACAAATTTTCGAAATTGGTTCCAGAATCCCGTATTTTATTTCTGGCCGCACATATATTCAAGTACAATTATCCAGAGTCTTTTTTAATGGTAATAGTTTACTTGCTGCACTGTATCCTAAATCAGCTTATTTTCCACGGGCTATACCAGTTGATAAACCTGGTTCAGAGACCACATACAATGGCACAACTACTCAATTTTATACTAATTTAGCATCTTCATTCTTTAATAAACCCACCGATTTAGCTCTTATCGCACATGATAGTGAGGACGAACCGGTTGGAGGAATGCTTTTAAAAACAGCTTATGTCCAAAACTATCAAATGTCTATTACAGGACAACAAACGATAGTATTGGAAAATGTTACTCTTAGAGTATCAAATATTGAAGGATTAGATATTATTAGTTAATATAAAAAATAGAGTAAAAAAATGAAACCCTGGAGATGTTATCTCCAGGGTTTTTTATTACTTATGAGTACAATCGTTTAGGTGTTGGAAAAATAGTTTTCCCATCCCAGGGACAACCAGGACATTCTTTTTTGTGAAGTTTATTAATTTGTGATTGATATTTTTTAGCTATGTCTTGTATAACAAACGATCCAAAACCTTTGTCTAAGACTATAAACCCCCAATAAAGTAATTTGAATGGCAATCTGCCCTTAACCTGTCCAAGAAGTTTTAATCTAGTCGGCACTTCTTCTATAGGTTTATTGTGCTTAATATAATCTATTCGATTAATGATTGTGTCTATCAACGGTGGTTCTAGTAAAACTTTGTGATGAATATGCCAGTAAAACGGTGATGTACAAAAAATAGTTTTACAGAATGCTTTAAGTTTTTTAGATTTTGTTATTGGGCCCAAGAAACTTTTATCATCATAAATCATTGTTTTTCCTTTCTTAATTATATAAGTTTTTATATCTTCTTATACCCCATTTAATGTAAAAAAAGAACCCCGATTACAAAATCGGGGTCTTTATCGAAACTGTCCATTAGGAGTTGGAGGGGCCTTTCCCAATAGGATTTCGACTATGATATTCCCAAAACTAAATTCACATAATATAACACGTTGTCTTTTGGACCTTCACTATTAATTTTAAATTTAGGATCAATCGTGATACTGGCAATTTCAGTTTCAGATGGATGTGTTAAAATTTTTGGATCGTAATTTCCATACAAGTTTGATAATCTTGTGTGTTGAGTTTCAGGACTTAAAACTAATTTTATTGGTGTAAAATTAGCTTTTAAAAATGCCTTATATTCATTTAGAAATCTAACATCATCAATAACATATTTATTGCCTGGCCACAATGTAGCTCTTATTATGTCAATCCAAATAGAATCTCGTACCATTTGCCTGCCGCCCTCGGTACCTAAAAATTGTAAACGTTTTCTAGGTTTTGGAATTTCGTGTTCAATAGATTTAGTCATTTCGATAGCAGTAACCATATTTTTATATTCAAAATCCGATAGACTTATATATTTTAAAATTCTTTTTGTAATAATATCGTCTGTTCGGCAACCGTCTTCGATATCCGCTACAATATTTTTAATCGCGGCTGCTAACGTACGTTTTTGATATCCATGATTTTTTACTAGATGATCTGCTACAGTAGTCTTGCCCGAACCCATCGGACCTATTATCATAACTCTGGCGTTTGTCATTATTTAACCCAATGGTCAGAAATGGTTGCGTCTACAGCCATGATTACGTGTTTAATATAATGATGGGCTGCGTTTAACATTTGTTCTTTAGTCATTTCTAAAACTATATTTGCAAGTTCTTTTTTGCATTCCATTAAAATCTCGTCATGGATAGTAGACACAACCATAACTTGATTGTCTACATCCCAATTGTTTTCCAAAATTTTTTCCCTGATGTTCACAAGTGCTAACTTTGTTATACTTGCATTAGCTCCCTGAAACGGAAGATTTTTAGCGATATTACGAGCGTGCGACGCTTCTTTAGGAACCGCCCAATCGAAATCCCATAACCAACGTTTACGACCATCTAAAGGACTTAGAGCGTATTTGTTGATTTCCGCGTCTGTTTCTAATTTATCTAAATAATTTTTAATTTTGGGATAAGTTCTAAAGAATTGATCCATAGTTGATTTAGCTGAATTATACGACACGCCCGTGGCATCAGCCAATCTTTTAGGGCCCATTCCGTACACTAAACCAAAATTAAGAGTTTTAATTGCATTTCGTGCTTTTTTATATTTTTCTAATGGTTTTCCATTTTCATCTACTACGTCTTTATAAACAAGTCCGTGTAAATCACAGTAGACCATCATATGTAGATCTTTATTATTTTTTAAAGCGTCTATCCAAGCTGGTTCTTGTGATAACTCTGCTAAAATGCGCAGCTCACAACCTGAGTAATCAGCACAAATCATTTTGCATTCAGAAGTCTGTGCTGTGAAGGCTGCCCTATATTCTTTCTTTCTAGGTATGTTTTGTAAATTCATTGTGTTCAACATATGTCGTTAATATATGTCCGGAACAAATCCAGCTATATGTTGCCATATAGATCAGACTATTTCTTTATCCGTTAGGATAGAATGTGTTTCGACCCACTTGGGCCTACGAGCGGTGCTCTAGTCGTTACACTTTTTAAGAGATTTGTGTAATTTAGTATGTTTAGATATTTTCATTAACTGTAAATTTTTTGGACTATTGTTTGCAGTATCTCCATCAATATGATGTACACAATGTTTTTTTGGTATTGAAGTTAAATTATGTGCCTCTGCATATTTTAAATGGTGCTCAAAAATTCTTTTACTTTTATTTTTACCCTTCCACCACAATGGTTTTACTACGGTAAAATATCCTTTTTGGTCTGCAGCTCTACCTTTAAAGCAATGGTGTTTTTTACCACATTTTCCAGTCATTGGATTATTTTTTCCAATCTTAGACAATCTATAAAGATTTTTTGATCTATTTTTAACTGCAATTTCACCATATTTTAGAACAAAAATTTTTCTTACTGTTGGTTGTCGACATTTAACTATTCTGGCAATTTCAAACAGTGCTATGGTTGTTGACCAATATTTTAATATTTCTTTTTCTCTTAATTTAGCTCGAGATTGACTACGTGAGTGTTCCCTCGAATTAACATTCTTTTTCACTACTTCATTATTCATAGTGCCCCAATCGATTTAGGGTCAGAAGAGCCATACCTACCAGAATCAGCTCTCATTTGATCAAAACTAGAATGAATTCTTTTAGTTTTAGGATGTACATGTTTTTTTAAAAATGCAGATCCATAGGTGCTTTTTTGTTTGGCGGCTTCCCTATGTTCTAAAAGAGCTGGACCTATTGGATGGTTTAAATGTTGTAAAGTTTTTTCTGCCGTTGAGGCAATTGGTCTTTTTAATATAAATCCAAGAGCTTCACGTAATTGTAGAGGGCTGTTATAATTTATAGAAATTGGGTCATCTAACTCCAGTTCCTTATCTCCACGTTTACGTTTTAATTCTTTAATATAAGGCTCTAATTGTTTATCCAGTTCGGTCGCGGCTTTTTTAAGTCTATCGTCAGCAGCAGATTCCAAAGCTAACCAGCGTTCAGAATTTAAAAATATACCATTAATTTCCATGTCGCCAGTAGCTTTAGCAGTTTCAAACTCTAATTCAGCTAATGATATTTGATTTTCATCTTTTAATCTTTTGACTTGCAAAATAAATAAATTAGGTAAATATTTAACATCTAAAGCGGCATAAGCTAATTGCTGGTCTGTAAAATCTTCACCAACTGTTTTATTAATAAATTCTTTTCTTATATCTTTATCTAATTCTACATTTAGATATCTTTCCAGAACATCTGCCAGTCCAAAACCTTTTTGTCTTTTACCTTTGTTTAAAAGGTGCTCGGCTATCCAGGTGTCTGCGAAGTTTACAATATTCCTAATTCCAAAATTTGTCTTTAAAAACTTATAATCAAATTTGCCATTATGAAATACTTTTAAGGTTTCTTCGTCAGCCAGAATATCCCAAACTGGTTGTAAATCATTTTTAGGATCAGGAAAAGCACTAACATTAATAACAAATTGTTTTTCATCATTCCCAATCTGTATCAATAATACTTTATCTGTGAGACAGTCTAGCCCAGTTGTCTCCGTATCGACCCCGACTATGCCCCAATGTTTAACATTTAGTGTTAATTCATTTAATTGGGCTTTCGAGGTCACGTAAACATAATTCATCTTGATTATGTTTGGTCAGAATTAAAATTGTTAATTTAACATTTTTCTTGAATCCAAATTGTTTGGCCCAAGAAGTTTTAGGAAACCAGATATCTCCTCTATTAGTAAATTTTTCGTTCATAGTATCTTTTACCACAAAAATTCTATCGAATCCTTCGATTCTCACTTGTGCGTTATACCCGACAATTTTTATTAAATCAGGCGACAACGCAATAATTCCTATTTCTACAGAATCTCCAGTAGCAGTAATAAAAGGAGAATCGTCTGTTTCACATTCTCTGGAAGAATATCCGGTTAAATCAATATACAGCTCTTGAGTATGAAATTTTTGTAGATTATTTTCGGTATTGACAGTTGTTTGATTTTTTGGGGTTATCGTTAACATATGCAGAGTAAAAATAATAAAAAATAACCAAGTCATAATATTTCCTTAAATTTATCTAATTGTTTGCGACTTTTTAATTTTTTAAGAACTTGTTCTTTTATTTGTCTAACTCTTTCTCTGGTTATGTTCAGTAAGTTGCCTATTTCCTCCAATGTAAGTGGCCTGGACAAATCTCCTAAGCCGTGATAAAGATATAAAATATCTTTTTCTCTTTGAGAAAACCCCTCCATAGCTTTTTCCAACTGGTCCCGCAATATTAATCGTTTGGCTTCATAATCCGGAGGAGTTTGATTTGGGTCGGCCATCTGCTCTAATATTTCGTTGTCATTAATATCATAATTGTTTAAATCCAGACAATTGTTGGTTTCTAATATAGTATTTTCCACACTAATATTTCCGACGAGTTTGTTTATTTCTTTTTGAATTTCATCTAAAGTTGGAGGACTTTGATTATCCTGTGCCAGTTCTTGTTCTATTTCTTTTATTTTATCTAACGCCGCTTTTTTGTTAGCGGGTATTCGTATAGTTCTGTTAGTGTCTGTAAGCGCCTGCAGAATGGATTGACGTATCCACCAAGATGCATAAGTTATGAATTTAAATCCTAATTCCGGTTCGAACCTATCCAATGCTTTTATAAGCCCAATATTACCCTCACTGATTAAATCTTCCAGATCTAATCCTTGGTTTACATATTTCTTGGCGATGCTGACTACAAACCTTAAATTGCAGGTTAATATTTTTTCTCTGGCTTTTTCACATTTTTTTTCTTTGTATAAAAAAGCCAGTCTTTTCTCTTCTTCAGGCGACAAGAGATTATATTTAACTATATCTTGAAAATATTGGTCCATCAAATTTTTTGTGTGCCTCCCATTGATGTTCCTAATGTTATAGGGGCGTTATATGGCCTGGCCATATGTTTTTCCTTTTCTATTTTTCTGCGGTTATCTTCTTCTTTTCTTCTTTGCAATTCGCCTAAAATAAAAGCATTAATTAGTTCGGGGTACTTATTTACATCTACATTACGTAAAGTAATTTCAGCGTCTTCCATTTTTACCGTAATTTCATCAATGGCATAACTCATTTTTTCCGCTGGAACCTTACTCAACATCTTTGCTAATTTGGATGTTGAGAAACTTTTCCCATTACTTGGAGACATCAATAATAACCTCACCATATTTGTTCGCGCATTTATCGCATAGTTGTTTTTCTTTGACTATTTCCCAACCTACCCCACCTTTCGTAGTGACTGGTTTTCCTTGAACTAAAAAAGTTTCTCCTGTATAAATCATAGGTCTAGTTTTCGTAACAACTTTGATTGGTGCACCGTGCACTGTTTTTTTACAATCTTCACATCTAAAACACATTTTTAATCTCCTTTTTATATTTTACTAGGGCAGAAGGATTTGAACCTTCGATTTCGGGATCAAAGCCCGATGCGTTAGACCAAGCTACGCTATGCCCCATATTTTTATTTACTGGACCAGGTTTCACTATAACTTGTACTTGTAAAAACTGTTCCACATTTTGGACAAAATTTAGCATCATTTAAAGAAATACCTATATCTCCAACTTTATGTTTACAGTTTGCACAATATCTATGACCATAATATTTAGAAAATGTGCCAAATATGTGTATTCGGGCACCAGGCTTACAGCACCATTTATGTTTCATTTAAACCTGACTATACGGAAAATCGTCAGGATCATAACTATTAGGAATAACAGTATCGTACCAATTTCCTTTCTTAAGTTTATGGTTAAATATTGCTGTACAGAATGGACAAAATTTAATTTTCCAATAGTTAGGTGCCAATCTTTTTTTACAATGACCACACAGCACCTTGCCACTAAATTCAAGCCATATAGAAGTTTTAACTTTACAACACCATTTATGTTTCATTTTTTAAACATAGCTCCACAATTAGGACAGAATCTACGCAATCTATCATAAAATTGGCCTAAAGGACATTCACAATTTGAGCAAACATAATAAAAAACACTAGCAATTCCTAACTGTCTGCTCGTAAATCCTTTGATAGTGGCTTTAGGTTTGCAACACCATTTATGTTTCATTTGAATATTGCCTTGCACGTAGGACAAAATTTATGTCTTAGCATTAATACTTGTCCACAATTTGAACATACCAGAAACAGACCTCGTAATGTTGCGGGTGCGTTTATTTTTTTAGCTTCAGGCTTACAACACCAACTGTGTTTCATTAAATTGCCTCGCTAATCACATCGAACAGTCCCCTTTTCAGATTTTTACCATAAAATTGTTTTGTAATATGTGACACATTCACACCTAATTCAGACGCAAGGTGTCTAAGATCAGCACAGGAAGTTGATTCATACAGTGCCCCCGAATACCCCTCGCTAAACATAGCCCGCAATATTATTTTGTCGGTTAAAGATATCATGTTAGTTGGTCCTTGTTAAGTTAGGTTTATAATGTTTCAGTAAGAGGCCCCAATTGATTTTTTAAGTCATCGATAAGTCTTTGTTTATAATCGCCCATCTCGATAATTTTATCGCCCATCTCGATAATTTTATCGCCCATCTCGATAATCTTTTTTTGAGTTTCGAGCGGTGGGATTAAGATAGTTAAATTTTTGAATTCATCCATACTTAAAGCTCTTTGGGCTGTTCCTCTTGAGGCATTAAATATTTCCATTTGTTTTGAAAGTAAGAAATAATAAAGATATTTTTCCATTACACCTGTATCTGTAATTTTTAAAGATAGTCCATTATCATGCAGCCAAAATTTTTCTTTAACCCATCTTACGCATTTTTCGGATACTCCAAAACGTCCAATAATAAATGTATTTTCACGATTAAAATTATCAGTATAAAAAGTGATATCGCCGCCACCATAAACCGGATATTTTGTGCCAGAATTATTTTTTTGTGTTATACGTGTTCCATAATTTATTTCTGTAATCTCTTTCAATCTTTTATATTCTCCAACAATCTGGATTAAACTTGGCAAACTTTCAACAATTTCTCTTTCTTGTTTAATTTGATTCTTAAGAGTGTTTATTGTGGATTCAATTAATTCGCCTTTTTTAATTATTTCTTTTTGTTGTTCTATTGGAAGGATTGGGATTTTGAAATTGGATAAAGAAGTTTTACTCAAATTCTTTATTGTAACTCCTTGGTATAGATTTCCCAATTCAGAAAGATTTGATTTAATAAAATAATAAGCATACTTTGACAAAAGTGCTTTTGAGTTTTTATTTGTTAAAATAAAAGTATGGTCTGATGCGTCAAATTTCCCATTGATATAGTGAATGCCTGGAACTCCCCCATCGGCAACAAGCAGGGCTTCAATGTTATACGCATGTGATGCCACCGTTTTAATATCCGGACTACATACATAAAAAGGTATATTTCCATCTTCATAATTTCTACTGGACCGCTTACCTTTTTTAATTTCGAAAAGTTCATCCAATCTTTTATACTCAATCCCGCCTTCATGAACAACTTCAACATTATTAATATTTTTACTAAATAAATAATTGGCTTCTACTAGAGTTTCAATAGAAAGTTTTATGCCGTCAAAATTAACCTCTGTAGTAGGGCCATTATTTTCAATATTCAAAATACAAGTTTCAATCATCGTATAAGGTTTAAACGTGCCTGCTGGAAGTGTGGTAATACTTTTTAAATTAAAATTTTCACATATAATACGTCTTAATTCTTTATGTTGATTAGCGAATAAAATACCTGTAGGTAATAAGACTGTCATTCTTCCATTAGGCGCCAGCGATTTTAACATGTGCTGCACGAATAGATTTTCACCATTGTTACTTTTAGTATAGAAGTTTTTAGGCTTTTGTTTAAAAGCATCGCTACTCATACCGTAAGGCGGATTCGCAAGAATTATATCATATTGCCCTGGGTCTGAAAGAAGAGAGTCTTGTTGTGTTATATTGGTTCTCCCATCGCCTGATAGTATCATATTCATTTTTGCTATTAAAGCCGCGTCAGGATTTAAGTCAATACCTGTCAAGTTTTTCTTTATTTTATTTTTAACTTGTGTACTTGCCGCTCTTTCCAGCATTCGTTTCATGGCAACTGTAAGAAACCCACCAGTACCACAAGCTGGGTCATAGACAGTGTCAGTAGTTTCAAGGTTTACCATGTCTACCATTTTATTTACGATTTCTCGAGGCGTAAAAAATTGTCCCATACCACCGCCAGTCATCATATCTGCGAGAAAATATTCAAAACAGGCACCTTTAATATCTACGTCTGTATGTTCAAAATCATACTCACCTAGTTTTTGAACTATGTCGTACACTACTTCAGGATTTTTAATTTCTAGAGTGTTGTCTTCAAATAATTCGCCGTGATTTTTGGTAAGCCATTCCCAAACTTTTCCAATAATTAAATCATAAAGTTTTTGAGGATCTTCTTCTTTAATTAATTCTTCAAATTTCATATAAGTGGGAATTTTAATATCAGCCGTAGATAATAATTTTAGAAATAACAAATCTGTGAACTCAGTAAATCTTTTTAAAATACTAAGCCCTTCACGATCACGCAATAAATTGTTTGCCCATTTAAATAGAGATATGAGTTCTTCCTTTGTTACGCCTGTCGGAGCAGTGTCTACATGACCATTTTCTATAAATTTTGGAAGTATTTCTGTTACAGGTTTGTTGTTGACTATATAATCATTACCGTTTATATCCCAAGTTTTTGTTTCTAAACCGTTAGTTGCATAAATAATTTGTGGTTTCTTTTTTGAAGAGAGTGCATATTCCATAACTTGTTTTTTTACAGAATTGTCAATAAGGACATTTCTATTTTTAACTTCTATAATTCCGATATACGGTTCTGTAAATTGTATATCAGGTCTTTTGTTATTTTTATTAGTTCTGTTTTGTTTGGATTTAATTCCTAGTGTTTTTAATTTTTCAACCACTTCAAATTGAACATCCATTTCTGAACTATCTAGTTTTGTCATTTTATGTTGTTGGTAAAGTTAGGTTTGTTTATCATAATAAAATTTTGATAAAACATCGTTTATTATAACAGCCTGCTGCGGAGATAGATAAGCTATATATTCAAAATTATGATCATAGCTAATAGTGAAGCTAATTCTAATAGTTAACGGTTGGTGATCGGTTATGTATAAAAAATATATAGGTCCTGGCACGTATAATGCTTCTTTGCTTTTATTGTTCCCTCGGGAAGAATCTATTTGTTCTTTAATTTTTTTATGTAACTCCTTAGAAACTGTTTTAATAGTAGACTCTAAATCTATCTCTATTTGAAGTAATTCTTGCTTGTCATTATTTTTATAAGCATTTATTGAAGTATAGTCAAAACGATTTTTATCAGCTGGGTATATTTTATATTCTAATTCCTTATTATCTGGAATATCTAATATAAATTCATTACCAGTAATATCGCACCTTATTTTATGAATATTCATTATTAATCCTTTAGTTTTAATGTTTATGAAATACAACATTGTCACCTAGTGACCAGCACTTGTATTTACATTTTTCACATCCACCATCACAAGTTCTATAACTATCAGTAACAGGTGTTCCCTCGATAGCAGCGAACTTCTTGAAGGGTGTTTTAATTTTCGTTTCATCAATGCTTCCAAATAGTTTTACATTTGGTAATGATTCCAATTCCTTTAAAACACCCTGTAAATCATCACGTTTAGTATACGTGACAAAAATTTTATCAGGATTTGCTTTTGCAATTTCAATCCATCGATTTACATACTCGTTGGAGTAAAAATCTCCAGACGCGTGAATTCTAACAAGTTTCTTTTTTGATCTTTTCAATTGTAAGTTTATTTGTTCGACGAAATTATCTTTCTTGCTTTCTTCCAATTTCCATTCCAATGATTGCTTTACTTGTTTGAAACCAAACCTGCCTTTGTTAGCATAACAATGCTTCCTACACCATTGTGTAGGTTTACAGGTTTTTAATACTGGTAAATTAAAAGTTAAAACTTTATTACCTAATTTTTGGTTTCCTATTGCAAGAAGATTTTTCTGCATCGTTAGGAAGTGGATTGATATTTAAAATGGAAAGTCCTCTACATCTTTTTCTTTTGGCGGTCTGTATAAATTAAATTTACTTATTCTTTTAGGGTATGGCCAGCCATGTTTCTTTCTATATCGAACCGGGTGTTTTTGTTTTTGTTCTGATTTATGTTTTTTGGAGTTATAGGTTGGATATGTTCGTCTCCAAAGCCATTTACCTCCTACACAAACCTGTAGTAATGTTTTTTTCATAATTTAAATTGACTTTTAAGTTGGTTTACATGTTTTATTAATTTTCCATCATACTGTGGCATATATTCTAAAATTATCTGCCCATCCCAACCCGACATCTTTATTATATTTAAAAAAGTTTGATAATCATATATTGGTTTAATTCCAAAAATAGGGCAATGTTCTTTAATATATTTTGTTTGTCCGGTAGATAAATCCACGGCACCTGGTATAGGCGTCAATGGCCTGGCACTGAGATGTATAATGTTTACATACGGGCAAATATAATCCCAAGTTAATTTATGCAGCCAATACGGATCTTCTAAATGAGAAGTATCAAAAGTAAAACCAAACCCAGTGTGCGTTTCTATTAAATTTTTAAAATCAAACGGAGTTCTCCACCACTTTTTCTTACTGGATGGAAAAACTTCCCAGCATATTTTTATATCTTCATTCTCACACAATGCTTCTACTTCGTATAATTTATCTTCCGTAGGTTTTGGATATTTTGGCGCCTTCAATGGGTGTAGCGTTACTAATTTTTCTTTTATAGACCCATCTATTAAATTTACACTTTTTTTCAAAATATTCATAATGGCGACAGGTCCCAAACTAAAATCTATATTAGGCGAATGCACACTAACTACTTTTATACCAGCAGCTTTTATTTTTTCAATGCAATTATGTCTGATAAAAAAATTAAGTGGCAAATGGTTAAAAAAAGCCAATTGTAAATTTAATCCTGCCACCGACGGCAATCTTAATAAATCCTCTTCTTCATGAAAAACTAAACTCGCTCCTATTATCATATTTTCCTTTCTAAAACAGGAGGAGAGTCTCCTCTCCTCCTGTTAACTATTTTAATACTAATTTGATTTACGTAGTAAAACCATCCATAAATCATTTTTTTGATTCAAAGGGCCTTCTTGTTGAGCCCCACCACTACAGAGTTCTATAAATCTCTTGAATACTGGTTCAACTAAATTAGCGTGATCCGTAGCCCTGCCCCTTAGTCTAATTTTTAACCAAATTTTAAAGGTTTGGTTTTCCTTATTTAAATACTTTACTGCCTGTTTTGCCCTATAGGACATATCATGATCAGTTATGGCAAGCGACAGTTGGAAAGTTTTATACTTACACTGTGGAGTGTCTGTACCCATGGTTTGTTAAAAACTCCTTTAACTCTTCTATAGATTGGAATGTTTTTGTTGTGCACCCAAGTATCCACCCTGGAATTTCTTCTCGCGGAATACTTTCAATTAAATATACCGGAATATTATTTATTAGTGCGTAAGTTAACTCGCCATGAGTTCCTCCTCCGAATTTAACATATTTGTCCCAATTCACGATGATTAAATCACAACCATCTATTAATTTTAAATCTGGTAAAATTATTTTTTCACGAATTTCTTGTCGATAAGAATCAAGATCTTTATCTAATTTAGTGTTACTAAGGGTATGTGGAGTAGTTAAGCACGGATTAATTACTATATAATTCATATTAATTAAGATTGGAGTAAGTGCCCTCCTCCAATCCATCCCAAAATCAGGAGCGTATTCCATTGCTCCTGCCAAATACACACTCAATTTCTTTTTATTAAATATTATATCATACTTATCTGAGTATGCTTTATTTGGTCCTACCCAAATACCCCTGGTATCACTTGGCCATTGTTTTCCTGCCATTATTTTTTATGGTTATACGGTCTATTTCTAATTCAATTATCATTGACACATTAGGTTTCATAATATCGGAACACACCTGTACTGACTTTATAATAAATTGTGCGTTTGATAAATTTATGCAAAGCATTTTTTCTATTGTGGTGCTTATGGTGTCTGGTCGCATTATTTTGAACTGCTGAATTTTTTCAGCATATTCCCATTGATGCTTCATATTTTATTTTGGCTTGATGCCGGACCTTTTCATTCCCTTCGAAGGCCCGGCTTATTTGTTTTTCAAGAACAAATGCTGATATACTACAAATGTTTCGTGTACACTCTTGTTTTATACTTATGTTCCCGCTCTGCCACTGAGCTACTCCCGCTTTGAAAACACTAAAAAATATTTTCAAAGCGGGAGATGAGATTCGAACTCATGCTGCCAGAATATTTACAAGAATTATACTTACCATTAGTAGTTTAAATTTAAAACTACAAGGTAATAATCTTAATTTGAAACTAAATTGCCCAACATAGTTGGGATGTTTAAACTAAGTCTAAATCTAGCCTTGTATTTTTATTAAAATTAAACAGATTTTAACGTGTTGCCGTCTATAAAAGCAAAAAGTTGTTTACCTAATTTGGTATTTATAATTTCGGCAGTGTTGGCTATTGCCCTGGTTTTTTTTACAGCAACAATAAGAACATCAATTCTTCCCAGCATTTCAGATTTTTGAGCTGGAGTGATTCTACCGGATATGTATGTAGTAATTGATTTTTCTACCCTATCATCGTAAGAGAACATTTGCACCTGGGCCGGGTGTTCTTTGGTGGCTTCATACAATACAATTGGTTTTTGTTTTTTGGCTGTATGATATTTAATTTCTTCCGGACTTTTATAAATACCGGGTTGATCGGCGGCCTTATCCTTGTCCCAAGATTTAGTAGGGTCAAGTGTCGGAATACTTTTATATAATGTTCTTACTTGTTCTAACCATTTTTCTAATGCCAATAAAGATGTTGCTGACAGTTCACCAAAAGTTTCACCATTAACTATTAAAGAAGTTTTGGTAGTTCCGGACGCATTAGTTTCTTCCATTGACAAAACTGCGTTTATTCCGTTGATAAGTGAAGTTTGTACATAATCAAGTTTTTCTTTTACCGTGGTCACTATGTTTTTAATTTCCGGAGGTGTATCTTCTTTGCCTGTTTCAATAGCTTTGTAAATCTTTTGTACGCCATCGAAATGTTCTGGTTTTTTAGTAAAAGTTGTAATGCCTTCTTCTGTAATTAAATTGGCTTTTGTTTTTAGATCGCCTACAACGGCCAGCAAAGTGTGTAATTGATTTTTTTTGTTGTTGTCCATAATTTTTCCTTTGTATTAATAATATTATTATTTGGAGCGGATATAGGGATTCGAACCCTAACCTCCAGCTTGGAAGGCTATCATGCTAAACCGTTAAACACCATACCCGCTTATTTTTCTTGTTTTATCACGTCTGTTCGTTTAATCCATTTTTGTTGGTTTTCCATTATTTTGCTCCAACGGTAAGGAGACATTGCCCATACCTGCATATATTTTAAATTCATACTATGGCCGTGACTGGCATCTATGAATATAGCATATTCCAAATTGTCTTGCAATCTAAATTTATCAGTATTTATATTAATGACTTGTCCTAAAGTTTCTATTTCTGGGATTGGTTTATTAAATTTTAAATGCCAGGTACCAGAATAAATTATCTGACCAACATATTCAGGAACGAAGTCATAATATTGGTGACAATCATTGCAAATAGTTTTAGTGATATGAAGTGAACTTATTGAAACACTGTATGTGTTTGGAGGACGTTTTGGGCAATTAACAAGCAGACCCATTAGAACACCAATTAAAATCGCGAGAGTTAAGATTCCTAAGTATTGTTTAAACAATCTATCTCCTTTTTTATTTGAGTCAAATCAAGCTCTGTTTCAATATTACTGCCTCCTTGTCTTAAAACATACGACGGGTGATATATAGGCATTACTACCCTATTGCCACGGTTTATTTTTTGACCTCTTAATTTTCCCATTGTCGAATCTGAATTTAATAGATATTGCGTCGCGATTCTGCCTACAGTAATAACAAGTTTAGGATTAACTTTGTCTATTTGTTTTTTTAACCACTGCACGCCACATATCTTCATTTCATCAAAAGTAGGATCTCTATTGTTGGGCGGCCTGCATTTGACAATATTTGTTAGAAAATAATCTTTGCCACGAATTAACCCAATTGAGTTAAACCATTGCATTAACAATTTACCTGACCGCCCAACAAACGGTTCTCCAGTTTTGTCTTCTTCTGCTCCTGGACCTTCGGCCACAACCATAATGTTACAGGGCGATGGGCCTATTCCAGGAACAGCGTTTGCTCTGGTTTTGTGAAGATCACATAGACAGCAAATTCTTATTTCATTGGCTAAATCAGAAACTATATTATTCATTTTTTCTTTTTACGTGTTGTTTTACGTTTTTTTCTTTTAGGTTTCGTTACGACAGTTTCGGGGCCGGTTTCTTTAGGAACGCCGTCCATAGTTTCTGAATCATCTACATCCACAAGTTTGCGAGGTTTGGCTATAGGTTGCTGTGTATAATAAAGTTCGTTATTTTTCGCTTCCGCACGATATTGCCTGCCGCAAAAAGTACATGTAAAATAAACGTCTTCGTTTCGCCTGGTAACAAAGAAAGACATATTTCCGCAGATACTTTCTCCCCGACGCCTCAAATCCTCTTCACAAGGCCGTGTGCACATAAATTGATAGTGCGCGTCTAAAGTTGCTGGTTTTCTAGGAGCCCAGGGTCCTGTTTCTACGGGTTCTAGCGGTTCAGAAGACACAGCAAATACTGGACCATTTTCTACATTATTTTTTTCTTTCGTAACTATACCATGCTTTTTATTATAATAATCCAAGCACGCTGCACACCCAGGTTTGGGTTTACGTACGGCTTTATATTTTGGATGTTTGTTGCAGGGGGCGGGTTCGCCAGCCTGTTGCTTGTCTTTGGTTTCCGTATCAACTACAGACATTTCTTTAGGAGGTAAAAGCCCGTGTAAATAGTCATAAACTTTTTGACAACCAACGCAACCATTTACAGGTTTACGTTTACCCTGATAATTTTTGTGCTGTTCACAGATTGGCAACGGCATATTAAACTATGATAGTTGGTTTTGCTATTAATGATTTAGGTGTTGCCATAATAACATAGTTTTTATTCAGGTAAGTTGGGGGTTTACCATCACAAATAAAATTTAAAAGCACATCTTCTATTTTAATTTCCGCAACCCCAGTTATTGTTAATTCTTGCAACGGAAGTCCTGGGACAGCATATTTTATAGTATAATCGTTCATTTTTTTATTGTTGGTTTGTTTATTTTATAATAATTAACATTATTTTTGCATGTTCCAACTAATTCAAAATCATCGAAAACAGGACTGAATAATTTTTTAAATTCTTCTAATAATAACCCCATTACCCTACGTATTTCCCAATGAGCTGCTTGTTGTGTTCGCAAAGCAAACACGTGTCGCCATTCAGTGAAGTCCGCGGTCATTACTATTTCCGATTTAATTCCTATAGGAAGTATTTGTCGGGCATCTTCATTAGACCAACCATGTTCTTTTAAAGTTCTGTAGAAACATTCTACTGTTTCACACATCTGCTGAAAACTCATTGCAGTGTCAGCAAGACATGTAAGAGGAGGTTGTTCCAATTGCATATGGTCATTAACGCAATCTCTATGGGGCGGACCTACTACGTGTAAATCTGATTTATCGACATAGCGAGTACTTTCTTCAGCGAACGCGGCCAAACGGTGGCGCACAAGTTCATTAGTCATTCCTCTTGAACAATCTTTAAATCTTACAGTTACGGACACGTGATCAAACATTGACCAGTGTCCTCTGTCCCTTAACATTTCCACAAATTCTTTTGCGGTTTTAGTTGTAGTGCCCGCTGACTGATAACACGTCATACCGGCAGTTTTTATTATTTCATTAACGTCACCTGTAGGTTTAGCTAATATTTCAAAATTTCCACTATTTATTAATAACTTCATTATAAAACTTTATCTATTAAACCTATGGCTTTTGCTTCTTCAGGCGAATACCACAAAGCGTCGGTTTGAGTTATCATGATTTCTATTTGTTTTTTTGTTTTTTTCATTCTTTTTGATAAAACACTGAGAATTAAATCTGTTAATCTTTTTAATTCTGCGGCCTGGTCTTTAACTTCCGAAGCTTTCTGTTGTTGAGTTGTAAATTGTGTGATCTCGTGAATCATAATTCTGGTAGTTGGTGTAGCAAATCGTTTTACCGCGGCCTGCATAATAACGACACCCATACTGGCAACTATACCTTTCGCAACTACGTGCACAGGAGTACCATTTTTTTGTGTGGCTAAAATTTCATCATAAATAGCAAACCCAGGAAAAACTTCTCCACCGTGTGTGTATAGTTCTATAGTTATTGGCTCTTTATTGACATCAGCCATAACTTTTAATCTTGAACATAACCAGTCTGCGGATTCTTGATGAATATCGTCAAAGAACGGGATGATTCTTTTTTCAAATAAAGTCCAATCGATGTAGTAGTCGAAATTTGTTTTTTCTTTTTTCCATGTCGGGTCAAATTCTTCGGCATCAGAATAGATGCGAGGACAAGTTAATTGAAATTTAGTGTTTGCCATTTTTTTGTAGTTGGTTTAAAGTATAATTTACTTATACCATATTTTATTTTTATATGGAGACGGTGGGAATCGAACTCACCACAGGGACCCTGCAAAAGTCTCTCGCCGCCCTTGGAACATGCGTCCCCCATAAAATTATTAATTTTTGTAATATTCTTTATCAATCCAATCTGGTAAATCTGTTCTTGTTTCTTTTTTCCACCATTTCAATAAGTAGGGCAGAACCCATCTTTTACCTTTCCAGTCTAACCATAAGGAATATAACCCCCACCACTCTTTAGATCTATATAACTGCTGGTATTCACTACATAAAAAATCGAAAGATTGTTTGCCGTAGATTAGTACCCAAAAATATGGATCTGGACTAGTTGGTTTTGTGCCGCTGCTTTGATATTCAAAGAATTGTTTTCTGCCTGTGCTCGACGGTTCCCATGCTAGAGGACCGTCGTTCAAGCTCCCGGCACATATAATTCTACAAAGAGTTTTTCGTTTTTAATTTTTTTTACTTTCATAAATTCTTTACACTAATGACGCATCTCCAAATAAATATTCTTCAAATTTTACTGGCTTTAAATTTTTTGGTTTTTTTGATTTTGAATTTACAGGGTAATCTGTAAATTTAATGCCCTCTTCAGATAATACTTTTAGTGTTAAAAATAAATTAGCGTCTAAAATATGTAAATCATTTTCCATTGGTCTGATAAAATTACCAGTAACCAGCTCATTTTTTGTGTCAACGCCTTCAACTCTAAAAGCACAATAACTTCCTCCAAGAGGGTCAGCCAGATCAAGTTGCATTATAACTTGATTTTGCTTTAATTTTTTTAATTCTTCTTTTTTCATACATCTAATTTACTGGACATAAAACTAAAGCTTTTTTACCATCAGTTCGTACGTCTTCTTCACCATATCCTTGTTTTATTAATTCAGATGTTAATTCTTCCAAATATATTTCTCCAGACCAAGTGGAGTCAGGAACATAACTACCCGTCATAAAATCAGAAAGTGGTGAATACCCATTTCCTTCGCCGTCTTTTTGTAAAATTACTATTCGGTTTGGGTCTTCTTCTTGTAATAATTTTATTAATTTTTTAACTGTCATAAGGTACCGTATTGGTTTATGTAAAATTAAATGGGTTCCCTCGGGATCGAACCGAGACTGCCTCAGAACTTCACTCTGACGCTCTACCTTCTGAGCTTGGAACCCCTGGCATTTATTTTTAAGAAATTAAAGTTTGAATTTTAAGTTTAATAGTTTCACCTTGTAACGCTTTTTTATTATGAGCATCAGCTTGAATAATCAATTCCGCCGCCACCTCTCTCTTTGTTTTATTAGCCTCGTTTTCTAATTGTATGCCTATTTCTAGCTCATCAACTTGTTTTTGAAAACTTTCAATAACAGAATCAATTATCTGTGCGCCTGTTTTCTTTTTTAGTGAAATCATTTTTTTCCCTCTTTTTTATAATTTGGCTCTGGTGGGAGTCGAACCCAACATATTCGGTTCGAAAGACCGATAGCCTGCACCGTTAGCTGACAGAGCCTGTTTACTAGTTTTTTATTTTTATAAACGGGACATTACTTTGAATGTATTCTTTATCGTGAATCTCCATTAAAGTTAGTTTACCACCATTCCCAGCACCTGTGTCTAGAGCAACGACATTAGGCATAATTACAGGTTTAGATTTTTCTGTGTCTTTAACACATTCTCCGATATGTAATCTTCTGGTTGCTGTGTGGCCCAAAAACACCGTTTTACCTTGCCAATAATTTTTTCCTGTCATATAAAAGTGATTATATTCTTTGGTTATAAAATTGCGGTCCCACATTTTAGTATCATTGTCAGTGTATTCATGACCTTTCCAGGAAATTCCGCCATGAACAAAAATTGCAGTTTCGGTTTCAAACCATGGCAACATTTTTTTAAAAAAATTTATATGGTTTTTCGGTATTTTGCTTGGTTGAAAAAATCCGTCTCCAGTTTTATAATCATACGATCTTAAGGTAGCTCTTCCTCCCTGATCTGTCCATATTCTGCCCGGATGTTTACCTTCCAACCATTGGAGAAACCACCAATCATGGTTACCCAGAATTGGAATTATATTTTTTATGGAAATTAAGCGTTCCACACACTCTTTAGTTTGTTCAGCACCATCACAAATATCCCCAATGGTAATTAGGCTATCTTTGTTATCATCGAAGTTAGCTTGGGACAGTACATTTTCTAACGCATCAAACCTTCCATGAATGTCTCCAACCACAAAACTACGCACAGCGTTATCCCTTAATTTAAAATTTATTAATAATCGTTATCATCGGAGTCATTTAAATCTTCGTAATCGTCTAAAAATATGTCACGTAACTCCATATTTTTATCAGCCTTAATTTTTTCTACCCACGCGAGATGTCCTATTTTGGCGGTCTTTTTGTTTTCATACTGCTCTACAATAATCCAATTTTCTTTTTTGGAACGTCGTATACCAGTTTCCCATAAGCCTGTATCACTAGGGCAAGAGGTATCGACTGTTATTTCTCCAATGTTATCAGTTATTGCGTTTTTGCGACAAGACAAGGGGTCAGGATTTACTGCGGAACTCATTACAGTTTTAAGAAGAGTGCCAACACCATTCATAGGATTTTTGCGTACTTTTTTCATTATTATATTATGGTTATAAAATTTAACACGGCCAACCTGGGAAGTCAGCCGTGTTTGAAAGGAGGGAGGGATATGAAAATATAATTCCCTGACACTGATGGTGTCAATATAAATATATATAAATCCTTCCGTTTTGTCAAGAAGTTTTTTATATCGTCAATGATATAAATGGTTTAGTTGGTCGTTCGCCTCTAATATGATTTAAAAATAATTGACTAGCTATCACTGCTACAATCTTATTTCCTTGTTGTACAATGCCTTGTGCGAATTCGTAAGCTCTTTGACAACTAGTGTTTTTTGTTAAATTGGAATCTATTGTTTTTAACATTTCTTGCAAATTATTTTTTGGGTGTTTAGTTGCTACAAAAAATGTTCGTCCCTCTGCTCGCAAATCCATCCAAAACTTATCGGTTTTTTCGGCGTGTTCGTACATTAATTTTCTTGGACCATTGTTGTCTACACAACAAATTATTATATCATACTCTTTGAGTTGGTCTTCGTTTTCTATTTTCATTTGTCTTGGAACAAAAGATTCACATCCAAAATTCGCAGCCAGGGCATGTACTTTTGGTTCAAAAATATCGCTACCTTTAAAATATTGGTAGGTGATGTTTTTATTCTCTACTTCATCAAAATCTATAAGATGAAACTCATAATTGTTAGGAATTTGATTAGATAAAATTAATTGATGAATAAAATAAACTAACCAACTACCAATTCCACCAACACCTATTATTCCTACTTGTTTTTTATTCAATTGTTATCGGAACCTCCTGAAATGTATCCCCATTCCAATAATAAGCCTGGATACGAAATGAATGTGTTTCTGGTGACTTGCCTGCAATTATATAAATAGTTTTGTAACCACTTTTTTTGGCACTCTCTATATCTATTAAAGAAGGAACTGGTTCGCCATTGGGATGAGTGTGGACAATGGCAGACAGGTCTTTTTCTGATTCATGGGTAATAATAGATGTATGTTTTAAGACATCCATCATTTCTTGAGGATCCATATTGTACGCGCATCCTAACTCACCCCTAGTCGCAATATTTTTAATCCATTTTATTTCAGTTCCGTGAGAAACTTTATTTTTAATTTTACCCGGTATTAGTCCACACTTTTCTGTGCGTTCCTTGCTGGAACAATTATAAGTTTCTGCGATACTGGTATAGACGTTTGATTTTAATATAATTTTTGTAATCATTTTTTCCTTTTCTTTGTCGGCACCACACGTGCATACATCATAAATAATTTGGCCATGATATCCTACACTAAAACACGGTTCACCTAAATCATGTAGAACTTTAAATTTTTTTATTGGACAACTGTCTTTATGCTCTTTCATAATTTCTTCATAATTAATTAAGGGGTCCCTTACGTAGGAGACCCCTTATTTGTTGTTATTGTCCGCCAGTTAATTGATTGGCTAGCAATCTTTCTTCGGCGTCAATAAAGTTTTGTTTGACGATGTTGTTTGGATTTACGAACTCTCCGTCCAAATATAACCATTTAGATTCTTGAGCACATAACTGTTTCGCTTTTGCGATTGCCAAATCAACAGGCAAAGTAATTTCTGTGTCACCTTCTGACGAAATTACTTTTAGCACTACTTTTTGTACTTCCATGTTAATTATTGATTAGAGTGTGGAAATTTGATTAGCGACATATTTGTCGTTTTTTAAAGCATATATTCTATTTACTAGTCTGTCAACGCCAACTTCTTCATGAATACCAACCTTGTCAACTATACAGCGAGGATTACCGTCAGGATAGTCATAAACTTGATATCTGGTATGACTGTTGCTTTCGTGTGCCTCTACAAAATAATCTCTTAAAATTCCTTTTATTATATATCCTTTTCTCCTGGAACCTCTCAAGTCTATTTCTTCTAATTTTATATTAAATTTTTCTTCGGTTGTTTTTAATAATTGTTGGGCTTTTAATATGGCTTCTTCATAAGCACTGCGAGCTTTTTCTATAACCTGACCGAGGTCTTTCAAGTCAACCTCTACAATATCTGGAGAACTAAGAATATTTATAACAGTTCCGGTAGATCGAGCATTTTCAATAGTTAGAAGCTTACTTAAATTTTTAATAGGGTATTCCTTTTTATTTAAAGCAAGTAAATGTTTACCATTTCGCCTAATTAAGGGGAAGGTGGCTTTTACATTGCTAGCTAAATACGGATCATGAGCATTCATAGTTATACCTTCAGCCAGATATTTGTGAATTTTTAATGAGCACTTGCTTACTTGTTCTATGAAGTGGTCCGCGTCTGCTTGGTTGGTAAAACATAACAATCTGTTCAAGACGTCTTTTACTTCTGCATTATTTATTTTTTTGCCATTTATGTAGGTATGGGTGTATCTAACCTTATCTTTTGTAAACCCTGTTCTGGTTTCAATAGTAAAATCTACTGTGCCTATAGTACCTTTTTTGATTGTACTTTTATAATATTGTACTGTCCTTTCAATAAAATTAGCAAACATTACATCAAAAGATAAATTTTCCAATTCCAGCCATCTAACGGAATCATTCAGAAGGGCGGGAATTGGAACGTTAGACGCGCAAAAAGTTTGTCCTGCATACTCAAATTTATCACGTGTATATTTTACTTCATTTAAAGTAAAAGATAAATTAGGATCGTTTTTTAATTCTCGTATTCTTTGTTGTATTTTACGTTTTTTAGTTTTCTCTTGTGTTTCTGTTTCTTTTTCCTGCGTTACTCGTGCTTGATATTGAGTTATAATTCTTTTAACTTGATCGTTATTTAGAAATCTAGTAGCATTTTTTTGTTTACGGATATAGTCGTCCACAATGTCTGCACTTTTTGGGATAATTGGTTTTTCATCTATAAAGAAAATATCGCGGCTGTGGTCTAACTTACATAAATTTCGTTCACCACAAGCCATTTTAAAACCAATTGTGTCTGGGTGCACAAAAAATCTACCAGGGTCAATGTAGTTGTACTCCTCTTCATCTGGTTGTACATACATTGTTCCTAATATTGTTCCAGCTTTTACATAATATGACTCTGTACCATAAACTTTAAAAACAGCAAACCTGTTGCCTAACGGATCAGTAAAGACGGCCACTATTCTACCTAAATAGTTATGTAAATTATTTTTGTCGGCTATAATTGAATCGCTTTGTTTTACTATATTTGGGCGATTAAAAAGCCACCCAAGCACAGACAGTATTTCTTTTTTATTTTTATCATCGACACTGCCTATATCTATAAACGGTGCGTTATAAAGCCACTCAGAATTTAAAATATACTGTTTTAAACTTTCTGGACTATACGGCACAGTTGGAAGTTTTACTTTATACTTCTTCGCATAATGGTTATTAAGATGCAAAAAATAATTTAAATAAAGTAGATCATTAGGATCGTCCGGTAATTTTGATAAAGGAAAAAGCAATCCGCCGTAACCCGACCCATTGTAATCACCATCAAAACAGTAATAAACATCTTTCATTAAAATTGAGCCACCTCTGTCCCACCTGCCTAATATGATAGTGCCGCCGTCAGACGATTTTACATTTATTCTTTTTCCAAACCCGCGATTCCAATTCAAAACTATAATTGCATTTTTGGCTTTAACTTCTGATAATGTTATATCTGGGACGTATGTTATACTTATATTAGCTAGTTTCCCAATTTCATATTTTTCAGCAATCTCTTTATGTTTAATTTGTAGATTTTTCATTTGTTGTGGACTCATTCCCAATTGATAAAAATCATTAAAAATTTCTATTTTGTTTAAAGGAACTACCACAGGATTTGATATTTTTTCTATTGCATGCATTAATTTTTATATGGTTATAAAAAAAGCCCAGACCGGGCTGTTATTAGTTTTATATTTTTTATTTTTAAAATTCCGATAGTTCAACATCTGTAGTAGTTATAGCAAAAAATCCGTTGCTTTTAGGATAAGCTGTTACTTTTTTTCCAATTAAATCTTGCATTATACTAGAACCTGTATAGGTAAGTAAACGTCCTAACGTGCTGACAGGATTAATAGCATTGTTATTATCGACAGTTAACCAAAATCCTTGATTCTTTATACTGCCTTTATAATCTCTTATCCAACCCTCATCCAGGTTCATTTTAACTCCGTCTGAATTTTGACAAATTAAAATTATCTTTGTCTTCATTGACTGATCAGTCATTTTTACATCCTCAGTTTCTATAGCAGTAATAGTCAGCTTTTGTTCTTTCTCAGGTTTTCCCAACCCAAATTTCAAAATATCCATTTAATTGTGTTTGGTTGAAGTTTTAAAATTTCTTATAAGATTTTTTAGTGTTTTTTGTGCGTTAATAAAATCTTGAGGTTTTACAAATCCGGTATTCAAATAATACTCTTTTCGTAATACTTCTAAATTATCGTCGTCCGTAAAAATAAACCAAAATCTTTGATCTTGGTCAGGTAGGCAATCTTTTAATTTAATTTCTTTTGCCATAAAATAAGCAGCACAGTTTAAATCTTTAGTTTCCATTGTTAAATTTGGTTAGTGTAAATATTTAGGGGTTTCTTTTTTAATGTATCCCTTTTTTTCTTTTTGTTTTCGCAACTGATTAAATTTTTTAACAGCTTTCGCTTCGGGACCAATAAACTTTTGAACTCGATGAGCTCTTGGTTTTCCTATTGGTCCCCAAGAAGCGGTTATAATGGTCAGTCCGTCTGGTCCAGGAAATAATTCTATTTCATAGAATTTGTAATGATTTCCTCCCCTGCATTCAAAATACATTTTATATTACCTCTATGTTAAATAGTGCAAGAATCCCCATCACAATATTTTTCTGTATACTCGTGTTCACTAGATGACAGATTCAGGTCTCTAATTCCTTTTACCATTTTTTCATACTCTTTTTTTGTTATTTCAGTATATGGTGCTTGTTTGTAACCGTGATTTACATACGGATTAAAACTAACACTTTTTAATCTTCCCTCATATAATTCCAATGCATATTTAATGTCGTCGGCCTCTTCTGGTTTGAAAGATATGGTCACTGAAACCTGGTTGTCAGACCAATATTTTTGCATTTGTGCGGCATTTTCTAATTGCTCCCATAATGTAACATCCGCTTTTCCTCTAAGAAAATTTTGTTCTTTTATAGGAAAATGGACACACATTCTAGTATTATCAACAACATCAGGCTCTACCACATACCCAGCATTTTTGCATATATTAATTAATGGGCTGTTAGTTGCGATCCTAATAATTCTAACATAATATTCAGAATGTGGATAGTGGATACCTGGAGGCACTCCCGGCAATAGAGAAACTGTTCCAGACGGTTTTACAGAAGTTATTTTAATTGATTTAGGGACACATAGCCAATCAGAATAAATTTTATCTAATTCTTTTAACGCTTTATATCCAGCATCGCACCATTTAAAATGTTCACGTCTTCCATGTTTAGCAAAAGAGGCTACAATACCAGACTGGCTTGTTCCGATGCGTCTATTCCTCATCATTACTGCGTTAGTTCTTTGATTATGTGTAGGTAATAAAGTTACTGTTTTACTATACAAGTAAGCGTATTTCAAAGTTACTAAATATTCCTCTAAAGTATCGTGCCTGGATGGGAATGTTTCCACTAAATTACAAATTTCATATGACTCCAGGGTTTGCTCGCCGCAGGGGTTTGTTCCCAATGCTCTACGATCTTTCCAATTTGGAGGATCTGCCAATCGCCCATATTTTTGGGCATTTTCTAACCAGAAATATCCTGGTTCTCCATTGGTAATTGTACGATCAGCAATCTCGGAATAGTCCATACCTTTAGTACAAGATACGGTATTATTGCTAGCCCAACGTCTGTCAGACAATGCTTTTTTATCTAATTTAAGATTTAAGAAATCAATGTCTTGTGGATTGCCAAGCATTAATTCAGCCGTTCTTCTAACATTACCAGCCACTACACATTTACCAATATAATTAAACACATCCACAATTTGAGTGGAAGTTATGGGTTGTGGTGTGTCGTCTTTTGGCATTAATGTTTTTGTAATATTTTCTACTAATTCTTTCAATGGTCCAGGGCCGGACGCTGTTCCTCCAAAACCTTTTATTGGAGAACCTTCAGGTCTAACTTCAGAGTAATCTACAGTTTTTGGATATAACGATTTACCAACGAAACTGTTTAAAATTGCCTCGATAAGTTGCACCCAGCCTTCCCTGCTGTCAGATACTACTAAGGTATTATCTGTGTATTTAGGTTCTTTTAAAACAACTTTGCCTGCTCCCCTCGTATCTCCAGAAACTCCTACTCCTAACATGGACATATCCATCAAAAAAGTAAAAGGCCCAGCAAAATCCACATCAATTTCATCCGTGGAAACAAAGGCACAATTTCCCGTTAGAATATTTCCTTCTAATGTAAATTTTCCATATTTATCAACGGTGGCGCAGTACACTGTTTCGTACTTATCTGTTTCCTCTACGGAAATAATAGTCCAATGATAATGATTACAATTATTTTCTAGACTGCTAACAAATCGTTTTTTATGTTCTTTCAATAAGAAAAAATCTTTAGTTAACGTTGATTTAATAAATGTTAATCTGAATAATGTGTGTAATTTATTTGTAAGATTTGAAATTCGGCTGTCTTCTCTTATTTCATAAGTACCTATTCCTAGTCTGTAACACACATTTTGTACAAACTCCAAATTAGCTTTATTCGCTGAAGATATTTCACATTTTCCATTTTTATGGACACAACCATCTGCTGCAAAATAACCTGCTAGCCAACCTAATAAATATGATTTATTTTCCTGTATATTTGGTAATTTTCTAAAGAAATTAGGCAACCCCGTAACGGTAATACAGTCTTTTTTACTGTTAATGTGTGATGAATTAAAATATTTTTTTAATTGTTTATTCTTTTTGCCTATTAAATCTATTCTTACAGACGCTTCTTCGTAAGTAGTTGTGCCGTCTCCATAAGTAATACCGTGAGCAATTCCAAATTTGGAAGGACGAATCTTTTTAATTCCTTGCCCAAAACAATACTGTAATCTATGAACATTAGGACGTAAATCTTTGGTAAAAATTTCTATCCATCCTTTATTTCTATAGATTTGCCGTCTGTCTTTTACAAACCATCGATGTTCTGGAGTTGCATAAATTATTTTTGTATGCCCATTTCTCTGTAATGTTATTTTCATTAAATGTTGTTTGCCAAATTCTTGTATAGGAGCCTTTACCCATTTACCGCCCTCTGTTAAAATAGTTTGTTCTGTACCAACGCATTCTTTAAGTGTTTTTATTCCAGTTTTTGTGATAAATTTAACATCCCCCTCTAGACAATTATTTAAACAAGCCGAGCCTCGGGTTGCTACATAGTCGGTACCCATTACCCACAACCCGCGCCCAGGAGGTAAAAATTTAAATTTCCACATCAAGTCATACATTATTTGAGCACTTTTTTGTGCTTTGTAGGCGTTCCACGGTAATGAAAGATTGGCACAGTGATCTCTTTGTATTTGAAAACATCCCTCCACAACTCGTCTGCAAGTTTCCCAGAATTCTTCTGTTCTGCTTTCTTCTGTCACGGGACGACTATAAGTACGTTTGTAAGTCACATATCCCAATGGTCCCCATTGGGGTTGTTTACCTTTGTATTGTTCTAGAAAATTATCAGTAAGTTTAAATTTCATTATCTTCCAGTGCTCCCAAAGCCGCCATCATTTCTATCAGTTTCTGCCAATTCTGTAATTTCTTCTATTTTTATATTTGGTACTGGAAGAATTAATAATTGAGCAATTCTGTCGCCTGGCATAATTTGTGCGGGCCTATCAGAATAGTTAACCAATACTACTTTTATTTCTCCGCGATAATCTGAATCTATAACTCCCGCCGATTCAGTTAAATGCAAACCAATTCCAAACCCACTTCTAATTTTTATTAGTCCAAAATATCCTGTTGGTATTTGAATGGCAATACCTGTTGGTACGGTTTCTTCCGAACTACTGTTAATGGTAATTTTTTTGCAGGCAGTTAAATCAAAACCTGCGTCTGTTCCAAAAGCTTTTGTAGGTAATGTTGCGGTAGCAACTAGTTTTTTAACTCCTACTGTTATTATTTTTTCTGGCATTATTTTGTTGTTGGCTTGACTTCTATTATATGTTTTATGTCGGACACTCTGATCCAGGCCGCGCCAGGACTTCCTCCGAACTCTTTTCGTGCTTCATCATTTTGTAGCGGAATTATATACGCTACAAGTTGTTCGCCTTCGGTATTTGTCCAGAGAGTTACTTCTTTTAGATTACCTACGATAGTGTAAGGATCGTCCTTAACTTTTATTTGAACATCTTTTCCAATGAACCTTTCCATTCTTTATTTAATATGTTGGTTAGATAGTTATCTATTTTTACAAGCCAGTTTTTATCAAACTGGTCGTACTTGATGCTTTTTTTACCGCCGTCTCTAGCGTTTTCCCAGACTTTATATATAAAATTTATAGGCACCATAAAAGCTTCTTCTCTATGAATAGACGTAAATTGAATTAATAAAAATGAACACGACCCTATTTCTTCGTGCAACTTTAAAAATTCTAATTGGTGCTGATGAATATTACTTAATGGAAAACTTGTTTTGGATTTAGTTTCTTTCGCGTCAAAAACAATTCCCAATCCGATAATCTGGTCGTTAATTTTAACTTTGATGGCGCCCGTGTAATCTACTGTGGAAAGTGTAGCCACTAACCCCCGCCGAGTAACATGAATGGGAACTTCTTCTTTTTTTATGACAGCTAATTTATCTTTACGATATTCGTAATTAACTTTATTTATTCTTTTTTCTAAAACTTTCCCTAGATCTTTTGGCATTATTTGATAATGGTTATAATGTTTAAACCTTCGGACCGTGTTGGTTTTTT
>Ga0307378_10001430_pt1 | contig 39072 bp, 31 predicted proteins | sample UN1MG_FD_202238 | JGI IMG/M metagenome (GOLD analysis project Ga0307378, IMG submission 202238) | Soil microbial communities from Risofladan, Vaasa, Finland - UN-1 | ecosystem: Environmental > Terrestrial > Soil > Coastal area > Acid sulfate soil | place: Finland: Risofladan, Vaasa | collected...
TGGTTCGGCACGGAAAACGGCATCAGTAAACTCAGTTCGGGACCATTTGCTTATTACGACCGAGCCACCGGACTTGCCGGCGACAGCGTGCTGACGATATTCGAAGACAGCCAGGGCAGGAAATGGCTGAGTTGCGAGAATGAAGGCCTGACAATAATTGACGGTGACGAATTCACTAACATCACGATGAAAGACGGCTTACCGGATCAATATGTAAATGCCATCGCAGAAATCGACAGCGGTAGGTATCTGCTTGGGACGCACAACCATCTTTGCCTGCTTGAGGGCGGGAAGTTCAAGATTCTTGAGGATTCGTTTGGTATATCCTGCTTTTTCAAAGACAGAGAAGGTCGCATTTGGATGGGCACCTCTGCAGGACCATCTTTCTGGGAAAATGAGGAGTTGCACGAATTAGGTGAGAATTCCCTGCTAAGCGAAGCGGATATCATCTGCATCGATCAGGATTTCAAGGGTCGTATCTGGTTCGGCACAACACACGGATGTATTGTTCTTGACGGCGATGAGACGACCCAGTTCGCGCGGGCAGACGGTTTTTCGGATCTCGAAGTCTGGTCGATTGACGTCGGCGACGACGGAGCAGTATGGCTGGGTACCAACGGCGATGGAGCGTTCTATTTTCAGGACGGCAGGTTCTTCAATCTCAAAGTGTTCGACGGCCTGACGAACAACTTTGTATGGCAGGTATTAGTTGACTCAAGAGGCGGTGTCTGGTTCGGCTCGAATTTCGGAATTGATTATTATGATGGCAACACCTTTAAGCATTTCTCCATCGGTGATGGCCTAGCTGCCAATGAAGGTATTGCCAACGCCTGCTTAGAGGATTCAAACGGCACCCTGTGGTTCTGCTCCAGCGAAGGGGCAAGCTTCTACAACGAAAGCGAGGAAAGCCCTTATCAATACGATCCGCCTGTTTACATTACCGGTATTTCAGCTCGCGGGAAAACGATGCCCTTCAGGCAGGTCTCCGAATTCTCCGCAAGCAACAACCAGATCGAATTCAGCTTCATCGGATTAAGCTACAGGAATGAGAAAGCAGTCCGTTACCGCTACAAACTCGAGGGGCTTGACGACAGATGGTCCGAAAGCGTGCCTGATCACTCCGTCCGCTACGCAAATATCTCTCCCGGCAACTACACTTTCTGGGTCCAGGCTTCCTCCGTCAGGGGCAAGTGGAATGGCTCAAAAGCCAGTTACCGTTTTGTAATCCTTACTCCTTTTTATCTCAGTTGGTGGTTTATCTCGATTCTCGTTGCCTGCACTGTTGCATTAGTCTTGCTTGCATATCGATGGAGGGTATGGAAAGTAAGACGGCGTAATGAAGAGCTTGAGCAGAAGGTTGTTGAACGCACCAATGAGCTTCTACAGGCCAACCGCGAACTCGAGGCTTTCGGCCACACACTATCCCATGATCTTAACGCCCCTCTGCGAAATATCGAGGGCTATGCACAAATCCTCATCGATGACTATGGGGACAAGTTGGACGCCGCCGGCCGGGATTTTCTTGGGAAAATCATCTCGTGTCGAAAGAGGCTGAAGGAATTGATTAGTGACCTGCTGCGATTTTCCCAATCGACCAGCCTGCCTTTCGAGAAGACGAGTGTTGATTTAAGTCTGTTGATCAGGATGATAACAATCGACTATTGCCGCACCGATCCGGACCGCGACGTCGAAGTAATTATTCAGCCGGACATCACCGCCGAGTGCAGTGAAAACCTCATCAGGCTCTCACTCGAAAACCTAGTAAGCAACGCCTGGAAATATTCGAGCCTTAAGGAACACGCCAGAATTGAATTCGGCAGGATCAACGAAAATAACAGGCCGGTATATTTTGTCCGCGATAATGGCGTTGGCTTTAAGCCTGATTCTGCTGCAGGTTTATTCAAGTCATTTTCCAGACTCGAGGAGCACGTCGAGCATTTCGAAGGTAGTGGACTCGGCTTGGCGACGGTCAAAAGAATTATCGAGAGACATGGCGGCAAGATTTGGGCCGAAGGACAACCCGGCCAAGGCGCCACGTTCTATTTCACTCTGGTTTAAGTAGATCTGGAGTCCCAGAGCTTGTCTATCTTGCTCGCGTAAGCATCTGCATCGAACTTTCGCCTGAGCCCTCTGTCATTCATATATCGAACTGTTCCGAACACAGCCCTTTCCGCCCACGGCCTGTCGTGCTTGCCGAAACACCAGGCGATGCCCGCGTGACCATTTGGATCTCGACCGTCCAGCTCATATTTATCATTCAGATATAGAGCCGTTTCAAATGCTTCCTCGGGCGAACTGCTCCATTCGATTATCTTCTTGCCCCAGTACATTCTCATGTAGCCGTGCATCTTGCCCCCTAGTATCATTTCGCGCTGAGCGGCATTCCAGTATGGATCGTGTGTTCCGGCGAACTCCAATTCCTGTCTTGAATAGATGTATTCCCGCATGTCCTTACGATGCGCCTCCAACGTTTTGGCTGCCCAGTTCGGCAGACACTTGTAGGAATCATAATCGGGATTGTAGTTAACGAAGTTCATACTCAATTCGCGACGCACGATGAGCTCTTCGAGATAGGCCTCCGCCCCGTCCCCACCCCGTTCTCTAACAGCCATGCTGATTTGCAGCGGCGAGATCTGCCCAAAATGCAGGTATGGGCTCATCCCCGAAAGAACATCTGCATTCGGATCGTTCCGGCGCTCTGCGTAACGGGCCATCTTGGTATCGATAAATTCCATCAACCTGCGATTTGCTTCTTTCGCGCCGCCAGGGTAACCATCGACCGGTCCGACTCCCCTGTCTATGTTGAGTTGCTGCAATGCCTTGTTCAAATTATCGATCTCAAAATCTTCAAACTCCATGCCAATCGATTCCGCATCCAGATCTCTTTGCTTCAACGGTAATAAGTAATCCGGCAGGAGATTGTGGATCTTGGGCCTGATGGTCCTCGCCGCATATTCTTCTTTACGGGAGACTTCCTCGACCGGGACCACGACATCCGTCTCCACCTCCACCAAGGGACATTCAACCAGTCTGGCCAGGTTTCGGCGCCACGACTTCTGGTGTCGCAGATAACCACGGTCGGTCACTACCAGGCGCGCACGCTCTGCCATGCGCACCGCCCCGGCAACAGGTTCCGTTTTGCGCGCCACAAAGCGGATCCCGCGCTGAGCCAGATTCGCTTTCACTTCCTGAAGCCCTTGCAACATGAATCTGTAATGCCGCTCGTTCGCGCGGGGGTAGTTACTTGTTATGCCGAAAAAAACCACCAGTGGGATCCTGTTTTCGTTCGCCAGATCTATTGCGTGCTCGAGCGCATGATTGTATTGGGCTCTCTGAGCCGCCTGCATCCAATAGAGGACATACTCCCCCCGGGTCAACGAGGATTTCTTTAGATTTTTTATTCGTGTGATGTGAATCATGAGGAATCAGCCAACGCGGTAATAACGGGGCATTACTCTTCGTCGGAAAGCTGATCGGAGTCGTCAGGCACACGCAAATCATTGATCAGTTTTTCAATTCTATCAGCCTTCAACTCAGTATCATCGTGCACGACACTAAGATGCGGCGTGAACCGCAGATCGAGCTTTGGCGCAATTCTGTGCCTGATGTAACCCAGAGCGTGTTTGAGATGGGAAATGCTCTCTTCGACATCCGCATCGCTACCCAGCACACTGACGTAGAGTCGCGCGTTCCTGAGATCGGGGCTCACATCGACTCTGGTGATTGTCACGAATCCGATATGGGGATCGCCGAGGTCGTTTTGTACCACAAGGCTGACTTCACGCATTATAGCCTGAGCTACTTTTTCCGTTCTAATCGACACTGGTTACACCCGGGGCTTGCAATCAATAGAATTCCTTCTCAGCCAGTGTGATCTCAACCGGGAAGTTATCACAGATCTGGTCGTAAACCGAATTGAATATCTTCTCCGCTTCGGCGCGCCGCTGGCACACTGTCGAGATTCCGATGGCGCTTCGTTTCAGTTCCTCGAGGAATCCTATTTCCGAAGCTGCAATGTTGTGCCCGTTCCGTAGCCTCTTCTTAAGGCTGTTGATAATCATGCGCTTGTCCTTGCGGGAGCGTGACGCAGGTATATACAACTCAAAATAAAAAACGCCGACTATCATTTCTGCCTTCCCCCAAAGAATTGTCGGCTCCAGGTTGAAGAGGCGGAATTATGGACTGAGAGATTCGCAGCGAAACTAGAGTTCAGCAGCAACTTCCTCGTTGACGAACATCTCGATGATGTCGCCTTCCCGAATGTCCTTGAAATTCTCAATCCCGAGGCCGCATTCGAAACCACTTTTGACCTCCCGGACATCTTCTTTGAATCGCTTGAGAGAAGCCGCTTTTCCCTCGTGGATAACAATATCCTCTCGAATTATACGCACACTCGCGTTGCGCTTCAGCAAGCCATCAGTCACATGCAGGCCGGCGACGACACCTATCTTGGGAACCTTAAAGATCTGCCTCACCTCAGCCTTGCCAATGACTTCTTCGCGGAACGTCGGCTCGACGAGACCGCGCATCGCATCTTGGATATCCTTTGTCGCTTCGTAGATGACATTGTACGTGCGGATCTCAACGCCTTCTTTTTCAGCGATTTTCTGTGCCGACTTCTGAGCCCTGACGTTGAATCCGATAATGATCGCCGACGAAGCCGCGGCGAGCAGCACGTCGGATTCAGTGATTGCGCCCGGCTGAGCGAGCATCAGATTTATCTTCACTTTCTCAGTCGAGAGTTGCACGAGCGCATCGGAAACCGCCTCCACCGAGCCTCGCACATCACCCTTGACGATCAACGGCAACTCTTTGACCTCGCCTTCCTCGATCCGGTTGAACAGTTCGTCGAGACTCATCTTGGTGCCCGTTCCGGCATGATGAGAGGCTCGGCTCTTTTCCTGGCGGTAGGTTACCATCTGGCGCGCTTTATTCTCGTCGTCAACTACCTGGAACTGGTCTCCCGCCTCCGGCACTTCGCTGAATCCGAGAATCTCAATCGGTGTCGCGGGACCAGCTTCACTCAGGCGCGCCCCAACGTCGTCAATCATAGCCTTGACTCTGCCGGTGGTTATGCCTGCGATGAAGAAATTTCCGATTTTGAGGGTACCGTTCTGAACCAGCACAGTGGCTACCGGACCGCGGGCACGATCCAATCTGGCTTCCAGCACGGTACCTACAGCCTTGATATCCGGATAGGTCTGTAGGTTCTGCATCTCGCAAACAAGCAGAATCATTTCCAGAAGATCGTCAACACCCTCTCCGGTCTTCCCGGAAACCTCTACGCTGACAACATCACCGCCCCAGCTTTCAACCTGAACTCCGTTCTCCGCCAGACCCTGCTTGACCTTTTCCTGATTTGCGCGGGGAACGTCAATCTTGGTTATCACGACGATAATGGGAACTTTTGCCGCCTTGGCATGCTGAATAGCTTCGATGGTCTGCGGCATCACGCCGTCGTCAGCCGCAACAATCAGGAGGACTATATCGGTCACCTGGGCACCGCGTGCGCGCAGCCTGGTGAAAGCAGCGTGTCCGGGCGTGTCCAGGAAAACGATATTCTGGCCACCATGCTTGATTCTATATGCGCCGATGTGCTGTGTAATCCCCCCGAACTCTCCACCGACGACGTTACTCTTGCGGATGCGATCGAGAAGCGTTGTCTTGCCGTGGTCGACGTGGCCCAACAAGGTTACAACAGGCGCCCTGGCCTCCGCTTTGCCTTCCACTTGAAGTTCGTTAACCAGGGCAATCTCTTCCTCGTAGCTCATCGCTTCGGTGGTGACATCGTAGCTCTTCGCAATGGTTGCAGCTGTTTCGAGGTCGAGAACCTGATTAATGTTCGCAATAACACCTTTTTCAATAAGCAATTTCTGGATGATATCCTTGGCTGTGATGCCCATCTTGTCGGCAAGTTCTTTAAGCGTTATGCCTTCGGAAATCATCACGTGATCGACTTTGGGTTTTGTCGGCATCTTGGTTCGTTTCTTACCCGGGATTACGACTTCCGCCGCAACGGCTGCTGCAACGCGATCTTTGCGCTTCCTGCGGCGTCTTCTCTTCTTGCGCGGGAGCTCCCCCCCAGCCTCGCCCGGCACTGCGGACACGGGAGCGGGCCTGACAATGCGCGTCGGAGGAGCAGGTCTTTTCACTATGACGGGCTTGCGAGCTTCTCCTACTTCCACCGCTTCTTTCTCTTTGGCCCTGACCGGCTTTTCAGCAACCTTTGCTGCGACTGGTTTCTCTTCCTCCGGCTCCTTGATTTCTTCAACCTCCACCGGGACTTCAGCTAAAATCTCTTTCTCTTCCTCTTCTACCGGTTCCTTTACAACGGCTATTTCCTCAGCCACATCCTCAGCTTGAGCAACCATCTCCTCGGTGACAGCAGGTTCCTCTTCCAGAAGTGCCGCAGGCGTCTCCTCGACAGCCGGTAATTCCGCTAGAGCCCCGGATTCATCGAGAATCAAACCCTCCTCCAGAGCGGCCTCCAGAGCCTTCTGCTTGGCTGTCTTGACTATCCTGACTATCGGTTTTTTCTTTTTCTTGATCGGACCCTTGATTGCCACGCGCAGCCTTTCCTCCTGTTCCGGCTCTACGGCGTTGAAATTGCTGCTGAAGCGCATACCCAGGCGCACAGCCACATCCATCAGCCGGTCGGTGGTGACATCCAGCTCTTTAGCGAGCTCATGCAATCTTTTTTTGCGTGGCATAAATTCTCCGCGTAAATACTTATGTAATTACTCCTCCTCATTCAAGGATTTGAGTATTTTTTCCGCAGTTTTTTTACCGAGCCCAGGTATCTCAGCGATTTCTTCGATACTCATTTCTGAGAGTTGCTCAATTGTCTCAATCCCAGCTTCCTTGAGCCTCTCAGCAGTCTTGGGGCCGATTCCAGGCAGCTCAGTTACACTACCGCCTTCAGCAAACTCTTCAGTCTCAACCAGTTCCATTTCATCAGAGAAGGTCAAGGTGCCATCGGCCAGGCGGGCCATCTGCTCCTCGGCTTCTTTCTTCTTCTCTCCCTCGCCGATGATGTCAAGTTTCCAGCCCGTTAACAACGAGGCCAGCCTGACGTTCTGTCCGCGCCTACCAATAGCCAAGCTGAGCTGGTCGTCCGAGACGATAACATCCATTTCTTTCTCTTCGGCATCTACGATCAATATCTTGCTGATTCTGGCCGGGCTTAGCGAGTTGGAAACGTAGCGCACTGGATCGTCGGAGTACTCGATGATATCGATCTTTTCGTTGCGCAGCTCGCGTATTATGTTCTGAACCCGGCTGCCGCGCATGCCTACGCACGCTCCGACCGGGTCGATATCCATCTCCCTCGAGCGCACGCCGATCTTGGCCCGCTCGCCGGGTTCCCTGACAGCATCAACTATCTGGATCGTGCCGTCATAGATTTCCGGAACCTCCATCTCGAAGAGCTTCATCAGCAGCCTGTGATCGGTGCGCGACAGCTCGATTTGCGGATCCTTGGATTCCTTCTTCACGTCGATAATCACGGCACGAATCCGTTCGCCCTGGCTGTAACGCTCGGCCCTGGACTGCTCGGATTTCCTCATAATAGATTCGTATCGCCCCAGATCGACGATTATATTGCCTTTCTCAAACCGCTTTACGGTTCCGTTGACAATATCCCCGATGCGATCCCGGTACTCCTCGTAAATATTTTCTCTCTCGGCTTCTCTGACCTTTTGGAAGATGATCTGCTTGGCCGTCTGCGCAGCAATCCTGCCCAGGTCTTCGGTATCTTTCTGAATTGCCAGTTCGTCTCCGAGTTCCGCCTCTTCGATAAGCTCTTTTGCTTCCTTCAGCGATATTTCGAGATCAGGATCCTCTACTGTTTCCACAACCGTTTTGTAAGCGTAGACCTCGATCTCGCCGGTCTCCCGGTTGAAGAAAGCTTGCAGTTTCTCATCGGACCGGAAGTTCTTGCGGGCAGCATTCGCCATCGCTTCTTCAAGGGCTTCGATGATCTTCTCAGTCGGTATGCCCTTCTCCCGTCCGATCATTTCAATGTGATGCATGAGCTGGTTTGACATGAGAGCCTCTCCTCAGATCACAGCTCCACTTCAAGGCGCGCTGAATGAATCTCCGCCAGCGGCAGCCTGTGCGTTTGTAATTCGACATCATTTTCGATCAGAATCTCCTCGCCATCAACACCAGCTATCCGGCCACGAAACTTCTTCCTGCCTTGATGTTCCGGTTTAAGTTTGATTCGCACAGATTTCCCAGCAAAGCGCCTGAAATCCTCAAGTTTTTTCAACGGGCGATCGAGCCCTGGTGAAGAAACCTCCAGGTTGTAACTGTGGCTAATCAGGTTTTCAACTTCGAGCATCATGCCGACTTCGCGGCTGATCCCGGTGCAATCGTCCAGGCCCACTCCTCCAGGCTTATCTATGTAAATGCGCAGCACCCAGGTCCCACTCTCGTGCTTGAACTCAAGATGGACGAGTTCCAAGCCTTCGAGCGTAACTATCCGTTCAACCTCGTCCTCGAGGCGGTGGTACTCTTCGCTGCTCAACTGCGCCATCGTGCTCCCTTTACCTGTTGTGGGAAATCCAACAAAAAAAGTGGGCAATACCCACTTTCGAGCGCGCGCAATTTAACATAAAGTATTTTTTGGTGCAAGCTAAATCGGGACCGTTGTATATGGCGGTGTCAGCATTGCATGATTGCTTGTGAGCCAATCCGCCGACCTGTTATAATCCGCTCAACCTGATGACGGGAAACAGAGATGGCCAACCCATATCGAAGCCTTGCAATCATTCTGGTTGCTATTGTTGCGTTTACCCAACCTGCCTGCGGAATCAAGGGCCCACCTCTGGCTCCTCTGCGAAAGACGATACCCCCGGCGACTGATCTGAGCGCAATCCTGGCTGGCTCAGAAGTAAGGCTGAGCTGGTCCCCTTCAATGAATTACAGCGACGGTACAGAGTTGGTGCTCAGAAATGTCTATATCTATCGGCTGGACGAAGATCTGACCGAGAAGCTCGTTTTGCAAGCCGAGGAGACGCAGCTCCGTCGCGCTCGCGAGGGCGGACAACAAACGGCGCGGCTGTCACCCGCGGGTGAAACAAATCTGCTTGCTCAACGGATTCGCGCTCTCGCTACTACCGATTTCAAACGTAAATCCAGGTTGATCGAGCGCCTGGCCGTCGAACAGCTTCTAGATCATGTCGAGGCCGGAAAAATCAGGTGGACTGAGCCGATGCCGGTAGAAGCTCAGGACAAACCATCCGCAAGGCTCGTGTATGCTGTTGTCCAGGAGGATGAGCGAGGGCGCCAGTCAACACTGTCAAATTTCGCCTTGGTGCTCCCTATTTCCTCACTTCCGGCGCCGACGGAGCCTGCCGAGGTTCTGACCCAGGAGTCTCTGACTCTGAACTGGAACTATCCGGAGCGTGCAGGCAGAGCAGAACGCCAGTTAGCACTGACCGGTTTCAATATATACAAGGCTCCGGAGGGCGAGGCGGTGTCTCTTGTTCCGTTCAACGCCACTCCGATTCCGTCCGGGGCACCGCTTGAGTGGCAACCGCTGAACTTGATCTCTCATCAGCAGGTTACCGGCACCTCTTCCCGCTTCGCTTACCTTCTGTTTACGTCCGATGTACCTGATCCGGCCGGTATCAGCCAGCCACTGATTCCCGCCGATCAGATCGATTCCTTTAAGGGTTCTACGGTAAGCGTGCATCTGACGGTATCGTCCCCTGGCGGCTCGTCAAGAGGCCGCCTGGTGCTGGACGCCTCCCGTGATCCACTCAAGCCGAGCGAACCTGCAGCGGGATCGGAGGTTTTCAGCGAGATCGAAAATCCTTTGATCTCCATTCATGAGCTGGAAATCACTACTGAGCCGAAGACATTCAATGCCGAATTCAGGCTCCCTTCCGACTCGAGGGCCCTGGTCCTTAAAATCGAGCCGCGGGGTTCCGATCCGATTGCCGCCGCTTTTCTGATTGAGTCGGTGAGCGCGATAAATAGCAGGGGCGACGTCGAACTTGTCAAGAACGGCGACTTCAGTGGATTTTCACCTATGGTCTACTCCGAGCCGATCGAGAAATTTGGCGGCAAGTTCAGCTACGGGATCAGCGCTGTCTACAACATCTCCGGGTTTGTCGTCGAGAGCGCCGCTACTAAGCCTCTGCTGGTCGAATTGCAGGATACTTTCCCGCCGGAGGCGCCAAGGAATCCAAGGGCTCTCGCGACGAGCGATTCCATCGCAATCAGCTGGAACAGTTCCCGCTCCAGCGATTTGCGTGGCTACCTGGTCTTCAAGCGCGAAGGCGTCGAGAGCTCCTGGAAACGCCTTACTCAACAGCCGCAACGCGGAACTATTTACCGCGACACCGACATCAAGCCGGGCATCACCTACAGCTACAGAATCCAGGCAATCGACCGTGCTGGTAACAGAAGCGAGTATTCGGTGGAAGTAACTGCCGGTAATACCCAGGATTAATCCGCATTAACACGTTGCTAATGAGTCCGATACTACTTCCCGGTGAGAGAGGTTAAGGCTGGTGATTTGCATTGCTGTATTTGCTGAGGAATATAAGTTGGCTCAGAGAGCCATCTCGAAATATGGCAAACATATCGACCTCGTCGAGCTTCGCCTGGATACGGCCGACAGAAAAACCATCGAAGACGCGGTCGCCTCGATAGACCGGCCGTATATTCTCTCCTGCCGGCCTCCCGAGCATGGCGGGCGATTCAAGGGAACTGAGGCCGAGCGCCTGGCCTTGCTACATGCTGCTATGCGCTACCGGCCTTTGTATATCGATGTGGAGCTGGGAACGGCAGCCGAAGTGTTGCTTGAGGGGACATCCGGCCAGCCTTTCATCCTCTCCTTCCATGATCCTGAAGGCACGCCCGATAACCTGGAAAAAATCGCCGCTGCGCTTTTCGCTAAGAAACCCGCCATCGCAAAACTGGTTCCCCGTGCGAATCGATGGATGGACAACCTGAAAATTCTTGAGACAGCAGATAGTCTCAGCCGCGAAAGTAGGCGGTTCATTTGCTTCGGCGCCGGGGAAGCGGGCATATTCAGCAGAGCCATGGCTCCCTCACACGGCTCGGCGATTACTTATTGTTCCGTCGAAGGCGCCATGCCGACCGCCTTAGGCCAGATCAGACTATCCCATGCAATCGATCTGTTTCGCATTAATGAGATTACCAACGGGTGGAAAACCTACGGCATCGTGGGTAAACCGGTCGCCCATTCGTTTTCCCCTGCATTCCACAATGCCGCTTTCGCGATGCATGGTATAAATGCGGTCTACCTGCCATTCCCCGCCGATTCATTCGGCGAATTTTTCGACTTTGCCGGGCGCGCCGGAATCTCGGGGTTCAGCGTGACGTCTCCCTTCAAACAGGAAGCCGCAGATGCCGCAGAAGCCGGCGACGAAACCACCATCGGAGCCAAGGCAGCAAACACTCTGGTGCAAACAGATGAAGGCTACCGCGCTCTCAATACCGACGGTACAGCCTTCCTGGAGGTGTTGCGGGGACACGGGCAAGAAATAGAGGGCTGCAGAATTCTGCTGCTTGGATCAGGAGGCGTTGTCCGTTCGCTGGCATATCCACTGAGGCGGGCGGGGGCCGAGGTGGTTATCTGCAGCCGCGATGAGGAGCGGGGGCGTCTTGTTGCATCTCAACTGGGTTGCGACTTTTCTTGCGAAGCAGCAGCCCTTGCGTCTGCACACGTGGTCGTCAACGCCACTTCAATCACCAGGCCTGAAGAAGACACCGACGGCTTCCTGAGCCGGAACTTCCCTGTGGGAGTACTTGCCGTCGACCTGCACTACGATCCGCCCGAGACTTTCTTCCTCAAAGAGGCTGCGCTGCGCGGCTGCCGCGCTGTCAACGGCCTCGAGATGTTCATGCGCCAGGCGGCAATGCAGTTCAAGCTTTGGACGGGCGTTGAGCCCGATGCCGAGGCAACCCGGCAGATTCCCCTGTTCAAACTTTAGATTCCGCTGAAAATATCACTTGAGAAAAAAGTGAGCAAAGCAAGCTGGCAGGTAAATATATTTTCAAGGTATCGTCAACTTTTTTACCCACCTTTGTTTCCAATAAAGATATAGATGGATGCTTAGTCTGGGGGAGGAAATGTTCCGATTGCTTCTCAAGAAGGAAATACTCGGCCATCTTCTGACTTTTCGATTCGCGGCTGCCCTGGCAACCACGGTTACGCTGGTGCTGGTGAGTATGTGGGTTCTTGGTGACGACTATCTCAGGCGCCGCGATGCTTACAACCTCGCCGCCGAAGAGACCGCTCGCCAGGACCGGGAGATCTACGTTCCGTGTCAATGTGGACAAGACCGACAACGAGACTCCCCACCTGGTATACGGCAGCTATTCATATTGCGATCCCGGCGTCTTCTCGCAGAAACCGTTTGCTTTCAGCTCAGTCCCGAAGGCAGCGAGCCTATGGACTACATCAAGGCTATCGCCGGAGCGTGAGTGGCCCGTGCCTCAGCTACTAGTGATGCTGGGATTCAACCTTCTCGTGGAGTTGGCGGCTCTGATCGCCCTGCTGCGCTACGATCCGCGCTGAATCATGTAAACGGATTCTCTAACGCGATTCGATCGGAACAGTATCAATACTCTCGATTTTTCGTCTCCGTAATCTTGGGACTATTCCACCCGGCTGTGGGCAACGTTTTCGACAATAGAAGCCTCTAATCTTTCAGAAGGGGGGGGGTAAAAATGTTCCAGTCTCTTCTCTCGAAAGAAATCCGTAACCATCTTCTCACTTTCCGATTCGCGGCAGCCCTGGCGACCACCATGGTGCTCGTTGTCGTCAGCCTCTGGGTGCTCTGCGACGATTACATCCGCCGCCGTGACGCCTACAACCTCGCGGCCGAGACCACAGCGCGCCAGAATTACGAAGTATACGTGCCGTCGCAGATCAGCCCGACCCTGCACCGGCCGCCCTCCCAGCTCAGCATCTTCGCCCAAGGCGAGGACCGTCGCTTCGGCAACTCGGTAAGGGTGCGGCGCTGGGAGGTGCCCCGCAGAGCCGAGGGCAGCTTCACCGACAACATGTTGATGGCTGCGCAACAGGCCCTGGATCTCAACACCGTGTTCGCGATTGTCCTCAGCCTCTTCGGCATTCTCTTCACTTACGATGCCGTGTCCGGCGAGCGCGAAGCGGGCACGCTGAAACTGCAGTGCATTTCGGGAGTCAGCCGGGGCAGTATCTACATCGCCAAATTCGCCGGGGCGGTGATCTGCCTCGCCCTGCCCTTCCTCATCAGCTTCACAGGTGGCCTACTGATGCTTTCATTCTTCTTCCATCTGACCTTCACCGCCTCCCAGTGGTGGGCCATAGCCGCAATCATCCTGGCAGGCATGCTCTACGGTGCCTTGTTCGTGGCGCTGGGCCTTGCCTGCTCATCGTTCGTCAGGCGCTCTTCGGTTGCGCTGGTGCTGGCGCTGCTTTTCTGGGTCCTCAGTGTCCTGGTGATACCGGTCGCCGCGCAGAGCTCGGCCGGCGTGCTGATGCCCTTACCTTCCCCTTCCGAAGTCAGCAACCTGGAGAAGGCGACCGAGAGAGAGTCCATCGACAAGCTGTCGGAGTTCGAAGAGGAGCATCCCCAGTATAATTGGGGCTGGCAAACGAGTAACTGGTCGCTGCCCAGCGCCGGCAATTACTACAAGTACGATGGCAGCGGAGACTGGTTCCGCGACAGCGAGGCATATGTCAGGTTCGTCGAGCCGATGATGCTTGGACGCGCCGCCGACATCTGGGACCTCTACAACACCCAGGATAAGCGGCGAGCCCGGCAGGCATCCCTGATCGAATTGATGTCGTTCCCATCGCCGGCCTTCCATCTGAGGAAGAGCCTTTCGGCCCTCGCCGCCACTGACTACAGCGTCTACGCGCATTTCCTCGATGCGATACGCAGGTACCGCAGACAGATGATCGCCGACTTCGAGCACCGGGGTTATTTCTCCGACAGGGCGCTCCAATTCTTCTGCCGGCGCGATAGATCGGAGACCACGGATGAAGGCTTCAGGCAACGATACGCGTATTACCAGCAACAATTCGACAGCGGCAAACGCTACGAGGAGTTTATCGGTCTCGACCAATGGGGTGAGCTGCCGCCGGAGGATATCCTGCCCTTCAGGCATGAAAACAGCGAGCCGGATTTCGTCGAAGCGATTCAACCTATGTCGGTGCTCGCAGTCATGCTCGCGATCGCGGTCGCGACCGGCTTCGTTGCCTTCATCCGCTACGACGTCCGATAGGAGATAATCATGCTCAACATCGCCCGCCGTCAGATCGTCGAGGGATTGCGCGACGCCAAGTTCCTCTTCCTCGCGGCCGTCGTGCTGCTCGCATTCCTCTCCAACGCCATCGTTTTCTCCGATTCCTACAAGGCAAAAATGGAGGACTACAAACTCCATCAGCTCGAGACACATCGCCTGCTGCAGGCTGCCTGCGATAACCTGCAGACCTTGGCGATATTCATTCAGAAGTTCGTCCAGCCGCCCTCTCCGCTGGAATTCATCGCCGAGGGCGGCAGCTCGACGATGCCCAACGCCGTGGAGATGAATACATTTGCACGCTGGAGTGTTGAGTACCAGCAGCGTACAAACGATCACCTCCCCGCCCTGCCTGCCTTCGACTGGGTGTTCATCGTCGGCGTGTTGATGACGCTGCTGGCAATCCTCGTCAGCTACGCAGCCGTCGCAGGTGAGAAACAGGACGGCACTCTACGCCTCGTTCTCTCCAACCAGGTATCCAAGCTGCAATTGTTCGCCGGCAAGGCTATTGGCCTCTTGATAGTTCTGCTGATCTGCCTTCTCGTCGGCGTGACTCTAAATCTCGTGACGATGCAGTTGCTCGGCGGCCCCCCCATCGACGCCGACACGATCCAGCCGATAAGTTGGGCGGTGGCGCTCTCGGCGTTGGCCGTGTCCGCCTTTGTCCTGCTCGGCATGGCGGTCAGCTCAATGGCACGCCATCCAGCCATCTCACTCGTTATCCTGTTGGTGATCTGGGTGTTGGCCGTCTTTGCCGTTCCGGGCATCGCGCGCCTGATTTCCGAGCAGACAGTCGAAGTAAAATCGCAGGCAGCTGTCCGCGACGAGATCTCAGCTAAAATGGAAGAGCTCCAAGCAGGCTCACCAAGGGAAGCGGGTAACTGGAACGGCAATCCATTCGACCCGCATATTCCGTCCCGCGCAAAGCTCTGGCTCGACCAGCTGGCAGCTCGCATGCAATTTTTTGACGATTGGAACGCTTCTAAGATGCGTCAGGTCCAAGTTTCGAATGCCCTTGCTTCGGTGACGCCCTACGGCATGCTTATGGACGGGCTGCAGAAGACCTGCACCTCCGGCGTCTACGGCTTCATGCAGCTCAACAGGAATGCGATCCAGTATCGCCGGCAGCTATACCAGTTCACCGTCAATATGGACAAGACCGACAACGAGACTCCCCACCTGGTATACGGCAGCTACTCGTACTGCGACCCCGGCGTGTTTTCTCAGAAACCGGTTGCGTTCAGTTCCGTGCCGAAAGCCGCAAGCCTCTGGACTTCATCGGGGCTCCCGCTGGAGCGCGAGTGGCCCGTGCCTCAGCTACTAGTGATGTTTGGATTCAACCTGCTCGCGGGGCTGGCGGCTCTGATCGCCCTGCTACGCTACGATCCCAGGTAGCCGTAATCTATCGGCGCAGTATCGGCCGCGTCAGGCAGGTTGGTCCTCCCTCGGCCTTGAGCGAAATCTCGTTGCCGACGTAGGTCTGCACGCGGCAACCCGCCGCCTCGAGTCGCCGCTTCGTTTCCGGATTACCGCCAAGCGCCAGGCATTCACGCGGCGCCAACGCAAGCACGTTCGGCCCCATAGTGGGGAATTCATCGTCGGGGACATCGACGAGGCCTATGCCGCGCTCTTCCAGAAGAAGTCGAAATTTCAGCGGTAGCAACGGCCTGTAGATCACTGCCAGATCATGGTCTATCAGGCTTATCAGCGACATAAGATGCAGGCACGCCTCCGGTCCGCCGAATTCCGGAAGCCCCACCGGTATCACCTCTACTCCAAGCGGCAGAAGGGCTTGACCCAGCTGCCTCAGGCCCTCAGCGTTGGTCCTGTAACCCTGCCCAACTGCCAGGGTGTTACGGTCGAGCCAGAGCAGATCGCCGGCTTCGGCTACGGCTTCCCCGCTGAGGCGATATAGAATTGGGATTCCGTGCCGCTCGAAGAAGCTCCCCATCGCTTGCTCCTCACCACGGCGTAAGAGCTTGCCCATGCGCAGGATTATCGCGCCCGCGTCTGTCACGATCGCCGGGTCGTGAACATAGATAGAGTCGGCCAATCCCGGAAGTTCATCATCGTGGTATAGAACCTCCGCCCCAAACTCCTTCAAGATTTCTACGAGGGCATCGTGCTCTCGCTGAGCCTCGTCGAGGTTCGGACACGCGGTGTAGTGCCACTTCTCGGGCTCTTCCACCGCGAAGGCCTCATTCGGTCGTCTTACGGCTACGACACGCACGGGTTCAACCATGCTGCGGCAATCGTATCGAGGCACCATGTCACTTTCCCCTTTGCATCCTTCGCTGAATCTTCGCGCACACTGTTCCCTGTGCACAAGATGTTAAAAAAATATCATTTCTTCCTTGACAACGCCAATAGGAAGCGTTAAATTTTTAACGTATGATAATTTTTTAACGACGCAACGGCAACATTCGGGGCTTTGCAGATGGGCAGAACTAGTGGACAAAATCTCAGCCGGCGGGAACGTCAGATCATGGACGCCGTCTACAGATTAGGAAGCGTCACGGCAGCGGATGTAACCGCGAACATACCATCCCCTCCTACCAATGCGGCGGTCAGAAGAATGCTGGCGATTCTAGAGGAGAAGGGGCACCTGAGGCACGTGGAGGACGGTCCGCGCTATGTCTACTATCCCACCATAGGACACGAAAAGGCCAGCAGATCCGCTTTGAGGCACCTCACCGATACATTCTTTCAAGGCTCACCTGTTCAGACCATGGCGACTCTCCTCGATATCAGCGGCTCCCAACTTACGGACGAGGAATTAGAGAAGCTCTCCAGACTTATCAAACAGGCGAAGAAGGAGGGGCGTTAAATTGTTACCCGACTTCCCCATAGAACTCTCGACTCTGAGTGGAGCTCTAATACTGGGCTTGGCGGACCTCCTGATCAAATCCACGGTTATCATGCTCACCGCCGCGATGGCCTGCATTCTTTTACGGAAGTCGGCGGCAGCGGTGCGGCACCGTATCTGGTCGCTGGCCGTCTGCACCGTCCTGTTTCTCCCTGTTTTCGGCAATATTACTCCGAGAATGGAGATTCCCCTGCTGGAGCGAAATCTCTTGCTGAACACCTCGACATTCATTCCGGCAAATGATTCCCACGCCGATCCGGTTATCGCTCAGCTCAAATTGTCGGATCCTGATAGGTCTCCTCTCGATGGCAGAGGCGAAGCGGGATTGCTCGACATCGATGGAACTCCTCCGGTTCGGGGGGGCGAGCCTAAAGAAATCCCGGTCGTTCAAAACGACATTACTCTGCCTTTCCTGGTAACTTTTTCCTGGCTTGCCGGGGTCGTTTTTGTTTTGCTTCTGCTGCTCATCAATCTGACTATCGCTCGCAAAATCCTAAGATCAGCCGTCCCTGCGGGCCCGTCTCTTAAACGAATCGTTCTCGGGCTGGTAAATCAGGTAGGGATAAGGCGCCGCGTTCGGTTATCTGTAAGCTCTTCTGCGCTGGCACCCTTCACGTACGGAATCGGTAAACCCGCAATTATTCTTCGTGATGACGAGAGCTCACGGCAACCCGATTCGATCGAAGCTGTGTTGCTCCACGAGCTGGCTCACATCAAACGCCATGACGTTCTCACACAGACGCTCGCGCAAATCGCCTGCGTCTTTTTCTGGTTCAACCCTCTTGTCTGGATGGCTGCGCGCCTGATGAGGATTGAGCGCGAGTTGGCCTGCGACGACTTTGTGCTCAATTGCGGCGCCAGACCCTCCGAATACGCACGGCATTTGCTGGAACTGGCAGCCGCCGGTCGCCCAATCCACCGTCCTTTCTGGGCAACGGCAGCCATGGCCAGGCGTAACCACTTCAAGGAGAGAATCATGTCGATTCTAAGCACAAGCACCAACAGACGCGGCGCAGGACGCGTCACGAGCATCGCCATTGCTCTTTCGGCAGTTCTGATCACATTACCAATCGCTGCCATGCAATTCTGGTCCGCTCCTTCCACGACCGCTGAAGCCAAGGAATCCTTGGCACCGGTAATTCAGAGCAGCGCAAGCGAAGATATAATTCAACCCAAGGACGGCGATGTCTTCAAGCGCTACAGACCCTACCTCTTCAAGATCAAGTCCATGGAGCCTCTCGCCGGCGTGAAGGCCACCTTCCTCGGCAGAGAAATCACTCTCAGGGAGCAGGGCGACAATATCTGGGAGGGAATCACGGCCATCGGGCAGGACGCGGCGGCGGGGCCGCAGACCATCGTGCTGAAAGTCAGTTATACCGATGGCAAAGTGAATGAATACACAAAGACGATCCAGATCGAGTCGGAACCCGAAAAAACCAGGTCAGTACTTCTCGAGAGCGCGCTGGATCTTAAGAAGCGCAAGATGATGTACCTCAACCAGCAGAAAGAGGAAGAGCTGGATCAACTTTTCTCCCACTCTACAGAAAACCAGAAGTGGAACTGGCCCTTCATCCTGCCCGCCGAGGGACGTGTTTCGATGCCGTTCCACACCACACTTATCCTTGACAAGGACAAGCGCATTCCTCACGAAGGAGTGGACCTGTCGATGCCGGAGGGCACGCCGGTCAATGCCAGCAGCACAGGCAAAGTCATCCTTGTCGAAGAAAGTACGGTCAGGGGCAACATGGTGGTGATCGACCATGGCGGCGGCATCTTCACCGGCTACATGCACCTCTCGCAGGTCAGCGTCACCCGGGGGCAGGAAGTCGAGCAGGGCGAAGTAATCGGACTTTCCGGCTCCACAGGCATCTCCACCGGGCCGCACCTGCACTGGTTCCTGAATATAAATGGGGTCTACTGCGATCCCATGAAACTCTTCGAACAACCCTAATCATTGCTTATCATCGGCCGGGGAGCGAAAACGCTCCAGTCGCAGGCAGCGGGTTATCTACACTCCCCGGCCAAATAACCAACCTTTTTTACCAATCTGCATAGTATTAGAGGGGCATTGTCATGAGACATGGAATCCTTACTTTTCCCGTCTTGATCTTGATGCTTGTAACCGCATCTCTTTCGGCCTCCGATACCATCCACACAGCAGCCGCAGCGGGTGATCTGGAAAAGGTGAAAGCCCTGTTGGCAGAGAATTCTGAGTTGTTGGAGTCCTTGGATGATAATGGCCGGACGGCCTTACATCTCGCAGCCTTGGGAGGTCATGCGGAGGTGATGGACTTCCTGCTGGTTAACGGCGCCAATCCAGACGCCGCCGACAAGCAGGGACTCACTCCGCTGTTTTTTGCCGGATACCGAGGGCATGCGGACATCGTGGAAAGGCTACTTGATGCCGGAGCGGATGTTGGCCGGGCATCAACTCTTTTGATGATAGTGTGCAACAAAGGCGATTCGAAACTTCTGGCCCTGCTGCTGAACCGCGGCTTGGACCCGAACAGCAGACTGATGCGAGGCTTCACCGCCCTGCACATGACGGGCACATTCGGAAATACGGAAATGGCTGCGATGCTTCTTGAACATGGTGCAGACGTCAAAGCGCGCACTGATGACGGCAAGACTCCGCTTCTGTGGGCCGTCGGCAGTTACAGAGCGACTCCTCAATATATTGAGTTGCTGGTTTCGAATGGAGCGGATGTAAACCTGGCCGACAACGACGGTGAGACTCCGCTTCTGAAATCGACAAGGCAGGGGTACACAAAGATTTCCGAATTACTGCTTTCCAAGGGTGCCGACATCACAGCGCGCGACCCACACAGCGGGAGAACATGCCTGCATCTGGCTGCAATTTACGGTTACTCGGATCTCGTTAAAATGCTTTTAGATCATCATTGCGATCCGGCGGCCGAAGATGATTATGGGAACACTGCCGGTATTTATGCCGCCAAGCACGGCAACAAATCAGCCTGTCAATTGCTGGACAAAAAGTATACAGGACGGAAAACGCAGGAAATGGTTTTCGGCAAATCCCCATTACCTGACACTTTGAGCGATGGTGAGGCTGCGCTTGTTTATCTTAAGAGGCGGGGCTGGACGGTGAAAACAAGAAGCCGTTTATTGGTATTCGACTCGGAAGAGTTCGGTCGTCTGCCCGATGAGCCGTGCCTTGCCAACGGTCACATCACTGCTGAAGATATCAACGGTCAAAATATCCTCGCCATTTATACCTGCTACCACGGAAAACCTGGCGAGCCCGCTCCTATCCACGAACTGGCGGGCAAAATCGAAAACATCCAATACATTCAATACAAGGAAGATAAATGGAGAGGGCCTGAGAACTCACTCTATCTCGGCCCCAGGGAAAACAAGTTGATCAGCGACTTGGAGATTATCACGGCCCAGATGGAAAATTCCCTCTCATATATCGTGAAGGTCGACGGGCTCACGATCTACTATTCAGGATTCAGAAATGAGCCCGATCAATACAAAAAAGAGATAGATTTTCTGGCTGGTCAGGCAGATAGCATCGATATCGCCTTCATCGCATCCGACGATTCAGAAAAAGACCGCGAGGGTTTCGATGAGTGGCTTTTTTACACGATCGACAGTTTCAAGCCCCTCGCTATCGTGCCAACGAACCATTCGGACAAAGAGTTCATCTTCAGAAAGATAGCCGTCCGCATCGAGGCACGTTACCCCGGCATGACGGTGTTCTGCGCCGATAATCCCGGCGATAGCTACCAGTACAGTCGCGCAGAAATGAAGCGCTGACAGATTGCTTGGTGGAGTTAAACTACTTCCATCCCTGACATCTCTTCCAAGGCTAGGAGCAAGGCGTGTGTGCCGCTCCGGCCGTGGCCTAGCTGCTGTAGCTTCGTGTAGAGCCGCTCGGCAAGCTTGAGGCCGGGTAATTGCAACCCCATGCGCCTGGCTTCCTCAAGGGCGATGCGCAGGTCTTTGATGTAGTGCTCGACAATGAAGCCGGGAGCGAAGTCGCGGCGCAGCATCCTCGGCACATAGTTTTCGAGGCTCCAGCACGCCGCCGCACCGCCACTGATAGACTGCAACACCGTTGGTAGATCAAGTCCGGCTTTGAAACCGTAAACGAGCGACTCGGTCACGCCGATCATCGTCCCGGCGATGACGATCTGGTTGCACATCTTCGTGTGCTGGCCGGCCCCGGCGGGGCCTTGGTGCACGATGTTCTTCCCCAGAATCTCAAACAGTGGCATGACCTTTTCGATGGCTTCCCTGTCACCGCCGACCATGATCGAGAGCGTGGCGTTGCGGGCACCGACGTCACCGCCGGAGACGGGTGCATCGACAGCACCGACGCCATTCCTTTTCGCAGCCTTGTAGATATCGACGGCAAGGCTGGGCTCCGTTGTCGTCATGTCGACGACGACACTCCCGGACTTCGCTCCGGCAAGAACGCCATCATCTCCAAAGTAGACGTCGCGCACATCCTGCGGAAAGCCGACCATGGTGAATGTGATGTCAGCCGCCTCCGCCGCCTCCTTGGGCGTCCGTGCCCAAGATGCGCCTTTATCCAGCAGCGCTTCCGCCTTCTCTCTGCTGCGCGTGAAAATCACGGTCTCGCAGTCGGCATCCATCAGATGGCCGCACATCGGGGCGCCCATGATGCCTGTTCCGATCCACGCTATTTTCCCGAACTTCATGTTGTGCTTTAATTCCTTCATTCTTACACCGTTTGAATCCTTACTCAGGGAGTATAAGATACGCAGTCACCTGATACTCGAATGAAATTGCCACGGAAAGTAAAGAGATGAATATCGAGGGCATTTTTTTCGACCTCTACGGCACCCTGATAATCTACGGCGACATGGAGCGCGCCTGGAAAGACTGGCTCTCCACCATCCACACAAACCTGCGGGAAGCCGGCCTTTCGCTATCGATAGATGAGCTGGCCCACGCTTGTGAAGGCTTTTTTAGAAGCGAAATATCTCAGACGCAATTCGACGGCTTGACAGTATATGAACGCCGTCTCAAGCGGCTGTGCGACGACTTGAACATTCAACCCGACAGGGAGATTCTCCGCAAAACTGCCGAAACGAGCCTCGCTGCCTGGCAACGATATATCTCCCCGGATCCCGGTGCTGCTTCGCTCCTGGCGGACTTGCGGAACAAATACAAGCTTGCCCTTGTGACCAACTTCGACCACCCGCCGCATCTCCATCAATACCTGCCGACAACGGGGTTGGCGGAGGTGTTCGATGTCATTGTGATTTCGGCTGAAGTCGGCGTGAGAAAACCCTCACCCGGGATTTTTGAAATTGCCTTGGAACGGACGGGGCTTGATGCGTCCAATGTGATATATGTCGGCGACTCCCCGGCCGACGATGTTCCGGGCGCGTTAGAAGCCGGGATCAAGCCCGTACTTATCTCTCGATCCGGTTCCTTTTTTTCAAATGATTTCGAGGCGCCGAAAGAAAAAACAGATGCGACATCTGTCACACTTGGATATAATCAGCACCAGGTGGAAATAATATCCAGTCTCTCGGATCTCTATTCTCTGCTGATGGAGGTGTCTGAATGAAATACGCACTGGTATTGCCGACCCTGCTGTTAATGGCATTTTGTTTAAGCGATGTCAGCGAAAAATGTTGCTGGGCTGAAGCTCCGGGCAGCCAGACTCAAGAAGTGACAATCGACATTCTGTTCGACAATTACACGGAAGACGGTTTGGGAACTACCGGCCTGTGGGGATTTGCATGCCTTATCAGAGGCTTTGAAGAAAACGTCCTGTTCGATACGGGAGCTGACGGGGACATTCTTTTGCAGAACCTTGCCGAGGCGGGTATCAAACCGGCTGACATCAGCATTGTCGTCATTTCTCACGAGCACGGAGATCATACCGGCGGCCTCAGGGCTTTTCTGACGGCGAATCCAGAGGCCACAGTCTATTTCCCGCCGTCATTCTCGGATAACTTCAAGAGCCAGCTCAGTAGCGCCGGCATCAAGATGGTCGAGGTTCAACCAGGGCTGGAAATCTGCAAGGGACTGTTTACGACCGGCGAGTTGACCAGACCCATACCTGAAAACGGCATTTACTTCCGGGATCAAGAAGGATTGGTTGTGGTTACCGGCTGCGCACACCCCGGCATCGTAGAAATCACCGCCAGGGCCAAAGCACTCAGCGGTATTTCGCCATACTTCGTCCTCGGAGGATTTCACCTGATACAGCGCAGCGATGAGGCAGTCCGTAAAATCTGTGCCGATCTCAAGCAAATAGGCGTCACCAAGGTGTTCCCCACTCACTGCACCGGGGATAAAGCGCGAGAGATCTTCAAAGAGGAATTCGGAAATAACTTCGTCGCAGGCGGGATGGGCTCATCATTTAGCTTCGAGCTCTAATAACGCTGCCTTCAACTGCTCGAGTACCACTGAACGTTACAAAGCTCCGTTAAGGTATAAGCGCCAACAGGAAAAATATCCCGGCAAGAAAATATACTACTGACATCATTACGTTCATCTTGCTCTTGGGAAATCCGAATGCCCGCCAAAGAGACCTCATGATCCAGAAAATGCCCAACAACAATAGAAGCGCACGTCCGGTGTACGATGTCCGCATGTCTTCATTAACGGCGAATGCCAGATAAGCCACAATCAATAATAGCAAGATCAGAAAAGAGTTTCGGTCGATGATCGTCCGGCGCGACTGCTTTGTAAGACTCCCTATTTCCCGATACCATCCCCAGAGCGCCGGCAGTCCCACGTGCATCAGTGCAACCATAATGGTCAGCCCCCCGGCGATGAACAGCGAAATCGATTGCATAGTTCTTCCCCATACTCAAATCATTCCTGAAGCTTGCATTATAGCCGATTATGATGACAGTTTCTTATCAACGGATCCATCCGAAGCGTGAAAGCAGTCCAGAGGAACCACTTCAGAATGACTATAGGGCCCGACTCGACAAACCGCGCCGGTAAGCTCGCGCATCGAGCTCCAGCATTCCCCCGACGAAATCCTCATAATCATTATAGTTCGTGCAAACCGATATCTTTTGAATCTCTTTCAAGCCACCAACTTTGACACTTCCGAAGATGGATGTATATTTAATGTAGAGGGCAAATTACTTAATTTCCATCTTTAACGCCGTCCCGGAGTGGAAAGGAGGTCGAGTAATGTTTGCCAAGCAAATTCTCGTCATTGCTGTATTTATTAATCTCTCAGCCATCATAAGTTGCGGGGGACCGGTGGAACAGGCAGAGCAACCGACAGCGACAGCAGCAGCAGACCAGGGTAAGCCGCATTTCAAAGAAGCTCGCTGGGGAATGACCAAGGAACAGATAAAGTCATCAGAAACCGCTGCGATCGACACTGAGAATACAGATGAATCGATGCTTTATTACAAAGGCAGGCTCCTGGACAGGTTCGATTGCAAATTGTTCTACTGCTTCTCCGAAGAAAGCCAGCTGGTCGCTGCCGGTTATGAGATGGACGCCGGCAACACAGATTTCTGCGGCGAGACCAATCTCACGGGAGAAGACCTCGAATTGGCGAACAAGATGAAGGCGGTGGATTTTTTCGATGAGATGAAAAAAGGCCTGATCTCCCAATACGGTCAACCCAGCGAGGACAAGCGGAACTGGTATTCGAGCGATCTGGAAGCCTCTTGCGACTACGACGCCAAGATCGGCTACGCTCGCGACGCGGTCTACTTTTCAGCAAAATGGATCCTGGGCGAGACGATCATTACTCAGGAGCTTACCAAGGGGGACTTTAAACTGAACTACATCAAACGTTGATTCATCATCACTATCGGTCGGACCGCAAAAGAACAGCGGAGGTTCCTTCCTCCGCTGTTGCTGTACTTAACCTTGCTCTGAAAACTATAGCAGTCAAGATTTCCCGCCAGAAGTAATTCACGTTGCCAGAAATCTCGATGCTGAGTCTATCTGATTCGTACTATTCCATGGCAATGGAGAAACTACCGACTGGTGGGAATGATTTGAGAGAGAATGGCGGGGCTGACGAGACTCGAACTCGCGACCTCCGGCGTGACAGGCCGGCGTTCTAACCAAACTGAACTACAGCCCCTCTCCATGCAACCAGCTTCTGGTGGGCGCTACTGGGCTCGAACCAGTGACCTCCGGCTTGTAAGGCCGGCGCTCTCCCAACTGAGCTAAGCGCCCGAGCGCCCGAAACGCAGAAAGTATAGTTACGGCAGAGACCACTGTCAATTGCATACTTGCCCCGCCTTTGCGCTGAGTTCAACTTGCTAATCAGTGGTTTACGCGGGTATAATTAGATGAGATAGAGTATATCATTCTCATTCATTCAATGGAAATTTATTATGACCAGCCCTGAAATGCTGCGAAGGGTTCCGCTGTTCAGTGATCTTCCGGATGAGTACCTCGAAAAGCTGGCTCGAGTAGCTGTCAAGAAGACCTATCCCAAGGACAACGTCATCTTCTTTGAGCAGGACGAAGGCGATTCTCTGTTCATCATCGCTCGCGGCAGCGTGAAAATAGCAAAGATCTCCGACGAAGGGAAGGAAGTGATCCTGGCAATCCTCGGCCTTGGGGAATTCTTCGGCGATATGAGCCTGCTCGACGGACTCCCCCGCTCAGCGACGGTCATCGCCGTCGAGGAAACAGAGGTCTCTTCGATTCGCCGCAAGGAGTTCATCTCTCTGATCAACGACAACCCGCTGATTGCGGTCAAACTGCTTTCGGTGCTCAGCCAACGCCTGCGTGACGCGAACAGCAAGATCGGAAACCTCGCGCTGCTCGACGTTTACGGCCGGCTCGCGCGCATCCTGATGGATTTCGCCAAGATCGAAGGCAGAAAGCTCGAGAACGGCAAGATTGCCTTCCGCAGGCCCACTCACCAGGCGATAGCCAACATGATTGGAACATCGAGGGAAACGGTGACCCGCACGCTCGGCGATCTCCACCGCCGCGGCTACATCCAGATTTCCGGAAAGGAGATCATCATCAAGGATCAGTTTCAACGGGATTTCATCTGATTAGTTCGGATCAATGTCCCAACGAGGATGTCAAACAGAAACAAATCATTCAAAGAGGTGGAAAACTGATGAAAAAAACGATCGTAGCGATCCTGGCTGTGTGTGTCCTCTTCGCCGCAGTTACAAGCGCAATGGCCCAGCGCAAGACTCGAATAGCGGTGCTTCGCTTCGAGGACCAGACGACCACCCATTGGTGGCAGCCTGACAAAATGGGCGATGCAGCAGCTGATGTGTTCATGACTGAGCTGCTCAATACCGGCACCTTCTCGGTAATTGAACGGGCTCGACTCAACGATATTCTCAAAGAGCACAACCTTGTCGCTCAGGGCGGTGTCACTCCCCAGAGCGCCGTACAGTTGGGCAAGCTGCTCGGCGCGCAGCTGATGGTCGTCGGCTCGATTACGGAATTCGGCACGGAGGTTCACGGTGCGCGCTTCCGCGGAATCGGTGGCAGTGTTGCGACCTATCGCTGCATGATCGATGTGCGGGTGATCAACGTCGAGACGTCCGAGATTCTTTACGCCGACCGCCAGGGAAGCAACTACCGCGGCATGGCGGTGGGCATCAACAGCTTCGAGGCCGGCCGCGATGCCGATTACGGTAAGGTCGCCGGCGCGACGATGTCGGGCGCCGTGGAAAAGCTCGTCGCGGGGCTCGCTGACGCCGCAGCCAACCTGTCGAGTTCCTCAGGTTTCGGCATGATCGCCGACGTTGACGGCGGTGATGTTTATATCAACAGAGGCAGCATCGACGGCATCAAACCAGGCGACAGGTTCCGCGTGATTCGTCTCGGCAAAAAGATCATCGATCCGGAGACTGGGCAGGTAATGGGCCAGAAACGCGAAGACGCCGGTGTCATCGAAGCTGTTGATGTGATGGATAAGATGGCCATCTGCAAAATTATCAGCGGCGATGCCCAGAAGGGCGACGCATTAGAGAAATAGGCCCTTGTGAGTGGAATTGAACGAGGCCACCGTCGGTCAAAACCGCGGTGGCCTCGATTTTAAAATCTATTCGGATATTACTCTTCGCCGGAGATTTCTCCGCTAAGCTTTCTCAGCAGGGCGTCGAGCATCTGATTTTCGTAAGTCACCATATTCAGGAAAACGCTCTCTACCAGGTAACGCCGGGCTTCCTTCTGATCCATTTGTGAGACTATGTGCTCGATCTCTTCTTTCATGTCCTGGTAGGTGTGCCTAAGTTCCTTGCGGACCACAACCTCCTGGTAAAGCCCCTCGATGATGGCCATCAGGTCGCCGTCGAGGTCTACCTGCACGCCGGTTCGATACTTGGCCTTCTTGGGCATCATCCGCTCCGATTTGATGGATTGCTAACTTTCAAATGCCTTGATGGCATCGTCGATGTTCGGGTGGATGTCAATGACGTTATCCACGCGGGTAATCGTCAAAATCTTTTTCACTCTGGCCTGCAAGCCACTGAGCCTTAGCGATCCCCCCTGCGCGCTGAGCCTCCGGTACATATCCATGATGAAGCCGACTGCGAAACTGTCGATGTACTCCACGCCGCTGAGATCGATCAAGATTTGGCGTTTCCCCGACTCAACCAGCGATATAAATTGCTCCTGAATCGGATCGAGGTTTTCATATATCAACCTCTGCTCACGCAACTCAAGAATGCTTATATCGCCGCTTTCACTAAGCTCATATTTCATCTCTCGGAACCCATAAATTATCTATGATTAGAAGGATTCGCAGGACATAAAGCATCCTAAACGAGGCGTGAAGCGGGTGTCAAGGGTACTGAGGAATTACATAAGTCGGCCTTTAAGCGGGCTCTGCTTTCAGGAAGATATATTAAATGAGAGAGGGCCGGTCATCACTGATGAATTCACCCGATGCCTGCGACCAGCCCTCTTCAGGGCCTGTGATAGGCAATTAAGATGCCAACTTGTCTAAAACCACTAATTGTATGAAACGAAACGAGATGCCGTGCCCGGCCTGACCACACATCCATTCAGCAGTTGGTCATTATTTTTTACAGTTTCAATGCTATGCCACGTAACCGGCTCTCCAACAACAGCTTAGACCGAGTAACGTTCAGTTACTACTTTGCTGGATTTGACATGTCTATTCAGTCGGTGTCGCCGTAGCTGATCATCGGGCTCCGATTTACTGATCTTTCATCAGCTTGAGTTTTCTGTGTATGGTTTGTCTCGTTACCCCTAACAGCTCGGCCGCAAGCGTGCGGTTGTTGCCTGTTCTCGACAGAGCCTCGCGAATCAGGATTTCCTCGGCTCGTTGCAGCGTGGGTATCTTACCAGGAAAGACAATATCTTCTCCGCTGAAGATACCGTCTGGAGTCTTATCTGTAATCGGCAATTCTTCACGTTGCCCCAGCAACTCCCTGAACACCTCCATCGAGAGTTTGCCAGACCTGTGCCTTGCTACCGCATCCTGCACAGCCACCTGGAGTTCACGGACGTTTCCGGGGAAATCATAATTTGCCAGCAAGACAAGCAACTCCGGCGGGGGCGTCGGTTTGTGCCTATCAAGAGTTCTCGACGTCTCATCCAGAAAATGATCAAGCAACAGTGCCAGGTCATCAATTCGTTCTCTTAAGGGCGGGACGTGAATATGATGTGTTCTTAATCGATAGAACAGGTCTTTCCTGAACGACCCATCTTCTTGTGCTTTTTGCAGATCCCTGTTGGTCGAAACCAAGATCCTGGCACTCGACCTCTTAGGGCGATCCGAGCCAAGGGGGAAGTAATCCCCGTTCTGCAGAAGACGAAGCAATTTTACCTGTGTTGCCATTGCCAGATCCCCGATCTCGTCGAGGAACAACGTGCCGGTCGCTGCACTCTCTATCATTCCTGGTCGGTCCCGATCCGCGCCTGTATAAGCCCCTCTCACATGACCAAAGAGAGTGTCGGAAAAAATGTTGTCGTCGAGACCGGCTACGTTCACCGCCACGAAGGGGCCTTGGCGATCGCTGGCCTTATGGACCGCCTCCGCCACCAATTCCTTACCGACACCGGTTTCTCCTGAAATAAGAACAGGGTATGAGGTGGCGGCTATCGCTTCGACATATCGCAGAATCGCCCGCATCTTGTTGTTCTTCGTAATAATATTGATAAAGGCGTCGGGATTTCGTAATTCCTCCCTGAGCATATTGTCCTTGAGACACAGCATTTCGCGCCGCATCTCCTGCTGCTCAGTCGCCCGCTTCACAGTGGAGAGCAGCCTGTTCTTCTCCACCGGCTTGACCAGATAGTCATAAGCGCCCTTGCGCATACAGCCTACTGCTATCTCAACCTCGTCCGTACCGGTGACCACGATTATCATGACCTCGGGATAATTGAGCCGTAATTGATCTATCAACTCCGCGCCGCTGATGTGAGGCATGTTCAGATCCAGCAACATGACCTCCACACCATGGCGATCGATTGTTTCGATTACTTCGCGGCTGTCAGTGCAGGCTATGACGTGGTCGATACCATTGCTTTTTAGTATGCGCTCGAGGTTCAGCACCACTTCTTCTGCATCATCGACTATCAGTACGGGTTGCGGAGGATATGATCTGCGGTCCATTTGTCGCCTCTCCTGTTACAGTTTCTCTCCCGTCATGTTTTTTTACGCTTTCCTTTTGTGTTTTAGTCCTGCCATCAAGACCGGCCTCACCGCTAACGGTGTTAAAGCATTTGACAACATGAATTGCCCCCACGCGCTCTAAAGCATTAATAACAATAGCCTTATCATTAATTGCGCACCAGTTGCTGTAAATATCTGTAACACAATTACTGGGCTTGGTGATAACCCGTATCTTTTTGCATATCAATTAGTTAACGGACTCTATGTCATGGCATAACTCTTGCCCACATATCATCGACGGCTGTACCGGTCATGCTAATAGTTAAATGGATTCATCATGGGAAATTCGAGAATCGAAGGAAGGTTTAAGGGCAAGGGAATCCTCTTTGTGGGTTTCCAAGACGAAACCCTGGCGGAAATTGCGGAAGCGATCAGTCTCGAAGGCGGGAAACTGATCTTCACCGGCAACGGATCCCAGGCTCTCGATCGAATTTCACAAGCTAAAGATTCAGGAAAAGACATCCATCTGATAATTATGGACTATCCCTTGCTTGAAATCTCGAAAGTGGAAATGTTGACTGAGATGCTTATAAGGGATATAAATATACCATTATTGGTTATCTTCGAACAAGGAGAGAATAAGTACCTGGAAAACTTCAGTTCTAAATTCAGTTCGGGCCATATACTAAAACCATTTACCATAGAACAGTTTATTAACAGAGTAGCCGATTTCGTTTTATAAGTACCATCCTCAACAATACTGAAACATATTCAACGACGATTGCTCAAAGCGGTTTCAGATCTCTGAAACATAAATTTATACTGTTCTTTAAAATACTTGGGATTAACATGTGACTCGAGAGAACAATCAAGTAACTGCACGCCCTCTTGTCAAGCAATGCTACCTGTCAAATAAATTGTCGCAACCTTAATCCCTTGATACCAAAACGTTTCTTCTATAACTCCCTGTTATCTGTAAAATAACACTACAAGCCTTCGTGCCTCAATAAGCCCTTTCATTTCCGGATAATTCTTTTGCCTGCATGTAATTACGCGTTCCAGGGCAGCAGGCATACCAATTGCATATAAAGAGTATAATTCCGAAGGTGAGTTCAGGAGCATTTAATGGGTAGATAATCGCACACTACCCTCACGTGATGTGCGATTACTCTAAAGTTCCCCACTCCCCCTAAACCCACCCCGGCGGTAAATACGCCGCCGGGGTATTTTTTACTCTCGGGAATCGGGCAGGAGGCTGTGCAATCCTGCATTTTGAGTATTCAGGAAAGAAGGAGCATCGATAAAGTCTGATCGAAACTCTTGTTATTCTCTTACAATGCTCTTAAGACGCCTGTTCAGTGTCTGTCTCGAAATGCCGATCAGCCTGGACGCGATGGATTGATTGCCGTTGCTCCGCTTCAAAGCTTCAAGAATCAACAAGTCACCCAAACGCTGCATCGGCGGTAACTTATCATACTGCGACAATATATTATCATCGCTCGAGGCGACAACAGTGTTTCTCCTTTTCTTGTTGTCAAACATGACGCCGACTGCATCTTTAAAAACAGCCATCGACAATACGCCGGCATCGTGGCTCGCCACGGCATCTCTTGTCATCACTTCCAGCTCGCGAATGTTTCCGGGGAAATGGTAATTAGACAGCAGAGTCATCAATTCAGTTGGTGGAGTAGGCTTACGCTTCCCCAGCTCTCGTGCAGTCTTGTCCAGAAAATAGTCGAGCAGCAAGGGCAGGTCGTCCAGCCTCTCTCTTAACGGCGGGATATGAACGTGATGAGAACGGAGCCGGAAATACAGGTCCTTTCGAAATCTCCCCTCTTCTTGGGCGGAGGCTAAATTCCGGTTAGTAGCAACAATTATCCTGGCGTCGGTTCTCTTTGGTTCGTCGGCTCCGAGGGGGTAATATTCCTTCTCTTGCAGCAATCTCAACAGCTTTATCTGCGATGTTTGCCCAAGATCACCGATCTCATCAAGGAACAACGTACCGCAGGCGGCCTTCTCGATCATTCCCTTGCGTGATCCCTCGGCTCCCGTAAACGCACCCACTTTATGGCCGAACAGGGTGTCGGCGAACATGTTGTCATCGAGGCCGGCGACATTCACCGCAACGAATTCCCCATCGCGGCCGCTAACCCTATGTATCGCATGCGCAATAAGTTCCTTTCCCACGCCTGTCTCGCCTGTGATTACAACGGGATATGCTGACGGTGCGAATGCCTCGATGTACTGAAATATGGCTTTCATTTTTTTGTTGTTCGTTATGATTTCGGAGAAAGCCCGGGGGTGCATCAGCTCGCGCTTGAGTACACTCTCTTTCAAATGAGAGAGTTCTCTGCGCATCTCCTCTGCTTCCAACGCTTTTCCGACCGTGGAAACGAAGCGCCTCTTCTCGATCGGCTTGATCAAATAATCGAAAGCCCCCAGTCGCAGACATTCCACAGCCTCATCTATTTTCTTTCTGCCCGTGATTACTATTATTTGAATCTCGGGGAACTCTTGCTTAATCCGAAGGAGTAACTTCCTGCAGTTTATTGCAGTCATTTCGAGGTCAACTATGATCAAATCGAGGCGTCTCGCCACTGCGACATCGACAATCTCTTGCTCATCATGGCTTGTAATCACTTCTATTTGACTATTCGAGCCAAACGCGTGCTTGATGGTTGACTTGATCGCCCTATCGCTGACCGCGACCATAATCCTGCTCTTTTTAACTTCCTGAATTTTCATTCTCAACCCCGGTTGAATTATGCGGCGGTACGGCTTTCCCTCATCGCCAATGATTGATAATAATTCCAGATCGACGGGTCCTTTCCTGGCAGCAGAAACTTTCGGTAATTCTTGTCAGACTTCGGGATCCTTCAACGCGGCATTCCACTGCAATTGAACATCCCCAAATCTCCATACCAGGCAGTTTTCCGCTACAGCAAAGGATTATCTGATGTGAGGCTAGATCCCCCAGCGTAACCCAAGATTCCGGCGCGGTTTCTAATCGTTCCTAACTGTTCAGTTATTACTCCGGCTACCACTCCATCTTCATCAAGAATTGCCTATACACCAACCCCCTCTCGCTTTTGGTTCCGCCCTAATTGAATTGAACCTCTGTAATAATATTTAACAACTAATCCATCCTTGTCTATCGGAACGATATGGATATTGAGCTAGGAAAAACTCTTACTAAATACCAGGATAAAGTCTTACATAGAAAATATCGCCGATTAATTTGATAATATATACCAATATGGCTAGAGATTAGTGATGCCCTCGCGAATGGCAAACTTCGTGAGATTGGCAATGCTTCTGACCTTGAGTTTCTCCATTATCTGATGCCTGTGTGTCGCAACAGTTTTAACGCTGACATTCAAGGATTCTGCGATTTCCCTGGTGCTCTTACCCTCAGCAATTAACTGTAGAATCTCTCTCTCCCGGGGAGTCAATTTGGAAGCTTGAGATGTCCTGCTTCTGGTCAGCCGATCGATGTAATCATCGATTACCACATCCATGATTTCAGGTGATAAGTAAGTTCTACCGCTTATTACGGCATTCAACGCCTCCACCAATTCCTCGATGGCTGAGTCCTTGAGGATATACCCCGACGCGCCCGCTGCGAGCATCTCCGCCACAAACCGCCTCTCTGAATGGCGAGAGAGCGCCAGCACCTTGGTTGAAGGCGACTCCGAAACGATCTGCCTTGCGGCATCGATCCCATTAAGTTCGGGCATCGCGATGTCCAGAATTATTACGTCGGGCTTCAACTCCCGAACCAGTTTGACCGCCGCTCTTCCGTTGCCGATTTCGCCGACAACTTCAAAATCGGCCCGGCTGTTTAACATCGCTCGTAGCCCTTGACGCATCAATTTGTGATCGTCGGCTAATACTATTGTCTTGCTCATGGCATCGACTACCTCATTCCGAACCGACCGGTACTACCATTGTTACTTTTGTCCCCTTTTTCGGCTCCGAATCAATCACCATTGAGCCCCCAAGCGACTCAATATGCTCATTGATACTGAAAAGGCCGAATCCTTTTGTGTCCCCCTTGAAATATCTACCTTGTCGTGGATCAAAACCCAGGCCGTCATCACTAACCGTAACAGTTATTTCGGCATCCTTTGAGTCTATCGTCGCTCGGCACTTGCGCGCATCGGCATGCTTCACCACGTTGACCAATAACTCCCTCAGCGAGCGATATAGCATGATTGAAACCGTGTCGCTCAGTGGAAACTGATCGGCGGAGGAATCGAACTCCACCTTCAAACCATATTGTTCGTTGAATTGTTTCACCAAGCTTTCAGCCGCTGCAACCAGCCCGAATTCGTGCAGGGAAGGCGGACAGATCTCAATGGTCAACGAGCGTGTCTCCTTCAGTGCCGAATTAAGGGTGCCAATGACTTCCTCTAAAACCCTGGAACGACTTTCATCGCTACTCTCCTCGAAGAGAGAGAAAACCTTGAACTTGGCCAGGTCAAGCGCGTGCCCAATGCGATCATGAAGGCTGACTGCGATTTTGCGTCGTTCACGCTCGGCAATTATGGTCAACTCCGAAGCAAGGGATCTCAGCCTTTTCTGATATGCCTTTAGCTCCGTTTCCGCCTGCTTGCGCTCGGTAATGTCGGTTAGCATCCCAAGCCCGCCCCCAAATTCGCCCTCGGCATCAACAAACGGATTGGCGGAAATAATCGCCCAAAGCTCCGATCCATCCTTCCGCAGCAGTTTGATATCCATTTGGATTTTCGTGTACTTGTTGGGCCTTTCTATAAGCCGTTCAACTTCCAATCGCGACTCTTCCTCCATGAACTCGAAGACGTGCCTGCCGATCATCTCTTCGGGAGAATAACCGAGCATCTCCGACAACCTTGGATTGACGAACTGCGTCAACCCACCGCTGTCGACGACACACACGCCTTCGGCTGCAGTCTCGACGATACTGCGGTATTTTTCCTCGCTCTCGCGTAGAGCTCTCTCGGCTTCAAGTCGGGCCATCACGCCGCCGATCTTTGAGGCAATCGACTCCAGCGCTCCAAGCGCCGTCTCAGGAATATCAGACTCTTTGGCAGACACGACCTTGATAGCCGCCACAACTTTACCTTCCACCTTCACCGGTATAACGGCAATCGCTCCGAGCGCATTGTTTTCAGGGTATGTTGATGCCCTCTGCCTGGTATAAATGGTAATTCCGGTCTCAAACACATCTAGTAAACATTGATTCTCGTTAAAAATCACCTCCAGATCCAAGGATGGCTTCTCTTTCAATAAGGTGGGCTCACTTGGCTTGTCGGCTGCCAGATACACGCCTGCTGCTTCAATGCCTTCGATTCGCAATGCCGCATTAATAACCATTTCAAATGTATGTTCGACATCCCTTGCCATTCCCAGGGCGGCACCAAGATCTCTCTGAATCTCGGTCAGTTTCTCGGCGCGTTTCTGCTCAGTGATATCTTCGACGGTGCCTTCGTAATAAAGAACCTTTCCCTTTTCATCTTTGATAGCTTTGGAGCTTTCTCTAATGTAGAGCTTCGAGCCGTCGTATCTCGTCCATTCCGATTCAAGCCCCACTACCTTGCTCTCTTTTTCAACCTTTTCCTTGAAAAGTTCTCTTGAATAGCCAGGCTCGAAACCTTCCTCTTCCAGATTCCTTTTGCTTAGTTCTTCGAAAGAGTCATAACCCAGCATTCGCAGGATAGTGGGATTTGCCATCAAGATTTTCCCATCCGGGGTAGTGCGATATAAACCTATTGTTGCGTTATCGAATATGGACCTGAACCTTTCTTCGCTCTCACGCAGTTTTAGCTCGACACGCTTGCGCTCGTTTACCTCCTGCTCTAATGCTACTACCACTTTTTTAAGCTCCGCCGTGCGCTCTTCTACTCTGGCCTCCATTTCATCACGCGCCCTGAGCAGCCCATTTTCCGCACGTTTTCTCTCTGTGATATCGCATGCAGCTCCAACAATACTCACTACCTGCTTACCGTCTTCGTCGAATACAGGTTGCCCACTATCCAGAAGCCATCTGATATCGCCGTTCTTGTTCACGATCCGGAATTCACTGCTGTCGTGTCTGCCGGATAAAAGTGTATTTACTCGACGACGCACGATATCCATGTCGTCAGGATGAACAAGCCGTTTCCAGCCGTTGGGACCTGCCAGTTCGTCATCGGCATAACCAGTAATCTGTTTGAACGCCCCAACAACCCAGTTCTGCCTCAAGGTCTCACCAGGCAGGACATCCAACGAATATGAATAATCTGAAGTGAGCTCCATGATTAGGCGGTAACGCTCCTCCAGAGTCTTAAGGGCCTCTTCAGTGGCCTTGCGGTTTGTGATGTCGCGGAAAACGGCGAAGATAGATTCCAAGCGGCCCTTGCCGTTGAGGATAGGGGTTGCTGTAATCAACAGCGTCCGCTTGTTCCCACTGGGTTGGATAATCTCCGCTTCGTAATGGCCGGTTTCTCCCCTAGCCCTTAATCGAGTGTGGCGCCTGAATTCCTTGTACTGCGCCGGGGAAGAAAAGTCTTTTAAGTTCTTTCCTATAAGGGAGTCCTTTGAAGCGCCGAAAATTCTTTCTGCCGCCGGATTTGCCAGGACAAAGTTTTCATCCGGGTCGATTATGCAAATACCTTCCTCCAGGGTTTCTACCAAGGATCGATAGTGTGCTTCCGTCTGCCTGATTTTTTCTTCCAGCTCTTGCCGTCGCTTACAGACCCCGATAGCTCGTCTGATGCCGTTCAACAGCTTTGGAAATTCACCTCTTTCCGGATCCTTGGGGTAGTAATCATCAACGCCCGCCCTGAAGGCTTCGGCGGCGAACGCTTCGTCTCTGCAATTCGTCAAAAGCACAACCGGGATTTCCATTCCAGCGGTGCGGATACGCTCCACAAAATCTATCCCGTTGCTTACCGGCATTTGATAATCGGCAAGAACGCAGTTGAAATTGCCGTCCTTGATGAGATTCAGAGCTTTATCGGAAGAGCTGCAGGTGGTGATCTCGAGGTGGGCGTCAAGGCTCTCCAGGCCGCGGCAGATCCTCTCCAGTTCCTCCGGTTTATCGTCTACTAGCAGCAACCTGATGCTGGGGGAAGCCACACCTTCTCTTTTTTTGCTCTTTCTTGTTGCCACTCCTCCACCCCGTACAAACTACTACAACGCATCGTCAGGAAACGCATCGATTCCACAAACGCACTGCTTGTTGAATTATCAGTCTATACTAGCAAGTAACGCCTCAAAATCAAACAGGCAATTTCCACCGCAGATATAATGATGTTAATTCAAGCATTTTCTTAATCAATTGTTTTATCGGATACCTTGATCAGAGAAAATGTGGCCACCAAAATGGGGTGACACTAGGCTTCACCAGCCGTTTTTCAGATCCGCTTATTCCGCCGGGATTCTACCGATGCGCACACATCGCAGTAGGGATTTGCTGCTTTCTGAGATTACCTTCAAGAGGGGATCGGATAAATCAGGATCGTCCGTTCCGAATTGCGTTGCGACAAGTCGGATTCTGTCAGCTTTTCCGCGGCTCTATTAATATTGTCAGTCTGATGAAGCGTCTATATCATCTGCGAGTTTGAGGGCTTCGGCGACCAATTCCTCGACTGCCCTTTCCACTGAAATTGTCCGCAGGAGTTCACCTCTCCTGAAAATCGCTCCCTTTTCCCGTCCTGCTGCGAAACCGATATCAGCCTCGCGAGCCTCGCCCGGTCCGTTCACCGCACATCCCATCACGGCGACAGTAATCGGAGCGCTTATGCCTTTCAGCCGTCGTTCAACCTCAGCGGCGATCGCCGATATATCCACCTCGCATCGCCCGCATGTAGGGCAGGAAATGAACTCCGGCCCTTTCTTGCGAAGTCCGAGACTCTTGAGGATCGCCCATCCGACCTCGACTTCGCGTACAGGGTCTTCGGTCAACGAAACCCGGATTGTGTCCCCGATTCCCTCGGCGAGTAATGCGCCTATGCCAGCCGCGGATTTTACGACTGCGTTCTCCCCCGCCCCCGCCTCTGTGATTCCGAGATGGAAGGGGTAATCGCAACGCCCGGCCAGAAGCCTGTAGGCAGCCACGGTTCTCGAAACATCCGACGCTTTGAGCGAGACTACAATGTCGGTGAAATCCCAGCCCTCCAGAAGTCTTATGTGTCCAAGTGCCGAATCCACCATGCCTTCGGGCGACGGCCAGCCGTCCCGCTTCAGGTACTCGCGCTCGAGGCTACCCGCATTCACACCGATTCTGATCGGGACACCGCGCTCCTTTGCCTCGCGAGCGAGCCTCTCGACCTTTTCTCTGTCCCCAATCGTCCCCGGATTAATTCTCAGCTTCGCAACTCCCGCCTTCAGCGAAGCCAACGCCAGGTCGGAATCGAAATGGATGTCGGCGGCAACCGGTATCCCGGCCCCCGCGACGATCTCCCGCAACGATTCGGCTGCTTCGCTGTCGGGTACGGCGCAGCGCACCAGCTCGCACCCGGATTCTTCCAAAGTACTTATCTGACGCAAAGTGGAATCGACATCACGCGTATCCGTTTTGGTCATCGACTGCACGCTGACAGGCGCATCCCCGCCGATCTTCAGGTTTCCGACGCATACTGAGCGGGTATTTCGGCGTGCGAATTCCACGCGCGCAGGCATCGTCAGCCCATCCTCATGATCAGCTTGTCTATATCCTGGAAAAGCACCAACGCCATGATCAGCAACAGCAGGAAGACCCCGATGCGCATGATCCATTCCTTAGCCGTTACGCTGATCTCGCGGCGCGTGATGCCCTCAATGGTGAATATGAGAATGCTGCCGCCGTCAAGCACAGGCAACGGCAACAAATTGATAATCCCCAGATTGAGGCTGATAAAAGCCATCAGATTTAGAAGCGGGATGATACCTTGCTCGGCCGCCCTGCCGCTGATATCAGCGATGTCCACCGGGCCTGAGATGGCTCTCGTACTGAGGCGTCCGGTCACAAGTTTGGCCACCACATCGTAAAGCCGGACGGTATTGGTAAGGACGCGATCGAATCCCCCGGCCATCGCCTCAAGCGGGCCCACTCCGACAGTGATTACGGGCATCGGAGGCTGGGAGATCCCCACCTTGCGATAGCCAAGCTCGGCATCGTAGACGGGTGTTATACGAACGGTTGATACTATGCCGTCTCTACGATACTCGAACTCCAGATCCAAGGCTCCACTCATCTCTAGCAGCGACCTGAGGCCGCTTAACGCCGGCCACATGTCCCCGATCGAATTCAGGGTGTCGATGCTGCGGGAGCGCGAGATCACTGCATCGACGATCCCGTTGAAGCTCGAGACCTGTCTACCGCCGATGGCGAGCACCTCGTCGCCCTCGCGAAGCCCCGCCTGATCCGCAGGACCGCCTT
>Ga0307378_10001431_pt1 | contig 39063 bp, 51 predicted proteins | sample UN1MG_FD_202238 | JGI IMG/M metagenome (GOLD analysis project Ga0307378, IMG submission 202238) | Soil microbial communities from Risofladan, Vaasa, Finland - UN-1 | ecosystem: Environmental > Terrestrial > Soil > Coastal area > Acid sulfate soil | place: Finland: Risofladan, Vaasa | collected...
TAAAAGCATTAAATGTCGAAACTTTAGTTGTGAATGTAATTTGTGCAATCTCTCCTGCTATGTATTGCTCACAAAAATATGCAAAATGTTTAGCAACCATATAGTTTGTGCTATTGTCATAAACATATATTTGATGCGGCATAGTTGAATGCCTTTTTAATGCTTCAAGACATTTTTTTGTTATCTCTAATCGGTTTCGAACTGAAATAAATATCTTAATCATCTTTTTAATAACTCCCCAATTCTTTTAACTACGTCATCTTGGTCTATTGTATCATAACAAGGGCTCGCTCCATCCTTACCTGCTTTTGGGCAAGGATTATGCCCATGTAAAAAACATGGTGAACAAGGTAGTTTTCCGTCAATCCAATCAGCTTTAGGATATGTTTTCAATCTAATAAACCCTGGAAATGGTCCATAAATTCCCATACAAGGAACGTCCATTGAAGCGGCAATATGATTCAAAGCAGAATCTGTTGCCACAACACATTTTGATAAATATGTTAGAGCGATTGTATAATCTAATGATTTGGAGTGATGGGCAAAGTTAAAAATCTTATCCTTATCACAGGTTGTATATTTTTCAAAAAAATCATCAATTTGATCTGCCTGTCTAGTTGTATCTGTTAGAACAACTTTATGACCAGCTTCTACTAATTTATCAATCAACGAACCAAACAACTCAGGACGAGGAGTACGAATTGGTGAGCTAGCTCTTAACTGCATAACAATATAATCTTTTTCATCTAATCCCCATCCATCCAAAACCTCAGTTACTTCATCAACCTTATCCCACTTTGGTTCTTGTTTCGGAACTAATAATTCATCAGGTAAATCTAATCCAATCCATTTAGAAAATAAATTATATGCATTTTGAGTGTGAGCTAATTTACATCTCTCAATAACACCTTCAAATAAAATATGATAATTTGACTTCCTTAATTTATTAAATGAAAAAGGTAAATCTAACATTTCATCAACACAATCCCAATTTTCAACCATTGCTTGATATTGCGGACCACAGGCAAATCTAATATAACAATCTGGATATTTTTCTTTTAGGTATAAAAGATTAGGTTGGATAAATAAAAGGTCTCCAATTCCGCCTGTTCGGAAAATAAGAATTGATTTACCATCTAGGGGTTGTCCAGCATATGGACGATACACATTTGAAAATTCAGGTTTACAAGGTTTTAATAAAGCTTTTGATTTACCTTCCTTTGCTGGTCTATGGAGTTGTTGATATACACCCAACCCCATAACATATTTTTTTCCTTTTACAAGGGTTTGCTCTTTAAAAAAGTTTTGGATAAATGAAACTTCTGCTTTCGCTTCTGTAATAATAATATTTGGTGGGCTGGATCTCAACTCATCAAAATCATTCACAACTTTAATATCTGATGATTTCAATCCCATCTCACGCATTTTCGACGGTGACACTTTTCGAAATTTTCTCATCTTTGGTAAATTACTATACCAATATCCAAGTTGATCTTCACTTTGTTCATCCATATCAATTTTCAAAGTCATACTTCACTTCCTTTCGTTGATTTATTTCTTCATAGAATTCTTCATATGATTATGAATACATTTAGTTCTTTCATCTCTATCTTTTACATTAGAACATTTCGCTTTTGCATCTGCAACTTTTTTCTTCATATCTGGATATGAAACTCTTTTAGCTTCTTGTGATAAATCTTCCATAACAGCATTATATGCTTTCTTGATTAAAAAGTTTTCATCTATTGACATATCTTCCATAACAGAATTGTATGCTCTTTTAATTAACATTTCTGATGTTTCATCTGCTCTGTTATCTTCTTCTTTCCCAAGCTCATCCTCAATACTAGATAATTCTTCATCAGCTTCTTCATTTGGAACATGGTCAATTGCATTAACTGTTTCTTTAACTTCTTCTTTGTTTCCTTTCCATCCTTTATCAACTGCATCAAAAAATTCTTTTTTCTTTTCTCCTTCTAATTCAGCTGGAGATTTAACACCAAATTTTTGAAGTGTAGTTTTAAAGAATTTTTGATACTCATTTTCTTCTTTAATACTTTTCTTTTTACCATGCATATCTAGAATAATATCGACCATATCCTGAGCTTGTTCGGTCAACTTAACACTGGCATATTTTCCATCAAGAATATCATCAACTATTTTATCTGTTCTACTCATTGTATTTTGCTCCTCTGTTGGATTTCCTTTGCTCATTTGATGTCCCTCCGGGACACATTTCTTTTTCATTGGTCAGTAAATGTATCCATCTGGGCATTTAGGTATTTCTTCTTTTTGACCTTTAATTGGCTCTACCATTTTACTCTCCTCCCCCGCCAGTCCGTCTACGATAGGCAGCAACTTTTCTTGATATTTGTGATATTCTATTTCGTATCTCTGTTCGTTTCTTTCTAAACGATTCAACAGAAGCATTAACAGATTTAACACAACTTTTTGGGTTGTTTGTCTCAACACATTGTGATCTTAATGTAACAACCCTCGCTAATGCTCTATCAACAGCTTTCATATGACAAGTTTCTTTGCACAAATCTCTTTCATATTTATTTTCTAATCTTGTACATTTTGCATCATAACAATCTGTCCAGTCTAAATTTTTTTGCCCACGAACTCTAGCAATAGCTAGTGTTGCACTAAAGTCTTCCGATAAGACATCTAGTGTTTCATCCAACAAAACTTCTGCATCATATAATTTAGACATTTGGTTTCCTCTTATTTTCCCATCCCTTTAACATCTGCAATTGTTCGTATAAGTAAACCGTTTGCAACAGCAGTTAGAGGGTTTTTAGCTCTCCTAACTTCTGAAACTTCAAAAGGTAATTCGCTTTTCATAATAGTTTGTTCGAATAAAGAAACAAACCCCTCCGGTAAACTTGTCCCGCCTGATACTACAATTGGAATAGGATCATCAAGTTCAATATCAACTTTGTCTTTGAACTCTTTGATTATTTTTTTAATTGTGTACTCAATAAGTGCTTTATGATAATAATACAAAGCTTCTAACATTTTTTTATCTTTTTTATTTTTTATATCAACTTCACCTTTTAGCTTCATATATTTTTCTTTTTTATTTGTGACTCTATTTACAACAGACCCTGTATCAGCAGCTACCTGTTGATCAATCCAATCACCTGCTCTAGCTGTTGAAAATTTTAATACTTCAATTCCTTTATAAGCAACTGCAACATTTGCCATACCTGCTCCAAAACTAATACCAATTCCACTAAAATTTTCTTTAGCACATTCAGAGAATATAATTGCCATACCTTCATTTACAGATGTATGATTGACACCTAAAGTATTTAAAATTCTACCAAACACACCTTCGTGATATGTTACAGATCTTTCATCGTCAATAGCTTCTGCTGGCACAGAGAAACTACAATATACTTCTTTATCTTTTGTTTCTCCAATTAAATCTTTAATCATTAATGTCAAAACGTCAACAGCATTATCTTCTGATGATGATATTAAACCTTTTTCCATTGGTCTCGAAACTTTCTGACCTAACATATTAGCTAATTCAAAAGCATGTGCCCCAATAACATATGCGTCACCTTCATCACTTTCAATGTAACTAATATCTGCTAGTTGTGGAATGTCATCCTTATCAACCTCTAAGAATACATTCCTTGTTACTCTAACGTCATCCGTATCTGACCTTGCCGAAACCAAATGCATAGTTCCACAATCTAATCCTACACAAACAACTTTTGATTCTTCACTCATTTCTTTCCTCCCAGCAATTCTGATAATGAATCTGCCGCATTATCAATTTCTTCTTTTTGACCTTGTTTCAAGGTTTTCACAGAGGATTTTTTCAATTTCAAATCATCAATATCAATGCTAGGAATAAATCTAGCTTCTTCCTCATCCTCATGTTTTTCCCAAGTCTGTCCTTTCGTATCTTTATATATTATTTTCTCTGGTTCTTTACTGAGTATTTTCTTAGATAATTCCTCCAACTGGTCTAGCTTTTCAGTAATTTGTTCTTTATTTATATCTTCGTTTCCCTTTTTTTCTCGACTTAACAATGTTAAAATCATATTTTCGAGTTTATCGAATCTAGTTTCAATCTGTTTTTTGTAAGGATCAACAACAACTTTCTTTTTCTTTTTCTGAGGGACAAAATCTTTTTCACTATAAACTTCTTTGTCACCTTTATCATTTATAGCAACTATCTGATATTGAGTGATACCATTAACTTGTAAATGACCAATAACTTTTCGTATTCCAATCCTTGATACATCTATATCCGCAGGAGTCCGAAAAGCAGCCATTCCAGGAATCTCAATTAGATGCCCTTTTTCTCTTACCCTTAAAGTTATCATTTCAATTTTTCTCTTTTCATTTTTTTCTTAAACTTATCAATCATTTCTTTATACTTTTTATCATCACCTTTATATTTATAATATCCTGTATATATAATTGCTAAAATTAAATTATATGCTGTTTTTCCTAACCATGGTAAAGATAATCCCGTAACAGCTCCTGTTCCGAAAAGAGCTAATAACATTAACCCCTCAGGACTTGCAAATAAAGCTGTAATAGAAAAAGTTCCACCTAATGCTGCTACCGTATCTGAAAAATTAAAGTCGTAATCTACGTCTCCTATAAAAGTCATATTCAACCATATATAAAAAAGAAGACCCGCAATAACAACACCAGTAACTTTTTTAAGTATTGGATGTTTATCAAGAAGTTCATCAACCTTCATAGCACCAGCTCTAACTTTTTGAATTGCTCTTGTTTTGTGAAGCTCTCTAAACACTTCTAACAAACCTCCACGAACAGCTTTACTAAATTCACCAAGAGCTTTAAATATCAAACCAATATTGAACTTAAAAGCTTTTAACATATTAAACATATCTCGCTGTTTAAATGCGGAAACAATATCAGGCAATCCAAGTTTAAAATCTTTTGCAATCTTTCCGAGATTATATTTTAAATCTCTGAAAACTCTCACAAGTTCTCTTGATAATCTCATCTGTCTAATGTTATCAAAGAAACCTTCTGTTAATTGATTTGACATTGTTAGATCAAGAGCATCACAATATATCTCATATGTTATGAAATCATAATCTGTTTGAATATATTCTAAATACTCTAATGTTTGCATTTATATTTTTCCTTGAATGATATTTAGATACTCCTCAATTGTATCATTAGTGGAAAAATTATTATTAGGATCTATTGTTATACTCCTATCTACATTAAGAGCTTTTTCAATACTTTCTCTTTGTTCGGGCATAACTAATAACCCAGCCTCCCCAACCTCACCAATCCATTTATAATCATCATGTTCTTTTGATAATTTAATTTTTTGATCTGAGTTATCCATCTTACATAAAAAATTATAACAGGTAGTTTTTCTTTTACCACCATCTGCAAGATATGTAAATTTATCAATATATTTAACAGGTGAAACATCTAAACCGGTTTCTTCTTTGACCTCTCTTTTCAAACATTTAATTACATCTTCTCCGATTGGTTTATCACATTTACCTCTCGGAAACTCATAATGGAGTGGCCAATGATCGTCTGCTGCCCTTTGTATTAAAAGAATAAATCGCCTATCATCTTTTTCTTTAAAAATAATACCGGCAGCAGCTTTCATAAATACTTCTGGTTTATCACTTATCATTTTTTCCCTCGTCTATCATTGGAGATAAAGTTCTTATTTGTCTCGGTGATATTTTATTTGGAAATTGACTTAATTTAACTTTTGTAAGATTTATTTCAACTTCTTTTCCTGCTAGCTTATCTAACTTACCTTGTCGTTCTTGAACATCTTTTATATATTGGGAAAATGTTTCATCTAATGTTTTTATTTCTTTCAAAAATTTAGCTTGGTTATCGTCTGTAAATGTATAATGATTCTGTCCATCAGGTTTTAGTTCAGTTTTAATATTCCCTCTATCATCTTTTGCAACATACGTCTCAACTAATTTTTGTCGTTCGTTTCTATATTGTTCTCCACCTTCAATAGGTTGCATAGCAATCTTTTTCAAAATTTCAGCTTCTTTTTCGACCACATCAAAATTTTTCATTGCCGCATATGAGAACTCAACACTTGCTTCAACATTCTCTAATTTTTTCAACTCCGCCATAATCTCTAACACTTCTTGTAGTTTGATTTTCATTTTTTTATTCCTTTCTTATTTTAAATTTTCCAATTCAATTTATAATTGGAACTATCAACCGAATGAACTTGATGAACTAGATACTGAACTTGAGCTGCTACTTGAGCTTGATGATGTAATATCCTCATAAAAATGTAACTCTAAAATCCACCCTTTTCCAAGGGTAACATTATCCATTTTGATTCGCAACGTATTACCATTATTAATGAAAACATAATGATCCCCATAATTCATTGCGCCATCTTTTGAATTAACTATCAATACTAATTTATCTGTTACTTGCTCGGGTAACGCTATATCTAAATATGGGTCAGAAGCAGCATCACCTGCTGTAACCACATGAAAATATCTGGTTTTATAAACATAATCTCCTACGAAGTTTGTTTCACAAGTTGCATCTTCTACATTTAAATATGTAATCTGACTATTAGATGTTGAATCTAATCCCCAATCCCAACGATAATTATATATCTGTCTATTAACAGGTGGTTGATAATCTGTATATGCCGAAAATGCTGAACCATATTTCATTTCTAAATGAACATTCTCTGCCAAATAATCTGATTCTAAAATCATATAGTTAGGAATTTCAATTTCATAATTAACTGTTACTGTAAGTCTCCACTCAGCAATCTTATCAGGTCCACCGTATCTATTACTAGCATCCGCCATACTTACCATTGAAATTTGAGGTTTAATATTTAACGGTAATACAACTTCATTCTTTGCTGTTGATCTAACCAATTGATTAGATGCATTTGCTGTTGACCAATCAATCTCATAATGCGTGCCGGTATATTCATTTTGATATTCATATGTTAAAAAATCATCTGGTAGAATAATAAATGATGAAAAGAAACGAGGATATATAACTCTATCCATTCCTCCAAAATAATTGATCATCATTAATCTTAAATCACAATATTCATAAAAACTATTCAACAACATGATCAATTCAAACTCACCCTTTATCCTAATAAACCCAGCATGCATAATTAAATGGTCATCTTGATATACAGGATTAAAAAGTCTTTTAATCATTGTAGGAGCTAAATTAGGATATCTCCATAACTGTTTACCTCCAGCATTTGCATCGGCTGGAGAAAATTCGCCGGATGGATTTAACACTAACGCAGGCAGTAAGGGTTGATCTGTTTCCCTACTATACTGGTCTCTTTTAGCTAAGTACTCTACAGCTTTGTCATATGTTCCTACCACTCTATATTCAAATCTAGGATATAAATATGTGCTAAAGTAATCAAGCATATCCTTGAAAAAATGACCAAATACATTATGAATGAAGTGGTAAGTTTCTCTACTTTGTGCCATTTATGAATCCTCATATGGATTGTATTGTTAATCCTCATCAAACTCCGATAGTTTGATTATTTTATCTCTATGTATATTGTCTGTAAATTGACTTTTACCTGATATTAATCTTTCTCCATGATAATCATTTAACATTTCTAATGAGGGGCGAGTTCCAATTTGCAAACCACTTGTCCTGACAATTTTCTTTCCCAATCTTTTCTGAATATTATGTCTCTCTGTTAATATAAAAACATATTCCTCTGAGTAAGAGTTCATAGTAAATCCGTAGATGTTCAAACAATCAAATACAAATTTATCATCTAATTCTACTTTAGATAAAACCAATGACTCATTAAAAACGAAAATTACATCACTCGTATACTCTGGTTTGATTCTTTCAAATTGATTTGAAATATCAAGAGTATTCTTTCTAAAGTTATGAAGATCAATAAAGGTTTCACAAAACTTAGAGGACTCTAAATTTTTAAACATATTAACTTGCACATTACTTACATGATCATCTGCTTTAGAGAAATCTGGATCAAGTCTAAAAAGTAAAAATGTAGATCTCTTATCAAGATAAATCCCTATATTATAAAAACCTTTTAATATAGGAATCCTTAAATTATAACATCGGTTAAAAGACTTTCCTAATTTGAGTGCCATTCGTAATTCCCCTTATAATGTTTCAATATTAAATTCAAATGTCTCATCTGATTCCAAACCTTCTGTTGATCCCTTTGCTAAAATTGTTACTCTGTTATGCGGGCATTCTCCGTAGATACCTTTAAAGTAACTTAGATTTTCAGCTATCTTTGGATCTTGTTCAGGTTTCCACAGATAAAGAAGTTTAATTATATCATCGCCGAATCTCTCATATGGGAGAGTTGCTTTATTGAAATAAAAATCTTTATCTCCATGCTCATCGACAAACTCATAAAACGTATCCCTTAAATCTTCTGGTACTTGATCTTTGAATTTATCAATCATTTTCTTTAAAACTGTGGTCCCTTTTTTAACAACTTCTTTCTCAATTTTATGTTTCTTTTGAAAAAATGCAATCACTTCATCTGAGATTTCTTCTTTTACTTTAAGTTTTTCAATTAACGCATCAGTCACTTCGTTATTATTTAATTTAACCGCAACTTCTAGCGGTATTATCTCATTTGTAATTTGTTCTAAATTGAAGTCATTCTTTGTTGTCAATCTGAGATTTCCAGATTCATATGCTGATTTATGTAAGAGATCAATTGTTGGTATTCCACCATTACCCAAAATCATCTCAGCAAGACCTTCAATGAAAGTTTTAATATCAACTTCATTTATTTCTTCAACACCTAAACTCATACATGAAGTTTTATATTTATCAAAAACTCCTCTGTTGTCATAACATCTAAATCTATTTAAAATTATAGAAATTAACTGATCTCTTTCAATATTAGAAATGAAGCTAAAGATAAAAGGATCCATGAAACATCTAAATGCTAAATGAAATATTGATTTATTCTCAATAGCATTTGGTATTTTAGATTCTAATTTCGTTCTTAATATTCTAACGAATGCACTAAAAAGTAAAAGATCATATGCTAATTCAATATTCTCATCTGTATATTTTTTTGATTTATAACTCAACGGACTAAAACTTTGAGGAATTAAAGTAGCATTTTCAACATAGTTCTTTTGAAACATCAGAAATGTAAATCTTGAAATATAACATAACGATTTAATATCTTCTTCACTAACTCCTGCTAATGGGTCAAAATATTCTGAAAATTCACCATCCTCAATCAATCTCTTTTTAAAATCGCTAATTGGTTTATGAGAAACTGATAACCCTGAAATCATATTCTCTAATGTTGAAAGATCATCCTTTAGAATATTAGTTACAAACTTACTTTCAACATCTGTAAATGTAACTTTAGATTCCATCTGTTCAATCTTTTGATTATCTATTTCAGGAACTTTTACTTTTGACATATCATTCCCACCAATGAAATTGTCCAGATCATTTATTGATACTTCTGTTTTTTCAATATTTTCTTTGTCTATATCTGGTTCGTCAACTTCCATTGGCATTGGTATTTGATTTCCCATACCTTTTAAAAGAGATGGAATCTGTAATACAATATCTTTGAATATTAAATCCATTGATTTGTAAAACATATTTTGACATATACCAAAAAAGTCATTAGAAAAATCTTTAACAATTCTTCCAAAAAACATAAAGGTTGGAAATAGTGGAACTACTACTACCGTAAAATCACTTGAATTAGATAGTAATGTTAATTTTACTAGATCTTTTCCTTCATGTTGAAATAACTGTATTACGAACTGCATATCTGCTCTAAATTTTTTGACAATTTCTAACTTCTCTCCTTGAAAGTTTTTAATAGCTTGTCCTAATGCCATTGCTAATTCAAGTGAATTTTCTCCAGATAAACTAAGACTTTTTGAATGGTTATTACTAATTGAAATATTTAACTTTGGAGGATTGAAGTTTTTATTATCATCTGAGTTGGTTATTATAGCTATCCTTAGATAACCATCTGTTCCATAAATCTTATCTTTATACGTTTGAACAGTTTGGCTGAACCAATTACTTTCGTTTTGTTGATACATCTAAAATCTCCTTTCGATTTTCTTCTCTATTGTTTATTTGTTACTGTAAATTATTGTGCCCACCGTGGCATATGATCACCCGATGCCGAAGGCAGAGAGGGTGGATCATTGAGTTACTCTACTTTATTACTTCCTTTTTTTATTACTCTTTTTTCTTATCTCTTTATTACAATAATAAGTGATGTAGTTTACTACTCTATATAATAAATTATATAGGTGGTTGTAACCATAGTGAAATTATTGGAAAAAATGGTGTTTAATGAGAGCGCGGAACTAAGTATTTGATTTCTTTTGTGATTCTAAAAATTTACGTTTTGCCCACCCTCTCTGAGCTCTTCTTTTCTGTAATCCACTATACAACTTATCAGATGAAAAATTACATTTCTCTGCTAAATATTTGGAATAATTTTTTGTATTAAATTTCTTACCATATTTATTTTTTAAAAATTCAAGACTATCTAATAACGTAGATTCAACAACTGATGTTCCTTGTTCTCTTTCCATTCTCTTCACTCTCATTTTGTAATATAAATGAATCATTAATCTATCACCACCAGCTGCTTTGTATAAATCTTGTTCCATTATTCTTCCTCCTATTTAAAATTTAACTAAACTTCCCAAACCCTTTAAATTCTTCAATTGATTTCATAGCTTCAACAAGTGAATTATCTATTATTATAGCTAATATTTTATAATGCTCTATTACATATAGATCAGAATTTAACATTTCAGCTTTATCAATTGGAAATAATATTCTATTTCCAATTTTGATATTACTATTAGTTTTACAAGGTTTTAATACTACTCCATATTTAATATTATCATTAGTAAGATTTATATCTGTTTTTATTTCATCGATCTTTTTTATTAAACAAAATGAATAATGTGGAGATATTTCGTCATTCATTCTTATCCTCCTTGTATCCTTCTAAAAATTGAGCTAAAGCAACAGTTGATTGTTGAAATAACTTCTTTGCATTTTTCACTTGATTTTTCTCTATCTGACTTATTAATATGTTCCTCATACTTACAAGAAAATTCCCAATTTCCTCATCTGAAATTGTAGGTAAATTCAATTTGGCATTAGGACACTTCTGACCGGCAAGGACAGGCGGATGCATAGTTCCACATTCATGGCATACATTACCGACCACACCTTCAATAGGCGGGGTATAAGCGTGTGCAGGAGCGGTTGTTGCAATAGGAGCAACAGCAGGTTGATTAATAACAGCGCTTGGATTGTTAGCTTTTATATTTGCTTCTATTTCTCTTAATGCTGCTTGTTCTTGTGGATTTACATTTGAAGCTTGACCTGGAGTCCCTTGTTTTTGTAATATATCAGGTGGTGTTGTTGAATATATCTTATCATGTTCAGCATTAAATATTCTTAATCTTTCATCTTCGTCCATACTTATCCTCCTAATTCATGGTTTTGTTTTTTGTTCTTAAACATTTAGTATAGCATCTAAAACTATATATATAAATATATGATAAGAAACGAATTGGTTTAAAATTTTTGGAACAAATAACCATCTCACATAGGAGGTTCTATGCGATACATTATTAATACTTTCTTAGTTTTCATTTTAAGTTTGTTCATTTCAATGCCAGTTGACCCAGCTATAGATCCAAATCAAAAAATAAATGATATTATAATCAAAGCATTTATACTTGACGAGATAATTGAAACTTCATATAAAATTGAAAGGCTACCATTCAATGCTCGCAAGTTAGATAAAATCATTGAAAGTGAAATGCAAATGACTTACACAGATGATGAACTTAAAGAAATGTCTTATGATACACTTCTGGCAGTTAGGGATGAATTTGCAATTAAAAAATTAAACTTCGCTAAGACAAAAAAAGAACGCGAACCAGAGTTTGTAGAATTAGCAAAAGCAATCGCAAGAGAGCAGGGAATATCACCTGCAATATTTTCAGCTCTTATAAAAGTAGAATCTAACTTCAATTCTAAATCTATTTCAACAGCAGGTGCTATTGGATTGTGTCAAATTATTCCTGAAAATTTTAAACACCTGGGAATAAAAGATCCCTTTGATATATTACAAAATCTAAGGGGTGGTGCCAAATTTTACAAACAAATGTTAGAAATATTTGGTGGTAATATATCTCTTGCATTAGCAGCATACAATGCAGGTCCTGGTGCTGTTCAACAATATAATAATAATGTTCCGCCTTATGCCGAAACTATAAGTTATATTGAAAAAGTAGTAAAACAATTTAGAGAATATAAACAATATAGGAAAGGATTAACGTATGCTTACGGACCAACAAAAGAAGGTTGAAAAAGATATTTTGGATATTATTCACACTAGCGGAATCGGACGTGGTCCAAGATCTCTTTATACACCAGGATCATTTGTAACTACAATTGGAGGGTACGCAGGAACAGGAAAAACATATCTCATTGGAGATATAAGACAGAAATTATCAAAGATGCTTCCACGATTAAATGTTGCATTTTGCACATTTACAGGAAAAGCATCATCTGTCTTATCGTCAAAACTTGAGGATATTAAAGCTGTTGGCCCTTATGATTATGTTGGAACAATTCATCGTCTTATTTATAAACCCAGAACAAGATATGATGGTCAATTAAAAGCTCATGTTATTGTTGGATGGGTATTAAAAGAATGGGATGAGGTTTCATATGATTTATTAATTATAGATGAAGCGTCAATGGTTTCAAAAGAAATATGGGATGATTTAAGAACTTTTGAAATACCAGTGATAGCTGTTGGAGATCATGGTCAATTAGGTCCGGTTTCTGATAATCCATTTAACTTAATGAAAAAACCTGATCATATTCTTACCGAAATACATCGTCAAGCCCAAAACTCACCCATAATTAAACTTTCACAAATAGCAAGGAATGAAGGAACAATTCCATTTAATACAATATTTTCATATAACCCTGCTGTATTGAAAGTACCTTGGAATAGTTCAACTGCTAAAAAGATATGGGATAATCTCAAACTTGATGAAGATGTGATGGTGATATGCGGATTTAATGCAACAAGGAATTACATCAATCGAATGATTAGGAAAAGAATGGGTTATGCAAAAGTTGAACCATACCCGGGTGAACGAATTGTATGTTTAAAGAATAATAGAGACCTCGGAATTATGAACGGTCAAACAGGAACTGTATATTTCTTAATGCCTGAGAAATATAAAAATACATATCGTCTAACATTTCAATTGGATGGATCAGAAGATTTCATTGAAGCTTTTACAGACGGTAAAACATTTGACCAGGTAACATATACAATTTATACCGATAAAGAGAGAATGAGAAAGATGCACGGATACGCAACAAAAAATAATCTTGGTGGTATCAATCACTTTGATTATGGATATTGTATTTCTGTTCATAAGTCCCAAGGAAGTGAATGGGATAAAATCATACTCTTTGAGCAAAGAAATCGTTATCAAGATGACCAACAATATGCACGTTGGTTATATACAGCAGTTACCCGAGCAAAAACGAAATTACTTATAATATCAGATTTTAGATTCTGAGAAAGGAGATTTATGATTTACCCAACGTTCTGGGAATGTGTAGTACTTTGGATATTATTTTGCGCAGTTGGAGGATTCTTTATAGGTTATGCTCAAGTTGTATTTATTAATATCATATTATGTATATTAATTATCGTCGGATTCTTTCTTGCTATTGGAATCAATTTCTTTAACTTATTACTTCAATGAAAGGGGAATTATTATGTTTAACGAGATCGGAATAATAATTGTTATTTTTGGACTGGTGGTTTTGATATTCTTAACTTATAAAAACTATGAACCTCAGATCAAAAAATTCATTAGTAATCACCTCGTTGCAGAGTTTCCGAGTCAATATCATCCACAATGTTTTGACTGTAATCGTGGAAGCTGTATTGAACCGGTTGTCTGTGAAATCATCGTCAAAAACTGTGAAGAAAGAGAGGGGGAATAAATGACAGTAAACACTCATGAAAGAGATATGAATTATTATCTCAAACACCGAACTCCAATTAATGCCAAATGTATAAAACCGGGAGACGAGAAAGATCATGAAGTTCGTCTGTGTTCTAAGGTTATTATTACAGATGACCCGGAATGTTATTGTCAAGCATACACTCATCCAGATGCTAAATGGAGAATTAGCGATTGTATGTTGGCAGATTCTTTCCTTAAAAATATTATTGTTGATCAAAAGGGAGAAAAGTTTACTAGAGTCGGTCAACAAAAACAGTCCAAGAAAAAGAAAAGCAGGAGATGATGATATGCACCCCATTACACGAGACAATCTTTGTATTGATAAGTGTGTGGGGTGCTCTCATCGTGTCGAAATAATATGGTGGAAACCTTATTATCACTGTCTTTTTTTCCCCTCCCCAAAAGTTCAATGGTTCTTACCCTGTGAAAAATACACCCCCATTAAAAAACCAAAGACTCACCCATTTCCGGGATTCCAATTATTGTAAAAGGAACAAACTATTAAATACATTATGGAGGATTCGTTGATGGATGATTTTTGTAGTATGGTTATAGATAAATTAAAAGAGTATGGTTATGAAATTTATAATATATCACCAACTTCAAATGAAAAAGAAATTTGTATTATGACAGAATCAATGATGGTTTTTGTCAACGATAATGATGAATCTATTACAATCTCATTTGAGTATACATTAGATCCCGAGAAGGTTGCTCAAAATATGATGATTTTAAATGAAGTCCAAGAAGTCAAAATAGTCTATATTGCAGAATCTTATATATTTGACCCCGAACAAAAAAAATATATAATAGGTCAAAAAGCGAAAGAGATTGCTAATAAAATAGCAACGGAGAAAATGTTGAGAGAATATACAAAAGATCAAGTATATTCTCACATTTTAGCAACACAAAAATGTCACGAATGTTGAAAAGAGGTGTTTGAATGGATGATCTTTTAGATGCGGTATGGGTAGAAAAATACCGACCAAAAACTTTGAATGATGTAGTATTACCTGATCAATATAAAAAAGATTTTGAAATAATGCTCAGAAAACAATCAATTCCGAGTCTTTTATTTTCGGGTCCTCCTGGTGGAGGTAAAACAACATTAGCTAGAATTATATGTTCTAAAGAAGGAGTCTTGCAAAATAGACGAGATAACTTATTAATAGCAAATGGTTCGGCGAAATCAACAAGAAACATTAAGTTTGTTGATACAGTTGTAGAACCATTTCTAAAACACCCACCTTCAAAAGATAAGTATAAAATTGTGTTTATCGACGAAGCAGATAAACTAACTACAGATGCCTTTGATTCATTTAGAGGAATAATTGAAAAGTATCAAGCAGCTTATGGAAGATTTATTTGGACTTGTAACTACATTTATAAAATTCCCGATGCAGTTCAAAGTAGATTCACACCGTATAAATTTAAACAAATTTCAAAAGATTTTATTTTAAATTATTGTAAAGAGATTTTAACAAAAGAAAGTATTAAGTTTGATGATGAATCAATTCTTATGATTATCAACAACTTATATCCAGATGTCAGAAAAATCATTACAATTATGGCAAAAGGTTCATTAGATGGAACTTTAAAAGTATCAGAAAAAGATGTTATAACAGCAGAAAAAATTGCAATTGCACATATAGTTGAAATCATTACATTAATTGAAAACGATCAACCTGCTAGAATTGGTAAAGAAATTAAAACATTAACTGATGTTATAGCTCAAGAGGATTTGGAATATTATAGAATGTATAATGAACTTTTCTTTATGGATAAAATACCAGCTCCAGCAAAGATCATGGTAAATAAATATTCAATAGATCATCAAATGTGTTTATCACCACAAATGCATTTTATGGGAATGGTGTTTGATATTATCAGGACTCTAAGAGATTTTAAACTGGCGAGGTCAGGAAAATGATTGGGATTTATAAAGATGATTTTATCCCTTATTTGAAAGATCGGTTGGGAGTCACTCCAAAAATAACTGCAAAGAATATTATCGTTCCGTGCGCCTGGTGTGAGTATAAAGAAGAAAAGGATCATTATCATTTATATATAGGACTTGATATTCCTATATTCAATTGTTTTCATGCAGGATGTAATCATCATGGGTTTCTTGGTAAGTTCATAAGTAAAATAGAAGGGCATGATATAACAAAAAATTTTGTTGATCAAGAATTACTAAACAAAGCAGCTCAATCAAGGAAAGAATTTAGAAGTGATGAAAATATAAAAAAGTTGAAAATACCAGAGTTACATCCAGATTCTTATCCATATAAACAACTTTACATACAAAAAAGGTTGAAGTTTGCAGACATACCAACTAAACATATTAAAGGATTAATCTTTAATATTCATGAGTTTTTGAATATCAATAATATACCAATGAACGAAACTCTTACAAGACTAAGAGATTACTTACATAACAATTTTGTTGGGTTTGTAACAGAGAGACATTCAATGGTTATCTTTAGAAACATTAATCATATAGAACCAATGGCGCATTATAAGTTGTTTATTCAGAAAACAAACTTTTTAGATTACTATAAATTACCCGGAAATAAAAAGGAATCTAACCGAATAGTCCTTGCAGAGGGAATATTCGATATCTATACGGAACAAATATTTGATTTTCTAAACATTAAAAGAGACGTATCTTTATATGCCTCAGTTCATTCATCTAAGTATTTGGGTTTGATTAAAAGTATTATTTTCAATGAGCAAATATTTAGACCTGATGTTGTCATATTGTCAGATAACAACATAGATGAAAGACAATATCAAAACTTAATAACATATAATCCACATTTATTTAATTCACTTACAGTATATTATAATAAGTATGGAAAGGATTTTAACGAAACACCTGTTATACCAGAAGAAAAAAAGTTTATATAGAAGGAGAAAAATACTCATGAGTCACGTTGATGTAAGATTGAAGGAAATTTTTGAATCTACAATTGAGTTGGAACAGAAATATGATGGTTCAACTGAAATGATTGATTATTATTCATTATTCTGTAAAGCAGCATCTACAAATAATTTATTTAAATTAATGGGAAATAATCTTTGTATGTTCAAATGTGACTATAAAGGAAAAGAGGCAGTCATGATGATGTTCTCAATACCAATCAATAGTCATGAAGATACGGGGGCAAAGAATGTTGCTGAAAGAGTAATGGAAGTTGTTGAAGCTACTGAAAAGTGTTTCGTGACAATTGACAGTATGAGATCAGAAGAAGTTAAAGAAGATAAGTTTGTATATGTAACATTGATCAAAGTTTTGAATGGAGGTATTTAATGTCAGAGAAAGAAACTACAAAACATGGAGGAAAAAGATGTCCTTATTGTTGGCGTCTCTTGGGGCCATCAAGAAAATGTGAAACAGTAGGTTGTAAAAATTTTGGGAAATGAGGTGAAAAAATGAATGGAAGAAGAAGTAGATGGATTAGAAAACTATTTATTGTTATGGATCCAGGTTTAATTTTATCATTGAATAAAATATATGGAGATGAGGTGAAAAAAGTGAACCCAAGATCATTATATAACCATGCTAAAAAGATGTGGAACCAACATCATCCAGCTACAAAAACTTGGGGAAAAGGAATAAGTATGAACTTCGAAAAAACAAAAACAGAAGGAGTAATAGATAATGGCTGATAGAACAATCGAATTGAATCAAGAAGAATTTGGTAATCTTATTAGATGTTTTAATAACTTAAAAGAGATTTGTAACGATGTTGATATTCGTGGTGGTCTTATTAGACAACGAAGTAATGATCGTTCATGTATCTTTGAGTTTGATATGCAAACTATATTACAAGATATTTCAATGCCTATTTCAGATATCAAAAAGAAATTGGATCTGTTAAAATCATTTATGGGTCAAGAGAAGGTTCTTATTGATATTCACACAGAAAAAGATGAAGCAGATTGTTATTTCAAAATTTCAGATGATTATTCAACAATCAAATTCATGTTCCCAGCAATGCAGTTTATTGATAACAGCTTTATGACTGAGGAAGAAGTTGCAAACGTATTAACAATTGATGAAGACAATCTTCTACTTGAAGCACAGATGACTAATTTAATCACAGATAGAATTAGAATCATCACAGATAACTTTAACTCAAATGCAATTCAAGTTTTATTAAATGAAGATACAGCAACTATTCAAACTCAAACTCAATCGAAGGATCAATATGCTACATTCATGAAAGATATACCAACAAATATTTCACTTGAACCTAGTTCAGTTAACCTTGTAACTATTCTTTTTAAAATGGAACATGATACAAATGTTCTGTTTAAAATGTATAAAGATGCTGATAGACCAGTTACAGTTAATAGACTTGAAACAGATATTGGAGAAATTGGGGTAAGAGTTTATTCGAGATCTTCAATTGTTCCTTTGGAAGATGAATAATGCATCCTGCATCATTACTTAGTTATTATCCAACGTATGCTGTCTTAGATGAGATAGTTTCGTTTAATAACTATAAAAAATTAAACATCTTTATTGACTTAAAGAATACACTACAAACAACTTACATGGAACATGCTATTGTCAATATAGTTGAAAATTCAAAGAATACTAAATTTGTAGATACATCAGTTTTTTCATCAGTGATTTCTTTCCTTTCATTCCATAAAATATATGGAATGAAACGAGGGATTGATATTGAGTTTATAATATTTTTTGAATCAGGTAAATCATCTTACCATAAAAATATTTCTAAGAAATATAAAATCTCTCGAGCTATTGATGATCTATATGGATTAGATAGAATTGATAGAGAATTATTTTTTAATGTTCTTATGGCAAATTTTCAATTGGTAGAGAAAGCATTAAATAAAATGCCCTCTGTTAGGGTTATTCGTTTACCAAATTTGGAAGCTGATTTTATTCCTTATTACCTTTTAAGTAGAAAGTATGTTCCTGTTGATGGGTCTGTTTGTAATATAACTTATTCTAACGATCATGATTTGTGGCAAAATGCAGCTGATCATTCATATATCTATTCTAAATCTGCTAAATCAAGAAAGATAATTAAAGCAGGAACTGTTATGAAACTTATTTTGAAAAAGGATACTACTATTCCTGATATTTATGCTCCATTAGCTATGGCAGTTATAGGAGATCCGGGTGATGATATTGATGGAATTAAGGGAGTTGGTCCAGCTGGTTTTCTTGAAATCTTTGATCAGTTGGTTGCTATGACAGGAACTATGGGTGAGATCTACAAAAAACTAAAAAATAATCAAGATTTATTCCAGTCAATACCTCCCAGCATTGTGAACAAAAAACTAGAGAAGGTCGTCGTACAAGAACAGAAAGATAAGACACTCTCTAAAGCTATAAGATTAATATCATTTGAGTTGTTATCAAGAGAACTCGATGATCCAAATACAACAGAGATGTTAGAGAAAAGAGAATTAATAGAAAAACGAATGTCCGAAAAAGAAATTGTTCCTTTAGAATCCATGAAAACAGCTCTGATAAAAAATGGAGTATATCTAGAGGAAAGCTCAATAGACTTTTTATATATATGAGGACAAATAAATGTTAAATCAAACAGAAGTGTTAGAATATGTAAAGGATAACTTAGGTTGGCCCTTTATGTTTATCGAGTTAGAAGATGAAAAAATACTTGAGTATACGACTAAACACACTCGAAAAAGATATTCATATTATATTCCACAAAAAGTAATGACTTCCGTAAATACTCTTGCGGAATCGAATAAAGTTGCAGGTAAATCAAATGAATATTATATCACAGAACCAAATGGTTTAGAGATATTGAACGTGGTTGATATTTATACAACATCTGGAGATCTTTATATGTTTGGTCATCCACCGCTGGGAGTTTTCTCGATGGGAGAATTGAAAGAGTGGGCATTATCAGTTCATAACTCTATGATGGTTAAAATGTTTTCATCATTTGATTATACATTTGAATTTAAACATCCAAATGTATTAAGAATCTCTCCAGTTACATCTGCTTTAGGGTGGGTTGCAATTGAATATGAAAGGATGCAACCCGAGGATTTATCAGGAGTTCCAAATGACCTACAACAAGAGTATAAGGATTTGGCATTAGCTGATATAATGATGGTAATTGGTAGAATCAGAAAAAGATACGGTGGAGGAAATCTTCGAACTCCATTTGGGGAAATTCCTCTTGATTCCGATATCTATGAAGAAGGCAAAGAATTAAGAAGGGAAGTAATTGAAAAACTTGAAAGAACATTTATTCCCAACATCCGTATAGATCATGGGTAAAAAGGAAGTATATAATTATGGAAAAAGCTAAAAAGGGAGTTGTTAGAGAAATAACAAAAGAAGAATGTACAGTTAATAAAAAATATATCTCCGATCCTAAATTTGTTGGATTGGATTTATCATATGTTGCAACCGGTCTCATAGTTCTTGACTCCAACGGAGTTATTTTAGAACAAAAACTTATAAGCACGAAGTCCGAGAACGATACGGAAGATAGAATTATTCAGATCATGGATGAGATTCTATTCATTCCAAATATCATGGGACTTGCAAATATTTGTATTGAAGGTCCTTCTTATGCAAGTAGAGGAAATCAAATACTTCAAATGGGTGCTTTGAATTTTTATGTGCGTATTTTTTTGCGCAGGAAAAATGTTAAATATAGAGTTATTGCTCCTCCAACACTCAAAAAATGGGTGGCAGGTAGTGGACGAGCAGCAAAGGAAATGATGTTACTCCACGTATATAAAAGATGGGGTGTGGAATTTAAAGATAATAACTTAGCAGATGCCTATGGGTTGGCACGCATAGCAATGGAGGACTATGAAAATGAGTAAAGTAGATCAAATACTACAAGAGATATATCTTGAGATGGAACTTGAAGAAATAGAGGATTTATTGACAGAAGGAGAAGAGCTTTTACAAGAAGGTCCTCTAGAAGCAATCAAATCCCAAATGTTAGCTATTCAATCTAAACTTCCTGGAATGATTGAAAAAGCAAAAAATGCTGTAGGTCCAGCAAAAGAAGCCATTATGAAACAAGTTCAAGCGATGCGAGGACAGCTTGGTAATCTAAAAACTAAAGGTGCTGAATTGGCTGGTAAAGGTCTTAAAGCTGGCGGTGAGGCAATTGAAAAAGGTAGAGAAATGGCAGGCAGTGCTGGAAAAGCTATCTCTAAAGGTGCTGGGGAAGCTATGGAAAAAGGTAAAGAAGTGGCAGCTACTGCTGGTGAGAAAATTTCTAAATTTGTTAGTAAAACTGGGAAGACAGACATTGGAAAGAAAATATCTAAAGGTGCTAGCCAAGCAATGGAAAAAGGTAGCAAAATAGCATCTCAAGGTATGAAAATGGCTGCTGACAATCCTGCTGCCGTTGGAGCTGCTGCTGCCGTTGCTGCGGTTGCTGCCGGTGTTGTAATTTACAAGAAATTCTTTAGTCAAGCTGCTAGAGCTTGTAGTGGCAAAAAAGGTCCTGATAAAGCTAAATGTGCAGCAAGCTTTAAAATTAAGGGATTGATGGCCGCTAAAGCTAAAATATCTTCTGGAATAGCTAAATGTAAAGATCCTAAATGTAAAGCTAAACTTCAAGCTAAAGCGCAATCTTTTGATGCTAAAATTAGTGCTATGAAAGGTGCAGTTTCCGAAGCTGTCATTGATGAATATGTTGGCGATTTTATGTCCGAAGTATTTGAGCAAGACTCAAAAAACTAATAGAGGCAGTCTCATACGAACCTCAAAAAGGTGACACGATGCACTGCCAAGTATGTGGACGTAAGGCGCATGTTCTAAATTCCGGAAAGGGTCCTTTGGTCTGTTGCGGTCAACCAATGTCAAAAGCTACACTCGCTGAAGCTGAAGGTTGGTCTTCAACTCCTAAAGGATGGACTCCTGAAAGTATCAAAAAATTTGGACAGAGTCTTGTAAAAGGTGGAGCGACCAAAGAAGATTTTTTTAAAAAATGTGTTGAAAAAATGAAAGATAAATTAGACAATCCAGAAGGATTCTGCGCCAGTGTTAAAGATGAAGTTCACGGTTCAACTTTCTGGAGAGGAAAAGGAAAGACTCCACAGCAAGCAGGCAAAGATGTTAAAGCGCACCAAAATGTTGAAAAGAGGTAAGCATGAATTTGCTTGAAATTTATTTATATTTTCTTCAAGAAAAAGAATGGGATGGTGAGAGTGATATTCCATCAGATGATTTAGATATCATTCGTAGAGCTATTGCAACTCTTGGAGGAGAAGAGGAAGACTTAAATGATAAACGCCATAATATACAACCAACACTAATGGGATTAATTTCAACAGCAGGCGGAGACTATCAAGGACGTGATAATATGGCAAATTCAAAACGAGATACCAGAAATGGTTTTGACATTTTGAAAAAATACTTACCAAAAAACTGGAGAGAGTTGTTAAGAAATAAAAAAATAAAAGTCTCCCATGATTGAGGTACAAAATGGATTTTGTAGAAGGATATTTAGAATATCTTCATGAGGATAGAGGTCCTAGTTTTCCTATTGAAAGGGATGATTATAGACCCAACTATATCAGAGCTTGTATGGTACAAGAAGATGATAGAGTTAAAATTCGTTGTCTTAGAAAATTAAAAGAATTAACAGCAATGAATCCTTTTTATCAATATCGTATTGATAGATTCGTTGATGCTATTACTAATACTTATGAACGTACAGAAGAACCAGGATTTCATGAATATAAATTAGAAGAATCAATACAAAATAGATTAAGTAATTTTTTTAAAAAAAGTAATAAAACAAAAATTAAATTAGATGGTAAAAAAATTTCAGTTGGCGCAGGAATGAGTGGCCCAAGTCCAAAAGATATAAAATATATTATTTCTAATTACTTAAAATGGAAAAAACAAGCTGAAAATATATTATATAAACGTAATAAAAAAAGAATTAAATTAATTCCATTGGCTGCTGATTTTGGTCCTACTTATTTATATTTTTATTTTAAATTTGAACCATCTATTGATGAATGGACTGCAGGTGAAGTTTTAATAGATCATAAAAGTGAAAAAGTTATTGAAGTCGATTACATTGATATAAAAGATTTGAGGTTATAATAATGACTAAATCAGTGTTTGTTATTATGAAGCATGATGCTAAAAAAGCTGGTTTACATTACGATTTAAGATTTCGGATGCCAGACTCAACTATGTGGGCATCGTTTGCTGTTCCTAAGGGTGTTCCAACAGCACCTGCAAAGAAAGTTTTAGCTATTAGAACAGCAGACCACACAAAAAAAGGAGCTCTATTAACAGGTTATATTAAAGATGGTTACGGAACTGGCGAGTTAAGAGTGTGGGATCTTGGTAAATGTGATATAATACAATACTCAGAGGACCGTATAATATTAGACCTTAATGGTAAAAAAGCTAAAGGAAAATATTATTTAATTTCTATAACCAAAGCTCGTGATGCAAAACAAAAGAGTTTTCTATTATTTAAAGGTAAACCTGCTGATAAAATTTATGAAAATAGTGGAATATTATCGAAAGAAAATTATCCTGATAGCATGGGAATTGGTATGAGTAGTAGATTACCTCCAGCTGAAACTTCAGAAGTTGAGTCAACGGATCAAGATGAAGATAAGATTAAATCTAAAAAATTATCTTGGGATAAAACATCTCGAACAGTTGGTAAGGACAGATATTGTTTTATGTAACGTTTGTAATGGTGAAGTAAATGGTAACCGAGAATTTTATGAAAAATACTACAAGGAGTAAAAAATGACACGCACGATAGTTCTTAATGGAGACTTCACATTCTTAAATACAGTAAATTGGAAAAGAGCAATTTGCCTGATAATTAAAGAGAAAGCAGAGATACTTAAACAGTCACATCAAGTTGTAAGAAATGGTAGCGGCGAAGAAATATTCAGGATTCCTCTTGTTATTAAACTTATCAAAATTGTTCGCTTGATTTATAAGAATAAAGTTCCATTTAGTAAACGCAATATTATGGTAAGGGATGAATACAAATGTATGTATTGCGGAACATCAACCCGTTTAACAATTGATCATGTTATCCCAATTTCAAAAGGTGGTAAGAATAATTTTGACAATTGTACAACTGCGTGCCAACCTTGTAATAATAAGAAAGGTAACCGTCTACCATCTCAAGCAAAAATGTTTCTATTCAAACAACCATATGCTCCAACTATTTCAGAGTTTATAAGAATGAGAATGAAACAATTAAAAATTGATGATTTTCTTAGGGAGCTAGGAGTATACTAATGGACAAACAAGACTATCTAAATAATTTAAAGAAACACAATTTAAGTCCCGACAAAATTAAAATTAAAGAAAGACAAGAAGTTATATTGATGGAGGTCCAAGATAAAATGAACTCGGACCTCCATACTAAAATTATTGAATGGTTCATTAAAAATCCATATCCAAAAGACGATGCTGTTCATGCGTTTGCAGAGAAGTTGGGAGTTGACTCGCATGAATTTGAAGGTCATATATATATGATATTGAGTAACATTTTAACAGAAGGTAAGTCAAAAGGATTTACAGGCAGTTATGATCCTAAACAGATCAAGATGGGGATCCAAGTTGAGTATGAACATACAGACTTAACATTAATAGCTGAGAAAATTTCTAAAGACCACTTAGCAGAAATCCCAGACTATTATACCCGTTTAGCGAAAATGGAGAAAGAAGCTGGTATTGATAACTAAGATTGAAGTGAGAAATTTTTAGTATTTTTTAGAACAAATTAATACTAAAAATACCTGAGAAGGAGGACATTCATGCGAATTTATGAATCTGTATTTGAAATTTCTGAAAAGTTTATAATAGAAAATGCCCCAGTTTATCTTGATGAACAGGGCATTGAACACACCTCAAAGTTGATGCTTGAGGAAGGCATCAAAAAATTTCCTATCAAAGAAATCACACAAGACCACATCTACAAAGCTGTACTTCAAGAATTTGTTGGTTGTGCAATAAATTATTGCTACTGGTATGGCTCAGCAAACATCAGACCAAATGATTCTTCATCCAGCAAAATGTATGCGTTGGTTGAAAATGCGTTCAGTGATTTTCAAGATGGTGATAATTTTGAAATTTGTATTCAACGTCTAGTTGAAAATTTGGCTATTAACAGATTTCCATTATTAGAGGAAAGAGAAAAACATCTAAAAGAATTGATACCAGAAGGTGAAGATTTTTGTATTGGTATTGCCAATGCGATCTTCTACAAAGATAAAGAAGATTTTTATCCATTCTTTTTAGATATGATCAAAGCATTTCCGGGATATGCATCAGATATATTCCTAAAGAGAGCATCCTTATTTTTCCTACAAATGAATAGACAATATGGTTGGTTTGAATCGGCGATGTTAGGACTTCCAGTGCCAGCTGATTATCAAGTTCCTAAAATGTTAAAAGGATTCGGATGTATATCTTATGATCATTATTTACACAGTTTGATTGAACACGAAGTATTAATACCTAAAGGTTCTAAAGAAGAATGTTGTATTAGAGCAGCAACGGTTTTAGCGTGTCGCAAATTACAAGAGAAAACAGGATGGGATGTTTCAGACGTTGACGCTTGGTTTTGGTTAAAAAGAAAAGAAATATCTGCACCATTTCATTTGACCATAACAACGGATTATTAAGGAGATAATTAGTATGAAAGAAGTACAACTGTCAGACAACGCTTTAGAAGTCGCAAAAAGTAGATATTTTATGAATGGGGAAGATTGGGAAGGATGCACAGCAAGAGTTGCAGCAACAATCGCATCTCCAGATACAGTCAACAAAGAAAAAATTAAAGATGCATTTCATGAAATGATCTACAATATGGATTTCATACCGGGAGGTAGAATATTAAGAAATTCAGGAAGACCAAGGGGTTCATTATTCAATTGTTATCATTTACCAGTAGGCGACTCAATTGAAGAAATTGGTCAGTTATATAAAGACGCTTTAACCCTTTGGTCAGAAGGTGGTGGAGTTGGAGTCAACTTTTCACCTTTAAGACCCAGATCAGATCCTATTCATGGAAAGGGTGGAGTTTCTTCTGGGTTAGTTAGCTTCATGGAAGGAGCTGATTTCATATCAAAATTAATTGAAAGCGGTGGGAGCCGAAGAGCAGCAGCTATCGGTCACATTGATGTATCGCATCCAGAAGTTTTAGATTTTATTGATGCAAAACTTTTAAAACCAGAAGTAGGTAAGTGGTTAAAAGAGGATACCCCACCAGAAATTATCCAGTTTGTAAAAGATAAAGTTGATATTGGAGCACTCTCTCACTTCAATATTTCAGTTGTTATTAATAATGATTTTTTAGAGAGAGTTGAAACAGATGCAGATTGGTCATTTAAATTCAAACAGAAAAAATATTCTACTGTCAAAGCAAGAGATATTTGGAATAAAATTGTTAAAAATATGGTTGATTGTGCAGAACCAGGTCTGATTAATTGGAGCAATTTTGCAAAGAATAATTCATATTATTTTGCACCTGTAACTGGAACCAACCCATGTGGAGAAACAACACTATCACCAAACGAAGCATGTGATTTAGGATCGCTTGTTCTACCAAATTTCATTACAGGTAAAGTCAATACAAACTGGAAGAAATTAGATTATACAATTAAACTAGCAGTTAGATTCTTAGATAATGTAATTGATGTTAATAAATATGTATTGAAAGAGATTGATATTAACGCTCATAACTCAAGACGTGTTGGTGTTGGTGTTATTGGTTTAGCAGAATATCTTTTTGCTAAGGGTGTAAGATATGGTTCACCCAGAGCTGTAGCTGAAACTGAAAGATTAATGAGATTTATTAGAGATTCAGCATATACAGCATCTATTGAACTAGCAATTGAAAAGGGAGCATTTCCAAAATTTGAAACAACCCAATTTGGAAAAGCATCTTTTATAAGAAAACTTCCAGCTGGATTAAGATCTGATATTAAAAAATATGGTACAAGAAATTGTACTCTAATGGCATTAGCTCCAACTGGTACAATATCATTATTAACTGGTCATATGAGTGGGATTGAACCTCTATTTGCTAAGGCACACATTAGAAAGGATAGAGTGAGCGAACGTATGTATATCCATCCTAAATATCAAGATATTATTTTAAACGGAGAGGAAACACCTGACTGGTTTGTAGATGCATTTGATTTACAACCTAAAGACCATTTTGAAATGCAAGTAGCATGTCAAAAGTTTTGTGATGCTTCGGTAAGCAAAACTATTAACCTACCAAAAGAAACAACAGATCAAGATTTGAGTAATCTGTTACTTGAATATATGTATGATTTAAAAGGTGTAACTGTTTATAAAGATGGCACTAAAGTAGGTCAGCCATTAAATACAATTTCTGATAAAGAAGTTAGAAAGCATTTATTAACAGATGCTCCAACTAATATTGAACTACATCTTGAAAAAGAGGAAGTTGAATGTGCAACTGGAGCGTGTGAAATTTAGGAGGGGTTATGGCATCAAAAATAGACATGTTGAATGATTGGATTACGAAGTTAGTTTATCCGGGAAAGGTTGAAGACTTTGTTAAGGTTACTAAAGACTTTAACTTAAAGGGAAGTTTTACCAAGGAATTTATATTTTATACAGATGAATATAAATACAAAGTATATGCTGTAGATCGAAAAGAAGACGAAGGTTATCTAGGATGTCAAGTATCTGCTAGAAAAGCAAGAGCTGGGGAAGATTGGAGAAGAGGAAACGATTTACCAGACGGTTCTTTTACAGTTGAAACATGGTATACAATTCTCAATTCCATAATTAATTATGAATTAGTTGAATTATCTAAATTCAAACAACCTGAATCTATACCAGAAGAATAAGAACAAAAATAAAAAGGGGTATAAGATGAACCAAGATGTTATAGAAAAAACAGTATATGAGAAAAAAGTAGATCATCTACTCGATATTTTTGAGGAAAACAGAAATGCGATTATGGAGATGATAGGCGATCTAGAAAAACTCAAAGATAAATTAGATACTATTTTTCCTGATGCACCAGATGCTCGACACATGAGATTTTTTGAAGAAAAAGTTAAAGCTATTTCAAGTTTCTTTAATGTTCTTCTTGATATGAGAAAAGAAATTAACAAGAGTTTAAAAGATGAAATTGATATAAGAAGACGATCAGAATCTAAAGATACAGAGTTAGATGTTGAAAATTTACTAGATGTTCGTCAAGCATCAAGAAAGATTGAAGACTTCCAAGATGCAGCAGCCAAGATGAAAGCGAAAAGAGCAAAAAAAATAAAGCATATGGAACTTCCCGAAGGTGTTGGAATTCCTGGAGTAAATGCTAGAGAAGAAGGAGTGTAAATATGGTAGACACAGTCGAAGATCAAGACGAAGAGATTGAAGAAGGTAACGTAATATTAGAGAACTATTCACCAGAAGCAACAAAAGAAATGTTAGAGAGTGTTAAACTAAATATTGATGCCGAAGAGAAACCCATTGATAAAGAGACAGTTAAAGTTATCAAAGGTCATGCAATCGTAGAAGATGTAGAGAAAACTAAAGAATTATATGCTGAGTTTAATTCATTCCTTGAAACCAAAGCAGATATGGTATCCGATGATGGTGTTAAGGGGGTTATCTCAACAGGAATTGATGTAGCAGATGCTATTCTCGGTGGCGGATTTGCAATCGGAGGATTGAATATCATTGTTGGTCAACCTGGTAGTGGTAAAACAATGCTTGCAGCACAAACATTGGGTCAAGGTCAAAAGGCATATAAAGGAACCTTGTTGGGTGGGTTTTTAGATTCAGAAGAAGCAACAACTTCAAAAAGATTGGCAGCTTTGGGGGTTAAATATCCTAATCTTAAACCATATGTTGATATAACAGTTGAAAAAGTTTTTAGATTCCTTGAAGGTTTATGTCTATTCAAACAAACTAAAAAGATTATTGAAACTCCATCTGTAGTTATTTGGGATAGTATTGCTAATACTCTATCACAAAAAGAAAGGGAAGCGGAAGACGTCAATTCAATTATTGGATACAAAGCAAGAATGCTTTCTATTTTAATTCCGAAGTATGTTGCAAAGTGCGCTCAACATAACATTTGTTTTATTGCTGTTAATCAATTGAGGGATGTTATTTCCATAGGTCCATTTTCTGCTCCTAAAGATTTAAAATTTATGACAGCGTCAAAGAGTATGCCAGGGGGAAATGTCTTAAAATTCAATGCATTTCACTTAGTAGAAATGAAAGTTAAGAGCGTAATTGATCGTGAGAAGATGGGGTTTGATGGTGTTGTTGCTAAAATGAAATGTGTTAAAAATAAACTTTTTACACCCAACATTGAAGTTGAAATAGTCGGTTCGTTTAATAACGGGTTTTCCAACTTTTGGACTAATTACAATTTTATGACTACAACAAAAAGAATGAACACAGGAGCTTGGAATTATTTAATAACTTTACCTGATAAAAAATTCAGAACTAAAGATGCTTACACATTATATCAAGAAGATGAAGTGTTCAGAAATGCATATGACGTTTCTGCAAAGGAAGCAATACAAACAGAAATTATTGATAAATATAGTCAAGAGATGTAAAGATGTCTTCTTATATTTAGAACAAATTATAAAGTTATACATGAGTTGAGAAAAGGACTGAGAAGGAGAATACTGTCATGGGTGATATGTCAAATCTGTTACAAGAACAAGTTGAAAATTTTACAAAATTGGTTGTAGATTCACCGAGTGAAGTAAAAGTATCAACATCAGTATCCACAAAGGCAATCATTATTCAAATAAAAGTTGCTAAAGAAGACTGTGGAAAAATAATTGGCAAAAAGGGAAGAACTATTGAATCATTAAAAGTTCTTTGCTTAGCATTAAAAAATACACAATTTCCAGAAGACTCAAGACGTGTTATGCTTGAAGTTCTGGAGGACGAAAATTCTAATTTTACATACAGTAGACTTAGCAGGGAGGACGACTAAAGATGTTATCAAAAGAATCTAAAATAAAAGTTCTGGAAGGGTTTTATGGAGTTGATTACGCACTTTTCGGAAAACCATTAAAAAAGGTAGTTAATTGCTGTCCTGTAATTAAGGAAGAATACGTTTCAATTAAGGGCGCTCTTCTTTCTGTCTACGTTGAAATGCTAAAGTTAATGAAGCATCAACCAGGCGCAATTAAAGAAAAAGTAGATATGAAAGGTTTGCGTAAGATCGCTTCTGAAACTGCTGCATCTGCAAGAGACGCTGCCAGAAAAGTTGTAACAACTGAGAGAGCTCGTGCTGATATTAAAGCTGAACTAAGAGATGCTTTAGCTGAGAATAAAAAACTTGATATTACAGCGTTAGTTGAAACAAAAATTCGAGAGAAAGCATTTAGACTAGCAGTTGACAATATTCTGGTAGCGAGAGCACTTCAAGAAGCTAGTGATCTTGATGCTATGAAATCTTGGGAAGGAGAAATCATTGAAGATTCATACAAAATCTTAAGAGATAGTTTATGTGAAACAGCAATGATGATCCTAGATAATGAGCAAGTTGACTAATGAGTATGAGAAACTTTTATCTTATCTTGAAGCAAACATATCTGCAAAGGGGGCCAATGCGTCTCCTACCCGACGGAAAAGTAAGGGGCAGATAGAAAAGAAACCCAAAGTTGAAGTCTCCAAAAAAGAGACTATTAAAAAATCGACTCAGCAGTTAATTGAAGATTCTCAGATTCATGGTTATATACCGCCATTCGAGAATCCTATATTTAAACAACAAAACAAATCAATTGGTTTTGATGTAGATGCATTTGAACAAATAATGCGACAAAAATTAATTGAAGAATATAAAAAGATACAGACATACGAAAGACCTTATATTTCTGTTACAGAAATCTGTGGTTGTTTAAGAGCGGGTTATTATAACAGATTAAAATATGAGGTTGTGTTAAAAAAGAAATTTAAATTTTCATATTTATATTTAATACAGAGAGTCGGAAATGAGATCCATAATATAGTTCAGGGTCTCTACAACTTCAATGAGATCGAAAAAACTATTGTAAGCGAAACATTTAAAGTCAAAGGAAGGGTTGACGGGATTCGAGAGAGTTATTTATATGAACTCAAAAGCATTGATTTAGAGAAGTTCAAAGGAAATTATATAGATGAACATTATCAGCAAGCTCTGATATATGCTTACATTTTGAACACGGAATACGACTATAACATCAAGAAAGTTGTTATTGTATATTTCATGAGAAACCTCAAAAAAGTTGTAGCTTTTGATTTACCATTAGATAACCCACGAGCAAAATCCCTCCTTGATCGAGCTATTACGCTCAAATCTTCCATTGATAAAAATGAAGTTCCCGACCCAATCGGAGCAACTGATGATCAATGCCACTGGTGCCTATTTAGAAAATACTGTGAAGTTGACAAGTGCCAAAAAGTGTTGCAACCGTGGGAAAAATCTAAAAAAGTTAAAGCAAAAAAGAAAGATAGCCCAGCAGAAACTAAACCAGTTGAAGAACCAAAAAGAAAAGAGGCAGTCTTCCTTTTATAAGGTGGAGGAGTCACAATGATTGTTGTATACCCAATGATGGTATCTAATGCAGTATCGGAGAATACACTTCCCGCAATCGGAAAGATGCTTGAACATTATATAATGGTCTATATGCAAAACGATGTAATCAATACAGTTAATGATCAAGCACGTCAAGCATCTAATGTAAAAATAAGATATAAAATAAAAGGTAAAAAGTGGATTGGTGAATCGGTTGATCTTGATGAAGCATGGGGAGATCGAGAGGGTGAATACAAGAAAGGTAATAAAAAAAGAATTGAAGATGCTCGACAAAAAGCTAGAGCGGCTGGACAAAAAACCAGTGATGTTTTACATCCTGGACAAAAGAAAAGAAGGGATGAGAATAAGACAAAAAGAGATAGAGATAGAGATCAAAGAACTGCAGAAAAATATAAAAATATGGCTCCAGAAGAAAGGGAAAAAGCTCTAGAAGATGAAGAAGAAAAAGAAAGGGAAGTAGGCAAATATAAATCTGGTCAAGATAAAAATCAAAGAGAAAAAGAAAAATGGGACCTGGAGAAAGCAAAGGGAGAAAAAGTTTCCATTAAAGTATCCGATAAATCAATTTCAATAGAACCAACTTATATGTCTGTTGAAACTGACAAACACGGAACACAATTCATTGGAGTTAAAGTTGTTCCTTATAGAGTTATTTCTGATGCAAAATTATCACATTTAATAATGCATGATATGAAAGTAAAAGGAATGGCTTCATTAACAATACCATTAGGAAGACAGATCTTGGGTGCTATGTTGAGATTAACAAATAGAGGTCCTGTGACCGGAGATCCTAAAAAAGATATTATATATAGAACAACGGGTCATAAAGGAGAAACATTTGTTGTTCTTGAAAAGAACTATGATATAGATGAAACGTTCTTAAGAAATACAAGTAAAATTAATAGATTATTTAAAATGGGATGGGGAAATTTTGTCCTTGCTGACGATGCATTAGGGTTAGCATATTTTTGTCTTCGTGCCCATAAAGGAATTTGTCAAGGGATTAGTTATAGAATGATGTATAAAACATTAGGTCAATCCGGTGTATATGAAGATATGGAAGATCTAAGAAAACAAAATTCATCTCTATTTAAAGTCGGAGCTAAAAAGTTTTCTAAATTATTAGGAGAAGCTAAATCCGACGAAAAATTATTTAATTATCAGGAGAGGCAATAAAATGGAACAAGACATTCTTATAGAAGGTTATATCGAAGGATTGTTTTTAACTGAGGAGTTGATATTTTTAGATGAATCATTTAAAGAATTCTTTGAAAAATTAACACCGCCTAAATTAAAACAATTTCTATCTAATACATTCAAATTTTCAGCTTCTAAAGACTTAAGGGGTTTTATGGGAATGGCAAAAAGATTTGGATTGGACCCAAAAAAGTTTAAATCTAAAGAAGTCAAAAGTTTTGCTCAATCACTTCCCGAAGAAATACAAACCGGAGCTAAATTGGCTGCTCGTGTAGTGAAAAATTCTATCCCTAAAGCTTCTAAAAGTTCTGTTGCGGCTGCTGCGTATTTCGTGGCAGTTATGGCAAAGGCTAAATATCCAAGATCTACCAATTATATGGGATCCCTTAAAAGCGAACTAAAAAGTTTTATTGGTAAAGTTCAACAATTTTACGAAGAAGATGAAGCTAATGAAGAATCTAACCACAAAGTAATGACAGAAGATATGGCAGATATGGCGATTGCTATAGGAACTGTTGTTGCCCTAACAGCAATAACTAGTATAATTATTATAGGTTTAGCGGTCTTTATTAAATATGCGGTTATTTTTGCGCTTATTGCGATTGCAGTTATACTGTTTGATTTTGTATGGCAAATATTTTTCCCAGTATAAAGAGGAAATAAAACATGGATAAAATCAAATCCAACGTAGAAAAACTTGAACTTTATAGTGAGGACCATCCGTTTAGTTTACGTCTTCGTGTAAGAAACTTTGATAGTGAAACATCATATAAAAAGTTCATAATAAATTGTGAGTCATTAGTTAGAAAATGTAATGAATATAAACTATGGACAAATTACATCAAAGATGTTTTACGGCATGATGTTTGTATGATAACTAACGAAGTAAATTCAGAAGTAACTATTGACATTCATCATCACGTTCCTTCGTTATTCATTTTAGTTTCAGCATTAGTAAATCAAAAAATTGAAGATAATATTGATTTTTGTAGTTTCGATATTGCCTCCGAAGCTATAAAATTACACTTTGAAAATAGAATCGGTTATGTATGTCTTGTTAAAACAATTCATGAAAAATTCCATAATGGGTACATATCAATCCCTTGTGAATTTGTAAAAGGAAATTATAAATATTTCGTTGATACATATTCAAGGTATTTAGATGAGATGAATCTTGATGAAATGCAATATAGAATGGCAATCAATGAGCATAATTGCACTTGGGCAAAAGATGATTATCCAGCACAAGCAAGTGGAGGAACTAATAAATAATGGCATTAACTGTCGATAGTGAAGCAATTACCAGAGCAAGACAAAGTATCGACTTTGAAAAACAAAGCGATCGCTTAAAAACAAATAATAATCTCTTTACGTTTCCAGATCCTAATTTAGAAACTTTAGAAAAATATATATATTATCTTCTTAAAAATTCAGAAGAAGTTGATTTTGATGGGTCAAGATATACATACAGACCTGATTATGTTAGTTATGATTTCTATGGAACTCCATCATTAGATAAGGTTATAATGTTTGTAAATGGAATAAGAACAGTTGAGAATTTCACTGGATTGAAGTCAATTGTTGTTCCAAGTTTGGAAGCTATAACATATATGTTGAAAGATAATTACGATCCATATAAAGATGTTGCAGATATGGATTCAGTGGGGTGGTAAATGATAGTTAAAAGCAATTTTCGATTAGTTAGTAACGTACCTAACATTGTTCAACTATCTCCTGCCGTCATTAATAATTATATATATGAAGAAAATAGTCCACGCCACGTGTATGCATTTCTAGAACTGAAAAGAAAAAGTATTCCACATTTTACAAACAATACGATATTTAAATTAATTTCAAACACCAAAACTCGTGAATCAATACAAGTTTTAGATCTTGAACAATACCCACTTCATGTATCATATAATCCTCCAACAAAAGGATTGATTATAAATTTAAAACCATTTGGTGTAAAAGAGATTTCAAGTCTAAGTCCAAATGATTTATATGCGTGTTTAGTTTATTCATATGCATTTTCAAAATTAGTAACAAAGAAATTTAAAATTCCTGAATCATATTCAAAACATATAATTGATTATTTATTATCAATGTATGTTCAACTATTTGGAAGGAAATATGGCCTGCTAGCAACTTACTCATCTGGTATTTCAAAGTTAAAATTCTTAATTGCTTGCTATATATATGCTGCTTACTTTGGTTATAAAAGTAATAAAGAGTTGTATAAAATAGCTTCTAAAACAGCTCCATATTCATATAAAGCAGAGGAAGATTTATTATTCAAATATGACTTTAGTAAAATTGAGGATTTTGTTACAGCGTTATCAGAACTGAAAGTTATGCCAGGAATCAATCTCATAAGATTTACTGCAACTATTCATAATTTTATGAGAGTTGAAATGTTGACAGCATTGGAAGATGTATCAAGATTTTTCTCTGTTATACTAACTTCAAATATTCCAGGGTCAAGAGTTGTACCATCATTTATTTCAAAATATAATGAGAGAGCATATTACAGTATAATAGAAATTATGAGGGGTTTATTTAAATGAAGATAGACAATTACTTAGAAGTTATACAAGAGGATAAAGAGAAGTTAGAAGAAATTGTTGATCCAATAACAATAGGTGCTATTGGAGCTGGTATCGCTACATTTATAGTTTTAAAAGAGCTTGTTTTCTTTTTTATTTTTGTTGCACAACTAGCGTCACAAATTAAAGTAGACCCCAAACTCAGTAAAAAATTAAATGATATACTTAAACCTCTTGGTGTTAAAAAAGATTTCAAAGTACACATACTTCCTCAAAAAGTTCCTAATGCATTTACCCCAGGTGGAAAGCACGTTTATATGACATCTGGTCTTCTAAAATTATTAAATGAAAGAGAAGTTTTAGCAGTTCTTTTACATGAGGTTTATCATGCTATTGATTTACACGTTGTTAAAAGAATGGCAGCAGAGTTTCCACTTTATTATATAGTTGCTCCATTGGCAGTTGCTGCCGCTGCTGGAGCTATGGCGTTGTTGGGCCCTTTTGCATTTATATTAGGTCTTATTGTTTTCTCTATTTCTTTAAGTGTTTTAACTCTCCCATTAAAACTTATCATGGGAAGAAAACAGGAATACGATGCAGATAATTATGCAGTCAAAGCAGGATATGGAAAAGAGATTGCCGGAGCTTTACAAAAGTTAGAAGACATGCTTAGAAGAATGTCTGCCGGAAGTTGTGGACCAGTTTGTAAAGTTATAAATAAAATTGAAGAAAAGATGGACGAGCATCCTCCAACAAGAAAAAGAATTGAAGTAGCATTAAAAAATACAGAGTTGTTAAAAGCTATTATGAAAGCTAAGATTTCAAATATAGTATATAAAGTAAAGGCATTTTTTAGTAAAGGAGATTAAATGGACGAGGGAGTAACCGAAAGACTATATGGAAACTATCGAGCTGAAGTTATTGATAATAAAGATTCAGAGAAATTCGGTAGAGTGAAAATATGGATTCCCGACTTAATGCCTGAAATATCTAAACAAAAAGGAGTATGGGCAAGACCTGCAAACAACCCAGCGGGTGGAAGAAATTTAGAAGGCGATAATGAAAATTATTATGCAGGTTCTTGTTATATTCCAAAAAAAGGTGCATGGGTTTGGATTTTCTTTGAATCTGGAAACATTAATAGACCATATTATTTTGGAGCTCTTGATTTACAAAATGCAAAAGTATTACCTGAGAATCAAGTCGGCACAAATTATGAAGATAAATGGACTATATTCAAAAGTCATAAAGGAAGAACAATTGTTATTTCAGACGACCCCGATGATGAAAGAGTTGAAATAACAGGAAAGAAAGCATATCTAGCTGCTAATATTCCTGAGGGCAATCTGTTTTCTGTCTATCGAATTGAAGATAATATGAATACCATCTTGTTAGATGAAAGAGAAGGTATGGAAAAAATATTAATAAAAACAAGACTTGGAGATTTTATTCATATTGATATTGAAGATAGAGATCTAGAAATTAAATTTGCTAGAGATATTCACATAGAAGCAGGTGGTAATATTTTTATAAAAGCTAAAGGTGATATACATACTTTATCTGGAAACAATATAATGACTTCAGCTTTGAAAGAGATCAATACAATATCTGGTCATAGAATGAATATTGAATCTGGTGAAGAATATAATAGAAAATGTGCTTCCCATTCTGTTGAAGAAGTTGGAGGTAAAAAAATAACAAAAGTTATTGAAGAAGTTTTTCTTCAAAGTCAAGGGCCACAGAATATTATCTCTGGTGGAGAATTCAATTTAGATGCAACTATAATCAATGAGAATTGTGGAGCTACATCACCACCTCCACCGACACAAGTCAATACTATTGTTGCAACTCAAGCACAACCGGAAGGAGATAGGGATACTTAAAATGGCAACATCAGCTGAAAAAGCAATGTCTAAAATGTTGGTTTCTCAATTTAACAAGCAAATATCCCCTGTTGCGTTAACATCTAAATTGAAGCTAAGTCAAATAAATGGAATAAAAGAATCAATAACAGATATAAATGTATCTGATTGGACTCCGATTGGTTCACTTCAATCAACAGCCGATAGTGCATTAGATGGCGCATTTAAAAGTTCAGCCTGGTTAGCAGCAGAAGACGCAAACGACAAAATTCAAGCTATACAAAACCAATGTGATTTCTTAGGAAAAATGGGCATTGGCCAAGCTATTGATAAAATGGCATCTGGAGTTGCTAAGGATGCAGTTGATGCAGCTAACGCAGCCATAGACGCTGCTAAAGCTTCTCTTGGATTGAGTATGCCGGAGTTTGGAATTGGTTCCACATTAAGCGATTTAATAAATAAAGGAATTGCTGCAACTGAACCTGTCAGACGAGAGTTAGAGGAAACTGTAAGTGCCATTTTAGAAACTGGAAAAGGGGTTGCGGCCAGAGCATCTGAATTGGCATCACAAATTAACGGAGCTGTTGATGATGGGATAGAGCTTGTGGCTAAAGGTTTATCAACTTTAGCAGGTCCTCTAAAAGAACTAGATAAACTTATCAATTGTGTTAATGAAGTTGGTGGTTCAGAATTTACATCCCAAGCAGATCAAATGATAACATCATTGAATCAAGTATATGCAGACCTTGGAGTAAACGATGATCCAACACAACAAAATTTTGGAGAATTTAATACAGATACATTTTTTGGCTCAATACCTGGAATTACGGCAGATCAAAAAAATAATATATTAAAAAGCACAAATACGTTTGATAAGTCTAAAAACAATGCTATGGCAACTGTTAATGCAGCCAAATCAAAAGCTATCGAATCAGAAGCCAGTGAATCAGCACTATCGGGAGGAGTAACAGAAAACATTGATAGTAAAAAACAAGATATAAAAACAAAAGCACAGGTAGAGTTTGAAGATAAAGCAGCTCCTGCTCTTCCTGCAGCTCCAGGAAGCCCACCTATTCCTGCAAAACCAGCTGTAACTGTGACACCAACAGCGGCAGAGGTTTCATATCAAACACAACCAGAGGCAGTTGAACCTCAACCGGCAGGTAAACCTTATTGGTCTTTATTTGAATACGAACAAATGACTGATGAGCACCTGATGATTGATTATTTATTTTATGATCCTGGAAAGAATGGGTATTCAAATATGTTTAATGCTCTACATAAAAGAATTCCCGCTGGATCAACAAAAGTATCAACAACAAAAAGACTTCGTCAGTCTATGACAGTAACTTCTGTTAATGTCACCCAACCGATTGAAGATGGTGATACTCCAAGCGGTAGAGTACAATGGACAAAAATTACAACTAACTTTATCGTTTATGTGCATGAAGATGGAGATGATCCTGCACAAGGATGGTTACAATCTGGAGAAAATTTCTGGGAAAGTAAAAAAGTAGATGAGCCCAATTTTAAAGCAGTATCATCATTTGGTTTAGCTGTAGTCATTGGTAATATTGTTGCTAATGGAATATCAAATAACATATCTAAATGGACTCCATCTGAAATAGATGAATTGTTATAGGAGAATTAAATGAGTGCAAATCAACAAAAACTAGCAAGTATGTTATCAGCAGCGCCAGGACAATCGGCAGCAGTTGCAAGTAGTATTTCTTCTGTTGAAGATATAATTTCAAATCTTACTGATGAATCAACAGCTCTACAAGGATCATTGACAGAT
>Ga0307378_10001432_pt1 | contig 39036 bp, 24 predicted proteins | sample UN1MG_FD_202238 | JGI IMG/M metagenome (GOLD analysis project Ga0307378, IMG submission 202238) | Soil microbial communities from Risofladan, Vaasa, Finland - UN-1 | ecosystem: Environmental > Terrestrial > Soil > Coastal area > Acid sulfate soil | place: Finland: Risofladan, Vaasa | collected...
CCGGACGGGATTGACTACCCGCAGGGTTCCATCGAAAGGTTTCAAGCTGTATCCTACATCCATCCTCCTTTCCCAAGTTCATCGTAGCGCAAGGACATTGTACTTTTCTGCGCGTTGCCAACTCGCGATAAGTACAATGTCCCCATTTTCCCGTGGTTCGGCTTCGCGAACTGGAATCCTGAATAGGTTATGACTTGTGCGCCGTGTTCGGGCGACGCGGCGGCAAACGCACGACTTGGCGATCACCAACGGCATCTCGCTGTTGAGCGTCCTTCCCAATCGCACGAACGTCGTAGCCAAAACGCGCTGCTCGACGTTCCCGGATCGCTCGGATGTCGGCAACAATGGGATCAGATTGCATCGTGAATCTCCAGCAGTTCCTGCGGAGTGCAGATCACGGGAGGCTCGTAGTCCATGTCACGGCAGACACGCTCAATTCCCGGGCGCAACGAGGGATTTGCGATGTGCTTGCAGTTCCACGTCAATAGGTATTGTACACCGTTTACTGCGGCAACGGAAATGTGCAGTGCGTCGATTGCCGCCTTCTCAGGCAAGGGTACGGCGAGCAGGAGCGATTCCGCGAGCGAGTTGACGTCATCCGACATTTGTAGGAGCGGAATGCCTTCGAGGTAGGCCAAGCGTTCTTCGGCCGCGACGGGATCGCCGTCGGAGCATTCGTCGACGACGAAACGCGAAACAAACAGATCGAATCGGCGGCGGTGATTGTCCCACCAATCGCGCGTGGTCTGCTGGTTTGCCGCCACGCGCAATATGCCGCTGACCCGCATGGCCAGGTAGCCGATCACCGTTGTTTCGAGGTACACAGTCGGTTTCATCGCAGGCGACCTTCTATCGTGCCTCGCTGGTCATAACGATTGAGTTGACCGGCGGTGCGAAAAACACTGCCATCAAAACAGGCGGTGCTCGCCGTCCGGTCGAACGCCTGGTTAGACACTCAACTGGAGCCTTGCCAAGCACTACTCGGCATCTCCCCCTTTTCCGGTGAAGTCCCCGCCTTTCCCGCCAGGCCCTCCGTCTCCTGCTCGATAGGTGCCGGGCCCGAATGTCACGTCACCACCATCGGCGCCGTGGCGACCGGTTCCGCCTTCAAATCCAATGTCTCCGCCCGGGCCCGCTTTCCCGGAACCGGCGGCGACATCTCCGGAAACGAACACTGAGCCCGCCTTGCCCGTACTTCCGGCCAGGATTTCTGGCAGCGCCGCGTAGAGTGCATCCCGATAGGCTCGCACCTCGCTTTCGGTCAGGCCTTTGGTTTGCGTGGTGGTGCTATCGTATTGCTCGTGGTGGGGCTGGCACAACCAACATAGGTTGCCGAAGACATTGTGGGAACGGTCATGATCGAGGTGGGCAATTTGGCCAGGCTTCTCAATTCGGTCTCCGTGAAGGCCGAAGCACAGCGCGCACCGGCGCCCGCTTTTCAAAAGCAGTTCTCTCTCGACCTTCGTCGGGGTTTTCGGTCGGTGACCCGCCATGGTTTGGTCCTGACGTTGGCGTCTAACTACTGATTATCTGGGTCCGCATAAGAACGCAAAGGCCGCGATTCTGTCAGTATAAGGCGAGTGCAGTTGACGTGCCTGCCATGCCGCAAGTAGTTGTCAGTCAATGGCTGAAACGCCCGTACGGTTTTCGCGCGGCCCGTTATACGGATCCGCATAACACGCACGCCGTCTCGCTTGGGTGAAGCGTGTCGGCCGGACTGCGTTCCCCCTTCCCCTGCGTTTCAGGACCGCAGCGTCGACGATGGTTGAACGCCCTGAGTGTACAGCTCGTGCGAGAACAGTGCAAGTAGCGCATAATCTGTGAGGATCGGAGCGCGGGCGGGTGGCACTGGCGTATCGCCAGTGGTGAGTCGCAGTCCAGCCCTGGCAGGCAATCTACCGGCGGTGGCGATATTTGAGAAGCCCCTGAACCATCCTTACGGGTCGAAAAGCCGCATGCTCGAAGCCTGTCCCGCGGCAGAGGCGCGAAACGCGTCCCAAGCGGATTCCTCGTTCTCGGGCTCTGCCTGCCCGCCCGCCTGCTTCACGGTCGCTTGCCTCGGATGGCCTGTTTGGGACAAGGCGGAGCCTTGTGTTAGGGCGTTCCCAGGCGGAGCCTGGGAACGAGCGTGGAGTTCGCGTTGTCAGGTCGTGCCCCCCGCGTGGTCGGTGTGCGTTGCGGGCTTTGTTGGACACGGTCACTTTCGCCGCGCCCTCGATTTCGCCACCTATGAGGGGAACTACCCCCTTCAGATACCGTGAGCGCACTTGCGCTGGGGCCCCAGGGTGAGTGCGCTGGGGTTCCATGGTGAATGCGCTGAGGTTCCAGCGCAGGTGCTACAGGGTCACAGGCCACCTGCGCGCACGCCATGTACTGGAGAAAACGCCCTTTTTGGACAAGGTCACTTGCGCAACTCCCAGGTTCGACGGCACTTGGAGGTTTCGGCCGGACCAACAAAAACCGTCCAACAAATGTTTTCGACGCAACGCGTTTCCAGGCATGGACTTAGGGCGTTTCATGGGCGGCTTTGTTGGACACTTGGACGGCCGATTTCGCACGTCTCCGGGCTGCGGTTTTTCGCTTAACACGGTCGAGCATACCATGTTGGCACCGAGCCGCAAGGCGATTTGTGGCCGCCCCCGGGTGCTTCCAACTCTGCTCGGCCCGAGGGCCGAATCGGGAGGTTTCGTCCGGGGACCGTCGTCTACGGTTACCCCACGCTTGGCTCGCGTGCTTCCAAGAAGGATGGGCACAGCGGCTGGCGTCGTCGGACGCCAACCGGGTCGTTGCGCTTCAGCCCGCGAGGCGGCGAACGATCTCAAGCGCAGCACGCGTGAACTGCCGCCCCACTTCCGGCGTAAACGGCGGCAGGTCGATGATGCCGGGGACGGTCAGCGCGGCGTATTCGCCCGCCTTGTAGGCGTTCGGGTCGGGGAGGTAGCCGATGATGTCGTCGGTGTAGCCGACCACGAGCGTGTGGTCCCACGGCGAGTCGCGGCGGATGGTCAGTCCGTAGCAACTGTAGAGCTCGCCTGGGTGGAAGAGCATGCCGATGCTGCCCAGTTGCAGGGCGGAGACCGGCACGGCGAGCGTGGTCCGCTTGGGGTCCCACTTGGCCGCGCTTGCAGCCCAGTCGGCGGCGAACCGGGCGTCGACGTAGGTGCCGCTGGTGCACTTCGACGGGTCCTTCTCGTACTGCTCCAGTCGGGCTCGCAATAGCGGCACGTCGAGCGGCAGCGCGACCTCGGTCGTTCGCGTCCGCAGCACGTCGACCTCGACCGGCTTGGCTCCGGTCACCGCCTGCTTGAGCCCGGCGTGCACCGCGTCGGCGACCTTCTCGGGCTCGCCCAGCCACGACGGCTTGCCGGGCCCCGGGTTGACGTCGCCGCAGTGGCCTTGGAGGAAGGAGGGCGAAAGCTTCTGGCCGGCGAGGGTCCGCTCGGCCACCAGGCCCGGCCAGTCGGGACCGGCGTTGTCGTCGGTGTAGCAGACGGCATGGGCGGAGAATTGGTACCAGAGCAGGCTCGGCTTGCCGGACCGCTCGAAGACGAGGGCGTGGAGCATCGTGTCGAGCCAGCGCTCGGAGTCGGTCGAGTCGGGGCCGAACTGGTCGTCGGTCTTCCAGTTGGAAGTGGTGCGATTGAAGTTGCCACCCACCACCCGGGCGCGCCCCACGTGCAGCTCGGCCGGGGCCAGGTCGGCTTGGGCCAGCTCGATGGAGCGAACGCAGTGGTCTTCCACCTTGGCCATGTACTCCGGCGGGACCGCGCCCCACTGGCGCAAGTGGCGGAAGCAGGGCATGGAGTGCGTGTGCGTGGCCGAGACGCGGACACTCGACGCCGGGATTCCGACCCGCTCCGCCACGCGCCGCTGCACGCGGCCGGCAAACTCCCGCGACACGGCTAAAATATCCAGCGACACGAGGGCCGCACGGGCGTCGCCATGCTTGAGCACCAGCGCCCGGGCGGCCGTGGGCTGGCGGATGCCCGTGATCCGCCGCTCCTTGCCCGGGGCACGGTGGAAGCCGGCCATCTCGATCCCCAGCGGCGGGGTGGTGTCGACCGTGCCTTCGCCCGCTTCGAGCACGGAGGAAGGCGCGGCCGCCCGGCCGGGCCGCGCCCAAAGCCCCAGCGCGGCAAGGCTGCCCGCGCGAACGGTTTGCTGGAGGAAATGGCGGCGTTCGATGCGGTTGCTTGGATGGTGTTGCGTCATGTCGCTGTTCACTTGTCTTTGGGTCCTGAGATCTCCGCGCCTCGCTGCCAAGCTCCGGCTTGGGAACCAGTTGAGCTAGCGGCGTGGTCACTTGTGGTGGAACGTGAAGGTCTCTCTGACGTTTGTTTGTCATCATAGTGGAAAGCGTGATCCGTGCAAATGCTCGGCTCGGCACCGCGGCGTCGATTCAGGCCCCCTCGGCCGGCTCCTGCATCGTGACGCAGTGATACGCCCCCAGCCCCCAGGCCAAATCGACCGCCGGCAGGCCGCGGACTTCGCGGTCCGGGAAGAACCGGGCGAGGATCTCGATCGCCTCCCGGTCGGCCGGGTCGTCGAATTGCGGCACCACGACCAGCCCGTTGGCGATGTAGAAGTTCGCGTAGCCGGCCGGCAGCCGTTGCCCTTGGCAGCGGATCGGTTGCGGCACGGGCAGGGCGATCACTTCCAGCGGTCGTCCGTCCTGGTCGACGGCGCTTGCGAGACGCTCGTAATTGGCTCGCAGCACGGCGTAGTTCTCGTCGCCCGCGCGCTTCTCCAGCGAGGCGACGACCGTCGCCGGCCCCACGAACCGGGCCAACTGGTCGACGTGCCCGTCGGTGTCGTCGCCGGCGATGCCCCCCCGCAGCCAGACGACGTGCCGGGCGCCGAGGTAGTCGGCCAGGTATTGCTCGATCTCGCGCCTCGACCGCCCGGGGTTTCGATTCGCGTCGGTCAGGCAGTCTTCGGCCGCCAGGATCGTGCCCCGGCCGTTGGCGTCGATCGCGCCGCCTTCGAGCACGATGCCCGGCTCGAACCGCCGCCGCCCGGTCGCCGTGGCGATCCGCTCGGGCACGAGGTTGTCCAGGTCGAACGGCGGATACTTGCCGCCCCAGGCATTGTACCGCCAATCGACCAGGGCGGGCGGAAGATGGGGCGGGCCGGCCAGGAACGTGGGCCCGTGATCGCGAATCCAGGCGTCGTTGGTCGCCACGTCGTGGAGCGTCACGCCGGCCAGGTCTCCGACCCTCGCCCGGGCCTCGCGCATCGCGTCCTCTCCACCGGCAAGAACGTGCACCGGCTCGAACCGGGAGAGCGTCCTCGCCAGCTCCGCCCAGAGCGGCGGGATGGCGTCGAACCGCCCGGGCCAGGTCTCGCGGTTGTGGGGCCACGAGAGCCAAGTGGCCGCGTGCGGCTCCCACTCGGCCGGCAGGCGATAGCCCAGCGAGGCGGGCGTTTGCGGGTGCGACATGGGCTTGAAGTCCATCGATTCCAGCTTGACACGTCTGCCCTGCACCGATCAATCGTCGGCGGCCGGCCCTTCGTCCAGGTATCGCTTCAGCAGCCCTTCGTAGGCGTCGATGCGACGGTCGCGCAGGAACGGCCAGTGGGTGCGTACGACGTCGATCTGCTCCAGGTCGCACTCGACCAGGAGCGTCTGGTCGGCGTCGTGCCCTGCCCGGGCGAGCACGTTCCCGTTGGGGTCCGCAACGAACGAGGCCCCCCAGAACTCCAGCTCGCCCTCCACGCCCGTGCGGTTCGCGGCGGCCACGAACACGCCGTTGGCGATGGCGTGGCTCCGCATCATCGTCTCCCATGCAGCGTGCTGGCTGGCGCCGAACTCCTCCTTCTCGTCGGCGATCCAGCCGATGGCCGTGGGATAGAAGATCACTTGGGCGCCGGCCAGCGCCGTCAGCCGCGCCGCCTCGGGAAACCACTGGTCCCAGCAGACGCACACGCCCACGCGCCCGAAGCGGGTCGGAAAGCTCCGGAACCCCAGGTCGCCCGGCGTGAAGTAGAACTTCTCGTAGTAGAGCGGGTCGTCCGGCACGTGCATCTTGCGATAGCGCCCGACCAGCCGGCCGTCGGCGTCGAACACCACCGCCGTGTTGTGATACACCCCCGCATCGCGCCGCTCGAACACCGACCCGATCACCACCACGCCATGCTCCCGGGCGGCCTGGGTCAGCGCGTCGGTGGTCGGTCCCGGGATCGGCTCGGCGTGGTCGAACTGCCGGTGGTCCTCGCGCTGGCAAGGATAGAGCCCCGCAAACAGCTCCGGCAGACAGACGACGTTCGCCCCGGCGCCGGCGGCGTCGCCGATCTGGGCGACCGCCTTCTCGACGTTCGCCCGCCTCGACTCGACGCACCGGCTCTGCACCAGGGCCACGTTGACTTTGCCCGGCGGCGGCTCAGGAGGGCGTGCTCGGTCGTCTGGACTCATCGTGCCGTGATGGTACCATGGGCCGCATGATGTGCAAACCGTCGCCCGGACTCTTCATCACCGGCACCGACACGGAGGTGGGCAAGACCTACGTGGCGGCCTTGATCGCCCGATCGCTCTGCGCCGCCGGGCATCGCGTGGGGGTCTACAAGCCGGCGGCGAGCGGGTGCCGGGAGGTGGAGGGCGATCTGGTCTCCGGCGACGCCCTGCGGCTGTGGGAAGCGGCCGGACGGCCGGGCGAGCTGGATCGCGTCTCTCCGCAGCGGTTCCGGGCCCCGTTGGCGCCGCATCTGGCCGCCCGAGAGGAAGGCAGGGAACTCGATCCGGATCTGTTGCGGACCGGCATCGAGTACTGGCGGGCCCGGTCGGACATCGTCCTGGTCGAAGGGGCGGGCGGGCTGATGTCGCCGTTGGGCGAGGAGGAGTACGTGGCCGACCTGGCCTACGACCTGGGCTTCCCGCTGGTCGTCGTCGCCCGAAACTCCTTGGGCACGATCAACCACACGCTCCAGACGCTGATCGCCGCGGCCACCTTCCGCGACGGTCTCCCCATCGCCGGCATCGTGCTCAACAACCCCGGCCCACCCGGGGGCGACCCCAGCACCGCCAGCAACCGCCGCGAGCTGGCCGCCCGCGCCGTGCCGCCGATTCTGGCCGAAGTGGCGTGGCAGGCGGAGGGGTTCGATGCGGAGGTGGATTGGTTGGCCCTGGTGGGAAGCTGAAGGAGGCTGTCACTTGCCTCCAACATCAGGACGTCGAACAGCTTTGCCAGAGCCCCAAGCCGAGGTCCCGACTGCCGTCGATTGGCATGCGCCGCCCAGTAGGCTCTTGGTACCGCGGTGCGACCCTCGTGCCTGCGTCGCCGAATCGGCCGAGCCGCGTTCACACGTCTTCCGGCGAGAGTGGCTTCTGTGCCAAGTGACGCACGCGCAAGATGAGCACCATGTTCGGCCTGATGGTGAAAATGGCCCGATGCGTCGGCCGCCTGACGAGTCCGGAGTTGAGCTGCCGGATCTCATACGGAAGAACTTGGTTCTCCGGTGCCAAAGGGCAACGCTCCGGGGCGGTCGCCAGCGAAAGGATGGCCTTGGCGAAGCCATCATACCATCTCTCCGCCTGTTCGGCGGAACGGTTTTCGGCCCACCACGTGCAGGCCTCCAGAAGATCGCGGTGAGCTCGATCGGTGAGGAAGACCTGGTGGATCATCGTTCGTTCGAGAAGCCGAAACGCTTCCGTATCTCGGCGTCGGCTCCCTCGAACGGCCGAATAGCGCCCGCTTCCATGTCGTCGATGCCCGCCTGGATAGCGGCCAATTCCTCATCCCGGCGTTTGAGGGCCGCCATCGCGTCTCGCAACACGTCCGCTTCGGTGGCGTACTGACCGGTTGCCATCCACCGCTCAACTTGTTCCTTTACGTCGGAGGGCAGTTCGTACTGCATGAGTCTCTCGCTCCCATTGCACGGCCGCATAGAGGGCAGCCCAGACATACCAGCATTATAGCCGACTTCCCCTCGCCCGGCACGATCAACCACACGCTCCAGACGCTGAGCGCCGCGGCCACCTTCCGCGAGGGCCTCCCGATCGCCGGCATCGTGCTCAACCACCCCGCTCCGCCCTCCGACGACCGCAGCACCGCCGGCAACCGCCGCGAGCTGGCCGCCCGGGCCGTGCCGCCGATTCTGGCCGAAGTGGCGTGGCAGGCGGAGGGGTTCGACGCGGAGGTGGATTGGCGGGCGCTGGCCGGAAGCTGAGGAAGTCCCCACCTACTGGTAGAGTCATCGGGACCGAAACAACGTGGGGTAGTCTCGACGGCCGTCGAATACGCGGACCACGTAGATTCCGCTATCCATGGGGAAGTAGAGAACGACGTAGTTGCCGACGGAGAACACGCGAATGCCGGGCTCCAGGTCGGGCCGTTCCTCGCCCATCTGCGGCTGTGTCGCGTGTAGCTCGCACTTCCGGCGCACCGAATCGACCAGTTCGCGAGCTGCCCGGGGACTCGCCCGCTCGATACCGACGTACTGAGCGATGGTGCGCAAATCCTCCTGCGCGTCTGGGTCCCACACGACCTTGGGCATTACTCCGTTATGCCTTGTTCTGCGAGACGTTGGGTGACTTCGTCCTTGACTGTTTCGTAGTCAAGCTCGCGGCCTTCCCCGCGTTTGAATCGTTCGACGGCGGGATGAATCGCCTTCTTCAGACGGCCCGACTCGCGTTGGTACGCTCGGAATGCCTTGACGCTTTCTTCCGGGGAAAGGTCGGATTCACCGTTCTCGAGCTGTTCGCTGAGGAATCGGTGAAACCAGACGAGTTCACTCTGCGGTTCGGTCGCCATGAGAATTTCCTCCCTCAGACCTCCCAAACTCCACGGTACCACGGATCGCGGAAGCGGGGCAAAGTGGGGCCCAACTCGCATTGCACGGCTGCATGGAGGCCAGCCTCGACATACCCCCATTATAGCCGACTTCCCCGCGTTTGGCACGATCAACCACACGCTCCAAACCCTGATCGCCGCGGCCGCGTTCCGCGAGGGCCTCCCCATCGCCGGCATCGTGCTCAACAACCCCGCCCCGTCCGTGGGCGACCGCAGCACCGCCAGCAACCGCCGCGAGCTCGCCGGCCGCGCCGTGCCGCCGATTCTGGCCGAGGTGGCGTGGCAGGCGGAGGGGTTCGACGCGGAGGTGGATTGGCGGGAGCTGGCAGCCAATTGACGCGAAGCACGGTGCGTTTCAGGCACTCCGCGGCTTGAACACGACGGTTGCCAGGGGCGGCAGGCAGACTTCGATCGAGGCGGGACGGCCGTGGCTGGGGATCTCGTCGGCCATCACCCCGGGGCCGTTCCCCATGTTGCTCCCGCCGTAGTACGTCGAGTCGCTATTGAAGACCTCTTCGTACCAGCAGCCCTTGGGCACGCCCAGTCGATGCTTCGCCCGGGGAACCGGGGTGAAGTTGCAGCAGACCGCCACGAAGTCGTCGGGATCCGCGGCGTAGCGGAGGTAGCTGAGCGTGCTGTTGTCGTAGTTGTGGCAATCGATCCACTGGAAGCCGGGTCCGTCGAAGTCGAGCTCGTAGAGCGCGCGCTCGCGGCGATAGAGCCGATTGAGGTCGGCAACGCACTTGAGCAGGCCCCGGTGGGACTCCCACTGCAAGAGATCCCACTGAAGGCTCGAGTCGAAGTCCCACTCGTTCCACTGGCCGAAGTCGGAGCCCATGAACAACAGCTTCTTGCCCGGATGAGTCCACATGTAGCTGTACAGGAGCCGCAAGTTGGCGAACTTCTGCCAGAGGTCGCCGGGCATCTGATCCAAGAGCGATCCCTTGAGGTGGACGACTTCGTCGTGCGACAAGGGCAACACGAAATTCTCGTGGAAGGCGTAGATCAGGCTGAAGGTGAGCTGATCGTGATGGTACCTGCGGTGAATGGGTTCGTGCCGCATGTAGCTGACGGTGTCGTTCATCCAGCCCATGTTCCACTTCAGGCTGAACCCCAGTCCGCCCAGGTACGTGGGCTTGGACACGCCGGCCCAGGCGGTCGACTCTTCGGCGATCGTCAGCGCGCCGGGGAACTGGAGGTGGACCTGCTCGTTGAGCTGCTTGAGAAACGCAATCGCGGCGAGGTTCTCCCGGCCGCCGTACTCGTTGGGGAGCCAATCCCCGTCCTGACGGCTGTAGTCGAGATAGAGCATCGAGGCCACCGCGTCGACGCGCACTCCGTCGATGTGGTACTTGTCGAACCAGAACAGAGCGTTGGAAACGAGGAAATTGCGGACCTCGTGCCGGCCGTAGTTGAAAATATGGGTCCCCCAGTCGCGATGCTCGCCCTGGCGGGGATCGGCGTGCTCGTACAGCGCGGTCCCGTCGAACCGCCGCAGGCCGTGGCCGTCTCGCGGAAAATGGGCCGGCACCCAGTCCAGAACCACGCCGATGCCGTTTTGGTGGCAGAGATCGACGAAGTACATGAAATCCTGGGGGTTCCCGTATCGCGAGGTCGCCGCGAAGTGGCCGACGGGCTGGTATCCCCAGCTTGCCGAGAGCGGGTGTTCGTTCACCGGGAGCAGTTCCACGTGCGTATAGCCCATCTCCTTGACGTACTCGACCAACTGATGGGCCAGATCGCGGTAGGTGAGCCAGCGGGTCGGGTCGTCGCCGGGGCGCTTCCAGCTTCCCAGGTGGACCTCGTAGAACGACATCGGCTGCCGGAGCCAATTGGCCCCGCGGCGCCGGGCGAGCCATTCGGCGTCGTGCCAGCGGTATCGCGACAGGTCGGCCACCCGCGAGGCGGTCCGGGGCGGCAGCTCGGCCGCGAATCCACAGGGGTCCGCCTTGTCGCAGACTTGGTCCCCATGCCGGATCCGATACTTGTAGCAGGTTCCTTCACTCAGGTTGGGGACAAACAGCTCCCAGAATCCGCTGGGAATGTGCTTGCGCATGGGGTGACGGCGCCCGTCCCAGTTGTTGAAATCGCCGATCAGGCTCACGCTGGTGGCGTTGGGTGCCCAGACCGCGAAATTGACGCCCTCGACGTCGTCGACCTTCCGGAGCTGCGCACCCAGCTTGTTGTAGGCCTGCCAGTGCGTCCCCTCGTTCAAGAGGTGGAGGTCGTAGTCGGTGAGGACGTGGGGAAACGCGTACGGGTCGTGCATGGTGGTCCTCTTTCCGCCTTCGTCGGCCACCTGAATCATGTACCGGCGCGAGCCACCGTCGTCCGGGACGGGGCAGATCGCCTCAAACAGGCCTGCCGGGTGGATCCGCCGCATGGGCCGAAGCGTCTCGCGATGGGCCGGATCGACTACCCACGCTTGCCGCGAATGGGGCAGGAACGCACGCACCGCCAGGACCCGGCGTCCCGCATGGTCCACCTCGTGCGGACCGAGCAATTCAAAGGGGTTCTCGTGTCTTCCCTCAAGGAGCTGACCAATCTTCTCCAATGGCACCGTCGTTCGCACACACACCTCCTTGTGCCAGATCCCCGTTCGTGTCGTCCCGAGCTGGTTTTCCTGGGATCTACGACCTCGGTTATGCCCAACCCCGAGATTCTCGCCAAAACAACCAAGTTACCTAAACCGAGGCCCCCATGCTAGGGCCGTGTGGGAGTGTGGCGCGTGGGGCCTCGCCAGGCCAGTGGTGGGCAAGCCAGCGCCGGCAGCAGTCCACGATTCGCCCAAGCCTCGCCCGAACGTTGCGGCCCTGCCCCACGGAGCTTGCAGCGGTCCCTTCCGAAGGGGGGGCTTGCCTTGCTGCGAAGGGGCTTGCCTGGTGCGGCGGGTCCAGGCGCAAATGTCGGCATTCCACTTGATGGTAGTGCAGTGCCCGGTCCACCCGCTGCCACAGATCGCAGTTCTTCACCGGGATCATCTGCCCAAACGCCTCCCACCGCCATCCATTCCTCCGCCACTCAGGCACCCCATACCGGATTCCTTCCCGAACGTACGCGCTGGGCGTCAGCACGGTCACTCGCGCGGGTTGGCTGAGGGCCTCCAAACCGCGGACTACCGTGAGCAGCTCGAGCCGCTCTCCATGGGTGCCCGGCTCGACGTCATCGGCGACGAGGCGCTTTGACCCATCGGGTGACCGCAACACGAACCGCCAATGGCCAGGCTCGGCAGCCCCAGCCGACTCGGAAAAGAGCAGGAAATGTGGCGATGGAACACTCATCAGCAGTCTGCATGCGAAGCATTGGACGCGAGTAGCCCGCCCCTGCCATCGGCGCAGGCATACTCCTGGCTGGCACCCGTCAGATCCTGCCGACAGGCCGATCGCTGTGCGAGGGCGGCGTCCCAGCCGGAGCGTACCATCCGACGGGCGTCTTCCCAAACCTTCTTACTTATCGACATTCGTCCCCTAGAGTTCCCAAGTTATCCCTCTTTTCTGTTTTTGTGCAAGTAAACGGTCCTTCCGGTAGTATGCAGCCTTCGGGCAGCGTCCCGATTGGTCGGCGCTTCCCGACGTTCGGCCAGCCGTCTCTCGTCATCCGGCCCGCAAGAACTCGGTCCCCGGATGCCGGGACCCGACGCCCGACGGCGTGCAAACGGCCGACAAGATGCGACGGCCTGCGGTCTGGGAACGCTACGAGGCGGCTCGCAGCGATCGGGCGGATGCTTGGCCGGCGTGGAATGCCGCGAGCAGTCGCCTCCAGCTTTGCGGGGAGCCTGGCGTGAGCCGGCCTAGTACGCGGGGCAGCTCGGTGGCCGTCACCGCGGAGGGGTTGGCCGGGACCTCATCCAGGCGAAACAGGGCCAGCAGGGCGATGCAGGCAGGACTGAGGGCCTCCCCGGAAGGACCATACTGTCCCGTGCGGACGATCGGGACATCGGGCAGTCGCCTGGCTATCTCCCGCAGGAGCATCCCGTTGTGCTGACCTCCGCCCGTCAAGACGATCTCGTCTACCTCCGCGTCGCGGGGCAGGCACCGGCGGACCGCCACGACGATCGTCTCGGCAATGAAATGGTTGGCCGTGCACAGCATGTCGCGGACCGACCAACCGCAATCGATGGCCACCCGCATCGCGTCCAGAAGGAACCGTTCCGGACGGACGCCCCGCGGTTGCCATCGCGGCAGGGGACGTCGGAAATACGGGTCGGCCAGCCAGTGCTCCTCCAGCTCGGCAATTCGCCGGCCCTGCACTGCCAACCGCCCGCCCGGGTCATAGTCATGCTCACCGTCGGTCAAGCGACGGGTCAGTTGGTCCAGCATCCGCGTGCCGGGCCCGACCTCGAAGGAGAGAATGCGGGAAGCCGCGTGGCCCCCGCGGTCGCGGGGGAGGTAAGTCATCCGCACGGAGCGTCCCAGATCCAAGAGCACCCGGCTTCGCTCGCCGTGCTTCAGCAGGACCCACTCAGCCAAGGCGGTGATCGGTCCGCCTTGTCCGCCTCGTGCGACGTCTCGGGCCGGAAGAGCATCGATCACGTTTGCGTCGGTCAGCTCGGCGAGCCGGGCGGCGTCGCACAGGCCCAGATAGCCGCCGGACATGGCTTTGCCGCAACTCCAGAGGCCCGGATCGTAGACTCCCACGGCCAGCAGCCGGCTCGCTGCCCTCCCGGAGCCGGCCAAGTTATTCACCAGAAGGGCCTCGACGTCGGCCAACTGGGCACAAAGCGAAGTCACCCGACCTGCGAAATCGGGATCGGGCGGTGCGAGGCCCGGGCGCGTCAGTTGGGCGAACAGCGCCCGGGTCTCATGCGGCACGGGGGAGGTCGCCACGTCGACGATCTCCGGCTCAAGATCGATACGCCTGCCAACCGTGGCCACCAGCGCGGCGGTGACCCGGTCGCAATCCGACGAGACCTGGACGCCGAGCGTCCACCGGGGGGCGTCGCGCCCGTGTTCCGCCTCAAGTCGTAGGAGTTTTGCCATCGTACGGTCTTGCTCCCGTCCAACCGGCATCCGTGCCTGGGACCCTCGAAGCGAGTCAGCCATGTCTCGTCAAACGGGCGCCGGCGGGTTGATGGTGACCGCCTCCCGCAGTCGGCGGCCCGACTGGCCAAAGCCGTGCCTGACCTCGTTCGGCGGCTCAAGCAACGAGCGCCGAATGAGGCCGCAAGGGGGGGCCCGACCTCCTGCCACTTGGTCCGGAAGACGCGCCAAAGCGCCTTAGGCGACCATCCGAACCTCGGGGACGCGGCCCATCACGCCCGCCACGAACTCCTCGAAGATCCGCAGATCCAAGGCGGAGGCGGAATCGCTTTCCGGGTGGAATTGGGTTCCGAAGGCGAACCAATCCTCCATCTGGCTTTCGATCGCTTCCACGATGCCGTCGGGGCACCGCGCGGTGGGCGCGAATCCCGGGGCCACTTCGTCGACGGCCATATGGTGCATGCTGTTGACGCGGATCTCTCCCTCGCCGTAGACGCGCTCGATCAGCGAGCCCGGCTCCACCTCCAACGCGTGGCGATGGGCCCGATCCATGGGGTCCAGGTGGGGCAGCGCCCAGGGCACGTCCTCGGGAATGTGCAGGAACAGGTTGCCACCCAACGTAACGTTCAAAAGCTGCATTCCGACCCCGACCCCCATCACCGGCATGCGGCGCTCGGCAGTCAGCCGGGCCAGCATCCGGTCGAACTGCTCCCGGCGGAGGTCGAGTGCGCGGACCGATGGGTGCAGCATGAACCCGTCGTGGCGCGGGTCGAGGTCTGCTCCTCCGATCAACACGACGCCATCGAGCATGTCCAGGACGCGGTTCACATCGGCTTCATCTTCCAGCGGCGGAATGACGATGGGGACCGCGCCGACCTGGGCCAGGGAATCGTAATAGCCGGCACAAAGGTAACTGAACGAGGGGGCGTCCCTCGTGGCCGATCGATAGTCCGCGTTGATTCCGATCAACGGCTTTCCCGACATGTCTTTCTCCTCCTTTGAGACACCAGACACATCCACACATCCTGTGCGTACCCAGCGAGACGTCAACATGTCTTTCTCCTCCTTTGAGACACCAGACACATCCACACATCCTGTGCGTACCCAGCGAGACATCAAAGAGGCGCTCTCGAAGGCCCGTCGCGCAGGGGCAAGAGGGATAAGACAAGCAGAATGGTCCGGGGGGCCGGCGGCGGCATCCACAGGCTGGGATCGACGTTTCAGGGCGGAGTCCACCTGGCACGTCGGTCGTCAAGGCCCTGGGGCCAGCCGCTTCCCACCGGTCCATCGCGCCGAGAGTGGGCGCGGTGCCGCGGCGACGTCCTTTTCGTTCGGCCTCGCAACTCCTTTGCTCTGGTCGTCACCGGGTGTCGGGAACGCAAGTCACACGGGAGTTTAGAGATGCGCCGCGAGGATTGCAAGGAAATCCCTGATTTTGACCCGAGAGTTTCCTTGACCACAACATGATGTAGAAGCAATGCTAGCATCGACCACCCCGGAGAAGCGGCCAGCCGGAAGGCGCCCTCCACGCGCCCGAAACGTCGCGCCGCCTGGGCCGCGACCGGGCGATCACTCCCGGTCCGGCCGACGCGACTACGCCGCAGACGAGCCACTTTACTCCGACGCACTCGGCGATTATCTTCAACGGTTTGGATTCTTCAAGCCGGAGTGGCCGCTGCACTAATCTCCGTCGGAGCCCGAATGCGATATCAAAACGTCTGCCTGGAAGCCTTCGCCTACACGTTGCCTGAAGAAGTGGTCAGCTCCGAACAGATCGAGGCATGGCTCGAGCCGCTCTACAGTCGGCTCCGCCTCCCCGAGGGACGACTGGAGCTGATGAGCGGCATCCGCGAGCGGCGCTTCTGGGCCCCCGGCACGCTACCCAGCGAGAAGAGCCTCGAGACGGCCGAGAAGGCAATCCGCATCGCCGGGGTCGACAAGCAGGATATCGGGGCACTCGTGCACGGTTCGGTCTGTCGCGATTTCCTCGAGCCGGCCACCGCGTGCGGCGTGCATCACGGGCTCGGGCTCCCCGGCGACTGCATGGTCTACGACGTCTCCAACGCCTGCCTCGGCATCCTCAACGGGATCGTCCAGGTCGCCAACATGATCGAGCTGGGGCAGGTCCGCGCCGGCGTGGTCGTGGGCACCGAGAGCAGCCGTTCCCTGGTCGAGACCACGATCGAACGCCTCAATCGCGATCACTCGCTTACCCGCCGCGACGTCAAGCCGGCGATGGCCTCGCTGACGATCGGCTCGGGCAGTGCGGCCGTGGTCCTGGTCGATCGCGAGCTGAGCCGGACCGGCAACCGCCTCCTGGGCGGCGCGGTCCAGGCCAGCTCCGACGGCTGCCACCTCTGTCAAGGAGCATACGTCGACTCCGACGGAGACGAGCCGGGCCCCCTGATGTCGACCGATTCGGAGACCCTGATGCACGAGGGCATCCGTGCGGCCCAAGCCAACTTCTACGAGTTCCTCCAGACGGTCGGCTGGGATGCCCCGCAGATCGACAAGACCTTCTGCCACCAGGTCGGCCGCGCCCACCACAAGCTCCTGTTCGAAGCGATCGGGCTGGAGTCGCAAATCGACTACTCGACGTTGGAGTGGCTGGGCAACACGGGCTCGGTCGCCCTGCCGATCTCCGCGGCCATCGGCGTTGAGAACGGCCACCTGGCCAGAGACGACCGCTTGGCGCTGTTGGGCATCGGCTCCGGCATCAACGTGCTGATGCTCGCCGTCGACTGGCAGATGAGCCTGGTCGACAGGCCGGTCCAGAAGCGGCCCTGCCGCCTCGCCGAGACGGCGAGCTGGCGCGCTCCGGCCGGCCCGATCGCCCCCAGTTGAGCCAGACCGTCGTGCGCAGTGTGAAGAGCCCGCTTCGGACGAGGTTCTCGTCGGGCTGCTCGTGGGATATGAGGCTTCGCCGGAAAACGCGCTCCGGGCACCGCGCACGGGCGGACCGTTCAAGGGAGGAGCTTCGATGAACGCATTGGCGCTTCACTTGGTCGTGGCAATCGTGCCGGCGGCCGGCCCGGAGATGGTCTTGGTGGCGGAGGGCGAGCCGAGGTGCTGCGTCGTGATTCCGGACGACGCGAGCGAGACGGTCCGCCGCGCGGCCGAGGAGCTGGCCGCTTACGTCGAGCGGATTTCCGGGGCGAGCCTGCCGGTCGTGGCGGAGCGCGAAGCCGGGTCGCAGACGCAAGGCAGCCGGAAGCGAATCGACGTCGGCCCCACGCAAAAGTCGCTCGCGCAAGTGCCCGAGGGCTTCCTGGGCGACGAAGAGCGGGTGCTGATCCGCTCGGTTCCGAGCGGTGTCCTCGTCTCGGGCGGGGGCGACCGGGGGACGCTGTTCGCCGTGTATCGGTTCCTGGAGCTGCTCGGCTACCGGTGGCTCGCGCCGGGGGCGGAGAACGAAGTGGTCCCGAAGCGGTCCACGCTCGCGGTCGGCAACGTCGACGTCGACACGCGTCCGGCGTTCGCGTGGCGGCTGTTCAGCGGGCGGTCCGGCGAGGAGTCGGAGGCGTGGGGCGTCAAGATGGGCATGAACGGCCTGTACACGCCCGAGGCGGCCGAGCGCAACGGAAACGCCTACTACTACCCCGAAGCCGTCCCCGGCGTGCACGCCTACGCAAAGATCATGCCCGAGCGATACTTCAAGACGCATCCGGAGTGGTACCCGATGCTGGGCGGGAAGCGCGTGCCGGGCGAGCTGCACGGGAAGCAGCTCTGCGTGACCGCCGAAGGGCTGGCCGACGAGTTTGCGGCCAACGTGATCCGCATCTTCGACGAAGACCCGGCGTGCGGGCTCACGTCGATCAGCCCCAACGACGGCTACGGATGGTGCGACTGCCCGGACTGCGAGGGGCTCGATGACAAGCTTTGCGGCGGGCGCACGACCGCGCAGGGGCTCAACCGCGCACGGCCCTTCCGGGGCGATCGCGTGTTCTGGTTCGCCAACGAGGTGGCCCGGCGCGTGGCCGAGAAGCATCCCGACAAGAAGCTGCTCGTCCTGGCCTACGTCAACTACGCCGAGCCGCCCGATACGGTCCGGCCGCTTTCGGGCGTGGTGCCCTTCCTGTGCCATTACGCCCCGGCCGACTATTCGCGGCCGATCAACGATCCGGCGTCCGAGCCGAATCGCCAGTTCAACGACTCGCTCACGCGCTGGGCCAAGGTCACGCCGGAGCTGTTGATGTACAGTTACGTGAGCAAGTCGCAGTGGTGGCGCCTGCCGCGTCCCGTGGTGTGGAACTTCGCCGCCGACGTCAAGTATTTCCACTCGCTGGGCATTCGCCGCTACTTCTGCCAGAGCTCGCTCAGCGATTGGCCCCTGGACGGGCCGCTCTACTACGTGATCGCCCGGCTGTTGTGGGACCCCTTGGCCGACCCGCGGCGCATCGCCGACGAGTGGACCGAGGCGATGTTCGGCCCGGCCGCGCCGGACGTGAAGGCGTTCTACGAGGCAGTCGACGCCGCGGCACGCAAGACGGGCCAGTCCTACGCCGGGAATCCCCGGACGCAGATCCCGGGCCTGTTCGATCCCCCGTTGATGGACGAGGCCCTGGCCGCGATCGAGCGGGCCGAGAAGGTGGACGCCGATGAGACGGTGAACGAGCGCGTGGCGGAGGTCGCCCGAACGTTTCGCTACGGCTACTGGATGGTCCGCGCGATGGACGAGTACGAACGGTACCGCAACGACTTCGATCCGGATGCGTACGAATCGGCCGTCCAATACGGGCGCAAGGCGCTGGAGTACTGCAACGTGCCGAACGCCGCCGAGTACGTCGAGTCGTGGGAGACTTCGGGCCGGATGACCCGCGAGATGGGCGTGCCGGCGATGGGGTTCGGCGAAGCGGAAACCAAGGGCGGGCGCCGGTGCTGGAACTCCGACGAAACGGGGCCCGGCGACCACGCCAACGGCTGGGCCACGTTCGTCATCCGCACGCCGGACGCGAGCCGGCCGGTGGTCGTCGAGATCGACGTCTGGGGCACGTCGGCCCTGAGCTCGATCGTGGTCAACACGGGGCCCGGCGTCTGGACGCCCGTCAAGCCCAACGCGCGGCTTTCGCGCAAGGAGCAGTGGGACACGCTGGAGTACGAGATTCCGCCGCCGGCGATGGCCCCGGATCGACCGTCGCAGAAGATCGGCTTCGGCGGGGCCGACAGCCAGGTGTGGATCGCGGAGATTCGGGTGCGCGAGCCGTAGGGCCAGTACGCGTCAGCCGATGTCCCTTGGAGTGCGGCGACTTGTCGCCGCTTTGGACCGCGCCCCTCCGCGCCGATATCGGCTATCCGTCGGACGAACTCCTCCGGTATCTCCGCGAAAAGCGCCGACAATTCGCCGCACTCCAAATCTCAGAATTTGATGATCCCCTGCTGCCGGAGTTGAAGGGCCAGCGTGAGCATTTCGATCATCTCGGGAGTGAAGCGACAACCCACGTCGCCGCCGTCCGAGGCCCTGCCGATGCAGGGGCTCGTGGGGAGGAGGCGATAGTCCAAGTTCTTCGCGTTCGCGAATTGTGGCGGGGCACTGAAGCAGCCCTTTCCCGGCTCCGCGCGGTCAACAAACTTTCCCGACACGACGTTGCAGAAGTCGATGCGGCTGGCTGCTGCCGAGGATTGGACCGACCCCAGTATCGAGTCGAGGGCCAGACTCCCCTCAGCCTGGAATACTGCCAAGCCGGGCACCGTCGAACACCGCAATTCAAAAGGCGCTTGGCAGAGATGGAAGGTGGGAGCTATGACGTTCTCCAGCACGGCCTTCGCCTTTCCGTCGATGCAGATGGCGTCGCGAAGGCAAATGGAGTCTCTTATCACCGTTGGAGTTTTCACATGCCCATTGTTTGACCGCGCGGCAAAGCAGCAGTTCTCTATCTCATTATTCGGAGCAATCGAGAACCGCGTGCCACCGGCCAGAATCACCGAGCGGAGGTGACAGGAACCCCAAGTCACAAGACTGTTCTGCCCCTCACCACCGAAATCCGTGTGTGAGATCACCAACCGCTCGAGGGATATCGGGGACGCCTGAGCGACCATGAGGTCTGCAACGGTTCCCACGGGCCCGCCGGAGCTGATCGTGGGCCAGCATCCCTTGCTTCCTCGCAACGTCAAACCGTGTTTGTCCCGGGGAATGACGGTTTTTTCATAGTAGGGCCCGTTGTCCTGGATTTCGATCAGCGAGTTCGGCGGGGCGGCGTCGATGGCCTCTTGGATCGTCTTGAAGTCGCCTTGGCCGTCGAGCCGAACCGTGAGCCGTATGCCGAGGTCAGCGACGGCGCTTTGCATGGCGACGAATGACGGCTTTCGGTCGGCGTCGCTGACGACGTTCGTGGCGCCGTAGTCGGCCTTGAGCTTCTCCACGAGCGGCTTCACGTCGAAGAGCTGTTGTTCACCGAACAACTTCGCGGCCTGGGCGTAGAGCTGCTCGGCTTCGGATTCCGGGATACCTACCCGGATCGCGGCCCGGGCGGGCTCCAACGCGTCCTTGTTGGAGGCGAACCAGGGCGTGTCGCCGTACTTTGCCTCGATCTCCGCAAGCCCCGTCTCGGCTTCGTGGAACTCTTTCTGCTCGATGAGCTGCTGCACCTTGGCGAACGCCGACGAAGCCAGGGGCCCGAGATACGGCTCGATCTCGGCGCCCAAGTCGCGGGCCTTGCCGAACAGCGCCGCGCCCAGCGCCGCGTCGTCGTACACCAGCGCCAACAGGCCGGCGGCGATCCAGCCGTCAGCGTTCTGGTCGCCGCCGACGAGCCCCACCAGTTTTTGCACCGCCTGCGGGCCGATGTCCCGCCAGGCGACCGTTTCCATCTTTCCGGTGATCAACTTGGCCGTGATCCCCTCCTCGTCGGCCTTCACGATCTCGCCATTGGCGCCGCGAATCCTCAAGGCGCTCTTCTTGAGCGGCGGATCGGCGGCGTTGATCGCGTTGATGATCCGCGTCTTCAGTGCTACGAGCCGCTGGACCTGATCGCGCCGCCGATCCAGCCGGGCGGCGAGATCTTCTTCGCCAAACTGGATTTGCCCGAGCGCCGCCAAAGCCCGGCCGAAACGCCCGGCGGCGACCATCTCCTCCGCCGGCGCGATCGCCTCGGCATAGCGGGCCTCGGCCGCTTGCCGCTCTTTCTCGGCCGCGCGTATCTCGGGGCGCTCCGGAGGAGCCGGTGCCGGCTCAACCGGCGGCTTCGGCTCCGGGGTCGCGGCCTCCTTGGCCATCGCCTCGTCATCGGACGGTCCGGTGGCGGCGATGTCTTCGCGGCGAGGTTCCTCCTCGCCCTCCGGCATTTGCCAGACGGGAGCGATCGTCGTGGTTTCCCCTTCGTCGATGGCGAACGTCTGGTCGAATGGCTGAATCCCGCGCCGGGCGATCCAGACTCTGTGGGAGCCGGCTTGTAGCGGGATCCGGAGCTGGTCGGGATTTGTCTCGTCGAGCAGCGAGGAGAGATCCTGCGACTGGCCGTCGATTTCCAGCACGGCGTCCTCTCGCTCGGGCGCCGGCCAGCGGAGAATCAGACGGGTCTCGTCCTGCCGGGAAGTCAGTTCGACCTGGGGAGCCGGGGCGGTTGACGCACCAGCGGCCCGAGCGATCTGCGGTTCCGGCTCGGGCTCTCCACCGCCGCGTGCAACCACCGCAAGGAACACGGCCGCCACGAGCAGGAGTGCGGCAACGCCGCCGCCGATGCCCAGGAGCATAAACTTGTTACGAGACAACGGCCTGGAAAAGAGCCCCTGCCCTGAGATCACCCCGGTCTCCTGCGCCGGCCGGTGGGCGATCGTCTCTTGGGCGATTGGAGGGGCTTTTCGCCCTGTGGCGACGCCGCCTTCGCCGAGACCTTCCAGGAAGGCGTTCAGTTTGCTGTCGGTCGTGGACTGCCTGGGCTGCGACACGGGCGGAGGAGGCGGCGGCTGCGAGGCGGGGCGCTCGCCGGGGAGGCACGCCTCGAGATCGGGAATCACCTCCGCCATCGACTGGTAGCGGTACTGGGGCGTCTTGGCCATCATTCGGTGGAACACGGCGTCCAGCTCCGGCGGCACGTCGGGCCGGGCATCGCGGATCGAAGGGATCGGGGCCTGGCGATGGGCCAGAAGCACCTGGACCAGCGTCTCGCCCGCGTAGGGCGGCTCGCCCGTCAGAAGCCGATAGAGCGTGCACCCTAACGCGTAGACGTCGGCCCGGTGATCGGCGGCGTGGGTGTCTTCGGCTTGCTCGGGGGCCATGTAGTCGCAGGTGCCCATCACCTGGCCGGTCCCGGTCAGTCGCTCCGAGCCGGTCTCGTCCATCGTCCCCTCGGGCGCTTGCATTCGGGCGAGGCCCATGTCGAGGATCTTGACCGTGCCCTCGTGGTCCAGAAGGAGGTTGCCCGGCTTGACGTCGCGGTGAATCACGCCCTGCCGGTGCGCGTATTCCAAGCCTCGGGCGGCTTGCAGCACGCAATCCACGGCCAGCTCGATCGGAAGGGGGCCGTCGTCGCTGACAATCCGGGCCAGGTCGCGGCCCTCGACGTATTCCATCACCAGGTAGTGAAGGCCCTCGTGATCGCCGGCGTCGTGGGCGGTGACGATGTTCGGATGCGCGAGCTTGGCCGCCGCCTCCACCTCGCGATAGAACCGCCGCACGGCCTCGGGCGACTTCATCGCCGCGGGCGGCAGCAGCTTCACGGCGACGATCCGCTTCATCCGCCGGTGCTGGGCCTTGAGCACCTGGCCCATCCCGCCCGCGCCGATCTTGTCGAGAACGACGTAGTCCCCAAGCACAAGCCCCTTGGTCTTGCCCTGATAGATGGCCGTCGCCTGGTACTTGGTGAGCTTCCCCGCGTGGACGAGCTCCCGGGCGAGGCCCCGGACGTCGGTGGGCCGTTGGTCGGGCGGGAAGCTCTCTTGAAACGAGGACACCTCGTCGGCCGACATCAGGCCGCTATGGATCAAGTTCGCGACAAACTGTTCGAGCGTGACCGCCATCCCCAACTCCCGTCTGCGGAGAATTTTATTCTAACCACCCTAGCGAGTGTCTGCAATCAGTTGCCGCGGGGGGAAGGAGGCGGCGCCAATTCTCCTTTCCGCCTCCGTGGCGAGCACTTATACTGTAGCCAGCGCATGGAGCGGGCATCGGAGCCCCCCGGTGTGGCGAGCCTCGGTTGGTTGCCGGAAGCGTGATCCCTTGATGCTCTAAGGCGAGGTCATTCCATGAGAGCACGTTGGCGTATCGCCCTTGTCCAGGGTTCCTCCGTCGTTGTCCTTGCGGCGGCGCTGATGACGGCAGTGGATCCGGCCGAGGCGGCCAGACCGGTCCCGGCCGACGGGCGAGCGCAGCCGACGGCCGTCGACGTGGGCGAATCGCTCCAGAAGCTGGTGGAGGCCGATTGGGCCGACCAGGACCGCCGCTTCGTGCCGGCCGGCGGGAAAGCCGGCGCCGCGGCGTCGGCCGATCCGACCAAGGTGAACCAGTACGGCGTGACCACCGCGCAGGACGCTTCCGGCGGCTGCGACGGCGTGAAGAACGGCCGATGGGGGTTTCACGTAGCCAGCGGCCAGAAGGACCCCTGGTGGCAGGTCGACCTCCAAGAGCCCGTGAAGCTTGACCGGGTCGTGGTCTTCAACCGTATGGATACCGGCAAAGGGACGCGGACCAAGAACATCCGGCTCCTCGTGGCCGAGGATTGCGATCCGGCCCACTTCAAGCTCGTCTACAAGCACGAGGGCGAGCCGTACCTGGGCGTCAAGGAGGGCAAGCCGCTGGTCGTCGAGCTCGGCGAGAAGGACGTCACCGCGCGGGTCGTCCGGCTCGCGATTCCGGGCAACCTCTCGTTCGCCCTGGACGAGATCGAGGTGTACGGCGTCGACGACCCGAAGAAGAACATCGCGTTGGGGAAGCCGGCCGACCAGATCAGCGTCAGCCGGTACTCGTACCCCGGCACGTTGCCCGAGGGAGTGATGGAAGCGGTCCCGCCTCCGTCGGCCGGCGCAAGCGGCGGCTTTACGCTGGCCCACACGCGGGCGGTGGTCGACCGGGCGCATCAGCTCGCCGCACGGCTTCGCACGAAGGCCGACGCGAACCGGCTCGGGCCGCTGGAGGCCGAGCTGGGCAAGCTGGAGGAGCGGCTGGCGAAGCTGGAAGCGGCCGAGGACGTGCCGGAACAGGTCCGCCGCGAGCTCTACCTGGCCGTCCGCGGCGTCGTCCGCCGGATCGCCTTCACCAACCCGCTGCTGGACGTCGACAAGCTCCTGTTCATCAAGCGGCACGACTCGACCGGCGTATTCCACATGTGCGACCAGTACTACGGGTGCAACGCCAAGCCGGGCGGCGGGCTGTTCGTGCTCGAGAATCCGTTCGGACCGAATCCGAAGCTGGTGAATCTGCTGAAAGACTCCGTCGTCGAAGAGGGCCGGCTCAAGGGGCAAAAGCTCGAGGGGGGGACGTTTCTCTCGCCCGAGGTGTCGTTCGACGGCCGGACGATCCTCTTCGCGTACACGGAGGCGAAGGCGTGGGCCAAGTATCAAGGGAAGGAGGCCTACGAGTGGGGCCCGGAGATCAGCTACCACATTTTCAAGTCGGGCGCCGACGGCAGCGGCCTGGTGCAATTGACCGGCGGGCCGTGCGACGACTTCGACCCCTGTTTTTTACCCAACGGGCGGATCGCCTTCATCTCGGAGCGTCGCGGCGGGTATCTCCGTTGCGGGCGTCACTGCCCGGTCTACGCGTTGTTCTCCATGCGGCCGGACGGGAGCGACGTCATCAACCTGAGCTACCACGAGACGCACGAGTGGCACCCCAGCGTGACCAACGACGGGATGCTCGTCTACTCGCGTTGGGACTACGTCGACCGCGACACGAACATCGCCCATCACATCTGGACCTGCTACCCCGACGGGCGCGACGCCCGGAGCTTCCACGGCAATTACCCCGAGAAGCGCGAAAGCCGGCCGTGGATGGAGATGAGCATTCGGGCGATCCCCAACTCGAACAAGTTCGTGGCGTCGACCGGGGCGCACCACGGCAACGCGTTCGGATCGCTGGTGCTGATCGACCACCGGCTCGAGGACGACGGGGCGATGTCGCAGCTCGTGCGGCTGACGCCCGAGGTGCCCTTCGCGGAATCCGAGGGCCGGCCGATCAAGCAGTACATGGTCTACGGCACGCCTTGGCCCTTGAGCGAGGAAGACTACCTCTGCGTCTACGATCCCAACGTGGCGAACCGGGGCATTTACTGGATTGACCGGTTCGGCAACAAGGAGCTGATCTACCGCGATCCCGAGATCTCGTGCTTGAGCCCGATCCCGCTTCGCCCGCGAACCAAGCCGCCGGTGATTCCTACGCGGACGTCCCAGGCGGCCGAAGACGCCGGCAGGGCCCGCCAGGCGACCGTCGCCGTGATGAACGTTTACGACAGCGACTTCGAGTGGCCGGAAGAGACCAAGATCGCGGATTTGAGGATCGTTCAGCTTCTGCCCAAGTCGACCGCGCCGCCCAACCAGCCGCGGATCGGCGTGGCCAACCAGACGAACGCCCGGGCCGTGCTGGGCACCGTGCCGGTGGAGCCGGACGGGAGCGTGTTCTTCGAGGCCCCGGCGGGGAAGGCGCTCTACTTCCAGGCCCTCGACGAGACGGGCTTGGCCGTCCAGTCGATGCGGTCCCTGACGTACTTGCACGAAGGGGAGCGTCTGAGCTGCCAGGGCTGTCACGAGCGCAAGCACCGGCCCCCGCCGCGACCGACGGAGCTGCCGCTGGCGCTGGGGCGTCCGCCCTCGAAGATCCGGCCCGACGTGGACGGGTCGAATCCGTTCAACTACGTCCGCCTGGTCCAGCCGGCTTTGGATCGCAATTGCGTGAAGTGTCACCAGGAGAAGAAGGCCCTGGACCTGACCGGCGTGATCGAAGGCGGCAACGGCTGGACCCGGTCGTACACCAACCTGGCCGGGAAGTACGGCTTCTACTTCCACGTGCACAATGGGGCGATCAACACGGGCGTGCACGGCGGCACCCGGACCATCGCCGGGCAGTTCGGCGCCAAGGCCGCCCCGCTGTTGAGCTACCTGGGCGAAGACCACTACGGCGTGAAGTTCTCCGACGAGGACTTCCACCGGCTGGCCCTCTGGCTCGACTGCAACTCCGAGTTCTACGGCACCTACGAGAACACCGAGGCCCAGGCCCGGGGCGAGGTGGTTCGGCCGACGCTGGAGTAGGGGCGGGGTCATCGCGGCCGGGTTCGCGAGTGAAAATGGGGATTGTGTCCCGATGGGGGGCAGAATCCGTGTGACGGGCGCCCCACGCGGAACGATGTGACGCTTCCGCCCGTTAGAGGGGGTGTTCCCCGATCCCCTCGGCGGATCTCGACTCGGAATTGGGAGAAGCGGCCGCGGGATACCCCACAACAGAGGGGCAGGCGACTCGAAGATCGCGGCGATTGCGGGTATTGTGGAAATAGGCGGGATCCGTGAGGCCCAGCGAATGATTTTGCGGAGGCGTATGGGGAGGACCACGTGCCGCAGGTCGCGTCGGGACCGCTGAAAGATGGTCTATGCCGCCCCCCAAAATGTTCCCCCTGATGATTGTCCTGCCCGTGTGCGTAAGGATCGCAGAAACAATAAGTGGGGCACGATTCCATCGTGCCAGGCACGTTGGAAACGTGCCCCACGGCCATATCGCGACAGTTGTTTCTTGCGCCATCCTAAGCCAGCCTCATCGCGTTGGCAGCCCTGCCTGATCCAAGAGGAACCCCGCGGAGCTTACCATGTATTTCACGTTTGCCTGTCCCCATTGCGGAAAGAAGCTGAAGGTTCGCGAGGAGGCGGCGGGTCGCAAGGCCGGTTGCCCGTACTGTAAGGCGTCGGTCGTGGTGCCCACGCCGGCGGCCCCGTCGCAAGAAGACGTGATGGAGTCCCTGAAGGGGATCGGCGAGACGCAGCAGACGGAAAAGGTGGCTGGCCGGGCGCGACGCAAGAAGGAAGCCGAACCGCCGGCGCGCAAATCCGCAGCCACGACCGGGGCGGAGCGGACCGACGTGAGCATGGTGCAAACCGGCGTGCTCGGCCTGATCGCTTCCGTGGGGTTCTACGTGGCGCTGTTCGTCTGCTGGGGGCTCTGGGTGATGGTGTTCCCCGCTCCCAAGGCCCCGTCGCAGGAGTCGGCGCCTGCCGAAGCCGCGGCGGGCGAAGATGCCGCGGAAGAGGTCCAAGTCGCCGGAGCCGCGCCCCCGGAATTCTACCCGGGCGAGCTTTTCGTCAGGCGCGGGTGGGTGCCGTTCGTGCTGGTGTTCCTGATGAGCTGGTCGATGGCCATCCTGGTGATGAAGTACGGAAAGCTGAAACGCCAGCGGGCTTCGATGCTCTTCGATCTGTTGCCCAACGACATCGCCGAAGAGATCACCAGCGACACGGTCGACAAGTTCGTCGCCAACATTCACGACCTGCCGGTCGAGCCGGGCGAGAGCTTCCTGGTGAGCCGGGTGCTTCGCGGACTGGAGCACTTCCGCGTGCGCAAGAGCAACCCGGAGGTGGCCAGCATGCTGGCCTCCCACTCGGAGATCGACGCCAACGCCGTGCAGTCGAGCTACACGCTCCTGAACGTGTTCATCTGGGCGATCCCCATCCTGGGGTTCATCGGCACGGTGATCGGCATCGGTACGGCCGTGGGTGCTTTCTCCGGCTCGTTGGAGGCGGCGCAAGACATCTCCGTGCTCAAGAACTCGCTCAACGACGTGACCGGCGGCCTGGCCACCGCGTTCGACACGACCCTGATCGCCCTGGTGATGAGCATTTTTGTGATGTTCCCCTCCAGCTCGCTCCAGAAAGCCGAGGAGGACCTGCTCAACTGGGTCGACGAATACTGCAACGAGAACCTGCTCAAACGGCTCAACGACGGCGGCGACCTGGCTTCCGTCCAGGACAGCACCAAGATTCGCAAGGCGTTCGACGCGGCCTTGACCCCGCACCACGCCGAGCTGCGAGCGTTGACCGAGAAGCTCCAGTCGATCGGCTCCACGTTGACGGACCAGGTCGCCGACGGCTGGGGCCGGATCAACGAGCGGGTCGCCGCACGCCAGACGGAAACGCTGGAGCAAATCAAGGACCTCGACGCCATGGCCGCCGCCTTCCTCCGGACGATGACCAGCCTGGCCCAACAGACCGAGGCGGTCCACCAGCAGGCGGCCGGGTCGATGACGCAATCGGCGGAATCGCTCGGGGGCTATTGCACTGCGATGGCGGAAGGGATCGGCCGGCTCAACGACGTGTTGGCCCAGTTGGGCGAGAAGCAGGTCGTCGTCCAGACGGCACCTCGGCGCCGTTGGTTCTTCCGCAGAAACGCCAAGAAGGGCTAGTTGCCATGACCAGGCGAAGGCGAAGCAAACTGTCGATCTCCCTCTTCCCGTTCGCACTCGTTCCCAGGCTCCGCCTGGGAACGCACTACCGCGAGGCTCCGCCTGGCAGGTCGTCAACGAAAGTCAAAGCGAAAGTCCCGTCCCGCTGAACACCGAGCAGTGCAGGCAGAGCCTGCCGAGCATTGCGTTCCCAGGCAGAGCCTGGGAACGAGAGAAACGCCAAGAAGAGCTAGTTGCCATGGCCAGGCGAAGGCGAAGCAAACTGTCGATCTCCCTGTTCCCGTTCCTGAGCATCCTGGCGTGCGTGATCGGCACGCTCACCTTGCTGATCACCGCGCTTGCGCTGGGGCAGATGGATACCGACGAGGTGGCCAGCGAGCTGAGGCTCGACTACCTGAAGCGGCAGATCGAGAAGACCCGGGCGCGGATCGAACAGCTCAAGGAGGACCTCGGGGAGGTCGAATCGGGCGCCGATGATCTTCAGAAGCAACTGGCCGACGCCATCGTGGAGCTCGAGCGGCTGAAGCGACTCAAGGAAGCCCTCCTGGAAAACGTGGACAAAGAAGTGAAGCCCGAGATCGACGTCCCCACCGTCGACCCGGAGATGCACGAGAAGCGCAAGGCCCAGATGGAGGAGGAGCTTCAGAGCCAAGAGGAGTTGAAGCAGAAGCTGCTTGCCGAGCTGAAGCAGCGCAAGCGACCGCCGGAGGAGGCGGAGGTGATCATCCAGCCGGGCGGGAGCGGGATCGATCTGGAGCCGACGTTCGTGGAGTGTGCCGCGTCGGGGATCGTCGTCTACGAGGGGGAGAAGCCGCGGCGCGTGCTCCGGGCCGATCTCAGCTCGGACAAGGACTTCCTGGCCCTGCTGGATCGCGTGGCGGCCGACCCCAAGGCCACCGTGATCTTCCTGGTCCGCGACGACGCCCTGAGCACCTACTACGCGGCCCTTTCCCTGGCCCGGTCCCGATACGCCCGCAACGGCAAGCTGCCCGTCATCGGGCACGGCAAGATCGATTTGAGCATGTTCGAGAAGTGATCAGGGTGAAGCGCACCGTTGTTACTTTCATGTGCCCTTGTGCGGTTCAGAGGATCTCGCAGGGTGGGTCGAGGTACGAGACCCACGTGTCCGATATGAAATGGTGACGATTTGGCATGGGTCTCGTACCTCGACCCACCCTACGCCTTTTCCCGGACGGGGGCGGCCACGAGCCGCCTGCGAGGATAGTCGATGCGACGACCGAAGAAGTCTAGCGCCGGAAGCCTCGACTCGCTGTTGGACACGATGACCAACGTCGTGGGAATCCTCGTGATTCTCCTGACCGTGACCCAGCTCGGCGTCAGCGACGCGGTGAAGCGGATCGGCACGTCGAGCACCGTCAAACCCGAGGAGATCGACGAGGCGGCGGCGCAGTTGGCGGAACTCCTCAAGCTCCGTGCCGATCTGGAGGCGCGCCTCAAAGCGCTCGTCGATCAGGACGACGTCGACGCCGAGCAGAAGCTCCGCGAACTGAAGAAACTGAAGAAGCAGATCGAAGACTACAAGGCCAACGTCGAGATCCTGCTCGAAAACCAGGAGAACAAACGACGCCAGGCGGAGTTCGAGCTTCTGAAGCTCAAGGAAGAGGTCGAATCGCAGATCCGCAAACAGGAAGAGGAGGCCGACAAGCTCCGGGAGAAGATCCACGGCAACGAAGACGAGCTGGCCACGCTCCGGGCGAGGCTGGCGGAGACGTCGATCCAAGAGGCTCTGCCGGCGAAGGAAATCATTTTGCCCAATCCCCGGCCCGCTCCGGAGGGCATCAAGGCCGTGATCATTCTCTGCCGAGAAGGCCGGGTCATGTTGGTCGACGTCGAGGGCATCCAGGAGCTTGCCCAGAAGCGGACCGGGTTCATCATCAAGCGGAAGCGACTGGATCGCGACCCGGCCGCCGGCATCGACGGCAAGGCGCTGGCTGAGGAGTTCAATCAGGACCCTGTAAACGACCGCAATCGCAACTTCGACGTGAAGATGAAGATCGCCGGGAGGGTCCCGAAGCTCGTGCTCCACCGTCGCGAAGAGGCGGGCGAGACGGCCGAGCAGCTCCAGCGGTCCGGCTCGCGATACCAGACGCAGGTCAAGCGGATCGATCCCGACGAGTTCTACCTCCAGTTCCTCGTCTGGCCCGACAGCTTTGAAGCCTACCTCGAAGCCCGCAGGATCTCCGCCCGGCGCGGGCTCCTGGCCGGCTGGCACGCCCAAACCACCAGCGAAGAGTACACGATCGACCTGGGCAGCAAGCTCCTGGTCGGCCCGCCGCCCCCGCCGCCCAAACCCAAGCCGAAGCCGAAGCCCGGCGAGGAACCCCCCAAGCCGCCGCCGAAGCCCGCGCCGAAGCCCCGACCGGTTCCCACCGACGTGATCGATTGACCCGGGCGTTCGTGCCGGCGATCGGTCCGCGCCGGCCGGGTGTCTGTTCTCGTCTCGCTGCTTCTTATTGGGGACTCTGCTGGCTCAACTGCGGACTCGAGCCTGCTTGCAATCCTCGGACGCCTGGTCGACAATACGGCCGGACTATCGCACCGCGGGCACCGCGTGGGTGCGATGAGTCAACGCTTGTCCGTATCGGCATCGTCGATCAGGGGGATTCACCATGTGCAGGCGATCGATCGTGACGGGAGTCGTACTTGGCTGCGTGTTGGCGACCCTCGCCGGCGGCCCTTCGCGGGCGGCCGACTGGCCTCAGTGGCGCGGCCCGGAGCGGGACGGCAAGCTGGCCGAGTTTGTCGCGCCGGAGTCATGGCCGGACGAGCTCAAGCAGGTGTGGAAGCGGGAAGTGGGCACCGGCCACTCTTCGCCGGTCGTGGTGGGCGATCGGGGGTTCGTTTTCTGCCGCGAGGAAGAGAACGAGGTGGTCCGGGCCGTCAACCTGGCCGACGGCCGCGAGCAGTGGTCGCAAAGCTATCCTGCGCCGTACGAGATGAACCGCGCCGCCCGATCGCACGGCAAGGGGCCCAAGTCGACGCCCGTGGTCGCCGACGGCCGGGTGTTCACCCTGGGCATCAGCGGGATCCTCTCCTGCTGGGACGCGGGCTCCGGCGAGCGCGTCTGGCAGCACGAGTTCTCCGGACAGTTCAAGAAGACCTCGCCGCTGTTCGGCACGGCCATGTCGCCGGTGGTGGAAGCCGGGCTTCTGATTGCCCACGTCGGCGGACACGACGGCGGGGCGCTCACGGCGTTCGACCCGCAAACCGGCCAAGTCCGGTGGCAGTGGGCCGAAGACGGACCCGCCTACACGTCTCCCATGGTGACCACTCTCGCCGGCACCCGCCAGGTGATTACCCAGTCGCAGCAGGCGTGCCTCGGCGTCTCGCCTGCCGACGGCTCGCTCCTGTGGAAGTTCCCGTTCGAGACCCAGTACGTGATGAACATCGTCACGCCGGTCCTTCTGGGCGACGTGGTCGTTATCTCCGGCTACCGCAAGGGCACGACCGCCTATCGGCTCCGGAAGGAAGACGGCCGGTGGTCGCCGGAAGAAGTCTGGCACAACGGCGATCTGTCGATGTTCATGAGCTCCCCGGTGCTTGTGGGGAAGCGTCTGTTTGGGTTTGCCCAGGAAGACAAGGGGAAGCTCTTCTGCCTCGATCCGGCGACCGGCGCAGCCCTCTGGACCAGCGAGGGCCGGATGGGCGAGAACGCCGCCCTGGTCGCGGCCGGCGACGTCCTCCTCGCCCTGACCTCCAACGCGGAGCTGATCGTGTTCAAGACGGATGCCGAACGCTTCGAACCCGTCGCCCGCTACCGGGTCGCCGACACGCCCACCTGGGCTCACCCGGTCGTTGTTGGGAATCGGGTCCTGATCAAGGACAAGGACTCGCTGGCCCTTTGGGCGATCGGCGGGTAGTTGCGAAGCCAAGTGGAAATAGTCTCTCGCCAAGGCGCAAAGGAAGTTGGAAGGAAGATGGGGGAAGAGTGCGAGGGAAGAGCCGGGAGAGGACGCCGGCTTCTCCGTCTCCCGGTTGCTTCTTCACAACCCGATCTTCCGCGTGGACAACAGCAAACAGGCAATCCCGGATCTTTCTCGAAACGGTTGAGTTCTCGGACCGTATTCCGTCTGTTTTCGTTGCTTGAAGACTCCCCAGGACCCTTTGCGCCTTAGCGCCTTTGCGAGAGAATCCCCATACCGCCTGAACGCAGATGACCGGGAGCACGCCATGCCCCCCCCTCGTCCTTTTCTCCTACTCATGGTTCCCGCCGCTCTCCTGGCCGGGATGGACCGAGGGCAGATCTACTACTTTCGAGAGTGAATGCCATGAACCGTACGCGTTACATGAAACCGCCGCAATGGTGGTCGCCGAAGTTGAGTCCGGCTTGGATCCGGTTTTGGAAGCCTTTTCGCAAGCGTCGCTGCGTGTACGAGCAGCGGCTTGTCGAAGTCGAAGTGCGAGGGTTGGAGCACGTGCGCGAGGCGGTCGACAAGGGGTGCGGCGTGCTGATCACGCCGAACCACTCCAGCCATGCTGATTGCTTCGCCCTGTACGAGGCGGCGGACCAACTCGGGCTTCCCTTCTACGTGATGGTTGCCTGGCAGGTGTTCCACCAGGGCGGCTGGCTCAAGCAGCTCATCCTCCGCCACCACGGCTGTTTCAGCGTCGACCGGGAAGGCACCGACTTCAACGCCCTTCGCAAGGCCCGGGAGGTCCTGGAATCGCAACCGTATCCGTTGGCGATTTTTCCCGAAGGCGAAGTGTACCACATCAACGATCGGATCACGCCGTTTCGCGAGGGGCCGGCGGCCATTGCCCTGCTGGCGGCGAGAAAGGGCAGCCGTCCGGTCGTCTGCGTTCCGTGTGCGATGCGATTCCTGTACGTCGAGGACCCGACCCCGAAGTTGGAGGAGCTGATGGGCGAGCTGGAGAGGGCGCTTCTCTGGCGACCGCGGCCCGACCTGACGCTCCACCAACGGATCTACCACGTCGCCGAGGCGGTGCTCGCGCTGAAGGAAATCGAGTTTCTCGGAGAAACCCGCCGAGGTCCCGTGCCGGAAAGGATCGCCCACCTGATCGAGTTCATCGTCGGGCGGATCGAGGCCCGCTACGGCCTCGATCCGTCGGGGGCCACCGTTCCGGAACGGGTCAAGACGCTGCGGCGGGAGGCGATCAAGCAGTTGGAGGAGCTGCCGGAGGAGGATCCGCGGCGCGCCCCCTTGGAGGAGGACCTGGACGACGTGTTCCTCGTGGTGCAGGCGTTCAGCTACCCCGGCGACTACGTGGCCGAGCAGCCGAGCATCGAGCGGATTGCCGAGACGCTCGACAAGTTCGAAGAGGACGTGCTGCCTGCCGAGACGGCGGCGATTCGCGGCGCACGCCGAGCGACCGTCACGTTCGGCGAGCCGGTTCCCGTGGCCGCCGAAAAAAGCGAGAAAATGACTCCGGCGACGCTCACGCGAACTCTCGAAGCGCGAGTCCAGGCGCTCCTGGACGAGGATCTTCCGGGCGTCTCCGACAAGGGCCCGTGCCCCCCTCGAACGTGATACACTGTCCGCTCTCCATGCTTGCGTTGTGGAGAACGACACGGCCCATCTTTTCACCGCGCTTCACTTGGCAGAGAGACCGGGATTTGCCTCGGACAGGACGTTCAAGAGGAGCTGTTCGGCCACCGGATCGTAGGCGGGACTGGAGCGGAGGACGTGACGACGCAGGTCGAGCTGCGAGAAGAGCACAACCCCGTCCCCCGTCGCCGTGGGCACTTCTGCCACGACCGTCTGTCTCGGCTCCCGGACCCAGAGGATCTTCGTGCCTCCCTTCACCGCCGGGCCTTCCATGCTCGCGACGGCCACCGTGCCGGGCAGCCCGTTCCAGCGCTTCAGGCACTCCGGGCGGACGCCGCGAAGCAGCCAGTGCGGCTCGCCCTCATACGGAAAGACCCGGGAACCGCCCGTGTGGTCGATCTCGAGATCGCAGAGCTCCTTCCAGTCCCACTTTTCGGTCGACAGCACCGCGACCCGACCTCCCGCAGCGGCAAACTCACCCAAGGCGGCGGCGGAATGCCTCTCTTTGGCGGAGAGCCTGGCGGGATTCCAGACGAGCACGACGTGCTTGTCGGGCGAGAGCGCTTCCAGGTCCGTCGAAGTGGCCAGCCCTTTCTCGCCGAAGTAGGTCGCGCTGGTCGCGTCGCCGCCGAGGAGGACGAACGTCCGCCGCTTGGCGATCGGGGGCACCTCCGGTCGTCTCACGGCCCGGACGAACCGTTGGCTGAGGACCGGCCGACCGGCAATGCCCGTGGTTCGGGCCGTGAGCCAATAGGCGCCTTCTTCCTCGGGGAGCTTCCAGGTGACGGGCGTCTTGCGGAGCGAGTCGGCCTCGAGCTCGAAATCGAAGCTCCACCCGGCCAGTGGCCCGTCGAAGCACTCCGCCTCGGGAATGAACTGCGGGCATTCGTTCGTCAGCAGCAGATCGACGTGGATCGCCGCGTCGTGCCACGAGTCGTTGATCAGGTAGAGGTCGGTCGTCACTTCCTGGCCGACCAGGTAGTCCGCGTCGAACAGATCGAGGCTGGCCAGCACGGGCGATAGGGCGCTGTGCCAGCAAGCGGAGACGGGCAGAGCGTAGCCGGCCTTCCAGACCTCGCCGCCACGCCGCGTTCTGCTCCATTTGGCATACATGTAGGGCAAAATCGCATCCACGCGAGCGCGGCGCATCGCCTCGGTGTGCTCCATGCCGAGTTGGGCGTAGGCCAGGCGGTCGGCCTCTTCGTCGTCGGTGCCGGTCCATTGGCATTTCGGCCGATCGAAGATGTTCATGTACTCGCTGTTGGTCACGGTGCGGCCTCGGGCCTCGCGGAACCAGCCGTCGATCACCATCTGCATGCGGCCTTCGTGCGTCCAGTGGTTCGTATTGCCGCAGGTGTGGACGTCGTAGTTCGTCTTGGTGCCTGTGGTGCCCGTCCGCATCGTCGGTCGCGTGGGGTCCAGGCCCACCACGAAATCGCGAAACGGACCCGCCTCCCATTCGTTGTCGGTCCGGGACTCGTTGGACAGGACCCACATGATCACCGCCGGGTGGTTCCACAGCCGGGCCATCCAGCCGGCCGTGTCGGTCAGCGTGTTGTGATGGAAGATCTCCCATTCCTCGGGCGTGTACTTGTGATCGCGGTAGTTGTAAAGCACGGGGAACTCCGCCAGGATCATCGTCCCGTGCTCGTCGCAGACGTCGGCCCAGAGCCGTGACGGCGGTTGCGTGTGGGTGCGGAAGGCGTTGGTGTTCAGCTCCCGCGCTTCCGTAACCAGGTAGGCCTTCTCTTGGCCGTGCGGAAAGTCGCCCCAACCCCATTCGTGGACGAGATTCGATCCGCGGATCCAAAGGGTCTTGCCGTTGAGCCGGTAGTCGCCGTGGACGACCGCGATCTGGCGCATGCCGAAACGCACGTTCGCCGTGTCGAGGATCTTGCCACCGCGGGTCAGCTTGACCTCGGCGACGTAGAGATTGCAGTCCTCGGGCGTCCACGGCTTGAAGCCCGGCATGGGTGCGTCGACGAAGAAGTGCTCGCCGCCAAGGGGACTTGCGTCGGGGATGAGCCGAGCGGAAGTCTCCCCGGAGCCGACCACCTCGCCTTCCGGCCACGGCCGGATGTTGGCGGCGATCTTCAGGTCGTCGAAGCGTTCGAGCCCGGTGGGGGTCACGCGGAGCCTCACCTGGCTACCGTCCGGATCCGGGACGGCGAGCACCCATTTCATGTAGGCCTGCTCCGCGAAATCGATCCAGACGTCTTGGGCCACGGCCGGCATACCGGGCCGCGAGGGCCCCCAAATCTGCCCGCAAGGGAACAGGAAATGGCCACTCTTGGCCTTGCGCACGCCGGCGGCTCCGGGGATCAACAGGACGATCTCGTTCCGGCCGGCTTGGAGCGCGCCCTGCGGCACGATGCCCTGATAAGGGCCGGTCGGCTCGTTCTGCCCGACCTTCCGCCCGTTGATGAAGGCGGTCGCCCCATGGACGACGTGGTCCCACCGCAACACGGCCAGGCGACCGGCTTGCGCTTCGGAAACATCGAACGCCCGGCGCGCCCAAACGAACTTGATGCGGGTGGCTGCCTCTCGGTCCCACGGGACGAACTGCCCCGGCAACTCAACCGGCTGCCAGTGGAGAGCGGCCTGTCCGTCGGGGGCGTAAGCCTCTTCATCGCCCTGGCCCAACGCGAACTCCCACGCCCCGTTCAGCAAGACCGAATCGGCACGGCGCCCTTCCAATGCCGCGGCCGATGGGGCGATCCCCGCAAGGCAGAAGACCAGAATCGTCACGCGTCTCACGGCTTGTCCTCCCGAGTCGAGAAGTCCGACGGCAACCACAAGCTCCAGGAACAGCGTCGAAACGGGCATCCTAGTTGGCAATGCCCTGCGGGGCAACTCGCTCCCGGAGGGAAGACCGCCGCAGTCGGCATGCTCAGAACGCCACGGGGGCCTTCGGGGTCAAGATCGCACGCGGGGCCGAGTGGACGCCGCGCCCCGCGGCGTGGCTGCGCCAAACGTAAGTCACCCGCGCCGGGGCTCTGAATCGTGGACAAGCGGGCCGCGCTGTGCCGGCTGGAGAAGCTTGGCCTGAAGGCGAACGCGGGCGAGATCGACGCGCCGATCGGGCAGCTTGCGAGGCGCACGGGCCGGAAAGCCCTCGATCTCGGCCAAACCGGGGTCTCGCACGACGGGGTCGGGCGACTTCGTAACCGCTTGCCGGACTGAGAGTTCCGTCTCCGGATCACTTGCCGTGGCGGGAATCCGGCGGACGAGGCGTTGGGGACGCTCCTCGGCAGCCAAAAAACTTGCCGAGCCGGGTCATATTCGGGGGCTTGGCGGCTTTCATCCGGCGACGATCTGACCTAGAATGCGAATCATTCCGGCGGGGGGGCGGGCCGTCGGGCCGCGTGAGTCTAGATTCTGCCGATTTCGTCTTCTCGCAGAAAGGGAGCATCCGATGGGTTCGAGTCAACTTCTCACCCGGATTCGGCTTTCCGTGATGATGTTTCTGGAGTTCGGCCTTTGGGCCGCGTGGTACGTTCCCATCGCCGGGTATATGAACGGCACGCTGAAGTTTTCGGGGGCGCAGATCGGTTGGGTGATGGCCTGCACCGCGATCGCCGCGATGATCTCGCCGCTTCTGGTGGGGTTCGTTGCCGATCGGTTCTTCGCCACGGAGCGGGTGTTGTCGGTGCTCCACTTGATCGGCGGGCTGTGTCTGTTGCTGGCATCGACGCAGACGGCCTTTCTCCCGCTGTTTGCGCTGCTGATGATCAACGCCCTTTGCTTCATGCCGACGCTCGCCCTGGTCAACTCGCTCGCGTTCCGTAACATCGACGACCCCGACAAGTTCTCCTATATCATGGTGTGGGCCACGATCGGGTGGATCGTGGCGGTAACCGTCGTGGGCCAGCTACTCGGCGGGGCGACGGAGAAGAACTTCTTCTTCTTGGCAGGCGGTGGGGCCATTGCCATGGCGCTCTACAGTCTCTCGCTGCCACACACCCCGCCCAAAGGCGCGGAGGCCGGCGGGGACGTGCTCGGATTGAGCGCCTTGAAGCTGCTCGCGCGACCGTCGTTCCTTGTGTTCGCCCTGTGTGCTTTCCTGATCAGCATTCCGTTGAGCTTCTACTTCGTCTGGATCGTCCCCTTCCTGACGGAGACCAAGGCACCAGGCGATCCGACGACGCTGACGTCGATCTCGCAGTATTCGGAGATCGTCGTGATGTTTCTGTTGCCCTGGTTCATTCCTCGCATCGGCCTCAAGAAGGTCCTGGTCATCGGAATGGCCGCCTGGGCGGCACGTTACCTGCTGTTCAGTTTGGGGCTCTTCCCCCTGACCGTCCTCGGCCTGTTGCTCCACGGGTTCTGCTACGTGTTCGTGTTCGTGGCTGCGTTCATCTACGTGGAGAAGGTGGCGCCCAAGGAACTGAGCGCAAGCGCCCAGAGCTTCCTCGCGTTCCTGATGTGGGGTCTGGGCATGTTCATCGGGTCGAAGATGGCCGGCTACGCGGGCGACATGTACCCGCTCGGCGAAGGACACCAATGGGTGCCCATTTGGCTCTGGCCCGCGATGCTGGCGGCGATCGTCTGCGTGCTCTTCCTCCTCGGCGGTCGCGACGTGAAGCCGGAAGAAGAGAGCAAGAAGGCGGAAGCGTCCCAGCCGGGCGAGGAGGGCGAAGGCGGCTCGGAACAGCCGGAGACGCAGAGCGAAACGGAAGCGGAGGGCTCCGAGCAGTAGTGCCGGCCGGCCGCCGCCCATCCGCGCCATTTAGCCCCCGGTGAGCGACCTTCTCATTTAGCCCCCGGTGAACACACCGGGGGCCGAATTGGCGCTACCATGTTCTCTGCTTTCGCGATTTCGGCTCGTGGACCGTGCCGCACCAGCCACCGGTGTGTTCACCGGGGGCTAAATGGGTAGTCTTCGATGAAGTCCCACGGCTTGGCGGGCAAGCCCATCTCCGTGTTGTGGCGCTCGACGTATTCGATGCGGCGCCGGACCGACTCTTCGTCGAAGCAGAACCGCCTGTCGTATCCCTCGGTCCAGATCGGCCGGCCGGGTCGCAACTCCCACCGGGCCGCGTCCTTGGCGCACTTGACGATCTTCGGGAGCCGATGCTCCGTGGCTGCGATGACCGTGTGCACGTGCCACGTCCGAACGGCCATCGCCAGAATCCGCAGGCCGAGCCTCTCGCGCAGCGACTTGCCGATCGCCGCGCCGATGTCCAACAGCCGCGACTCGTCGAAGAGGAACACGGGGTGCTTCATCCTCGCCCGGTCGGCCGCTTCCAGGGGCGGATTGGGCGGCAGGACCCTCCCGCCGCGCTCGACCCACCCCCGCATGTCCCCACGGAGCCACGTGCCGTACGTCGTCATCGTGATCATGATGGCAAGCGTTTCGGGCATGAGAGGATTGTATCGCGATTTGCGCCCGGTGAATACACCGCGCCGCCACGTGGTCCCGGAAATCGCA
>Ga0307378_10001433_pt1 | contig 39034 bp, 32 predicted proteins | sample UN1MG_FD_202238 | JGI IMG/M metagenome (GOLD analysis project Ga0307378, IMG submission 202238) | Soil microbial communities from Risofladan, Vaasa, Finland - UN-1 | ecosystem: Environmental > Terrestrial > Soil > Coastal area > Acid sulfate soil | place: Finland: Risofladan, Vaasa | collected...
TCAGCTGTTTTTTGAGCTAATTTAATCGAAATATCTGTTTTGCCTACTCCGGTAGGACCTAATAAAATAAGTAAATTATTGTCCTTATTATTAATCATTCGATTAGTTCTCCATATAAAGTCCAAGCACTTGACTTTATAATTTTAACTTTAACTAATTCTCCCAGTAAGTCTTGTTTGCTGGTGAAAACTGCGGTTTTATTGGTATTTGTTCGGCCAGATAATTGATTTTCAATATTTTTCTTAGACTTTTTATCCACCAGCACCTCAAATATATTTCCTTCAAGTTTTTTATTAATTTTAGCTGATATTCCTTTTTGCAAATCGATAAGTTTCCACAACCTTTCTTTTTTTATCTGCAAAGGAATCTGGTCAGGCAATAATGAAGCAACAGCATTTTCTCTATTTGAGTAAATAAAAGTATACGCTTCGTCAAATTCTATTTCCTTAAAAGCATCCAGAGTATCCATGAAGTCTTCTTCGGTTTCCCCGGGAAATCCAACCATTGCATCTGTTGTAATTGCGATATTTTCTATATTATTCCGAATATCATTAATAATATTCTTATAATAGTCGATATCGTATTTTCTATTCATAATTTTGAGTATTTCGCTTGAACCGGATTGAATAGGTAGATGGATATGATTACAGATTTTATTGCATTTTTCTATTGTTTCTATTAGGTCAAAAGAAAAGTCTTTAGGATGGGAAGTAGTGAATCTTATTCTTTCTATGCCATTAATGTTATTCAATAATTCTAATAATTTAGAAAAAGTAACAGAATGAGTAAGATCATTACCATAAGAGTTTACATTTTGACCCAATAAATATATTTCTTTATATTTATTTTTAGCTAAATCTTCCACTTCTGATAATATTTCCGAAACTCCCCTGCTCTGCTCAGGTCCTCTCGTATAGGGAACAACACAATAAGAACAATAATTATTACAACCTCTCATTATTTGAATCCAGGCAGAGATTTTACTTTCTCTTTTAACCGGAAGGTGATTCAAACTAAATTCAGGAGTATTATCGCAAGAGATATATTTTTTATTACCGTATTTTACAACATTGATAATATTTTCTAAATTATTAACTTGAGAGGGGTTAAATATAAAGTCAATATGAGGCGCTCTTTCAAATATATTTTCTTTTTCTTTTTGAGCCATACATCCACATATACCCAAAATTATATCCGGATTATCTTCTTTAATATCTTTTATCTTCCCAATTAAGCTATATATCTTTTGTTCGACTTTGGCTCTAACACAGCAAGTATTTAATAAAATCAAGTTCGATTTAAATATATCTTCTGTGAGCGAATAACCAAATTTTACTAATTGACCGGCAATATATTCTGAATCATTGACGTTCATCTGGCATCCGAAGGTTTGAATGAATGCTTTTGATTTATATGTCATTATCTATCTTCCTTGAATAAATATTGGGAGTTTAAATTATAAAAAATAAATTGCAGATTTTGTTTGTTCTCTCTGCAATTATAAAATTTTAAAAAATATTTTATTGTCTTTTACTCCTGGATTCCCGCTTTCGCGGGAATGACAAAGAGCGCGGGAATGACAGGAGAAGAGAAAGGGAATGACAGAAAAAGAGAATAACAGAGATTGTATTACGTTGCATCGTGCCTAATAAAGACGGGGCGGATAAATCCGCCCCCTGCATTAGAAAATATACATTATCCAAAGATAGTTTAGTATTTTTGTATTTCTTTTTCTCGGCTATATATTCGATACTAATATAATTAATCCTCATTACTGGGATTGCTTCGGTAGCTTCGCTTCCTCGCAATGACATTTCTGTTTTTTCTTTCTGTTTTCTATTTTCTGTCTTCTGATTTTTATTCTCTTAACGAGATATGATTCACGAGATACGAGATACGAATTTTACTATACGCTAAACGCTGCACGCTCTACGCTAATTTAACACTAACGATTAATTGATTTATTTTGCGTATTCAACTGAGCGAGTTTCTCTAATAACTATCACTTTAATTTGACCGGGATAATCTATATTCTTTTCAACTTTTTTTGAAATATCCCTGGCTATCTTCTTTGCGGTATACTCATCTATCTCTTCCGGATTTACGATTATTCTTATTTCTCTACCTGCCTGTATTGCATATGCTTTTTCAACTCCTTCAAAGGAATTTGCAATTTCTTCTAATTTTTCTAATCTCTTTATATAAGTTTCCAGCATTTCACGTCGGGCTCCGGGACGAGAAGCAGATATTGCATCAGCTGATTGGACTAAAACAGCTTCAATAGTTTTGGGTTCTACATCACAATGATGAGCAGCTATGGCGTTAATTACCTCAAGAGATTCACCATTTTTCCTGGCAATTTCAGAGCCAATTAAAGCATGGGGCCCTTCTATTTCATGGTCAACAGCTTTTCCGATATCATGAATTAGACCAGCTCTTTTGGCCAACTGAGAGTTTACTCCTATTTCTGAGGCCATAATTTCAGAAAGATATGCAACTTCTATTGAATGCTGCAGAACATTTTGTCCATAACTTGTGCGATATTTCAATCTTCCTAATAGATTAATTAGTTTTGGATTTATATTTTTTACATTTGTATCAAATACTACCTTTTCTCCTTCTTCTTGGATCTTATTATTTACTATTATTTTTGTTTTTTCTATTATTTCTTCAATTCGTGCTGGTTGTATACGACCATCAATAATCAACTTCTCTAAAGACATTCGAGCGATTTCTCTTCTTATAGGATCAAACCCCGAAATAATAACTGCTTCCGGGGTATCATCTACAATTAAATCAACTCCGGTTAACATTTCAAATGTCCTGATATTCCTACCTTCTCTTCCGATTATTCTTCCTTTCATGTCTTCACTAGGTAAAGGCACAAAAGATGTGGTTGTTTCTACTGTATGGTCAGCAGAATATCTTTGAATCGCTAGTGATATTATTTGTCTGGATTTTTTATCTGCTTCTACCTTTGCTTGTTCTTCAATCTCTTTTATCATCTTACCGGTTTCATGAGTAAGTTCTTTTTCTAAATTATTTAGAAGTTCTTTTTTCGCTTCCTCCACACTCATATTTGAAATCTTTATTAATTCATTTTTCTGCTCTTGGTATAAATTATTGACTTTCTGGATACCGTTTTCGACTTCTTTTTCTTTGTTACTTAACGATCTTTCTCTTTTTTCAAGTGACTCTATTTTTTGAACTAAGCTATTGCTTCTGTTTATTAAGCTGTCCTCAAGTCTTTGCATTTCACTCCGTTTTTGTTTAATTTCTTTTTCAGCATCCCTCATAATATTGTAAGCCTCTTCTTTTGCCTGCAGTGATGCTTCTTTTTTGAGGGAATTAGCTTCTCTCTCAGCATTTTCTATAATATTCTTAGAATCAATTTTAGCTGATGATATTTTTGCTTTGGCAATATACTTAGTGAACAAATAATCTATTGCTATACCAATAAGGATGCTTAAAATAATAATATAGTAAATTTTAATATTGTTTCACCTCCTAATATTCAATTTACAAGGTACATAAGATATCTTTAATTTACATTACATTTTAACATAAATAAGTATGTATTTACCTAAAATTTGAAACCGTAATAATCAAATAAAAGATTACAAGAATTTGAAAAAATTACTTAAAATATTTTAACCTGTATATTTTAAAAAGTCAAATAACCAAATACAGTATCGAGTATATAGTATCGAGTATCGAGTGAAGAAAGGGATTGCCGCGTCGCTTCACTCCTCGCAATGACAGAGCAGAATTTAAAGTTATTTAGAAAATATTCTACCAATTATCTACAAAACTCTAAATGGTTATTTATAAACCTATTCATTGTTTAGTTCATCGTAAATTCTTTTTGAAATACCCCGTGAAAAGCCCCTTCTTAATAAATAATTATATATTTTCATGGGATCTACCCTAATCTCTTTTATTCTGGATGATTCAACTTTTTTTTCTACAAGATTTCGGGCTACGGTAAATTCATCTATTTCGTCATATGTTTGGTCTATAACCTTTTGGATAGTTTCCTGTTTAATTCCCTTTATTTTTAATTCTTGATTTAGCTTGTATCTTCCGATGGGTTTATTTTGCAATCGAGACTGTGCCCACATACTGGCGAAAAGCTCATCGTTAATATACTCATTATTCTCCAGCCAGAAAATAAGATTAGCGATAATTTTTTCAGGATATCCTTTGTTATTTAGTTTTCTTGATATTTCACATTTACTATAAATTCTGCGGGATAAAAGTCTTAAAAGGTATTCTTTACCTCTTTCTATTTTATCTTCTGAAATTATTTTTTCTATTTCTTGTTCAGATAATTTTTTGCCTACGTAAATATCTAATAACTTAATTACGTTTTCATTTATCTTGTATTTAGTGCTATTATCTGTATAAATAACTACTTGACTAACATCTTTTTTATCATAATTTATTGAAATAATTTTATTTATTTTTTGGAACCTCTTTGCCTATTCTTTTACTAAGCCCAGCAGCTGTTAATATATTATTTTCTATTTCTTTTGCAATTTCAGGGTGTTCTTGCAGATATGTTTTACAGTTTTCACGTCCCTGGCCAAATTTTATATCATTATAAGATATCCAAACTCCTGATTTTTGTAATATATTATATTTAATGCCAAGATCAATAATATCCCCTTCTATGGATATTCCTTTACCAAAAATTATATCGAACATTGTTTCTTTAAAGGGAGGTGCTAATTTATTTTTTACTACCTTCACTTTAGCGGTAATTCCGATATCATCTTCGTCTTTTTTAATAGTGGCCTTTCTTCTGATATCCATTCTAATGGTAGAATAAAACTTGAGTGCTCTGCCGCCAGGGGTAGTTTCAGGATTACCAAAAAAGATGCCAATCTTTTCTCTAATTTGATTTACAAATACAGTTGTAGTTCTTGATTTGCTGATAATTGCTGTGAGTTTTCTTAAAGCTTGAGACATTAATCTTGCTTGTAATCCCATATAGGAATCTCCCATATTACCTTCTATTTCCGCTTTAGGTACCAGAGCGGCAACTGAATCTATTACAATAACATCAACCGCGTTGCTTCTAACTAAAGATTCAGCTATTTCTAAAGCCTGTTCGCCAGTATCAGGCTGGGATATTATTAATTCATCTATATTAACACCAATATTTTTGGCATATTTTGGGTCTAAAGCGTGTTCAGCATCAATAAAAGCAGCGAAACCGTTATTTTTCTGAGCCTCAGCTATAATGTGTAAAGCAAGGGTAGTCTTCCCGGAAGATTCAGGACCAAAAATTTCAATTACTCTTCCTCGCGGAACTCCGCCTATTCCAAGAGCAATATCCAAGCTCAATGAACCAGTGGAAATAGTGTCACTCTCAGAAACTTTGGGACGATCCCCTAATTTCATTATGGAGCCTTTTCCGAATCTTTGTTCAATATTCTGCATAGCCACATTTAATGCTTTTTCTCTTTCTGAAATATTTTCTTGCGTTTTGTCAGTCATTTTTTATTTTACTCCTTTGCATTTCTTTTTTTCGAATAGATATTTTAGTAATATTTATAATTTTCTATTGTTTTAATAAAGCGAATTTAGCTGCTATTTTGTATATGGGACCACCTGGAGTCAGTTCGCTTTCCATCAGGTCAATACTGCTAATCTCTTGAGATAAATTGTGTATTTTAATTCTTTTTAATATTTGAATGAAATTGGCCTTATCTTTAATAAATTTTACCCGACCAATGGTTATGTGACTGGAAAAGCCTTTTTCTTCTTTAAGAAAACCCCCTTTGAAGAAATTTATTTCTATGGAATTATATAAATCTTCTAATCTATTTACTCCCTCTTTAATACCTATCCAAACTATTCGGGGCATTGTGTATGTTGGAAATACTCCAATATATGAAGATAGTTGTATTAGAAAAGGTTTGTGTTGACTGGTAATTTCTTTTAATTCTGATTTTATTAAGTCTATTTTTTCCTGCGATAGATAGCCTAAAAATTTTATGGTGATGTGCAAATTATCTTTATCAACCCATTTTATTTTAGATTCAGGAATATTTATATTATTCATAAGAGAAGATAAGTATTCTTTTGTATCCGAACTTAAATTAACAGCAATAAAAGTTCTTATTTTCTCCAAATTCTATAGTTAACTCCCGCATGTATTGTTTATATCTAAATTTTCTCTTAGCTGTAATTTATATTTCTGTCTTACTGAATTTAGAAAGTTTACATACTCATTGGTCTTATAATTGGGATAGGTGTACTCATCACCTGGAACAAATGATTTATTTATGAATCTAAGAGTAATCTCAGCATATATACCTTGACCAAGGTATATTCTCGAAGGTCCGTCTTTGGTGCTGGCTAAAATGTATTTAGTTAGGGTAATATATCCCGGATCAAGATTTATTTTTCGTTTAAGACCGGATATATTTTTTTTGATATTATTTCTAGAAAAATTACTCTCCAAATCATTGGTAATTCTTTTAATTTCTGCAAGTTCGTCTTGTCTGATTAGAGTGGAAAAAGAAAATAAATTTTGTATTAATTTTTTGCCAAACTCTTTTTCATAATAATCTGTAAAATTAAAAGGTTGGGCATTGCTTTCCATATCAATTTTACCAAACTTATCGATTAAAATATCCTTACATTGGCCAAATAGATATCCATCTGAGGTAAACATACTCATTATAAGTTTGGCTGGTTTTGGAAAAGAGATTTTCCCCACTAGCTTAATATCCCTAACTGTTCTTTTTTGTGTTAAATTTCCATTCCCTGCTTAGCAGTTACTCACTTAGCAGGAATACCAAAAAATATTAAATATTTTGTGTAGGACTAAAATTATATATTAAAAGAAAATCATTAATCTGTCCTTTATTAATATCAACTATTTCATTATTATAATAGGTTTCAATTTTAATCGGGTATTCAGTTACAATTTTTAAAGCTTGATCAGTTTCCCAAAAGTATTCCTCTCCCTTGAATAATATTCCTTCAAAAATTATTTTATCTTCGGAAAGAATTTTTAACCAAGCTTTGTCACTTGCTATCAATTTTAGAAAAGGTAATTTTTTAGTTAAAACACTTTCTTGTGTTGAATACTCCGTGATAATAGCTTCTGCTTCCGACTCAATTTTTTTAGTTAAGACACTTATATCGTTCGCTTTTTCTTCTATATTTATGCCAGTTTCGTTTCCGATTTCAGGGGAAGGAACTGGAAAACCCTGAGCTTCTTTAAGAGAACGGCTTAATAATAATAATCCAATAAAGATTATTAAAAGAAAGCCCGATAAATAAATATACTTGGTGGGAAATAAAAATCCTTTTTTCTCAAATATAGATCTGTCTTTTGTTTTAAGATAGATCTTTTCTTCTTTAGTTTTTTCTAAACCAACCTTCCGCTTTTCTAAATTATTATAAGTTTGAATTATTTGATTAATATTCTCTTCATCTATACCTAAATATCTACTATAATTTCTCAAATATCCTATAAGGTAAGTTTTGCCAGGAATTACATCCATATTACCTTCTTCAAGGCCTTGCAAATATTTTTTACGTATCTTTAAATCCTTCTCTACTTCGATTAAAGAAACTCCCCTTGCTTCTCTTCTCTCTTTTAAGAAATTTCCAATATCTTTCATTTGATTAAATTCTTCTCCTTTTTTGGAAATTGTATTATTTTTTATATTATATACCTAAAACATTTTATGGTCGAGTTATTCTTAATATTTTTTACTCTTTACCCTATTTCTTTTTCGTAAGCAACTCCACTTGCTGCCGGAGGAACAGCTCTACCCACTGCGCTGACAAGAACAAAAATCGCCAATAAGTAAGGAACCATATTGATAAATTGCACCGGAACAGCCAACACTCCCTGCAATCTCATGGCTAAAGCTTCTCCAACTCCAAAAAGCAGTGCAGCTCCTGCTGTGCCAAGAGGAGTCCATTTACCAAATATCATGGCTGCCAAAGCAATAAATCCTCTACCTCCGCTCATTTCTTTGACAAAAAAATGGGCTTGCTCCAAAGACAAAAAAGAACCGGCTAATCCGGCAAGCGCCCCGGAGGTAATTACTGCTATATATCGCATTTTAACAATATTTACTCCCATAGTATCAGCGGCCTGAGGGTATTCTCCCACCGATCTTAATCTTAACCCAAAAGGTGTTTTAAATAAAATTAAGTGTGCCAATATAAAAATTATAATAGTTAAGTATACCAAGGGAGAATAATGAGCAAATATTACAATAAGATTTCTTACAAATGCTGAGCCTTCTCCTATACTTGGAAGAGGTAATCCCCAAATTGGTAAATTAGCTTTAACCATAATTTGGGTTTCATTAAATAAAAGCCAACTAAAAAATACAGTAATCCCGCTGGCAAATAAATTAATAGCTACACCACTTACTATCTGATTTGCTTTAAAAGTAATACAGGTGATGGCATGGATTAACCCCAGAAAAATACCAACCAAAATAGCTGACAAAACTCCCACCCAGGGATTTTGAGCAAAATTAGTCACTGCGACTGCTGTAAAAGCACCGGTTAACATCATGCCCTCTAATCCAATATTTATTACTCCTGACCTTTCCGAAAATACTCCTCCCAAGCCAGCCAAGGCTAAAGGGATTGCAACTCTGATAGATGAAGCTACAAACTGGGCGTTAAAAATATCACCAAACATTATACCAATTTCCTCCTTTGGCGGATTAATCTCTTAACTACTTCATCGCTAATTACTACAAAGATTACTATAACAGCTTGTAACACCATAATAAGCTCCCGAGGTATTCTTCCTTTCGTGTAAATATTAACTATAGCTCCTCCATAATTTAAAATACCGAATAAAATAGCAGCTAAAACTACTCCTAAAGGATGATTTTTACCTAAAAGCGCCACCGCAATTCCGTTAAATCCTAATCCGGTGAAAATTTCTTGTCTCCAGCGATATTTATAGCCCATTACCTCATTGGTCCCTACTAAACCGGCAAAGGCACCACTTATCACCATGGTTAATACAATATTTTTAGCTACACTGATTCCTCCATATTCTGCAGCTAAAGAGTTATAGCCAACTGCTCTTATTTCATAACCTAAATTTGTTTTCCATAAAATATAGTAAGCTAATATGGCTACTCCTATGGCAATAAAAAAAGATACGTTTACTTGATTATGAGCAGGAAAATCTATATTAATCGAATTTAGAATAGTATAAAGACGAGGAAGACGAGCTGCTTGGGCAATTTCTTTGGTATGGGGAATCATTTGTTTTACCCCGGCTGCTATCATCGCTTCAGTAGCAGGAGCTTTATATACTAAAGCAAGATAAAATGATAAAGAAGCAGCTATCCAGTTCATCATAATGGTAATAATAACCTCGTGCACTCCTATTTTAGCTTTTAATATTCCTGGAACAGCTGCCCATAAAGCCCCTCCAGCAGCAGCTGCGAGGATACATAGAGGAATAAGTATAAAAGCTGGAAGAGTAGTAAAAGTAAAACCTACCCATGCTGCGAGAAAAGCTCCTATATACATTTGACCCTCTCCGCCTATGTTGAATAAACCACAGCGGAAAGCAAAAGCAACTGCTAATCCGGTAAATATTAAGGGAGTTGCTCTGAACAGTACATTACCCCAGCCATCTCTGTTTCCAATAGCATAACTAAATAATGTTTTATAAACAAAAACTGGGTTTTCACCAATCATTATAATAACAATCGCTCCCACTAAGAGCGCACAAATTACAGCAATTAAAGGAGTTATTTTTTCTAAAAGAATATAATAGTCAAATTTTTTAATACTTTTCAAATTTATCTTCCTCCACAAACTACTTGACCTTTGATAATTTTTTATTTGCAGTAGAGCCAGTCATTAATAAACCTATTTCGTTTTCGTCTGTTTTCTTCGGATCTAAAACATCCACTATTTCACCTTCATATATTACAGCAATGCGATCGGATAAAGATAAAATCTCTTCTAAATCAGCCGAAATTAGTAAGATTGCTTTCCCTTTATCTCTTTCATTTAATATTTGTTGGTGTACAAACTCAATAGAGCCTACATCTAATCCCCGAGTTGGTTGAGCGGCGATTAAAAGCTTTGGTTCTCCGTATAATTCACGGGCGACAATAACCTTCTGTTGGTTGCCTCCGGATAAAGATTTTAAAAAATTATCTTTATCAGAGGGTCGTATATCAAAATCTTTTATTAAATTATTGGCGTGGTTATTAATTGCGGCAAAGTTTAAGGTTAAACCTTTATTAAAGGGTGGACGATAATGGCTTCCTAAAATTAAATTTTCCGCAACTGAAAAATTTGAAATAATTCCGCGTTGTCTCCTATCTTCCGGGATGTGAGCAATCTTATCTTCTCTAATATTTCGGGGAGAATAATTAGTAATATCCTGGTCATATAAAAATATTTTACCGCTTGATGCTGGACGAAGGCCGGTAATAACTTCTACTAATTCAGTCTGGCCATTTCCTTCTACACCGGCAAATCCCAATATCTCTCCTTCCTTTATTTCAAAAGAGATGTTCTTTACAGCTGGTAATCCTTTATTGTTAAGCGCTTCTAATTTTTCTATTTTTAAAGCTGTTTTTCCAATATCATGAGGTCTTTTTTCAATTTCAAAAATGACCTTTCTACCAACCATCATACTGGCGATTTCCTCTTGATTGGTATCTTTGGTATTTTTTACTCCTGCCACCTTTCCTCTTCTCATTACAGTAACCCTATCAGAGAGAGCTTTTACTTCATTCAATTTATGAGTAATAAAAATAATAGTTTTACCCTGTTTTTTTAGCGATCTAAGTATTTCGAATAGCTCTTCAACTTCCTGGGGAGTTAATACCGCAGTGGGTTCATCCATCACTAAGATCTCTGCTCCTCGGTAAAGGACTTTAATAATTTCTACTCTCTGCTGAATTCCCACAGAAATATTTTCAATTTTTGCTTTGGGGTCAATTTTAAAACCCATACTTTTAGATAATTCTTCAACTCTCTTAGTTGCATTTTCCATATCTATGAAAATATTATTTTTTATGGGTTCCATACCCAGGATAATATTTTCCGCAACCGTTAAAGGGGGGACTAACATAAAATGCTGATGAACCATACCAATCTTTAAATTGATAGCAATATTCGGATTAGCGATATTAACTTTCTTTCCGTTTATAAAAATTTTACCGGAATCAGCCTGATAGAGTCCGTACAAGATACTCATCAAGGTTGATTTACCGGCTCCATTTTCACCAACCAAGGCATGTATCTCTCCTTTATATACAGAAAAATCGACCTTATCATTGGCCAATACTAAAGGAAAGCGTTTAGTAATATTTTTCATTTCTAAGGCAAATTCAGACAATACTATTTCTCCTTTAATAATAAAATTTTATAATTCTATCGAGAGGCATCCATATCTACTACATGGATGCCTCTTCCTTTTTTTATTTATTGAACTTCTTCAGGAACTACAATTTCTCCTTTTATAATTCTGGCTTTTGCCTCTTCAACACGAACTCTCATTTTAGTTGTTACAAGTTTTTCGTTGTACTCATCAAGGGCGTAATATACTCCATAATATACTTCGTCTCCGATTTTAATACGCCTATCCAAACCAAATACTTCGATACCACCTTTATATGTTCCTTCAACCGCTGCTTTTATAGTAAGATATACTGATACGTCAACTTGTTTTAACATACTGGTTAAGCCAAAGTTTTCTCCGGTTTCCTCTACAAATCCCAGGAAATTCTGATTAGAGTCTACTCCGATTACATATCTTTTTCTTTCTTTGGCTGCTTCAAACACTCCGGCTCCAGTTAAACCTGAAGCATGATAGATCACCCATGCTCCGTTATCGTATTGTGACAAAGCTAACTCTTTCCCTTTTACTGGATCAGCAAATGCTGCACCAGTATCACCTGCATAAGCGGAGAGTATTTTGCATTCTGGATATACATCATGGACCCCTGCTATGTAACCAGCTTGAAATTTATGAATAAGAGGTATATCCATTCCTCCTACAAAACCAACTGTATCTTTACCATCTTCTTTAGTTTTCATTCCAGCAATTATGCCTACTAAGAAAGAGCCATCCTGTTCTTTGAATAATAATGATACTACATTAGGTTTATCAGGAACAAATCCATCAACAACGGCAAATTTTGTATCAGGAAAATCATCAGCTACTGTAGAAATACTATCGGTGAATAAAAATCCCACTCCTATTACTAAGTCATATCCCATCATAGCTAAATTTCTTAAATTTAACTCTCTATCGGCATCCACTCCTGGCTCTAACTCGGTATGTTCAATTCCAAAATCTGCTGCTGCCCACTCAATGCCCCGGTAAGAGGAGTCATTAAAAGATTTATCTCCTTTTCCACCGACATCAAATGCCAAACCAACTTTAAGTGGTGCTTCTGCAGCAAAAACTGTCGAAGAAAAACAAAAACCTAAGATTATTACTAATACGACTACTACTAATAAATTCTTTTTCATTTCTGAAATCTCCTTTCATTTTTAAAATACTTAAAATTCCAACTTTACTCTTACGCAGAAAGAAAAATAATTCATCTATCACCCCCCCTTTAAGGTAGATTTATTCTATAAGCTTTAAAATAGTTAGTTATTTTATGTTCCTTAATATAACAATACGACACTGATTATTTTATTCCTGCATGAAACTAAAAAAATATTTATTATTTTTAAATAAAAAACAAATTCGTTAAACTAACGTATAGCGTTTAGCGTAGAGCGTAGAGCGTATACATTTGGTTATATAGTTAGTTGGTTACTTGGTTAGTGGTTAGCTAATAAATCAGTACAAACCGATTAACTAATTAACTACATAAACAATCAACTATTTAACAAATATTAATTACAATCAATATTTGTTAAATAGTTGATTGTAATGAATATGGCTTTGATTTATTAATTTTATCTTAAACTAAAAACTATAAATTTTAAATTAATAGACAGGCGAGACGCCTGTCCTAAGGGAATGCTGGTGGATGTTTTTGCGTCTTTCTTTAATATTTGTATTTTTCCCGCAATTGTTCCCCGCGCCTATACGCTACCCGCTGTACGCTACACGCTAGTTTATTGATCATACTTATTATAATATTCTTCATTGGAAATTAATATCTTTCTTGGATTTCGGCCATCATACGGACCAACAATTTCCCTTTCTTCCATTGCATCTATCAATCGAGCAGCTCGAGTATAACCGATGCGAAGCTTTCTTTGTAATATGGATATTGAAGCTTGTTTGTTATTAATAATAATTGAAACAGCTTCATTAAACAATTCATCCTCTTCCTCTTCTTCTGTTTCTTGTAGTATATTATTATTCTTTTTATAATCTAGTACTTCTTGTTCAAATTCAGCAGAGGGAGAATGTTTCATTAAATAGGATACCACATTTCTAATCTCTTTCTCTACCACAAAAGCTCCCTGAGCCCTAATTGGTTTGGATGCACCAACCGGGGAAAATAACATATCACCATTTCCTAATAATTTTTCAGCCCCATTTATATCTAATATAGTTCTTGAATCGACCTGAGTAGAAACTGCAAAGGCGATTCTGGAAGGGAAATTAACCTTTATTGAACCGGTAATAATGTCTACAGAAGGACGTTGAGTGGCAATTATTAAGTGTATACCAGTTGCCCTGGTCATTTGAGCTAATCTGCACAATGATTCTTCTGCCTTTGCCGGAGAAGATAGCATTAAATCAGCTAACTCATCAATTATTATTATTATATAGGGTAAGGGATCCGTATCATTATTAATATTTATAACATATTCATTATAACCGTCTAAATTCCTGACACCCACTTCTGCAAATTTTTTAAATCTTTTTTCCATTTCGGAAATTGTCCAGTTTAATACCTTGATAGCCTGGCTTGTATCGGTAACGATAGGCATTAATAAATGTGGAATGCCATTGTAAATATTCAGCTCTACTCTTTTTGGGTCGACCATAAGAAATTTTACTACTTCCGGGTTTAGCTTATAAATAATACTCAATATTATATTGTTGATACACACACTTTTTCCCGATCCCGTTGCTCCGGCTATCAATAAATGGGGAAGTTCGGTTAAATCTGTAATTATGGGCTTGCCTCCGATATCTATTCCTAAAGCTAAGGGTATTTTATATTTTCCATTTTGAAATTCACTGCTTTGCAATATTTCTTTTAAATACACATTTATTCTTTTACGGTTAGGGACTTCAATTCCTACTGCATTTTTACCAGGTATTGGCGCTTCTATCCTGACCGAAGCTACCGCAAAAGACAAAGCAATATCATTGCTTAAATTAGTTATTTTAGATATTTTTACACCGGGTGCAGGGTGAATTTCATATCGGGTAACAGTTGGTCCTTGAATAACCCCAACGACTTTTGCAGAAATTCCAAAATTAGTAAAAGTGTTTTCTAGTATTTTTACATTTTCCTCAATGTTTAATTTGGAATCCGTTTTCTCTTCAGCGTATGGGTCAGATAGTAGGGATAGGGGTGGAACTTGATATCTGTCTACCTTAAGTTCCTGTTTGGGTTCCTGATAATCTCTACCAAAAATTGCTTCTTCTTCTAATTTTTTTTCTTTTTTCCTGGTTCTTTTTATTTTAAATATTTTTTTAGGCATTTCATCTGTTTCATATTCCTGATAATCGGGTTCTTCTTTGCGCTTTGAGATTTTAGATATTTTTGTTCCTATATTTTTTAAAATATTGTAAATATTATTCAATATCATCTTTGTCTTATTTCCCAGGTTATTAAAAATATAAAAATAGGAAACTTCAGTTATGAACAAGGCAGATATTAAGCTGAGAGAAATGAGAACGAGATAAGCACCTTTTATTCCAAAGTAAAAATATAATGAATTGGCGAAATAGTAACCTAACAAACCTCCGCCTGCTCCCTTTATCGATAATATATAAGAATTATCAAGCAATAGTAATTTTAGGTGAATAAATATAAGAAATATAATAAATAAAAAACTAATTCCAAAGAGTTTACGATAAAAATTAGGCGGTTTATAATTAAAAAGAATTGCAATTCCCAGAAATAATAACAAGACGGGGAAGATATAGGCGCCAAGTCCGATATTACGAGTAGCTGTTTGAACAATTATTTTTCCTATAATTCCAATTTTATCTGTGAAGATAAAGGCAAAAATATATAACAAAGAAAATGCAATAATTATAATGCTTATTGCTTCATTTTTTGTATTTTTTCTTTTTATTTTCAACTTTTTAACTTCCTTTCATTAAAGTAATTAAAATTGTTGAAGCAGATAAGATCCAAAGATAGTATGAAAAAAAGTATATTTTCCGATTTTTTAATAACGCAACAAATATTTTCATAGCTCCATAACTTGATATAGCTGCAACTAATCCGGATGATATCAGGACATAGATATTTATATTTAAAGAAGATATATCCCTAAATTTAAAAATTGAAGCACCTAAAATAATCGGTACGGATAATATAAAAGAATATTTTGCTGCAAATTCCCGATCTAAATTTCTATATAATCCAGCAATAACAGTTAAACCGGACCTCGATATTCCCGGGATAATAGCGACAGCTTGAGCTGCTCCTATAATAATAGCATCTTTGTAGGTAATTTCGGAAATATTTTTATTTCCCCCTGAATGTTTTTTATTTCCGAACCAAAGCAAAGCTCCGGTAATAAGCAACATAAAGGAAGTTATCATAGGTTTACTAAAAATAATTTCGAAAAAAGAGCTAAAAGTGTATCCGATAATTGCTGCCGGTATGGTGCTGATCACTATAAACCAGGCGAGTTTCGATGATGAATTATTTTTAAAAATATTTGATATATTTTCTCCTTGAGATAGTTTATAAATACTGTCAAAAAAAGAAATTACTAATTCTTTAATTTCTTTTCTAAAAAGTACTATCACCGCCAGAACTGTTCCCAAATGTACAAATGCTTCAAATGCCGCTCCCGGCAAATGTATTTTTAAAAAATATTTTGCTATTACTAAATGCCCGGAACTACTTACCGGAAAAAATTCAGTTAGCCCTTGTATTAACCCTAGTAATATTAATGACATATATTCCTCTAATTTTCGGAAAGATCATCGATTACCGTCAAACTAATGTTATTAGCATGATCTCCAACTCTTTCTAAGTTACTTATTAAATCTAAAAAGATAACACCGGATTCGGGATAACAAACGCCTTGATTTAGCCTATTTATATGATTATGACGAAGCTCTTTTTCTATTTTATCAATTTCATCTTCTTTTAAAGCTACCTCTTGAGCTAATTCTATATCTCTATTTTTTAATGCGGTGATTGATCTATTTAGAGAAAACTGAACTTTAGAAAACATAAATTTAAGTTCATTTAAAGCTTTTTCGCTAAAGGGTAGTTTTTCATTTATTTTTTCTTCAGTAAGTTCTGCTAAATTTTCAGCGTGATCCCCTACTCTTTCTATATCATTAACTATATTCATTAAATCGGTTAGTCTTTTTGATTGTTTAGAGCTGAGAGACCGTTGAGATATTAATACTAAATATTTGGTAATTTCTTTTTCTAAAGTATTTACCACGTCTTCTTTTAAAAATACATTTTTTAAGATATTTAAATCATTTTGAATAAAAGACATTATTACATCATTTAACATACTTTCAACCATCTCACCCATTCTAACCAATTCTTTAGTTGTCTGGATAATAGCGAGGGATGGCGTATTTACCATACTTTTGTTTAGATAAACAGCACCTTTCTTGATGACTATCTCTTCACCTGGTAAAAGTTTAACTATAAATTTAACAAACAAAGAAAGAAATGGAAGTAATATTGCTGCATTGATCACATTAAATAGAGTATGAGCATTGGCTATCTGCCTGGGGATACTTGATGAGGTCAATGCTGCAAGGTATGAGAACTTACTTATAAAGAATAGAAATATAATAACTCCTCCGATATTGAAAAATAGATGAGAAAGAGCAACTCTTTTCCCGGTTATAGAACTACCTATACTGGCAATTACTGCAGTAAAACAAGTTCCTATATTGCTTCCCAAAATAAGAGGGATTGCTGCTCTTATATCGATTATACCCTGAATAGACATAGCAATTACAATGGCAGTAGTAGCACTGCTGCTTTGAATTATAGCAGTAAAGATTGCAGCAACCGCGATACCCAATAAGGGATTGCGAGAAATATTTACTAATAAACTTAAAAATGGAGTATAATCTCTTAGTGGTCTCACAGCATGAGACATAGTATATAAGCCTAAAAATAAAATACCAAAACCGAGAAGAATTTGACCGAAATACTTATAACTTCTTTTTTTGCTTAAAAAATTAAAGATAAAGCCAATCCCGATTGCCGGAAGAGCGTATTGCTCTAAACGGAAAGATACTATCTGGGCGGTAACGGTGGTCCCTATATTTGCGCCTACTATTACACTTACGGCTTGTTTTAAACTTAATAATCCTGCGTTTACTAAACCAATAGTAATAACACTTGTAGCACTACTACTTTGAATAATGGAAGTTATTAAAACCCCGGTTGCAACACCCATTACTGGTTTTTTAGTTAAGAATTCCAGAATTTTTTGTATTTTATCACCAGTAGCTTTTTGTAAGCCATCACTGAGCAGTTGCATTCCGTATAAAAATAATCCCAGACCTCCCATCATGCCAAAGATTAGTTCAGTGGTCATTGAATACCTCCACCTAAGTTAGTCGTTAGTGAATAAAAATAGCGTAGAGCGTATAGTAAAACAAGCGTATAGCGTTTAGCGTAGAGCGTGTAGTTAGGAAAGACGGAGTCAGAAGACAAAAAAGATAGGTTCCTGCTACAGTTTCCACTCACACGAAAGTGGGTGCAGAAATGACAGAAAAGTGTGTAGTTCTAGGCTCTACGCTATTATGCTATACTTATCTTTACTCATTCACTTATTACTAATTACTATATTTATTATATGCTACACGCTATTTTTCTCTTTTGTTTTTTTACTATCTCAACTATCTAACCAAATAACCAACTAACTATATAACTAAATGTATACGCTATACGCTAAACGCTATACGCTGGTTTACACGAGATACGAATTAGACCTCTATCTTCCTCTTTCCTAACTATACGCTCTACGCTAAACGCTATACGCTGATTCCTATACCACTATGTCCGAAGCCACCTTCTCCTCTTTTGGTTTTATCCAAGGTCTTTACAAGTTTAAAATTGGCGAAAAATATTTTTTGGATTACTAATTGAGCTATTCTATCTCCTCTTCGTATAATAAATTCTTCTTCGCCTAAATTAATTAATATTACCTTTACAATGCCTCTATAATCTGAATCAATAGTGCCTGGAGTATTCAAAACAGTAATTCCATGTTTAAGGGCTAAACCGCTTCGAGGTCTTATTTGACCTTCGTAACCTTCAGGAATCATAATTTTAATTCCGGTGGAAATCAATTTTATTTTACCCGATTTTAATACAGTGTCTGCAGTTTCTGCGGATAATAAATCAACTCCGGAGGAAAATTCACTTATGGAAATAGGTAAAGGTAAATCCTCGCATCCTCTTACTTTTTCTATTTTTATTTCAATTTTATTATTCTTCACTAAATCAAATCCACTTTTTACTTTATTTATTTCATATCTCTTCAATAAATATCAATCATATTTTTCATTTTTCTTTTCAACGTCATTTCTTACAATATTATTTTCTTCGTCCTCTATTCTTCTTAAATCAATTCTGCCCTGTTCATCAATTTTAATACATTTAACTAATATATCATCGCTAACTCTAACCACATCTTCCACTTTTCCTACTCTATTGCGAGATAATTTAGAAATATGGACTAATCCTTCTTTGCCAGGGAATATCTCTACAAAAGCTCCAAAATTAGTTGTTCTGGTTACTTTGCCCTCGTAGGTTTCCCCAACCTTGGCTTCTCTTACCATAGCTTCAATCATTTTTCTGGCTTGACTCATTGATTTTTCATCAATTGCGGCTATAAATATTTCACCATCATCTTTAATATCGATAGAGGCACCGGTTATTTCTATGATTTTTTTAATATTTTTTCCACTGGGACCAATAACCATGCCGATTTTGGAAGGATCAATATTTATAACTAATATTTTTGGAGCATAGGCAGATAAATTTTCTTTTGGTTTTGATATTACATTATTCATTTTTTCAAGAATGTATAATCTTGCTTCTTTTGATCTCTGTAATACATCTTGCATCGTATCTTTTGAAATACCTGCAATTTTCAGATCCATCTGAATAGCGGTAATACCTTGACTGGTTCCCGCAGCTTTAAAGTCCATATCACCGTAGTGATCCTCTAAACCTAAAATATCAGTTAAAATTTCAATATTTTCATCTTCTTTTACTAATCCCATAGCAACGCCGGCTACCGGTCCTTTTATGGGGACTCCGGCGTCAAATAAAGATAGGCTTCCACCGCAAACAGAAGCCATAGAAGAAGAGCCATTTGATTCCAGGATTTCTGAAACTATACGGATAGTGTAAGGAAATTCTTCTTCTGAAGGAATTATCGCTTTTAGAGCCATCTCTGCTAATGAACCATGGCCAATCTCTCTTCTTGATTGCCCTCTTCTCGGACTTACTTCACCAACACTAAAAGGAGGAAAGTTATAATGCAGATAAAACCTTTCTGCAGATTCTTCTTCCAACGTATCTATAAATTGTCTATCTTTAATTGTTCCCAAAGTAGTAACTGCCAAAGCTTGTGTTTGTCCTCTGGTAAACAATGCGCTGCCATGAACTCTGGGTAACATTCCGGTTTCACAATTAATAGGGCGTATCTCGTATAATTTTCTACCGTCTACTCTTATTTTATCCTGGATTATTAAATTACGAATAACTTCTTTACAAATTTCCTCATAGGCATTTTTCAAAATAGGTAAATTGTCTTCCTCGGTAGATAATTTATCAATAATCTGATTAAAAATATCTTTTAATAAATCTTCTCTTTCCTTTTTTTCATTTATGCAGACAGCTTCTTTAATTTCTTTCTCATATAGATCTCTAATTTTTTTACGGCAATTATCTTCCAATTCTTCTGTTTTTGAATATTGTTTTTCTTCTTTTATCTTAGATTTTCCCAAAATATCTGCTAGTTGTTCCTGGCCTTCTATGATAGTTTTAATTGCATCCTGAGCAATATCAAGTGCTTTTAATATTGTTTCTTCAGGTACCTCTTTTGATTCGCCTTCCATCATTATAATTGAATCTTTTGTACCGGCTACAATTAAGTTTAATTGGGTATTCTCTAATTCCTGAGGACCGGGATTAACTATAAATTCATTTTCTACTAATCCAATCCTTACAGCTCCTATGGGGCATTGAAAAGGAATATCCGATATCCACAAAGCTGCAGAAGCTCCTATCATAGCTAGTATATCCGGTAAGTTTTTTTGATCATATGACAAAACGGTTGCAATGACCTGAACATCGTTTTTGTACTTTTGGGGAAATAAGGGCCGCAATGGACGATCTATAAGTCTCGAAGTTAATATGGCATTCTTGCTTGGCCTGCCCTCTCTTTTAAAAAAACCACCTGGTATTTTTCCAGCAGCATAAAATTTTTCTTCATAATCCACCATTAAAGGAAAAAAGTCTATCCCTTCCCTTGGTTCATTAGATGAAACTGCGGTTACCAATACAACTGTTTCCTCGCAACTAACCATTACTGAACCGGCTGCCTGCTTGGCAATTTTGCCGGTTTCAATACTTATTATTTTACCATTCAAATCAATTTTAATTTCTCCACATTTTAACATTAAATTATTTTTTTCCTCCTTATTATTTAAAAGCTCGCTTTATTGTAAATATTTTTTCTTGATTATATTTGAATTAGCTTTTCCGTTAGCTCTAATTCGTATCTCGTACAAACTAGCGTATAGCGTTTAGCGTAGAGCGTATACACTTGGTTATGTAGTCAGTTGGTTACCTGGTTAGCTGGCTAAGAAAACCTAGAATAAATTCGTATCTCGTATCTCGTGAAGATAGAGTTAGCATTTGAGATTAACCATTAAATTAACTGGTAAACTGGTTAACCTGGTAACTGGATAACTAATAACCTCTACGCTATTATACTATACTTGTCGTCACTCATTACTTATTACTCATAACTGTATCTGCCTACTATACGCTAAACGCTGTACGCTCCACGCTAGGTTTATTGGCTAGTGACTAATTCATTATTTTCGTAAATTTAGTGATTCAATAATTTCACGATATTTACTAATATCTTTATCTTTAAGATAATTTAATAATCTTCTTCTTTTACCTACCATCTTTAATAAACCTTGCTTTGAATGAAAATCTTTCTTATTCTTTAATAGATGTCCGGTAAGATCATTTATTCTTTCAGTTAACAAAGCAATTTGTACTTCTGGTGATCCTGTATCAGAAGAATGATGTTGATATTTCGATATTGTTTTCTCTTTCTCATCTTTAGCAAAAACCATATTACTGTCTCCTTTTATTTTTGTTTCTTTATAATTTATTATCATATTATATCTTTAATATATTATCATAAACCATTATACCCTTCAAGTTAAAATTAGTATCAAGTATCCAGTATCGAGTATTGCGTGCAAACTAGCGTAGAGCGTTTAGCGTAGAGCGTATACATTGGTTATGTAGTCAGTTGGTTACCTAGTTAGTTATTAAATCAGTACAAACCAATTAACTAATTCACTATATAAACGGTCAACTATTTAACAAATATTGATTGGTAATAAGTATGGCTTTGATTTATTAAACCTGTTTTATTTCGAATAAACTCGATACTAAAAAATCGTAAAATACATATACACAATAGGTATTCTGTTTATGATACTATACGCTAAACGCTGTACGCTCTACGCTATTCTATATGCTAATTTAGTTTATCAATAATTTTTATTAATTATTTTATGTGCTGTTAAAATATCCTCCTCTATCTGTTTCTTTAATAAATTTGGGTGGCTAAAGTGTTTTTCGTCTCTTAATTTTTGGAGTAGGTTAATGCAAACCATTTTATGGTAAATATTTTTACTAAAATTTATAATATGTACCTCAACGGTTAAGGATTTTTCTTCAAAAGTAGGTTTAAAACCTATATTCATTAAGCCATAATATTTTTCATTATCAATTTTAACTTCCACCAAGTATACTCCGTTAACAGGAACAACTTTATCTGTCGGTATCTCGATATTGGCTGTAGCGAAATTTAATAATTTTCTTCCCCTGCCCTTTCCGGAAATTACTTTTCCTGATATTGTGATATTATATCCTAATAGTTTTCTTGCTTTTACGATTTCTCCTAACTTAATATAATCTTTTATTACAGTACTACTAATTATGGTATTGTTTAAAACTATCGGATTTAATATATTGGTTTTAAATTTATAATACTTGCCATATTTTCTTAAAATATCTGTATTCCCTTTTCCCTGAAAACCAAATTTATAATTAAAACCTACAAAAAGTTCTTTTATCTGTAAACTATTAACTAAAATTTCACTAATAAAATCCTCAGGCAGCATTTTACTCATTATTTTATTAAATCTAATAATAAGAAAAACATCAATATCTAAGCTTCTAATCAGGTTTATTTTTTCCTCTAAAGTAGTTAATAAAAAAACGTTACTTTCCGGGTTAATTATTTTATCAGGATGAGGGTCAAAAGTGGCAACAATACTTATTCCATCATTCTTTTTAGCATTATCCGAAGTAAGTTTTATCAATTTTTGATGTCCCAAGTGAACACCATCAAAAACACCTAAAGCGATATATCGTTTCTTTTTCGGTAATATTATATTTTTTGAGTATCTTATAATTTTCATAATTAATTATTTAGAATCGAATTAGCAAATTTATTAATTTCTAAAAACCTTAACTGGTTTAAAAAATATGTTCCCCTCGCCTTTATTGATTGAAGTGCCAATGGACAGCAAATTACCTTCTGCATCAAATATTTTAACAAATCTATTGCTCTCTGTTTTCAGCGTTATCGGAATCTCAATAACCTGCTCACTTGATATAATTCCACCATTTAAAATGGTTTTGGCTGCTTCATTTTTTACCGTAATTTTATTTAAATCTTCGAGGGCGGAATCAATGCTAATAAGACATCTTTTTCCTAATGATTTATCTTTCTCTAATTTTTCTAAATTCAATGAATCTTCAATGCTAAAATTACCAACTTTTTTTCTAATCAAATTCGACAAGTGAGCACCACAATCCAAATCATTGCCTATATCGTTACATAATGTTCTAATATATGTGCCCCTTGAACAAATAACCTCAAATTTAATAATTGGATTAATGTTTTTACTAAAATTTACTAAATTAAGCTGATATATTTTTACTTTCTTGGGGTTTCTCTTTACTTCTATGCCTTTCCTCGCCAGGTGGTATAATCTTTGTCCTTTATAATGGTTTGCAGAAAACATCGGGGGGATTTGGTTAATTGTACCTTCATATTTATGAAATACATCTTTTATAATTTTTTCGTTGATACTATCTTTAACTTCCCATTTTTTTATAATCTTTCCTTCTGAATCTTGGGTATCAGTGCTTATACCCAAGGTCATTTCGCCCTGGTAGTGCTTCTTCATGCCTACCAAAAATTCAACAATTTTTGTAGCTTGACCAACACACACCAATAAAACACCAGAAGCAGAGGGATCTAATGTTCCTGCATGCCCTGCCTTAGGGATATCTAATATTCTCCTAACCTCTTTTACGGTTTGATATGAACTAATTCCTTTTGGCTTAAATATATTTAATATGCCATTCATTTATTTTATAAATTATCTTCTCTATTATTAAAATATTTTTTTATTTTAGTTTCTGAATTCTATTTTCTTAACCAACTAACCAGCTAACTAATCTTCACTCCCAAGATGTTTAAGGTCATTAAATAACTCGGAAAGTATTTTTTCTTTTATCATGTTCAACTTCCCCGAACATAAACAACCAGCAGCATTTGGATGGCCGCCGCCCTTAAATTTTCCGGCAAATTTATTTACATCAAAATTACCTTTAGAGCGAAAGCTAATCTTTATTTTATTATCTTTAGTTTCTCTGAATAGGATTGATATTTCAGTATTATCTAAAGTTGTGGCAGCATCAACTATTCCCTCTATCTCCTCATCCTTTGCTTTTGCATCATTGAACATTTTTCTGGTGACAGTTATCCATGAAACATTATTAGATTCATTTACCTCTAAAGTTAAAAGCGCCTCCCCTAATAATTTTAATCCGGGATAACTATTCCTGTTGTAAATTTTATTAGCAATTAAAGATGTTTTTATTCCTTTAGAAGTTAAATCAGAAGCTACCTTAAATGTATTTGAACTAACATTTGAATACCTAAATGAGCCGGTATCAGTTAGTATAGCAGCGAATAAGCAGGTAGAAATATCTTGATCCAATAAGTTTATATCTATAGATTGAATCAACTCATAGATAATTTCTCCGACTGAAGAAATAGAATTATCTACATAATTTAAACATCCGAAATTTTCGTTGCTCTTATGATGGTCGATGTTTATTATGGTTTTTATGTCTTTAAATGCTTCGTATGTCTTTCCAATTCTTTTGACATTACTGCAATCAAGCACTATCCCCACATCTATACTCTTTGTGTCAATAAAATCATCTTCTAAGCAATGAACTTCATTACTGCCGGGTAAAAAATCATATATTCTCGGTAATCTATCTTGATTTAATATAATGGGTTTCTTATTTAATTTTTTTAGAATAAAATAAAGTGCGAGTTCAGAACCAATTCCATCTCCATCCAGATTTGTATGGGAAGTAATTAAAAAATTGCTGTTTCTCTGCACTACTCTGGTAATTTCATCAAAATTATTCATTATTTTTATCTTTCTTCAAATTTAATTGTGGGTTATTGACTTCCGTAATAATTTTTAACAATTTGTATTGATGTTCTAAATCTTCATCGATTTTGAATTTTATTTCTGGCACGTATCTTAATTTTAAATCCTTCCCTAACTCAACTCTGATAAATTTTGTTGCATTTTTAAGCCCTTTTAAAGTTTTTTTTTGTTGAACCTCATCATTAAAGATGGTGACAAAAATATCAGCATATTTTAGATCGGATGAAACTTTTATTCTGGTGATAGTGACAAATTTTATCCTTGGGTCATTTATTTTTCTATATATTATATTGTTAATTTCTCTTATAAGAGATTTTTCTAACTGTTCACTTCTTTTAAATGGTGACATATGACTAATTCCTCAATAGACCGATTCTCCCATAAATTAATTCTCCAATTGCCCAATTCGCCGATTTACCAATTACCTTAGTTCGGTATTTAACCAGGTAACTGACTAACTAAATTCATTAACGATTAATTAATTTTTTTACCTTTAATCTCTCTAAAAGTATAAAATTCGAGTATATCTTTTAATTTTATATCAATAAATTTTTCTATTCCAATTCCGCATTCAAAACCAGCACTAACTTCTTTTGTATCTTCTTTAAATCTCTTTAGCGAAGATACTTTCCCTTCGTAAATTAATGTGCCATCTCTTATTACTCTTATGTTGTCATTTTTTGATATTTTTCCATCTAATACATGGCTTCCGGCAATAGTTCCAATTTTAGGTATTTTAAATATTTCTCTAACTTCTGCTTGCCCGCAGATATATTCTTCAATTTTTGGTTTTAAGTAACCTTTTAAAGCAGACTTAATTTCATCTATTAGATCATAAATTATTTTGTATAATCTAACATCTATCTTCTCTAATTTGGCTATTTTATGAATATTTGTATCGGGGCGGATATTAAAACCAACTATTATCGCCTGAGAAGCAGAAGCTAACATAACATCAGTTTCAGTAATGCTTCCAACTCCTGAATGTATTATATCCATTTTTACTTCTTCATTTTCAATTTTTATTTTATTAATGGCTTCTTGTATAGCTTCTAATGAACCTTGCGTGTCTGTTTTTAAGATTATTTCAAATTTATCTACCTTTCCTTTTTTTATCTCTAAAAATAAATTATCTAAAGATAGCGATGATTTTTCTACAATTTTGCTTCTCTCCTCATCCTCTCTTTCATTAATTATAATTTTAGCGAGTTTATCATCGGGTACTATTTGAAAGTAATCGCCTGCCTTGGGCATTTTATAAAAACCTATGATTTCAACCGGAGTTGAAGGGCCTGCTTTCATTATACTTTTCCCTTTGTCATCATTAAGACTTCTGATTTTACCATATGATAAACCTGCAATAAAATAGTTACCCACCTTTAATGACCCATCTTGAATTAATACTGAAGCAGCAATTCCCTTTCTCTTATCTAATTTAGTTTCTATTATCAAACCTTTTGCCGGGATATCAACATTTGCCTTTAAATCTAACATTTCTGCTTGCAAAGAAATAGTTTCCAATAAATTATCAATACCTTTGTTTTGAAGGGCAGAAACCTCTACCATTAGAGTGTCTCCTCCCCATTCTTCTGAAACTAACTCGTATTTCGCTAATTCCTTCTTTACTTTTTCAACATTAGCATTGGCTTTATCTATTTTATTTATTGCTACAATAATCGGGACATTTGCAGCTTTTGCATGATTAATTGCTTCGACGGTTTGAGGCATTACTCCATCATCTGCTGCCACAACTAAAACTGCAATATCTGTAGCTTTTATCCCTCGAGCCCTCATTGTAGTGAAAGCTTCATGTCCCGGAGTGTCAATGAAAACAATTTTTTTATTATCAATTTTGACTTGGTATGCTCCAATTCGTTGCGTAATCCCTCCCGCTTCACTTTTGGTTACATCTGTCTTTCGAATAGCATCAAGAAGAGTGGTTTTACCATGATCAACATGTCCTATTACAGTAATTACGGGAGGTTTTGCAATCAATTTTATGGTATTAACTTTTTCTTGAAGGCTACCTTTGCTTTCCAATTTATCTGATATTTTTACCTTATACCCGTATTCCTTAGCTATATTTTTTAATACATTTACAGGAATCTCCTTATCAATTGAACTTATTGTTCCAAATTGCATAATTTTTTGAATTATCTCTGATAAAGAAATTTTTAACTGTGAAGAAAGTTCTTTTAAATTTGGAAGTTTATTAAATTCTATAACTTTCAGTTGTTTCTTTTTTTCTGTTACTTTTTTTTCCTTTTCAACATTGATAACTTCTTTAATTAAATCGATAGTGTCCTTATCTAAAGTGCTCATATGATTATTAACTTTAATTCCTTCTTTATTTAAAAACACTATCAGTTCTTTAGCTGGTATTTTTAGTTCTTCAGCTAGTTCATAAACTCTCATTTTCATGGCATATCACCCCCGCAATAAGTTATATAATCCTTATTATATTATTATATCATCTATTATTACCTTATATTCTTTATTAGTACCTATCTAATTTTGTATTTTAAACTAACGACTATTCACTATTCACTAACGACTAATTATTTTCACCAATAGTTTTTAAAAAAGCCTTTTTTAATTCATCAAGTGTTTTCAAGGAAATATCTTGCTTCAAGGATTTTTTTAAATTATTTTTCTTTAAGGCAGCATCTAAACATTCAATATTATCACAAAGATAAGCGCCTCTTCCTGATTTTTTACCGGTCTTGTCAATTTCTATTTCTCCATCAGGTGTTCTTATTATTCTAATCATTTCTTTTTTAGGTCTTTTGCATTGACAACCAATGCAAGTTCTCATAGGTATCTTTAGGTTGTTTGTCATTTATAAATACCCTTTTAAGATTAATATATTATTTTACTAAATCATTTTTTTTAAGATTATTTTTAGAATCCAGGATATTTTTTTCTTTATACTCTGATTCACTTTTTATATCAACTTTCCAGCCGGTTAATTTTGCAGCAAGTCTTGCGTTTTGACCTTCTTTTCCAATTGCTAAAGAAAGCTGCTGGTCCGGTACAATTACCGTAGCAGTCTTTTCGTTTTCAAAAAGGTTTACTAGTGTAACTTTGGCCGGGCTTAATGAGTTAGCAATTAATATTTTTTCATCAGCACTCCATCTTATAACATCAATTTTTTCATCTTTTAATTCCAACATAATTGATTTTATTCGTGAACCTCTATCGCCTATACAAGCACCTATTGGATCTACCCTTTCATCCTTTGAATAAACTGCAACTTTTGATCGCTTCCCCGCTTCACGGGCTATATTTTTTATTTCAACTACCCCCTCGTGAATCTCAGGAACTTCAAATTCAAACAAGCGTTTTAATAATTCAGGATGGGATCTGGAGGCAAATATTTTAGGCCCTTTTGATGTTTTTCTTACTTCAAGAATATAAATTTTAATTCTTCTTCCCTTGTAGTATTCATCATTTTTCATTTGTTCGTTAGGTAAAAGCAGGGCTTCTGCTCTTCCTAAATCTATAATGATGTTTCCAAACTCTACTCTCTGCACAACTCCCGTCACAATATCTCTCTCTTTATCAATATATTTTTCATAAATTACATTTCTTTCAGCTTCTCTAAGCTTCTGGACTATTACTTGTTTTGCTGTTTGAGCAGCTATTCTTCCAAATTCCTTAGGTGTAGTTTCTATTAAAATTGTATCTTTAATATTATAATTTTCTTTTTCTGATATCGGCAAGTCATCTATGCTAATTTCATTTATAGGATTTAAAACTTTTTGTACAATAGTTTTTCTGGTAAATATTTTAACTTCTCCACTTTCTTTAGAGATATTTATTTTTATATCATTTACATTACTTGCAAAATTTTTTTTATATGCTGAAGCTATTGCTGAATCAATTGCTTCTATCAATATGTCTTTAGATATTCCTTTTTCTTTTTCTATCTCATCTAATACTTTTGCTAAATTTATATTCATAATCGGTATACTATTTCCTCCTTTCCATTATAATGTTTCAAGTGAATTAATTGACTAATATATAACAAAAGAGTGGCTTTGAACACCACTCTTTTGGGGAGAACAACCTTTTTACTTAAGCACAAGTAATTATAACATAAAAATATTATTATAGCAATAAATATTCGTATATCGTATTGCGTATCTCGTATTGCGTATTGCGTTAAGAAAAATAAAAGAAAATAATTTAAGGAAAGCCAAAGAAAATAGAATTCAGGAGCCAGTAGCAAGTAGCAAGAATAAAAAGACAGAAAGTCATTTAAAAGATTTATAAAAAAAATAATTGAATCTGTCATTGCGAGGCGAAGCCGTGGCAATCCCTTTTAATAGGAAGCAATATTATGTTTATATAATGACTAATAAAATAAACACCGTTTTATATACTGGAGTTACCAGCAATTTAAAGAAAAGAATTTGGGAACATAAAGAAAAAGTAATTGATGGATTGACAAAAAACTATAATATCAATAAATTAATATTTTTTGAAATATATAATGGCCCAGAAAATGCCATATTAAGAGAAAAACAGATAAAAGCAGGTTCAAGGACTAAGAAGGTTGAATTGATTACGGGAATTAATCCAGAATGGAAAGATTTGTATGATAAACTATAAAACATGTCATTACAAATAGTAGTTATACAACATGATGGGATTGCTTCGGTCGTTTTACTCCCTCGCAATGACAAAATAAGAAATACAAGCTATATAACGCGATACTCAATACCCGACACAGCAGGGTTTCTGACTCCTGAATTCTTAAATAATGATTATGGTTTTACGTTTTTCGCTTTAAATTTTTAATTTAATAGAGGGATTGCCACGCTCTGATAAATCAGAGCTCGCAATGACAGAAATCTTAATGAACTGATGACTGATTTTATTTACTTGATACTTGATACTTGATACTCGTTACTCGATACTAAGATACTATACGCTCTACGCTAAACGCTATACGCTAGTTTATACTCGATACTCGATACTCGATACTTGATACTCGATACTATAATATTATGCTATACGCTAAACGCTATACGCTAGTTTGTGCGAGATACAATTCACGAGATATGAGATACGAATTTCACTATACGCTAAACGCTGTACGCTATACGCTAGATTTATTCACTAACGACTAATAAGTTTGCACTGAGGAAACAACGTAATTAGATGAGATTTTATTTAATTTTACACTAACTATTTCACCTTTTTTACCAACAAAATCAGGAATTATTACTTTGATATAATTACTTGTAATGCCCCGGGAATATATTTTTCCTTCTCTATCTTTTATCTCGTCCTCAACCAATACATCAGCAGTTGTATCGAGGTATTTTTTTTGAAAATCGTAATATGATTTATTAGACAGGTATTGTAATTTTTTACTTCTTTCTTTTTTTTCTATATTATCGACTTTATTCGGCAGTAAAGCTGCTAAACACTCTTTACGATTAGAGTACTGGAAAACATGAATTTTTGCAAAGCAGATTTTTTGAACAAAATTAATGGTTTTATTAAAACTATTACTATCTTCATTGGGAAAACCTACCATAATATCTGTGGTTATAGCTATATCAGGTATTGTTTCTCTAATTAGGGATATTTTTTTGTAAAATAGTGCAGTATCATAAGGACGATTCATAAGACTAAGAATTTTGTCATCACCGCTTTGCAGGGGAATATGCAGATGATGGCAAATTTTGGAGCTTTTTTTAAAAATATTTAATAATTCATCATCTATATCAATTAATTCTATTGAACTTAAGCGAATTCTTTTTATTCCCTTAAAATCACTAATCAGAGAAATTAATTTAGCTAAATTTATCTTGCCCTTATCTATATCCTTCCCGTATGCACCCAAATTAATTCCTGTAAGGACTGTTTCTTTAATCCCGATATTTTCTAAATTAGAAATTTCTTCTAATATATCTTTTATAGATCTACTTCGCTCAGAACCTCTCACATATGGCACTTTACAGTAAGTACAGAATCTATTGCATCCATCCTGAATTTTAAGTAATGCGCGCGTATGCAGATTGCTTGATTTACTATTAAGAGTATTATCATATTTTTTTAAATATTTTGCAGGTTTTACTCTGGTAACTGTATCGTAAAAATTTATTTTCCCTAATTGTTCCAGAATACTACTTTTTTCCCCATTCCCAGCTATCAGATTTACCCCTTCTATTTTTTGTAGATCTTCGTAATTAGATTGTGCATAACAGCCGATTGCAATTATTTTTGATTTTTCATTTTGGCGGATGGCTTTCCTTATCATCTGTTTAGATTTTCTATCTGCTTCCTGGGTGACAGTGCAAGTATTTATTATATATATATCGGCGTTTTGGTGGAAATCTACTATTTGGAGTCCTTTATCTTTTAAATAATTAATAATACTTTCAGTTTCGTATTGGTTTACTTTACATCCAAGTGTTTTTATAGCAACTTTAATGATAAGTAGTCATCCCCTTTTTCGTATATCGTATATCGTATATCGTATATCGTATTTCGTTAGGAAAATAAAAGCCAAATTAGTATTGCGTACAGCGTGTAGCGTATAGTAGTATAGTATCGAGTATCGCGTATATAGTTAAGAAAATAAAAGCCAAATTAGTATCGAGTATCGAGTATCGAGTATATAGTTTGTATTTCTTATTTTGTCATTGCGAGGGAGTAAAACGACCGAAGCAATCCCATCACATTATATAACTACTATTTGCAATGACATGTTTTATAGTTTATCATACAAATCTTTCCATTCTGGATTAATTCCTATAATCAATTCAACCTTCTTAGTCCTTGAACCTGCTTTTATCTGTTTTTCTCTTAAAATAGCATTTTCAAGGTCACTATATTTCAAAGAATATAAATTTATTGATATTATAGTTTTTTGTAAATCCATCAATTACTTTTTCTTTATGTCCCCAAATTCTTTTCTTTAAATCGCTGGTAACTCCAGTATATAAAACGGTATTTATTTTATCAGTCATTATGTAAACATAATATTGCTTCCTATTAAAAGGGGTTGCCACGGCTTCGCCTCGCAATGACAGAAGAGTTCGAAAACAGTTTGGGGTTTTGAAAACTGATTTTTTTACGTGATACTCGATACTATATTATTATATCCTTTACGATATACGACATACGATATACGATATACGATATACGAATTATTCACTCTAGGTAAAAGCATTTTTTATTTTATCAAAAATACCTTTTTCTCCTAATTTCTCTATATCTTCGCCGTCTAATTTTGCATATTCTAATAATAAATTTCTTTGTTTATCATTCATCTTTGTAGGTATTTCCACTATGATTTTAACATATTGATTTCCTCGCTGCTGAGTTCCAATTTTAAATATTCCTTTTCCTCTAAGTTTGAATAGAGTATTAGACTGCGTGCCGGCAGGTATTTTTAAGTTAACCTTTTCTTCCAATGTGGGGACAGCAGTTACACCGCCTAATGCTGCTTTTACAAAATTAATTGAGCGAGTACAACTTATATCTATCCCGGTGCGCTCAAATATTTTATGTGATTTTACATATAAAACAATGTACAGATCCCCGGAGGGTCCTCCCCGTTCTCCAGGTTCACCCATTCCGGTTACTCGTAATTGATGACCGGTATCAACACCAGCAGGTATTTTTATTTTTACTTTTCGATTTTTCTTAACTTTTCCAGTGCCGCTACAATTAGCACATAAATCCTTTATTATTTTCCCTTCTCCTGCACACCGAGGGCAAGTATTTACATTAACAAATTGACCAAATATTGTACTTTGAGTTCTTTTAATCTCACCTGTACCATGACAATCGGGACAAGTCTGTGGAGATGTCCCGGGTTTAGCGCCACTTCCCTTACAAATCGAACAAGTCTCCCAGTTAGGAACTTCAATTTTAGTTTCTTTACCAAAGGCAGCATCTTCGAAGCTTATTTCTAGATTATATCTCAAATTAGCTCCCTTTTGGGGACGTGTTCCTCTTTCGCTTCCTCGAGTTCTTGTTCCAAAAAAAGAATCAAAAATGTCACCAAAATCTCCGAAATTACCAAAATCAGAAAAACCTCTTCCTTGAAAATCAAACCCTCCCATGCCTTCAGCTGAACCATATTGGTCATATTTTGCCCTCTTTTCCGGGTTACCAAGTACTTGATTGGCTTCGTTGATTTCTTTAAATTTAGCTTCAGCATCTCTATCGGATGAATTTCTATCAGGGTGATATTTAAGGGCAAGCTTTCTATAAGCCTTTTTTATTTCTTCAGGAGTAGCATCTTTTTTTAAACCTAAAATTTCATAGTAATCTTTTTTTGTCAATTAGTGTTTTCCTCTTTCCTCGTATATCGTATTAAAATATAGTATCGCGTATCGAGTATTGAGTATTGAGTATTGAGCAGTACCCAGTATATAGTATCGAGTATCGAGTTAAAGTTTTTGTCATATATCTCGTATTTCTTATTTTGTCATTGCGAGGGAGTAAAACGACCGAAGCAATCCCAATTGAGATTGCTTCGCTTACGCTCGCAATGACATTTCTGTTTTTTTACTCCCTGTAGGGGGCGGATTCATCCGCCCCGAAACAGACGGGCTCGATGAATCGAACCCCTACAAATTACTTATCACACATTACTCATTATGGGCAGACACAAGGTCTGCCCCTACTTATTACTTATTACTATTTTCTTCAGACAATACTCGATACTAAATCGAGATTAACGGGTCGTTGTACTCCTCGAAATGACCTTTCTATTTCTTCATTCTTTCTTCTGAATTCTGGCTCCTGACTCCTGGCTTCCTCTTTCCTAACTATCCGCTCTGCGCTAATCTTTTTTGTCTTCATCTTTCTCGACTTCATAATCAGCGTCAACTACTTTTTCTTCACCTTTCTTTTCCCCGGTTTCAGATTGGTTGCTCTTTTCGCCTTCTTCGGCTGTTTCCTGTTGTTGTGTTTGAGCTGATGCTTTTTTGTAAATCTCTTCTGCAAGTTTATGTGAAGAAGTAGTCAATTTTTCGACATTAGATTTTATTTTATCTGCATCATCTTCCTCTAAGGCTTTCCTGAGATCTTTGATATTTTCGGTAATATTATTTTTCTCGTCTTCGCTTACTTTATCTCCGGATTCTTTTAAAGTTTTTTCAACAGTGTAAATTAAAGTATCTGCCTGATTTCGAAGTTCTATTTTTTCCTTTAATTTTTTATCCTCTTCGGCATATTGCTCTGCTTCTTTTAATTTTTTATCTATTTCTTCATCAGTTAATCCACTTGACGCTGTAATAGTTATTTTTTGTTCTTTTCCAGTGCCCAAGTCTTTAGCTTTAACATTAACAATACCATTGACGTCAATATCAAAGGTTACTTCGATTTGGGGAATACCTCGCGGTGCTAGGGGAATACCCACTAATTGAAATCTTCCTAAACTGGTATCATCTTTAGCCATAGGTCTTTCACCCTGCAATACATTTATATCAACTGCAGACTGATTATCGGCAGCGGTCGAGAATATCTGGCTTTTGGATGTAGGAATGGTAGTATTTTTTTCAATTAGTTTAGTAGCTATCCCACCTAAAGTTTCTATACCTAAAGACAGAGGTGTAACGTCAAGTAACAAGATTTCCTTATCCTTAAGCTCTCCTCCTAATTGTCCGGCCTGAATTGCTGCTCCCATTGCCACTACTTCATCAGGGTTAATTCCTTTGTTTGCTTCTTTTCCAAACATTTTCTTTACAACTTCCTGGACTTTGGGCATTCTGGTTTGCCCTCCAACCAATATTACTTCATCGATTTCCTCTGGTTTCAATTTTGCGTCTTCAAGAGCTTTACGACATGGCTCAATAGTACTCTCGATAAGATCATCGGTAAGTTGTACTAATTTTGCTCTGGTTAGAGTTACATTTAAATGTTTTGGCCCACTGGCATCAGCTGTAATAAAAGGTAAATTTATCTCAGTTTCCAGCGATGAAGATAATTCGCATTTTGCTTTTTCTGCTGCCTCCTTAAGTCTTTGTAAGGCCATTTGATCCTTTTTTAAATCTATTCCGTTTTCTTTTTTAAAGGTATCTACTAACCAATTTATTACTCTTTGATCAAAATCATCGCCACCCAAAAAAGTATTTCCGTTGGTAGATTTAACCTCATAGACTCCCTCTTCACCAATATCTAAAATAGAAATGTCAAAAGTTCCGCCTCCAAGATCATAAACTGCTACTTTTTCGTTTTTCTTTTTATCAAATCCATAAGCAAAGGCTGCAGCAGTAGGTTCATTTATAATCCTCAATACATTCAAACCAGCAATTTTCCCTGCACTTTTTGTTGCTTCCCTTTGGTTATCATCAAAATATGCCGGTACAGTAATAACTGCGTCATTTATTTTTTCACCGATATGATCTTCAACAGACTTTTTAAGTTTTTGTAGTATCATAGCTGAAATTTCCTGCGGACTGTAAGCTTTACCGTTTGCTTCTATTTTAACATCAGTATGCTCTCCAGAAACTAATTTAAAAGGTAAGTATTTCTTTGCCCTTTGCACTTCTCCGTCATTATATCTTCTACCAATAAGCCTTTTAACTGAAAATATTGTATTCTCAGGATTAGTAACTGCTTGTCTTTTAGCTAATAAACCCACTAACCTTTCACCTTTTTTAGTAAATGCAACTATAGAAGGAGTGGTTCTACCACCCTCTGCGTTCTCGACGATAACTGGTTTTCCACCTTCTATAATTGCGGCAACAGAATTAGTTGTTCCCAAATCGATTCCTATTATTTTTCCCATGATATTATCTCTCCTTTTCTAAATATCTTTTAATTTAAATTATTTTTTTTCGATACCTTTTTTCTCTTTAATTGAAACTGCAACTTTTACCATTGCCGGTCTCAATACTTTAGATTTTATATAATAACCTTTTTGAAATTCTTCGGTTACTATGTCTTCGGAATGTTTATCTGTCTCTGTTTTCATTACTGCTTCATGTTGATAAGGATCGAATCTATGACCGATTGATTTCATAGGTTTGACCCCTTCTTTGTTTAAAATATTGTGAAATTCCTTTAAGGTATTATTAACCCCCTCTTTTACGGCCTGAGCGTTTTTAGCATCTGCAGCAGAAGACAAAGCCCTTTCCAGGTTATCTACTACACTTAATAAATTATTTAATAGTTCTGCATTGGCAAACTCTATGAATTCTTTCTGTTTTATTTCCTGTCGTTTTTTATAATTATCAAAATCAGCTTGCATCCTTTCCAGAAGTTTTAAATATTCTTTAGATAAATTATCTTTCTCTTGAGTTGTTTTCTTAATTTCTGATAATTTTTCTTCTGTAGCTATTAGTAATTTTTCATTTTCTATTAATTTTCTAATTATTTCTTCCTTGTTCATTAATTTATATTTTTTGCGGTCAAATATTCTCTCTTGTTCCTGAAATTTCTTTTTACTCTCTTTTTTGAACATTAACCATCCTCCAACCAAACATTACGATAAAGTTTTAAAATTCAGATAATATCTCACTTAATTTATCTGAAATATATTCGGCAATAGAAACCATTCTGGGATAATCCATTCTGGTTGGTCCTAAAATTCCTATTACGCCAACCGGTTTTCCTTTTATATTATATTCGCTGGTTATCAAGCTGCAATTTTGCATTTCTCTTAATTTGCTTTCTTTTCCGATAATTATTTTTGTTTTTCGGAAACCCAGATATCTTCTTATTGTTTCGGCTAATATATTTTCTTCTTCAATAAGTGATAATATGTAATTTAATTTATCTACTTCCTTAAATTCAGGATGTTTCATTAAATTCATTCTGCCATCTAAATAAACTTTATTCTCAGAATACTTAAACTCAAAACATTCTTCTAAAAACTTATGAAGATAATTAATTCTTTCCTGAAAAGAAACTATTTCTTCTAATTCTTCCGTTAACATATTATACAAATTTGCTATACTTGCATCTTTTTCTTCCAGTTTATTATTTATAAAATTAGATATATAGTTTAATTTATCTTTAGTAATTTCTCCGGAAACCCTAATTATTTTTTGATAAACTAATCCCGTATCTGTAACTATAATAGTTAAAATACGATTACTTCCTATCGATATTAATTGAACACTTTTTACTATATCATTAGATATAATTGGTGCCAAAACAACTCCTATATTGTTAGTTAACTTCGATAATAATTGAGAAGTCATCTTCATGGTCTCCTCGAGTTCTTTACTCTTTTTATAAATCTGGATAATTTCTCTCTTTTCATTTTCTTTTAAATAATTTTTTATCATCAAATTATCCACATAAAACCGATAACCTTCGTCGGTTGGAATTCTTCCTGACGAAATATGCGGCTGCCACAAATAATCATATTTTTCCAACAAATACATTTCATGTCTTATGGTGGCAGTGCTCAAATTCAAGTTATATTTTTCAGCAATTACGGATGAGCTGACCGGTTCAGCAGTAGTAATATATCTATGCACTACAGCTGATAATATAGTTTTCATTCTTTCATTTAGTTCCATTTTGCACCTCTTTTAGCACTCTCATAGTGTGAGTGCTAATTGCCTTAAATAAGATATCATCCTGGAATCTATTTGTCAAGATTTTTGTAAAATAATTATGTATTGAGTATTTCTTTTAGCGTAGATCGTACAGCGTTTAGCGTATAGTAGTACAGTATCGTGTATCGAGTATTGAGTATCGCGTGAATAAAATCAGTTATCCAGTTATTGGTTACCAGTTTATTCAAATTTTTGTCATTGTAATCTCTGAATCTAGTGTAGGGGTCGGATTTATCCGACCCGGGAATTCTGGTAATTTTTCTAGCGGGCTCGATGAATCGAGCCCCTACCTCGTGTGTCATTGCGAGCGACCGCAGGGAGCGTGGCAATCTCGTTAATATTGCTTCCCCTGCTTTCGCTGGGGCAGGCTTACTTTGTTCCTCGCAATAACATTTCTGTTTCTTTATTCTGACTCCCGAATTCTATTTTCTCACTCTATCTCCTTAACCAATTGGTGAATTGGTGAATCGGTCAATTGGTCAATTAAAGAACTATATACTTGATACTATCTTATTCTGGCTCCTGACTTCTGACTCCCTCTTTCCTTACTCTACGCTAAACGCTGTACGCTCTACGCTAGTTAATCATTCAGTCAACAAATTCTCTAAAAACAGTATTAGCCAGAAAAATACCCTTTTTAGTCAATTTTATCTTACAATCATCTTTTTGCAATAGTCTTAATTTAACTAATTTATTAATCTGCCCATTAAAAGTATTATTGATATCAACTTTAAATCTTTTCTTAAATTTTTCATAACTTATTCCATCATGGGTTCTTAAGCCTAAAATTATAGTTTCTATCATTCTTTTTCTTAAAGATATTTTTTCTCCCTTATCCCTGGGTAATTCACCGTTGGCTAATTCTCTGATATACTTTGCAGGATCTTTAAAATTCATATATCGATATCCTTTTAAGAAGGAAAATGCGCCAGCTCCTATTCCCAGGTACGGCTGATTTTGCCAATAGATTAGATTATGTATTGATCTCTTATGAGGACGGCTAAAATTTGCTATCTCGTAGTGTTCAAAACCACTCTCTTCTAAAAAATTTATTGCCCATTTATACATATTAAATTCTTCATCCTCAGTGGGTAAATTTAATTTACCTCTTTTGTATTTTTCATAATATTCTGTTTCTGATTTTATAGTCAGGTTGTATAATGATAGGTGGTCTGGTTTCAAGGAAACAGCTTTTTTTAATGTAGCTTGAAGGTCTTCGGTGGTTTGATCTGGCAGAGCAAACATAATATCTATATTGATATTATTAAATCCTGTTTCTCGGGCTAAATAATATGAATCAATAATATCTTGAACATTATGCATTCTACCTAATTTTTTTAAAAATAAATCGTTAAAGCTCTGTGCTCCTAAACTTAATCTGTTTATTCCTGACTCGATTAGTAACTTTATTTTTTCACCATCTAACGTCCCCGGATTTGCTTCAATGGTTATCTCGGCTTTTTTATCAATTGTAAATTTATCTTTGCAAAATTCTAATATATTATAAATTTGAACTCCCGATAAGACAGTGGGAGTCCCACCGCCAAAGTAAACAGTTTTT
>Ga0307378_10001434_pt1 | contig 38995 bp, 32 predicted proteins | sample UN1MG_FD_202238 | JGI IMG/M metagenome (GOLD analysis project Ga0307378, IMG submission 202238) | Soil microbial communities from Risofladan, Vaasa, Finland - UN-1 | ecosystem: Environmental > Terrestrial > Soil > Coastal area > Acid sulfate soil | place: Finland: Risofladan, Vaasa | collected...
GCTCCAGCCACGCCCCGGTCAGCTCACCCTCCTCCTGAGAATACTGGTCGTACCAGGTGTACTGTATTGCCTTCTGGCCCGTGTCATACTGCTCGAAATCATCGAGGACAAGGAAGTCAGCGACCGTAAATCTCCACACAGGTCCCGTCCACACGCACGGGTCGTTGATCTCTTCGACACGCCAGTAGTAAGTGGTGTCAAGCTCCAGCACGCCCGGATCATACTCACACGCATCCTGTACGACCGATGGTGCCGTCTTGTCGTTGACGTCATCCCAGCTTGTTCCAAAAAAGATGCGGTGCCCGTCGGTGTCCTGGATGTAATTACCAGGCCTCCAGGACACATTTGCATCTCGCGGAACATCTTCGGCATAATCTCCCGGAGACGGGGCCCACGGAAATCCGACATCGCCCCCTCTGTACAGCGCCTCTATATCTTTATCGGCCAGAGCGCAGTCGAACAGTTTGAAGTCATCCATCTTGCCCATGTAATCGAAGTTATCGCTGAAGGTAGAGGCCCCTATTTTGAACGGTACATCCTTGATATAGGTTAGTGTATTTCGGGTGCCGGACTTGTCCTCTCGCATTACGCCGTCAAAGTAGATCCGCATCTTGCCCGCGGTCTCGTCCTTGACAAATGCCCAATGGTGCCAACCCTGGAGTTTGGCCGGGTTTCGACCGTCCAGGTCCCACATCAACAGGTCGTTGCTGTCGTTGCCGGCTCTCCAGAGGACCTGGTTTTCCGGCTCGATATCCGAGGTAACAACCACGGCTCCAACCTGGTAAGGTCCCGCCGCGCCGCCGGCGCCGGAATGAAAGACCCAGTTGTCATCACCATCAGTATTGTAGGCATTCTTCAGCCATACCGCGACCGTTATCGAGTCCTCAATGGTGTTCATCACCGTGTAGCTGACACAGTCTATAACGGTCCCTGCTTCATCCCCGTCCGGACTGGTGAAATTCCGGCAGCCGCCCCAGGGTGGGTCATGAGGATTCGCATCATTCGGATCCCAGCCGAGTTCATTGCCGTCGATTCTTCCGTGATTGGCGTAACCGGAAGAGTCTTTCACGAAATAACCGCTCGTCTCATCGAGCTTCAGGTGCATCAGCATATTCGGATCAACGATAGGGCTCTTGGTAGTAAAGTACCATATCCTTCCTCGCCAGGTCTTGGCACCGTTGACCTCATCTATCCGCCAATAGTAATTCGTGTCCATCTCAAGCGTGTTGGGGTCGTAGGTTTCATCACCCCGAGGCTTTATAGCGCACGGGTCGGTCATGGCATCTACGTCTTCGAAGCTCGTCCCGAAGAAAATCTTGTGCTGCAACGCATTGATTCCGGAGGTCCAGCCAAGGTCCACATTCGGGTCCTGGTTCTGGCTCCGGTTGGGAGGAATCGGATTGGTCGCGGTGTTCGGGTCGGGCGGCAGGGCCGTGATCACCGTATTGCTATCGATAAGGCTAACCACTACCGTGCCTTCGCCGTCATAACCCGTAATCTGGCCGTTGGTAACGTTAGCATCGATAGCCGCCTTGACATTACCGTGAATCCTCATAGTGCCCTGTTCGATATCGAGTCGCCAGTCGTCGGTGTAAGGGTTATCTGCCTCGGTCTGACCGTGGACGAATGACGCGGTGTCAAGAATTCCTCCCTTCAGATAGAACACAGCCCCGGCGCGGCTTCCAGAGCCGGGAAACCGGAACTCTTCTCCAATCCGAACGAAACCGCCGGTCATATTGACGTCGATGGGAGCCGTGCCTCGCAGTCCACCCAGGTCGAGGGCCTCGGCGATGAGGATGGTGCCGCCGTGCACGCTGAATTCGCCGCCGCCGTTGTCGCCGATTACGAACTCATTGCTGATGTCCAGGTACCCGCCGCTCATGGTGAAGTAAAACCAGCCGGACGTATCGGCCCCTCTGAAGGCGTTGGTGACGGTAATATGCGGGCTACCGCTAATATTGACTATGCCCACGCCATAGTCGCCTCCGCGCCACTGCCCCTCAATCGTAATAGTAGGGCTTCCGTTGATGTTGATGATACCCGTGCCGGCGCCGCCCGTGACCTCTTCCATCGTCCACATCCAATCGCCGCGGATTCTGACGGTTCCGCTCGTGTTGATGTCCATAACCTGGGTTCGCCCCCAGTTAGGCTCCGGTCCGGTCAGGGCGGCAACATCGACGTTGCATCCGATGCCGACTATGGGGCCGCGGTCGGGCGAAGTCTCGCCAATGATGGCCGTGTTACTCTGCCCGGGCACGTCATCCCTATCCCAGTTGTCGCCCTCGCACCACGAGCTGCTGGCCGGGTAGTCATTGTTCCAGATGTAATCCACCGCTGATGCGGCCCCCGCCAGGCCCAGTCCCAACAAAAGAAAACCTAAGAGAATCTGTTTTCTGTACATAATAGACCTCCTCAAAAAAACCGAATTATCTTCTGGTTTTTCCCTTTGGCATGAAGCCAAAGACACCGAAATTACTTGGCGCAGGCGCACAGCACCTTCACCGAAATCTGCGCCTGCCTCAAAGCAGCAGAATGGGCCATGCTAAAGAGCCGCCAGGCAGATAAGTAAGGCAGGAAGGGAGACTTGAATTGACCCCTGCCCTCACATCCCATAGACTCCTCATCTTTTTCACCACTCCAGCCGCTCCAACACATGCTCGCCTGCCACGAAGCTCCGAACAGGGCCGGCCTGTCTCGGCACGACCCGCCTCATCCTTGTATCCGGCAACCATCTCTTCCCGCAGGGCCACAGAACCTCGCCTCCACTTGGAGACGGACACACAGACGCTTATTAATTACTTCTACCAATTCAAGTGGCCGTCTGTCAAGTGCAATCTTCAAGATTTCGTGTGTTTTGGCAGTTGAGCCTCAAATTGTTCGGTAAGAACAGCGCTTTATGCGGGTCAAACGCCCCCAAGGTCGCAACACATCGGTTTTTCAGCCCTTCGCCCGAGATTCGCAGGTGCTGGACGCTGCCGGCAATTGCCGCCGCTCGTCGCCGCAAGGGCTCGCGGCAGGCGGCATATCCCCCGACAGCAGGGCGTCGCTCCTTTGCCGCCCCGAATGGGCCGGTCCACGAAGAAGCTACCCCCCTCTACCCAGGCACAGACCTCGCCTTCGTTGCAGACCGCCAAATCAGACCGGCAGCGACTACTCCGGCCAGAGCTTCTTGTCAAGCCAGCTTTCCACGAGTTTGGCGAAGTCCTTGAGGTTGATCACCTCCGGGTCTTCACCGCTGACCAGATTCACCGGTGAGGTTAGCTGATACACCCCGGTGCCTTCGCTGGCAAGCCACGCAACCTCCGACTGCGACAAACCATAATCGTACACCCGAACATCGTCTATGGCGCCTTCGAAAGGCGCGTCGTTCGCGTCCGTATTCGGTTTGTTCCCTATCGCGAATCCACCATTGGGGTCGCTATAGAGAAGACCGCTCGGATTGTTCACATCCTGGGCCTGTTCAACCTGACCGTTTACATACGAGGCCATAGAATTCCCATCGTAGGTCCCCGCTATGTGGATCCAGTCATTACGCCAGACAACCCCATCGTCTAAAGCGTGTTTTGTGCCGGTTGGGTCGCGGAACTGAAAGATAAACTGGTCGTCATCATTGATCTCCAGTTCATAAGATTCCCAGTCGTTATTTCCTTTGACCACAGTGCGGGCCGAGGTCATCTCTTCGCGGATGTATATCCAGGCACATACGCTCACCTGATTCACAGGCCTGAGTTTAGGCGTGCTTCCGCCATCCTCCACGTAGACTCTGCCGCCTCTGAACTCCACGGCGCTGCCGATGCGTCCGGACGCCCAGGAATAACCGCCCTCGTTGGTCATCTCCAATGTCCCGTGATAGTCATTGACGCTCGAATCCTCGGCAAAAGTGCCGCTGCCCTCATCCAGCTTCCAGTGACCAACAAGGTTGGTGTCAAGAGGCTGCTGGACCTCAATGCCCAAGTCATCAGCGAAATTCACGTCACGCCTGAGCCACTGCTCGCCCATTATTCCCACGTCGGCAATATCAACGATGCAGTTTCCGCTGAAATCGGCCGCCGGACCGTACTCGGGTATGCAGATCGGCAGACTCAGACGAATATCGTCGAAGTACACAATGCCTTTGCCCGCAGCCACGGGGTTGCGCTTGTCCCCAAACCCGATATACAGGTTCGCGATGCTCGAGAAATTCACATCATCTCGAACCGCTGCAAAGTTGCCGTCGCTGAATCGGCTGTACGGAATGTCCCATGACTGCCACTCTTCGACCAGCAGGTCGTTCATATCTTCGCCTGCGTTGTCGCCGTACCGCATTTCAGCGTATGCTCCATCCGTGTCATCCACGCCAACGTACATCTGCTCGGCATCCGTGGTATCATTCGCGGAATCTCCATAGAAGAACAATCTGAGCAGCGTTACCCCGGCTTCCCTCCAGTTTTGCTGACCCCCGATCTCCTCCAGAGGCAGCCAGGCTTCAGCATAGTCAAGGTCCGCCCACGGGTCGTCGGTGTCGTACGTGTATGACACGGCCTGGTCGCCGCTATGGACGGGTTTAGGAGGCCTTACCAGCTCCAGCCACGCCCCGGCCACCTCACCCTCCTCCTGAGAATACTGGTCGTACCAGGTATACTGGACAGGGTCCTCACTGTCGTAGCCTTCGAAATCATCGACGATAATGAAGTCAGCCACCCTGAATCGCCACACAGGTCCCGTCCACACACACGTGTCGTTGATCTCTTCGACCCGCCAGTAGTACGTGGTGTCCAGCTCCATCACGCCCGCATCATACTCACACGCGTCCTGCACAACCGATGGCGCCGTCTTGTCGTTGACGTCTTCCCAGCTTGTTCCTATGAAGACGCGGTGCCCGTTGGTATCCTGGACGTAATTGCCCGGCCTCCACGAAAGGTTTGCATCTCGCGGAACATCTTCGGCATAATCCCCCGGAGACGGCGCCCACGCCAATGCAACATCTCCGCCGCGGTAGTCCCCCGCCACCTCTTTCTCCGACAGGGCTCGGTCAAAAACCTTGAAGTCATCAACCTTGCCCTTGTAATCGTAGTTGCCCCAGGTCGGAGCGCCAATCTTAAATGCCGCTCCGCTGATATTGACCAGAGTATCCTTCACCCCATTCTTGGACTTTACTAATTCCGCGTCGACGTATACCCACATTCCGTCGGCTGCCTCATCTTTGACAAACGCAAAGTGATGCCAACCTTCTCGACTGGCCACGTGCGCCCGCAGTAAATCATTAGTGTCGTTGCCGGCCCGAAACACCACGTCGCCCTGATCGCTCACGACATTTGCATACACATGGTAGGGACCAGTCTCGCCGCCCACTCCCGTATCAAACACCAGGTTATCCGAATGCTCGTACGTATCCTTCAGCCACACGCAGAAAGTTATCCCGCTCCCAATGTCCGCCAGAACGCTGCTCGGAACCTGGACCACCGTTTCACCGTCGAATATGCGACTGCCTCCGGCGTGTCCGTCTGCGGCATCCCACAACTCTTCAAGACCGTTCAACATCCCATCGTTGCCGTAACCCGAAGAATCCGTCGCCAAAAAACCATTGGGCTCATCGAACTTGTACCACAATAACATGTTCGGATCGATAACCGGACCGCTTGTCGTAAAGTGCCAGGTGCGCCCTTTCCACGTCTGGGGACCATTGACCTCATCAATCCGCCAGTAATAAGTCGTCAGCTCATCAAGAGCAACCCCCACCCCACACGGGTCCCACTCATTGGCCTCAATGTTGTCCTCGTATACCACGTCCGAAGTAGTGCCATCGTTCACATCGTTGAAGTCCGTCCCAAAATATACATCATGCGATGCTGCGCTCAGTCCGGGTGTCCAGTGGCAGACAACATTCGGGTCCACCTGTCTGCTGCGGTTCACCGGGTACGGATTGGTCGCCGTATTCGGACCAGCCGGCCAGGCCGTCACCACGGTATTTCCGTCCAACACCTCAACCACCACTATCCCCTCACCCCCGTACGCCGTAATCTGACCGGCCGCAACGTTCGCATCGATCGCCGCCTTCACATCGCCCTGTATCTTCAAAGTCCCCGCTTCCACATCCAAAAGCCACTCGTCCGTATAGCTCGGCCCCTCATCTATCTCCGAGCCGTGAACAAACCCACCGCACTCAATCACACCCCCATGAAGGTTCACCACCACAACGCCCGCACGATTGGCGTTCGATGGAAGCTGAAAGTCACCGCCTATACGCATAAGACCGCCCGTCATATTCACCGTGATAGGCGCAACGCCTCTTTGCCCCCCGAGGTCCAAATCGTCCCCCAGAATAAGAGACCCGCCGCTCAAATTCAGCCCGCCCCCCCCATTGTCGCCGAATACCAGGTCGTCGCACTCCACGTGGCCGCCGCTCATATTAACGTAAAAGGAACCGTCTCCATCGGCTCCCTTCAACGTCCCGCTGATAAAAATCTCAGGCTCGCCGCTTATGTTGATTATCCCAACCCCGTCATCCGGACCTCGCCACTGCTCGCCGCCAACAGTAACATTTGCTGTGCCCCCAATGTTAATAACGCCCGTGCCGAGGCCATCAATCCATGACCACTGCCCAACGTTAACAGTCCCCGTGCCATTGACGTCAATCACTTGAGTATTGCCGTACGCCGGATTGGGCCCCTGCAAGACCGCTGCCTGTGCCGTGCAGCCGGTAAACACTATCGGCCCACGGTTAGGGCAGGAGTACGTGATTTGGTCCACCCACGCCGTGTCACCGGAGTCGGGCACGGCCTCACTGTCCCAGTTCGCGCCTTCGCACCACGAGCTGTTGCCCGCGTGTTCGTTCGTCCATCTCACGTCTTCGGCCAAAGACGCTCCCCCAACAACCAGTGCCAACACAAGAAAACTTGGCACAATTCGCCTTCTGTACATAACAAACCTCCTCACCAGACTTGGAGTGCTCCTCTGCCTTTCACCCTCGCACCAAAACTACTGATTCGTCTCGCAGCCGCCCAACACAGGCAACAACAGACCTTCCGAACGCTCAAAAACCAGCGTTAACAACCCTATGCTGCGCAAAAGAACTGCACCGTAACACCACCTGCCTCACTATATTTCTACCGAATCAGCGGCCATCTGTCAAGCGCAAACTGAAAAACCGGCTCTTGGCGGGGCTTTTGCCCTTTGCAGCGATTGGCTTTCCCAATTTGTACGTGACGAGCTGCGGCAGATTCTGCCGAAGGCATTTTTGAGAAGATGTGAAATTCGGTTGTCACTCGCCGATAAACAGCTTTGTCCGTATCATTTTGTATGGTGAACACGTGTTCAACAACGGAGCCGCTTTCGACGCCTTTGAAGTACTTCGCGCCGTCAAAGCCGTCCTCGTGTGGCGAACTGTCAGAAACGGCCACATCCCTCGATTATGTTGACGAAAGAAGGGGGTTTCCGGATTCGCAGAGACCAGCAGAGCGTAACCAGTCCAAATATTCTCCAGTTGGGAAAGTGGGATATCAATAGCTTGAAGATTACGACTGTTCACGATGGTTGCAAACCTATCCGTGGTCTCTTTAACCAGAATGAAGTGCAATGGGTCTTTTTCCGTTCCTGCCGTGCGCCCTATTGGAAGTATGGCCCAGACATTGATGGTTTGGAGTTGCTCCACTGTCAGTTTGTACCCTCGAGCGGCAAGTCCGAGTTTTTCCGCCGCAACCTTCAAGTCTTTCAAGCTTGTCGGGGCGCCCGCTCCCTTGCCGATGAGGTCATAGATGTAATTGGTTTAACAGTTGGGGGCGGTAATTTGAATTACCGCCGAAAGACATCTCGGGCCGCAAGCGGCGTCCGACTCGGCCCACTCGAAAGGTGCATTGGTACCGCCTGCCAGGACCATAGCCCAAGGAGTGTTCACAATCAGGCACAAAATCATGAGCATTGTGGCAGCTCGTGCTGAATATGGCGGCTTGTGATTCATCATATCCTCCGCAGAGAAGATCAACCAGTCACGGTGTTCGTTTTGCCGCCGACTTACGGAACATCAGCACTGCGGCCACCGACAAACCAACAATCAATAGGACGAAAAGGCCGATTACCAGGACCCGCACGCTGGGCCCACGCCCGTCTGAAGTCGTCTGTGCCGGCTGAATATAGCCTTGGATCGCCGGAGGAGAACTCGGCGATTCATTTGGCCCTGCGACGACCGCCATGCTCGGTGGCTGCACGGCGACTTTCGCTTCTGGGGCATATCCTGAATGACCGCTGTTGCTCTCACCTTCGAGGGCGCCATAACGTTTTTTCTCATCGGCGATGCCGGTCGTGTAATATATTCCGGCCACGCGGTCAATGATGTCGGTGTCAGGTGGGAACGAGACCCTGAATGTATCCGGACCGGTCTCGATGTTTGCCCGCAGTGACTTCACGCTGAACCTATACAGCCTGTATCCCTCTCTGTCCCTTCGCTCCTTGGTGCCCTCCTGTGGATACCAAAACTTGCCCGTGTCGGTATCAATGAAGCCAACTTTCGAGATTAGGATTCGCTCGACGCAAGTTTCGCCTCCATATCTTTCGAATTTGATGGGCAAGCCGCCCTTGTCGGCTGCCATCCAAACAGTGAGGCGAGACCGGGAGATTTCGGCGCACGGTCTATCAACGACATGGCACCACTCCCCCGAGACATGCTCAAGCTGGGGCCGAACGCAGGAATTAGCGCCAAAAAAGTTTCGTATACGAGTTGTGGGTTCGTCGTTATATGGGTCTATCTTGAACAGTAGCATATAAACCCATAGTAGGTTCATTATCTCCTCGCCCCGCCTCGTCCTGCCGGGCTCAATGCTCCCCGCTTTTAGACTTGGCCAATACACAGAGGTGGCTGAACCGTCGAATGCGCATGCGTGTTGTGAGACTTCGTTGGGACCATCGAGACCCTCGAACCCTTCGGGGCTGGAGGTGGAACGAACATGGTATTTAGCACCTTCCTCGATACGTTCTGTGGCGTCAAAGCGAGTCAATGATTGCAGCATAGGGGAGTTTCCTTCTGCCTTCTCCAGGTTGTTCGTGTAAGAGACATCCACGTTGTAAACTCCCGAGCACATCGCTTCATACAGGTCCAACAACTCCGCCGGGCTCAGGTAGGCTTTGGGCGCAGAATCAATGCCGAAACTTGAGCCTGCTACGATCAATACGACACCAAAGATAATATGTAAGAATCTGAGTGTGTTCCTGCTCATTGCACTTCTCCTGTCTTTCGACAAATATCCTATTGTCCGTTCTTTATCGGTCGCGATACTTCACTCCTTGTGAGCTGCCGCGCCCTTGTGTCCAACTCGATAACCCCGATCAGGTTCTTGCTCCATTGGAGCTTGGCCGTTTCGCTTGAATCCCGCACTCGCACCCGCCGCCCAGTGCAACCCTGTGCGCGGAAGCCAACTGCTCTCAAACGACCACGTCCCGGCCAAGGGCACGCCGCACGCAGCCCCAAATAAACACGCAAAAGGTGCGGTTACAGTCGGAAGGCAAAGACGGGGATGCGGACGGTGCTCATCTCTTTCATGGTGGTATCTACCGTAACGGCGCCCTCAAGCCTGCCTTTTGGGGCCACGCCCGGAACAATGGTGACAACCAGGAAATGTTGACTGTCGTTTACCTTTTCACAGGCAGCCTCCAGCCAGGGTCGGTCTGCGGTGACATTGGTAAGCTCAAAGGCCTTATCCGAGCGCAAGTGAATCTTCCTTGTTCTGTCCTTTTCATCGGGACTAATCAAGCCAAACTGCACTTCTGAGAGCGAGGTCTGTATGCGCGCTAAGACTTCAGCACGAACGGGAATCTGGAGCATCTCGTACGAAGTGCCAACACATGGGATGCGCACTCGCTCATCATAGACTCCCGGTGGAGCATCGGCGAGAAGGTGCATTTTCAGCAGGTACTGACGGCTGTTTCCGGCATCAACTTCGTTCTTGATTTCGGTAACTTGGATGAACGGCGAGGAAATAGTCGCTTCGTCGATCTTGAGCTTCTTATCTTCGGCGCCGGGCGTTATTCTCATGACCAGAATTTTATCGGTGCCCATTGGGACCCAGCCCATGTTGGCACTGGGCGGGTCGGCGGTGAACTGACGCCTGCGTTCGGCCCTTATTGTCAGTACGGTCTTGGGTGTTTTCGGATCGTTTGTAGTGAGCACGGTGCGCTGGACCAGGTTGCCGAAACGTCCGCCGAAACGAAATGCGGTTGGCAGCAGAATAGACTCACCGGCGAGAATCGTCTTCTTGTCGGGGATGGCTGTAACGCATCTGCAGCTGCTCTTGACCTCGCTGATGACCAAATCCGCCTTTCCTTTGTTTGTGATTCTATATTCGTGTTCGAGCATCTTGGCATCATCGAAAACCAGCCCTGCATCAAAGACAGGATTATCAACGGTTATTCTCGGCGCGCCGGGTTTTGCGTCGGGATCGGGCAGCACCATTTCCTCCTCGTCTATCAACAGGCAGTTTCCCTTCCATTTCCATTTCGCCGTTAAGTCCTTCGCATTTGTGATAGCGAATGTCTGGGGCGGGTCGATTACGGTGAAATTCGGATCCTCCTTGTTGGGCAATAGGGCTATGAAGTGGTTTCCATTGACGTGCAGTATGGCCGGTCGCCTCATCGCGAAAACCATATCTGTGGTGACTCTTGCGCCTAATGTCTTAACGCCGTATGCCTCGGCGAAGGTTTTCAATTGCGCCAGATTAGTGCCTTGCTCCGCAGGCGCAACCGCAAACAAGCCATTAAGTTGCACATTCCTGCCAAGATAGTTCAGTACCGAGGCCAGGCAGTAGTGGCCACACAACATCTCTGGCTTGGCCGTGAGACTATCTCCGGTCTTGTCCTCCGCCGACAGGAGGCCAGCCCAGCACAAAGACAAGATCGTACTGAACCCCACAAAACTTGTGATTATCGACTTCATAACGACAACGTCATACCTTCTTGGCCCTTCTTTTTGCCACAGCGACGTAAATAACTGCCATGCAGACAGCAACGATAGCTACCACAAGCAAACACCACACCACAGGCTTTCGGCCCGTCGGGGGCTGGGCCAATGGGCCCTCCGGCGGCTTTTCGGGATGAGTTTTGGAATCGGTCGTATCGCCTCCCCGCTCCGGGATGTCCGACTCCTGCTGCTCCGGACGATTCGGGCTCGGCCCTGCCCTCGCCGCCACCGCCGCTTCAAGCGGTTCGTCCAGCAAATGGTCTTCAACGAGCACATGCTCTGAAGAAACAATAGTGTACCAATCGTCCATCACCCGGTCGTACACCTTAGTACCAGGCGGAAACTCCAATTTGAACGTCTCATCGGGCACTTCAATATCAAACTCCACGCTCGTAACTTTTGCACGCCACTCAACATACGGCTCACCCTCTTCTCCTACGAATGGCCACCGAGTCCGCTCCCACCCGTTCATGTACCATCTGCCGTCCGGATGCTGGCTCACGCTATACTCGTTGATCCAGTCGTACTCGCCATTCGTCCGTATGCACTCGATCTTAGTCACGTTAAAGTCCTTTGACCCGTCTACCGTGAAGCGGTACCGCCACCCGTCTCTCCGGATTGCATCGAAAATATGAATCTTGGGGTCATCGGTGTCCACCATTTCAAACCTGTAGCGTTCACGGGCCTTGGCATCCGACAGGTCGAACGGCCACTTCCATAGCCTTACCAACAGTTCAGACGAATTCTTGTCGTCATAAAACTGCCAGCCCGTGAGCTTCTCGGAAAAGCCCTTGATGGGCTGCATTAGCCTCCGCTGCCTTTCCCCGTCGAACACCGCTATCGAGTCCTGAGTCAAACTGGGCTCTTTAGTCCTGTCGCCAGATTCATAGGATTTTTGAACGCTTTCGATTCGCGAGCGACTCCCGCTCAGAGTCGTACTAAAATCGAGCGTTTCAGCGGGCGCTTGCTCAGGCATCTTCAGGTTGCGCCTCTCAAAATAAAGCATCCTTGGCTTAACCGTCTCCACAACCCACCGCACCCGCATGTTTCCACAGGGTCTCCTTGCCTGACGGACTGCCGCGATTAATGCCTCGAGCTCCTGCTCGGAAGCCTCTACACCCGAATGCGTCCCCGGTGCGACGCCAAATAATAGGCACCCCGCAACCACACCCAATGTGAACAGTTCCTTAGTCCTCGTCATACTCGTACTCCTTTCTCGCTCTCGCTAGGGGCGCGACGCTCCCGGCCACAAACAGCCTGGCCGGGAGCGTCCCTAAAATCACGGTCGACACCAGCGCGTAAGACCCTCCATTAAGGCGTCGTGCACAATTTTCTCCAAACCGTCAAGTTGCTCCCTACAAGCTCGGTTTCATCATCGCAATTAGACCCGTCATATGTATACGCCTCACAACTGGTGCTACTCGAGCTGCCGGTATATTTGCATTTATCCGATGAAGTGGGTGACCAGTAGCAAGCGGTTACGGCCATTGTGAGCCCTGCCTCACCCATACACCAATAGCCGTTGGACGGCAGGTAAGGAGCCACAGTGATCGCACCGGCCTTGCACTTGCTGCATTCGATATCCTCACAATTAACGGACGTTTTGCACTCGCAATTACTGCCAAGCCCATCTGAACTGCACACACACCATGTGTCACCCCCCCACAAACAAGCCAACTCGCCGTCCGACAGGACGCCAACCCGCCTGCTCCCGCCAGAAAGCGTCGCGCTAACCGCAACCAACACAAGAACCGTGCCAATAAGAATCACACTTCCGTTTTTCATGATGCACCTCCTTTTTCAGACCAAAAAAACACAAACAGTTAACACACTCTTTCAGTTGATTTACGAACCATTCGTTAATGCGGGCATAATGTTCACCTCCCTTCTGCCGCAAATGAACAACATCCTATATTTTCCGTGCGCAACAAGCGCACACGCTCTACATTCTCAACTTCATCCTCTATCCGGTACGTACTTCCGCGTCTTATCAGTGGGCCTGGTCCCGGTTGCCTTGGCTCGTTGTAAGCGTCGGCCCGGCTGAAAGCCGCGAGCAAAACTTCCGACTCTAAGAAGAATTCTCCGCCGGCCCCCAAAAAGACAACGCCATGAGGTGCGCCACGGCATCGACTCTTCCTGTCGTCACTCTGCCCATAATTGTGAATTGCGTTGCCAGTGTTGTCAAGCAGGAATTGTGGAATTTTCGATTTTTTTTTCTTAGAATCCAGGCCGGACAATGGCCCATCCGCGGAACGCGCCTAACCCATTTTTGCCCACCACTTCGACCCCCAAGCCGGGCGCCGGCATAATCATATCTGGGCGGCAAATCCACAAAATCCGCTTTATCCACAAACTCTTGGACCTTATCGAACCTTTTGGCGTGCGAAGGCAGTTTGTCCCGGTCAAACACACCGGTGCGAAAGATACAAGCGGTCTCTGAGCGGTTTCCAGGGACTCAGGACTGCCGGACCCTGGCGACGATTGTCGCCTCTGCCCGCACAATAGGTAAAACTCAGGCCGTGGATTCAGAATGAGGTCAGTATTTTTTTCTGAACCTCGCAGCGGGAATGTTCAGAATCTTTCTGTATTTCGCAACGGTCCGCCTGGCCAGATTCCTGATGCCGGCCTCCGCCAGCTCTTTTCTTATCTGGTCGTCGCTCAACGGTTTGCTCTTGTCCTCCGCATCGATAATCTGCTGAAGCTTCGCCCTTATCGCTTGCCAGCTATGCGGCTTGCCCGCATCATCCTCCGTCCCGCCGCTGAAGAACTTCCGCAACGGCAGAACGCCCCACGAACACTGAACATATTTGCCCGCCACCGCCCTCGACACCGTCGCCACATGCACCCCAACATCACCGGCCACTTTCGACATCGGCAGCGGCCGCAGGTGCAGCTGCCCCTTCTCGAAAAACTCCCGCTGATACTTCACCACCGCCCGTGCCACCTTCAGCAGAGTGTTATTCCTCTGCTCTATAGCCTCTATAATCCACTGAGCCGACCGGATATTATTTTTCAGGAACTTTCGCGTCCTTTCACCGACTCTCGCCTCCTTGGCCATCTTTCCGTAATACGCGCTTATTCTCAGCCGAGGCAGCTCAGAATCCGCCAGACGCACCGAAAAACCGCCGGCCTCGTCAGACGACTCCACGATTACGTCGGCTGTGATCGGATGATTCCGATCCTCACCAATCTGAAGCCCGGGAGAAGTATCGAGCTTGCTCATCCGCTCAATCCCGTGATTGATCTGTTCGATGCCGCAGCCCATCTTTCGCGCAATCTCCGGCAGACGATTCTCAAGAAGCTCACGCATGTGCTCCCTTATCAGACGGATCTCGAAACTCATGTCCTCCGTGCTTTGCGCCATCTGAATCAGCAGACACTCTTTCAGATCCCGAGCCCCGACTCCCGCAGGCTCCAGCTTCTGAACCACCTCCAATGCCTGCTTCAAATGCTCAAGCGTAAAATCGTTCTTATCTTTGTTGTGGAGCTGCTCCAGCCTTACAGACAGATAACCTCGCTCGTCGATGTAGTCAATGATGACGCCGCCCGCTTCCTTGACCGCATCTTCCGCCTCCACCAGCCCCCATTGCTCCGTCAGGTACTCGTGAAGGCTCAGAGACCGCGCCGCCGTGTTCTTGAGCGCCTGCAGCTTGCCGTCCACCTCCTCACTTTGACGACGTGGATGGAAAGAACCGGACTCATCCATATAGTCCTTGAAATCATCGTCAAGACTATCGAGACGCTCGAAGTCTTCGGCCTTGTTATTATCAGTGTCAACAACAAGGTCCTTCTCGTTGATATCATCCGCAGTCTGCTCCTCGCCGCCCTCGCCCTCCTCGCCCGCCTCGCTGCCGGCCGGCTCTTCTACCTCAAGAACAGGATTGTTGTTCAGCTCCTGCTCTATTCTCTCCTGAAGCGCAAGGATCGGAAGCTGAAGAATCTCCATCGATTGAATCATCCGCGGTGCGAGCACCATTCTCTGCTCCAGCCGCATCTGTCCCCTCATCTCCAGCTTCATCTGTACACCCGTCTTAACAGTTTGCTTTGTCTGTCGGCTCGCAGGCTCTTCACGTATATGATACCCCCGGCCAGCCGATTAGTCAACAAAGTCAATGGGATTCTTCGTTTGACAGCCATTTAATATGGTGGTAGAAATTCCGTGGTTCTTGCACAATGAGCTTTGTCTTTAGTCCTTATCGGTTTTGGAGGCAGCTAAACTATGACAGCCACAAATAAACATTCAGGTTTGAATCCGTGCAGTTGCTGCACGTCGAAAACATGTCGCGGCATTACACGCCGCGAATTCATGGCCGGCGCGGGTATCGCCGCCGGAGGACTGGCAGTGACTTCCCTTGGCGCCGCTGCATTAAGTTATGCGGCCCAGACGCACGACAGCCCCAGGCCGCCTTCGGCCCTGAAGGTCCAGCCCGTCCTCGCCTGCGAGCTCTTCCGACGAAGAGAGCAGGTCAGCTGGCGCCCTTGGGGCGGATTCCATACCCAGGATGATATTGACAAAGAAAAGCAGCGAATCGCAGGCGAGCTGCGAAACCTCGCTTCGCAGGCCGAATTTGGCCTTGAGATGCTGCCGCTCGTTACCCTCAGCGACGTCGAGCAGGCTGCCAAGACTGCTAAGGGCGACCACGATGTCCTGCTTCTGTACGCGGCCAATTCCGGAACTAAGGTCCTCGAGGCCCTGACAAATCCCGATAAGTGGACGATTGTCTTCGTGCGCCATAAATCCGGCCCGGTGTACCTCTGGTATGAAGTCGCGCACAACCGCTACCTGCGCAAAACCGTCGATGAGTACGGTCAGCCGGGCGTGGATTACCAGGATGTCGTGGTCGATAACCCTCGTGAGGTCCTCTGGCGGCTCCGCGCACTTTACGGATTGAAAAATACCCTCGGCAAGAGAATCGTCGCCGTCGGCGGACCGGCAGGCTGGGGTAAGGGCGGGACCAACGCGCCGGAAATTGCACACAACCTCTGGAAAATGGATATTCAGACCGTCGACTATGCCACGCTGAAAGAAATGATTCAGAAAGCGAGCCAGAATACCCCGCTGGTAAAACGCTGCAACGAGCAGGCCGGCCAATATCTCAAACAAGAGGGGACATCGCTGGAGACAGATAAGAAATATGTGAACAACGCCTTTGTTCTCAACGAGGTCTTCAAGAACCTCATGGCCGCGGCCGATACAGACGCCATAACCATCAACCACTGTATGGGAACGATCATGCCCATTTCGGAGACCACGGCGTGTCTGCCCCTCAGCCTGCTGAATGACACCGGCTACACGGCGTATTGCGAATCGGATTTCGTCGTCATCCCCTCGGGCATCCTGCTGCACTATATTTCCGGACTCCCGGTTTTTCTTAATGACCCGACATATCCCCACGAGGGCGTAGTCACCCTCGCCCACTGCACGGCGCCGAGAAAGATGGACGGAAAAAACATCGAGCCCGCAAGAATCCTCACGCACTTCGAATCGGATTACGGCGCCGCGCCAAAGGTCGAGATGAAATTGGGCCAGAAGATTACGGTTATCGACCCGGATTTCACCTCCAAACGCTGGCTCGGCTTCGAAGCCGAAATTATCGACAATCCATTTTTGGATATCTGCCGGTCGCAGATAGACGTGCAAATAAACGGCGACTGCGAAATCCTCGTCGCCGAAACAAGAGGCTTCCACTGGATGCTCTCCTACGGCAGCTACCTCAGAGAAATCGGCTACGCTCTGAAGAAGGTCCGCGTGGACTGGATGAATCTGAGCAAAACACCAAGGGCTTAGCGCACCTAACGAAAAGAATCTCATTCCCACCCCGCCGCAGTGCCTGTCCTGCCTGCCCTCCGTAGCCTCACCCAACGGGCGACCAGCGTCCAAGGGCTTGCCCGCCGCAGACGAGGCCTTCATCGCCGTCACCACAAAAGACATCGTCCCCGTCACCAAACTCGATGGCAAAACCATCGGCGACGGGTCCCCAGGGAGATCTACCAAATCCCTCATCGACCAATTCCGCTCGTTCACCTGATCCCCGACGCCAAAAATAGTTAGCCGGCCGATTTATTCGGCCGGTTCTCTCACTCGTTTACCCGTCGCCCACGCGGCGACGCCCCTGTTACCCCCGACACCTCGCAGCGAAGCGAAGATCCGCCGAAGCCTCGTGCGAAGGCGGACCCCCCCCAAAAAAAATCCCCCAAAATCCCAGAAAATCGCCCCCCCTATCAACAATCCGCCGGCCCCAAATGGCTGACACATCCCGGCAATTCGACACACGATGCCGAGCTAAGCGGCCCAGACGCTAGTCTCCGGCCGACTTGGCCTCTTTCTTAGCATTGTAATCCTTCAGGACCTTGTTATTTACTTCTCGGATGCCACGAACTACTCCAAGAAAGATACGAAGTGTGCTAAGAAACCGCGCACACATAATCGAACTCACTAGCCCTTGCTTCCTAATTGCATAGAAGCACACCACCTTATCTCGATTTGAGTGCGCAAGCCCACCATAAAGAACGACCCCGAATAGTTCACCATTTGTGAAGTGCCTATCATCTTCGTAGTGTTTGAACGGAGAGGAACTCTCTCTATAGTCACGCCACTTCCTTCTATATTCACTAAACTGCTCTTTGACTTTTTCTGGAACATCATCTCCCGAATACACACTTTCCGCCAAGCAGCGAATTGAGAAGCCGTCATTATCTTGGATCAAGAGGCGCGCATTCAGAACAAAAGCGTCTATATCGTCTTCGGTTATGCCATGCACCGAAATCCACTCCCGTTTGATCATTTGGCTGTGGTCGAGCCTATAATTAGGGTCTTCATCCATCCTTTTGGCCAGTTTGCACCGGTCAAGACGATCGACACGCGCATTAAACAGTTCTAAACAGAGATTGTCCATTTCCTATCACAACATAATAACCTACATGACGATAACTACCCCACAGTCTTCCCCTCCTTGACTTGACCCTCGCCCTCGTTGGCCTGCTTAGCCTCTCCTCCGCCCCGGTCAAATACGCCCAGAAGGCTATATGGCTTGCCAGTGCGGTCTATGTTCACCCCCACTACCAGGCACCTTTCTACATGATGCTCCGCGAGCACGCTTGCCGCAATGTTCTCCATCAGAATGTACCGTTTATCCTTTTGGCGCTCCCAAAGCGGAGCCACCACCCGATATGTCACTGCATCGGTCCTGGCGCAGCAGTGACGGTTGTTTGTTTTGTATCGGTTCTTGTAGTTGTTGTTGTCGTGGTCGTGGTTATTGTCGATTCTCTTGCAACTTTGTCGACATCCTCCGAGTTCCTGAATCTATGAATCATAACGGTGGATTCGTCGCTGTTAAATTGTGTCTTGGTAATAATTGCAAAAGGTTTATTCCCTGCCCATTTATGAATTTCCTTCCATTTTCTTGCCAAGAACCATGCTGCACCACTTGTGCCCCATTCACCAACACCTGCACAACATATCCATGTTCGTTCAGGGTTACTCTCAGGATGAATTTTGATAATCAACGCATAATCTACATCGTCGTGGGCGGTTACGAGTATTGAAGTTCTCCACAATATTGACTCCCCCTTAAACTCAAACCCGCGGAAATCCGATGCATCTTCCAGTAAATCACAAGTCTTTAGGTTACCTGTGCCGCCAATAGATACGAACGATATGTCCATTCTTTCATCGGCATCAACGTCGGAGTCCATGGTTGGAGGTAGCTTAACATTCTCTCCGAACGAATAAACTAAATGGCCCATAGCACGAGTATCAGCGCAGGGGGTGATACATGTAAGGTTCGTCGCATTTGCGTAACGGCGTCTTTCCCGTTTGGATTTTGGGCTTCCAAAGACTATTTCTCTGTCTTGCACATCTTTGATGAAGTAAATGATGTGATATTCTTTTCCTACATCTCTACCAAAGACCCGCCTAAACCTCCAAGCCAATATCCAACGCCAAAGTCTTGGCACCTGCTCAATCAGCGAAAAGATATCTCCCAAAATGGTAAACTCCTTTCTACATTTGCTATGCCGTTCTTATACACTAAGAGAGTGGGTTTGTAAAACGGAAAATCTCCTATACACGCCCAAGGACACCCCTAACCAAACCTCAAATCGACAACCTCAGCCGGGGCCAGATCCACAAACCCTTGCCCCGTTAGAAATAAGCCCCCGCCTGCCCTGAGAAGCGTCGAAGGGCTTGGCCGCTCACCACCCGCCGCTAATTCCCCCTGATATCCTGCTCCCCTGATTTCCTTCGTCTTGCCAACTTTTCACTTTACATCAAACTTCTAATATGGTATAATACTTATCAAACTAAATATCGAAGGTTCAATTGGAAATCGTAAATCGCAAATCGAAAATCTTACATCCGGAGGATGCAAACATGTCCAGTACAGCCCGAATCCTCGCAAACCGCCTTAACGCCGAAAAATCAACCGGCCCCCGCACCCTCGAAGGCAAGGCCATCGTCGCGCAGAACCCCGTCAAACACGGCCTCCACGCCCGCCAGGCCCTTATCAGCTCCGATGACCAGGCCGAATTCGACCTCTACCGCATCCACCTCCTCGCCGAGCTCGCCCCCCACACACCTATGGAATCCATCCTCGCAGAGCGAATAATCGCCCTTTCCTGGCGACTGAGACGCACCGCCCGAATCCAGAACGAGACCATAGACGCCCTTATCGCCGATAACGCCGCCAGCCCCTTGGCCAAACTCACCCAATCCCTCTTCCCAAAGAGCCGCGTCCAATCCCAGGCCGCCGACTCCGCCCAGACCGCCCCAGCCCCCGACCTCACTCTCGGCCGCATGGCCATAAAGGACTTCGCTCACGCCAGCGTCCTCGACCGCCTCCTTATGTACGAGCGCCGAATGGAGCACAGCCTTTACAAAACCATGCTCGAGCTCCAAAGACTCAAACTAATCAGACAACTCAATCCCCGATCTGAAACCCCATTTGACCAATGAACCATTTAACCACTTACCGGCCCCCCGCATCAAGAACGCTCTGTCTTCTCCCCCCAATCTTCTACTTTTGTCGAAAATCCTCTACAAATCCCCCTACTTTCGCGCAAAACAAACCCAATTTCCAAAACGCCGAAATCGCCACAACCTTAGCGCCTTCAAAGACTTACGAAAATAATGGCAGATTCACCCCCCTAAAAGCAAAGCCAAACAAACCCAATCAAACCCAAAGCAAACCCAATTTTTCGCCCGTCAGGGCCTCCCGAAGCCAAAGCAAACCCAAACAAACCCAATTTATCGCGGCGACGCCCGCCTGCCGCGGCGAAGTCATCTACGAAGCCGGGCCGCCGCGAAGCCGGACCAAACGAAAATCGTTGACAACCAAGGGCAGTTGGCTATATTGGGGCTTCCTTAAGCCACAGAATGTTAATTTTGAGAAAACACGAAGGAGTGCATTATGGCCAAACAGAAGAAGTATCACGGCGTGGTAGTCCCAATGGTGACCCCTTTTACCGACAGCGGGGATATCGATATTGCGGCGGCAAAGCGCGTCACGGAGCATATCGTGGCGGGCGGGGCCTCGGCGTTCGTATTAGGCACGACGGGCGAGGCGGCCTCGGTGCCCGAAGAAGGCCGCAACGAGTTTGTGAAAGCGACCGTCAAGCAGACCGCGGGGCGGACGCTGACATACGCGGGCATTGCGAGCAACTGCTTCCAGACGTCCGTGGATGCGGCCGAGAGGTATTTCGACCTCGGGGTCGATGCGGTGGTTGCCAACCTGCCCAGCTATTATCCGCTGAACGCCGACCAGATGCTGAAGTACTTCGAGGCGCTGGCGGACAGCGTTCCGGGCCCGCTGATTGTCTATAACATAACGATAACCACTCACATGTCGATTCCGTTGGATGTGGTGGAAAAGCTGAGCCATCACGAGAATATCGTTGCTATGAAGGATTCCGAAAAGAACGAGGAGCGGTTCAAAGAGGCCATTGCGATGTGGAAGGACAGGGATGATTTTTCGCATTTCACGGGCAGTGCGGTCCTGTCGGCGATGGCGTTGCTGTTAGGCTCGGATGGCATTGTGCCGAGCACGGGGAATTTTACGCCGAAGATTTACCGCGAGCTTTACGATGCGGCCATCGCCGGCGAGGAGGCCAAGGCGCAGGAGCTGCAGCAAAAGACCAATGACCTGGGCAGTATCTACCAAAAGGGCCGGATTTTAAGCCAGTCACTGGCGGCATTGAAGGTGATTATGAACAAGCTGGGTTTGTGCGGCGAGGCGGTTCTGCCGCCGCTGGTTCCGGTTGGGGCCGAGGAAAGGGCCGACATACTCGATAAGCTGGCCAAGGCCGGAATATCAAAATAAATCCGTTAAAGGGTGAGGAAGCAGAGAATCATACCGGCTGATACTCTGTCAAATTTGATTTGATATTCGCCATCCCCAAAGCCTTGGGCTTTGAGGCTGCCACCCGGATGGGGGTGAGGTTTGAGGCTGCCACCCAACCATGGCAATGGCAACTTACAGACTCAATACTGACAGACTGCTAATATGCGGGTTGTGGCCGGCAGTGTGGTGCGCATGCGCGTGCTGCAAAGGCCCGAGCAGCACGTCACAATTAAGCCCGGCAGCTACTTGTGGCCCGATAAAATCCGGGAGTCAGACTTCGAAGTACTTTTCACTAAGTCGTTTTTAGCAAAGAGCTTGAGAGGACAAACAACCGGGTCCGGGCGTGCCGGAAAAAATGGCTGTTTTTCGATTTTAGCTTGAAATAAGCCTCCAACTATATTAACCTCTTGCCAAATTTCGCTCGAAAGGATTGTTCAAGTACTGAAAGGAGCAACTGTTATGGGTGAGCTGATTGCGGGCATTACGGGTGAGAAGTCGATGCACATCCTCGATTGGATCGTGGTGCTTTGTTACTTCGGCACCATCGTGTCGATGGGCGTCTACTTCTCGAAGAGACAGAAGACGACGGGGCAGTATTACACGGGCGGCCGGTCCATGCCTGCCTGGGCGGTTGGGATCTCCATCCTTGCAACGTTAATAAGCAGTATAACGTTCCTCGCCTATCCCGGGGCGGGATTCGAGGGAAAGTGGATACTGCTGGTTCAGGGTTTGATGGTGCCGATTGTGTTGGTGTGCCTTATCTGGATTATCGTGCCTATGTACCGGAACATCATCGGCATCAGCACATACGAATTCTTCGATAAGCGCTTCGGCTACGGCGCCCGGCTTTACAGCTCAATAGCATTCTCGCTGGCACACTTCATAAAGATGGGGACGGTTTTCTATCTGCTCAGTATGGCTCTGGCGAGTATGACGGGGGTCAGCACCTACAACGTGATTCTGGTACTGGGGATCATAGTCATCCTCTATACGCTGCTGGGCGGGATTGAGGGGGTCGTGTGGTGCGAGGTAATTCAGGGCTTTCTGCTTATGGGCGGGGGACTGATATGCATCGCGGTGCTTCTGTTTCGGCCGGCGGGCGGCCCCGTCAATGTCATATCAACCGCCTGGGAGAACAAGAAGTTCTTCTTCGGGCCTTACGACATGGATTTGACCAAGCTGACTTTCATCGTCATGGCCCTGAACGGCATTTTCTACGCCCTGCAGAAGTACGGAACCGACCAGACCATCGTGCAGCGATTTCTGGTGGCGAAGTCCGACAAGGCTGCCGAGAAGGCGGCACTTATAGGCGTTCTGCTGTGTGTGCCCGTTTGGACGCTCTTCATGTTCATCGGAACGTGCCTTTGGTCCTATTACCATATTACGGACATACAATTGCCCGCCCAGGTGCTGGAGAAGGCCGACAGGGTATTCCCCTACTTCATTATGGATCAGCTCCCAATAGGCGTGACCGGGTTGATACTTGCGGCGCTAATGTCGGCGGCGCTTTCCAGCCTCGATGCCGACCTCAACTGCCTCTCCGCGGTCATCGTTGAGGATTACTATCACAAGGCAAGACCAAACAGCACCGACAAACAGCGACTTGTCCTTGGCAAGATCATTGTGGTTGTCTGTGGAATAAGCGCAATGCTCATCGCATCTGCGTATGTCGTGTTTTCGGACAAGGGGGTGCTCGGGACCGTCTTCGGCTTGTATGCCATCGTCTCCGGCGGCATAGCGGGCCTGTTCGTGCTGGGGTTCTTCACCACCAGGACCAACAGAAAAGGGTGCTATGTGGGAATCATCGCGTGCATCATCTTCACCGCCTGGGCATTCGTGACCAAACAAGGGTACATCACTTTGCCTTGGACTCTCAGGATACCGTGGACGGAATACACGTTCAAGCTCAACTTCACGCATCACAAGTATATGTTAGGCGTTTACAGTCATCTGGTTCTGTTCTTCGTGGCCTACATTGCGAGCTTCTTCTTCAAGGCCGACAAGGACCTGACGGGGCTTACCTTCTACGGGTGGCGCAAGACGCATAAGAAGGTGGCGGAAGTGGCCAAGGAATTGTAAACAGAAACAAATGGGGACTGGTTCGATTGCGAAGGTGTGCGAGCCAGTCCCTTTTTTCATATAATCCAATCCGCCCTGGCGCATGGCAATTGACATTTTCCTCTGCGGGCGTTTATAGTATCTTTGCAGTCAACATGAATGAAGGCAGAAACTTATCGCTTTAGCTATGGCCAGTGTTTACACCGAAACTTTGAACAAGCTGATTGAGCAGTTCGGGAGGCTGCCGGGCATCGGTCCGAAAACCGCTGAACGGCTGGCCTTCCACATTCTAAAGTGCGAGCCGGGCGAGGCATTGGCGCTTGCCGAGGCGATACGGGACGTGAAGAACAAGATCAAGCGCTGCCAAATCTGTTTCAATCTCGCCGAGCAGCCGGTGTGTCAAATCTGCTCGGACCCGCATCGTGATAAGCATCTCATCTGCGTGGTGGAGCAGACCAAGGATGTAATCAAGCTGGAGAAGACCCAGGCCTGCCAGTGGGTGTATCACGTCTTAGGCGGGCACATCGCGCCGCTCGACGGGGTCGAGCCGGACGACTTGACCATCAAGCAGCTTGTCGAGAGGGTGCGCGGCGGCGGGGTGAAGGAAGTAGTTATGGCGACCAACCCGAATATGGCCGGGGACGGAACCGCACTTTACATAAGCTCGCTATTGAAGCCTTTCGCTGTAAGAATCACGCGCCTGGCCCGCGGCCTTGCCACCGGCTCGGCAATCGAATACGCCTCACCCAAAATGCTCACCGACGCCATTACCGGAAGACAGGAATTAGAATAGGCTTCGGCCCTTATGTCGGCAGTCCCCGCGCTCCCTCCTTCGCTAAAGCTAGGGAGGGCAGACCAAGTGCTCGCAAAAAACTGGGCCAGTGCCCGCTCGCGTAGTCCTTTTGATTAATCAAAAGGACTACGAGCTTCTGTTGCTCGGGGACGGAACCGCACTTTACATAAGCTCGCTATTGAAGCCTTTCGCTGTAAGAATCACGCGCCTGGCCCGCGGCCTTGCCACCGGCTCGGCAATCGAATACGCCTCACCCAAAATGCTCACCGACGCCATTACCGGAAGACAGGAATTAGAGTAATCTTCCGCCCTTATTTCGGCCGCCGCCGTCTGTATTTAGCCTGGTCCTCTGGGCCGGGGTGCCCCCGTCAGGAACGCTTTATTCTCACGCGGCCTCCCGCAGGTATCGTCACCAACGCTAAGGGACTGTCTTGATGAGTTAGTGCTATTAAAAAAGCCCCCACTTGAAAATAAGTTGAGGGCTGGAGCTTTCAGTATCTATATCGTAAATGTCATTTATTTTTTCTCTGAAGCAGCCCCTTTGTCGAGCATACCCCTGAGAACAGTTCCCATCAGCGCATCGGTCATACCTGCACCGCCGCCGCCGACCATTACTTCGGGCGTAATCCTGATTTTCCCGGCCTCGACCAGTTTCATAATCTCGATAAGAGCGGCATTGTTTGCGCCAATCACCTCGGAAATCTTCTTATAAGCCAGAGCCTTGGCCTCAGCGGTAACCTTAATTAATTCAGCCTCAGCGGTTGCGCCAATAATTTTTTTCAGCTTATCCTGCTCGGCAATCTGAACGTTATACATAGCAGTTGCCAGCCGTTTTTCCTCTTCCGCCTCCTGCCTGGTCTTTGTGAGTTCCTTTTGTTTTTCCGCTGCGCGCTGCTGTTCCTCGAAGGTCGCCTGTTCCTGAAGGGCTATTTCACGGTCTGTCTGGGTCTTCAGAAGCAAACCCAGGGTCTTTTCGTCTCCGATATCTCCGATACGAACAGCAAGAACGGTTACTCCGTATTTGGCGAGTTCCTCTTTTAGCATTGATGTACTTTGGGATTCCTGCTTGGAGCGGTTCTGAACATATTCAAGCGCTTTGACCTTTTCAGCATTATTTCTAAAAATTGCTCTGACTGCCGGCGTCACGAGCTTGGTCAGAACAAGTGCATCATCACCGACCGTGGCAACGACTTGCGGCGCATTTTCGCTGTTTATCTTGTAGGTCATGCGAACGTCTACGGGAAACGTAAAGCCGTCCTTGCTGCGAACAGTTATTGGCTTCATAGGCTGATACGCTTCGCCTTCACCTTGTTCTTTCTCGGCGGTGTAGCTGACCTTTACCTGCCGAATGCTGATAGGTATCGCTTCATAAGCTTTCGTATGTAGTCTGTATTTTCCTTCTGTTAACGGCTTTTTCCATACCCCTTTCTGACCTACCTCCACCAGGCGGTCTTCAGAGTCAACTGCTTCGCCCACGTTACTCTTAATAACGACAACCGTGCCAACCTTAACATTTGTTATGGGCTCTGTTGTTATGGTAAACAGCTTGGTATTGATGCGGTACCTGCCCGGCGAAAGTACTGAAAGCTGGGGGCCTTTGTAGCCTTTGCCTTGGCCGAGGAAATACTCTGCGTTGAGCATTTTTTCCGGGTCCTTCCATTCCGGCGCATAAATCGCGCCGGCAGGCAGGCTTTGCCCGTCCGCCGCCTGTATCAGGCCCACAAACCCGGTCTTTATCTCGGTCATCTTAATCTGGGTGACATTGTACTGCCATCTCCATTTGACATGCCAGCCCGGCGCCAGAATCTGTGCCTGAACGCCGTTCTCTCCGTTTATCGCTAAAACCTTTCCCTCGGGAAGGCTTCCTCCGAACAGTTTCTTCTCGACGATCCCGACTTCATCGCCGTCAATTTTGACAATCGAGCTGGCAATTACGGCAATCAAAGCAATCGAAACCACCACAACAAGTATCAAAGTTGCCGTGACCTTGCTTACAGGTACTCCTTCCCATCTAGCGTCCATAATAGTCCCTTTCCAAATAAACTGTCAAAGATAGAGTTTCTTAAACACCCCGGCAATTATAATGCAAAAAGCCATAGTTGTTTGGTCTGGGATTTCCCATATATACCTGCTCAGCTGCGCCGTTAAGTCTCACTTCTAATAGAATTGAATATAATAGCAAGTCTATTTTGAAAAATGAAGCTTTCTTGTTCCTTCTTGAAAGCTTTTTTGCCATGAGTTGTTTGCCTTAATTTCTTACAGCACGACCATTTCGGTAAGCCCTGACCAAGAGCCCTGGCCTTGCCACCGGCTCTACAATCGAATACGCATCACCCAAAATGCTCACCGACGCAATTAGCGGCCGGCAACAACTGGAATAATACTTCCCCCCGATTTCGCTCGTGCCGCCGTCAAATGGACCCCACAAGGTTCTAACCCTAAGGACAGTCGAAGGGGGCAGCGAGCGGAGAAATCTATTAACACACTCATCCGGCAATCCCTGTCGGCCCCCATTAATGACTGATCAATCAGTCATCCGCGGCGCGGCTACTGCGCAGGACCGATCATCCCTACCCATTTCAGCCGTCGCTTTGGTGTTGGAACTCCGACGCCAGGGAAAAAGGAAATTCCTCTTGACGGCAGGCTACATCTGAATATCCTGTTGTTCTGTGAATAATATTCACGTACAATACCCAGAGTTCGGCAGCTTACAGTTTTGTGAGTGTGCCTGTGAGCCCAAGGAGCGGCAATGATAACCAAGGTAACCTTACAATACTTCAAGAAATTCGACAGAGAAGAATTCCAGCTTGAAGACAGAGTCGTCCTTGCCGGCCCCAACAATTCCGGCAAGTCAACACTCCTCCAGGCCATTGCCGTGTGGAACCTTGCCCTCCAGCGCTGGAGGCAAGAAAGAGGGGGTGCCAAATCGAAACGCCGTCGTCGCTCTGGGTTCCCTGTTTCTCGAAAGGATTTCACAGCCATTCCCCTGCGAGAGATGAACCTTCTCTGGACCGATCGCTCTACTGCCTACTCAAAGGATGAAGAACCCGCCGCCAAGCCGGGCCAGCTTAAGCCAGTCACGATAGCCGTGCAAGGCGCAGAACCTGCTGGCACACCTTGGCAAGTCAATGTTGCAATCGGGTACTCCAGCCGCGAACAAATCTACGTTAAACTCCTTGACAAAGATGGCGAGCCATTGACTGAGTTACCTCCAGACGCAGCTAAGACACAAGTTGTTCATATACCCCCATTCTCGGGGATAGGTGCCGAAGAAACCAAGTACGACCATGGATACCAGAATCTTCTTATTGGCCAGGGCAAACCAGGAGACATCCTGCGTAATCTCCTTTTGGAAATCTTCAAGGAAGCCCCAAATAGCTGGAATCAGTTAAAGCAGGACATCAAAGAACTGTTCGACTACACAATAATCGACCCCTCTTATTCCGACACTGACCCGTTCATTGTGATCGAATACCGTCCCTTCGATAGTCGTAAAGCATTCGATCTTGCTTCTGCCGGAAGTGGCTTCCATCAGGTCCTGACATTGTTCGGATTCATCTACGCTCGAGAAGCCTCCGTTCTTCTTGTTGATGAACCCGATGCACATGAGCACATAATCCTTCAGCGACAGGTCTACGAGCGACTACGCACCGTTGCACGCCGGCGAAACTGCCAGCTAATTGTCTCAACCCACTCGGAAGTAATCCTTGAAGAAACAACTGCCCAACAAATCCTTTCTTTCTATGGGAGACCGCATCGCGTTTGTGTTGCGGAAGAACGCGACCAGGTCCGCGAAGCTCTACGGCGATTGTCATCTCTGGACATACTAGCAACTGAGAGCGGACACAACATACTGTACGTTGAGTCCGATTCGGACATAAATATCCTATCAGCCTTCGCGAAGATACTCAACCACCCTTCCACCCGCTTCTTCAACGATCCGTCCCACTACCTACTGCGCGGCAGTGATCCTCGCCAGGCCAAAGCGCACTTCTTCGCCCTTCAAGCAGTCTGGCCCAATATTCGGGGCATACTCCTGTTGGACCGTGACAACAAGGACATTGAGGATCATGATGTTAAAGCGGAGGGTCTCCAAATCGTCCGATGGGAGCGTTATGAAATCGAGAATTACCTTCTCGTTCCACCTGCGCTTCTTCGATACATAAGAACCGTGACGGGGCAACCCGAACTCTTTCAATCAGCCACCCTGCAACGAGCAGAAGAGTTCCTCAGGACACAGTTTCCGCCCGCTGCGTTCGACAACCCGCTCGGCGACAATCCCTTTCTCAAATCCATCCCAGCGAGCAAACAGGTACTGCCCAACTTGTTCGCCTCCACTGACCTGAACGTCCCAAAGAAAGACTATTATCAAATCGCAGAGGTTTTCAAAGCTGATGAAGTGCACCCGCACATAACAAAGAACTTGGATCTCATTGCAGATATACTGCTTCCGCCCACAGATTCGGCCAACTTATAGACCTTCAGGTCCCAAGAAAACGATAAGCGTGACCGCTTTTCAGATGAGCCTCCAGAATGTTAGCGGGGGCAAAAATTCGTCCTCTGCACGAGAAACAAAACTGCAGATAACGCTCGGCATCAGGGGCGGTGCTATTACGAAGTCGCCTGGACCCCGTGCCTGCCATCTTCATTCTTCAATTCCTGACCCGGGAAGTTTCCGTCCCTCTTTCAACTGAAGGCGTAAGGTTTTTTGCCACTTCTGATAATTCGCTTCGTAAGAACTCTCGCCCACGGTCAAGTCCCAGATGAGGTACAGGTTGCGCCCGAGACAAGCAAGCACCAAGATTGATGCGAAAATGAGAAGCCCCCAGAATCCAGTAGGTTCCTGATCGGATAAAGCGACTCTCCAGCCACCAACCAAGCAAAGCAAACAGAGCAGCATAAATGTGTGGTAGGCCAGTGCCCAATAGCCGTGGGGCCGCCGCATCAGCATGACGCGTCCGAATTTGCTCATTTTTCCTTTTCGGTTAGATTCCATTCGCGACCGAGCCAGAGCGTTCTCCCAACCCGGTAACGCACTGGTGTTTACAATGCTCTCCAAGATCCTGTAATATCCAACTATCCGGGTAATTGTCCTAGCCTTGTCGAAGAAGAAACAGAAAGCCGGCAAGACCACCACGAGGGGAGTAAGAAACCCCAGGGTGGACAGCCCACATTCAATGAGCTTGGGTATCAGCCCAAGTAGCAGCGCGGTGGCGGTGAAGCCTGTACTAAGGAAGGCAACCTGACAGGTCTTGAGGTTGTGCAGTTCTTGCCGAAGAAGAGGTATTTCACGTTTGGCGCATTCTGGCATCTCTCGGTCATACATGGTTTGGTCCTCCTGTGGCCAACCCTGGTAGCATAGGCTTTTTTGACATGGCCAATTGTAATCTTATCACATTGTCAGGCAACCCTGCCAGAAGGCTTACGATGAAGGCCGAGCCAACCAGCCAGTAGCGAAGGGTCTTGCTTCTTGCTAGGGCAGCAATGTCACCGGACACCTGCGTCGCCCAGTCGGTAATAGCAGCTGTCCAGACGATGACAAGGAAGGGATACATGACGGGCAGCACGGCCCAGACCCCTGACGGAACATAGCGGGTCTGAAGCAAGGGAGGCATGACAAGGGCGAATCCCCACATGTGAAGCGAAACGACATAGAAACCGACCGCGTAGAGAACTCCACCGGCAAGTGCCAGCATTTTCGGCAGAGTGCTGAGTATTGTTGATGGGCTGTGGTTTGTGGACGTCTCTGACATTGTGACCCTCAGTACTGGCCGACTTCTGTTAATACGGTCTCCAGGTATACCGGCTTTCGAATGTTGCCGAAAGTCGGCGTGTTATATGGTTTTGGCATAAGGCATTTCCTTTAGCCCATCTGGCCGAGTTTACCGCCCGTCCGTTTGGCGGGCAGGCCAGTTGCCGAGCCCACGTTTTCGTATTTCGCATCTCGTTTGGATTCCGCATCCCGCCTAAAGGAGGGCGGGCAAGCAAGTGCGGAATGACAACTGTTAGTCCTGAAGCCTGAATCCGAGGTGCGGTCCGCGTATTGTCAGGGAGGAGTTTAGACTGGGGAAGGCGCATTTGCAAGCAAAAAAAAGGAAAAAACCGCGCAATTAAGCATCGAGCGTGCAGAATGGGGCATGGGGTATCAAGGTACCTCGAATAGGTTCTTGGACAATAATCTGATTGAGGCTTCGCCTCAAGCCTGTTTTATACCTGGATTCCCGCTTTCGCGGGAATGACAGAGTTGCGCGGGAATGACAGAGTTGCGCGGGAATGACAGAGTTGCGCGAGAATGACAGAGCGGCGCGGGAACTACCAAGTGGCGCGGGAATGACAGAGTTGCGCGGGAATGACGGAGGGTCGAGATTGCCGCGCCCGCCTTCGGCGGGCTGGCAATGACAGCAATCAGGCGGCTGGGCAACGGCGGGTGGTCGGGACTTTCGGCGGGTACCTTGGGCACAGGCAAGCGCCGACATGTCAGGACGTTCAGCCTACCGGGCAGAAGGAGAGAGGCCAACATTGAGGCTCAGTGGACGCCGCCGGGCAATTATTTAGAGGGCCTTATTCTTCTTTTCTCTTTTCAATTTTCTTTTTTCTTTCGGACTGAGCAGGGCCTTTTTCTGCTGTTCTCTTCTGCCTTTATCTTTTTTTCCCTTGTCGCCCATATCATTTACTCCTTGGTTCGCAGAACGACTGATCTGCCTTGCGGCTCCATTAGTCAGTAATAAGTTTTTGGGAAAAGGTGTTTGGGTGCAGTCGCGTATTTAGTGTTTGAGCAATACGGGCTGTCAGTAGCGATCTCTGCCGCCGCCGCCGCCACCGCGACCGTCTCGACCGCCTCCGCGGCCATAACCACCTCGTCCTCCTCCTCCTCCTCGCCGGTCGCCACCAAAACCGCCTCGGCCTCCTCTGCCGCCACGGTCAATCTTCGGCCTTGCCTCGTTGACAGTGATTTCGCGTCCATCCATGTCTTTGCCGTTGAGTTCTTCGATAGCTTTTTCTGCTTCCTCTTTGGAGGGCATTTCAACGAATCCGAAACCCTTTGATTTTCCGGAGAACTTGTCCATTATGAGACGGACCTCTGTGACTTGGCCGAAGGGCCCAAAAAGCTCTCTCAATTGGTCTTCGGTGACGTCAAACGATAAATTCCCTACATAAATGTTCATTGTGTTTACTTCCTTTCTGTCAAGAAGACTCCTGCCGGATCTGCCGGCTTTCAGTCAATAGCCGCGACACTGCGGATATTCTCTATTTTTGATTCTGGTTCAAGTATTCACTTTGGACCGTGATATTATCCGGTCCGCCGGAAATAAGCAAGTAATTAAATCGGCAGGATGAGCAACTCGCTGCCCATGCTGTTTTTTATTCACCAGAAAATTGCTCTCGGAAATTTCGGTCAAATCAAAATCCTCTCTATTTGTCAGCGGGTGCGGTTTCTAAGCGGGCAGGCGGCGAACAGGCGGCGTATCTTCGATATTCGGTATTTAGGATTGGTGTCCGCCTTGGCACGAGGCTTCCGTCTGCGCTGAAGCTATGACGGACATGACGGCGGATCTTCGCTTCGCCGCTACGCCCTTTGGGGGCTACGGAGGACGGGTCGCTCCGAGGCGACGAAATAGTCGTCAGTCGTGAGTATTCAGTATTTAGGGGGAATGGGTTCCGGATCAAGTGAGGAATGACAAGGGCGTCGGCGTCAGGTAAAAGAGCGGAATTGCTCGATGAGCAGTTTCGTAAATTTGCCGGGTTTGCCCGCCAGACGAACGGCGGGCGAGCCGGGGCCGATGGTTTTGTCATCGAACTTGACGACGGGGACGATGTCCTTTGTGGTGACGGCGATGAAGGCCTCGTCCGCGGAGGCGGCGAACTGGGGGGTGAAGGATTCTTCTTTGACGGGCAGGCCGATGTCGCGGGCGGCGCGGAGGACGAATTTGCGGGTTATGGAAGGGAGGATGTTGGCCTTTAGCGGGGCGGTGCGGAGGGTTTGGGCGGTGATGGCGAAAAAGGCCGAGGCGGCGCCTTCGGTAATCAGGCCGGCATCGTCAACGAATATGGCCTCTGCGCAGCCCTTTCGGGCGGCGTCGGCGCGGGCAAGGACGTTGGGCAGGAGGTTGAGGGATTTTATGTCGCACCTTTTCCATCGGACATCGGGGTATGTGGAGACGGCTATGCCAGCGGCCTTTTCGTGGCTGGCATCGGATAATGTGGTGACGGTGAGGAAGAAATTGGGCTTCAAGTCGGGTCCGTATGCGTGGTCCCGCGGGGCGGAGCCTCTGGTGGCGTGGAAATATATCTTGGCGTTTGGAATGCCGGCGGCGGCAAAGGCGTTTTCGACGCGGGAGCGGACTTCTGCTATGTCGAGGGCGGTTATTTCGACGGCGGCGAGGCTGCGGGCGAACCGCTCGAGGTGCTCGTCGAGTGCGAAGATTTTGCCGTTATAGCTTCGGACGACCTCATAAACGCCGTCTCCGAAGAAGGTTCCGCGGTCGAGGTAGGCGGGCTCAAGCTGGTCCATTGGGACGATTCGGTCGTGTATCATGGCTATCTGCATAAGCATTGCTCCTGAAAAAGGCATTCTTGACGCTTTCTGTGGGGGTGCAAGTGGTATGAAAGGATGGATTCCCGCTTTTGGGGGAATGACAAAGAGGCAGTGGAAACCGTTCGGCAAGGAATCCACCTACAAACGCGAATCGCGGACAGGATACAAAAACAGGGCATAATTTGGTTTACAAGAATCCGTTCATAGCATACAATTCTGCGCTCATTGTTAACATCGACAAAAGTAGCAGGAGTATTTTAGGATGTATGCGATAATTGAACAAGGTGGAAAACAGTATAAGGTCGCCGAGGGCGATACTATAAATATCGAACTGACCGACGTGGCGCCGGACGCCGCGAGCATCGAGCTGGACAAGGTACTGCTGGTGAGCGACGGCGAGAATGTCAAGATCGGCAGGCCCCACGTGGAGGGTGCGAAGGTCATTGCTTCATTCAAGGGCAGTGCGGAAGAGGCCGTGGTAAAGGGCAAGAAGCTCTATCCGATGCACTTCCGCAAACGCAAGAACAGCAAAAAGCGGATAGGTCATCGGCAGAAATACCTCGAGGTGGTCATCGACAAGATAGAAGCGTAAGGGCGGCTGCACACAAGCGGGGGCAATGCCGCTCACGAGTACTCTGTCAGATTTGATTTGATATTCACCATCCGCAAAGCCTTCGGCTTTGAGGCTGCCACCCTGATGAGGGTGAGCTTTGAGGCTGCCACCCAACCATGGGAATGACAACTTACAGATTCAATATTGGCAGACTAATAGTGGAGGGGTCTGTCAGGTGTTTTGGGCTTCTGCGGTAATAAGCTGCTCGGCGTAGGAGCGCCACTGCTCGATGCCGTTTTCGACGAAGTATTGGAAGGAGCGGTCATCGACGAGTTTTCCGAGCAGTGCCTTTCGGGCGGCGCCATCGGGCAGGTCGTCGAGGATTCGTTTGCGGAAGGCGTGGAGTTCATCGAGAAACTCGCCGTGCTTTTCGGTGAAGATGTGCTCTAATTTTTTTCTGATGTGCCCGGCAAAGGCGGGGCTGTGGCCCTCGGTGCCGATTGCAATCTGGAGGTCGCCTCGCCTGACGACTGCGGGGACAAAGAAATCGCAAAGCTCCGGCTCGTCAACGACGTTGCAGAGAATCTCGAGCTTCTGGCAATCCTTGTAAATCTGCTTGTTGAGTTGGTGGTCGTTTGTTGCGGCGATGACGAGCGCGGCCCCGGCGAGGTAGTCCTTCGAGTAGCGGGACTTTATCAGTTCGGCACCGGCACCCTGACACAGGGCGGTCATCATATCATCCACGTGCTCTGCCACGACGACGAGCCTGGCGCCGGCGGCCAGCAGGGCCTGGGCCTTGCGCACGGCGACCGCGCCTGCGCCTATGACAACTGCGCGTCTGCCGCCCATTTCCAGAAATATCGGATACTTCCCCATGACAAGCATATTATACCATTAGGCGTGATAAGAGCAACAGATAATTCCCACGAAAAGGGGGAGGGGCGAAGGATTGGGCAAATTCGAGCGGTCCGGCGGGGTGAATATCCAAATTTCAGGTCGCGTGGGGGGCTGATATAGTGTAAAGTTAAGGATTGTTGATTGTCTTTGGCAGGTTGTTCGCAAGGGAATGTTATGAGCGAGGTGAAGAGATTGGGGCCGCCTTTGGGGGAAGGGGATGTTCGTTCGCTGAAGGCGGGCGATGAGGTTGTTATCACGGGGGTAGTCTATACGGCGCGGGATATGGCACACAAGAGGTTGTGTGCGGCGATAGACGATGGAGAGCAGCTTCCGTTCGAACTTGAAGGGGCGGTGATTTATTTTGTGGGACCGACGCCTGCGCGGCCGGGGCGGGTGATTGGAGCGGCGGGTCCGACGACTTCGTCGAGGATGGATGCGTTCAGCCCGAAGCTGGTGGCGGGGGGGTTGCGGGCAATGATTGGGAAGGGGTATCGTAGCGAGGAGGTGCGAGGGGCGCTGAAGAAGTACGGGGCGGTGCATCTTTCGGCCATCGGAGGGGCGGGGGCGCTGCTTTCGAAGCATATCGTTTCGGCCGAGGTAATCGCTTACGAGGATCTGGGGACGGAAGCGATTCGGAGGCTCGATGTGGTTGATTTTCCGGCGATTGTGGCATACGATGCGCAGGGTAACAGCGTTTATGAAAAAGGGGCCAGTTAATTGAAAGTCGCGTTGGTCGGTCTTCTGGAATCGGGCAAGAGCACGATTTTTTCTGCGATGAGCGGCAAGGGGGTGTCGCCGGTTGGTTCGCAGACGATTGAGGAGGGGATGGTGTCGGTTCCGGACGAGAGGCTGGACTGGCTGGCCGAACATTACAAGCCGAAGAAAACGACTCATGCGACGATTGACTGCCTGGACCTGCCGGGGCTGAATTTTATCGACGAGCATGGGCGAGCAGCGAGCCGGCGGTTGATAAACCAGATAAGGACGGTTGATCTTCTGGTATTGGTACTGCGGGCGTTCGAGGATGCGGCGGTGCCGATGTATCGCAACAGTGTGGATGCGGCGCGGGATTTGGCGGAGATGAAGACGGAGTTGCTGCTTGCGGATTTGGAATTAGTTGCGACGCGGGTGGAGAAACTGGAGAAGCAGGTCAACAAGCCTACAAAGACGCAGCCCCATGATAAGGCGGAACTGGCGCTGCAGAAGAAGCTGCAGGAGGCGATAGAATCGGAAAAGCCCATCAGCTCAGTTATCGAAAACGACGATGAGCGCGAGATGGTAAAGTCGCTGGGGTTCCTGACGCAGAAGCCTGTTGCGGCGGCGGTGAACGTGGGGGAGGACCAATTGGACAAGTCGTTCGAGTTCGGTGGGCTTATCGGGAAGGACGTGCCGGTTGTCAGCATTTGCGGGAAGCTGGCATACGAGCTTGCGCAACTGGATGCAGCGAGCAGGAAGGAGTTCATGGGGGACCTGGGCATAAGCGAGCCGGTGACGAATAAATTTGTGAGGAGTTGTTATTCGGCGCTGGGGCTGATCACGTTTTTAACGGTGGTTTCGGATGAGTTGCGGGCGTGGCCAATCAGGGGGGGCACGACGGCGCTGGAGGCGGCGGGGAAGATACACACGGATATAAAGCGGGGCTTCATCAGGGCGGAGACGTTTGCCTTCGAAGATTTGAAGGAGCTGGGGAGTGAAAAGGCGCTAAAGGCGGCGGGGAAGATTCGGCTCGAAGGCAAGGAATACATTGTTCAGGACGGAGACGTTATCCGTTTTCGGTTCAATGTTTGAGGTATAAACAGGTTTGGCAATTGGAGGAAGTGATGCGAATGAGGCCGGTTGAAAGACTGATTGGTTTGACGTGCGTGGTGTTTTCTTTGGCAGCGCCTGTTTGTCGGGCGGCTGTGGCAGGCAGTGGGGATTATCTGCAGGTTGTGAGGTCGTACGCGGATACGATGCTGGAAAAGGGGCGGGACCGGTACGGCAGGGAACATTCGCCGCTATTTGCGACTACGCTGGACCGCAAGAAGCTTGAGATATTCGACGAAGCGGGGCTGGAGCGGCTGTGGCAGATTCGTCTGCAGGACTGGGACAACTGGGGGGTCCGCAACCGTGACCGGATGACGACGGGTGCGAACCCGATGCACGATGAGAACCTTTATCAGATTCTGTATGCGCTGGCGGAGATTACGGGGGATAAGCGGTATGCAACAGAGGCGGACGGGACTATTAAGTGGTTTTTCGAGCACTGCCAGAGCCCGACGACGGGGCTGATGGCGTGGGGGGAGCATATCGGCTGGGACTTCAGGACGGAAGATTTGATAAAGTGGCGAAAGGGTTCTCACCAAGGGGGGAAGATGCAGGAATATAATACGCATGAGTTTTACCGGCCGTGGGTTTTGTGGGAGCGGTCGTTCGAACTTGCGCCGGAGGCGTGCGCGAGGTTTGCCCGCGGCGTTTGGGAGCATCAGATTGGGGACCATAACACGGGCAACTTCTCCCGGCACGCTAATTATGAGATGCACCAGACGTTTACGGATTCCGAGTATCCGCGGCACGGCGGCTATTATATCGCAACGTGGGCGCACGCTTACGGACGCACGAAGGACCCGATTTTCGTCAAGGCGATTGATACGCTGGTGGGGTATTTCGACGGTCGGCGGAGCGAGCAATCGGATGCCTTTCCGGCGGAGAGCGCCGAACGCTCCGGGGGCAAGGCGTACTGGACGACGAGCAACCTTATGTATGCGATTTGCTGCTGGGAGGGTGCGGATTATATGCCGGAAGAGGCGGCCTGGAAGATGCGGCAGAGCGCGCTGAGGACGGACAGGGCGTTTTTCAAGCTTGGTCACGACTTTAAGCCGGGGGGCAAGGGATTTGTTCTCAATGCGCATGTGGACACATTAGAGCCGAATCCGCGCGGGGGTTATACGAGCGAGTGGGGGCATGCGGGTACGGCGGATATATGTTATTTTCGGTATAAGCAGGCAGAGCTGGGCGAGTACCGGGAGCTTGTACTGGACGCGGCCAAGTTGTATCTGGAGAAGGAACCTGCGATAGAGCATGCGCTTCATCCGGGTTCGCTGGGTCACGTTATTTATCTGATGCTGGATGCGTACGAGCTGACGGGTGATAAGAAATACCTGGAGAGGGCGGATTACTACGGGCGGCGCGCCTTGGATTTGTTCCTCGATGAGAGCTCGGCGCTTCCCAAGGCAACGAGCAAGCATGACCATTATGAGGCGGTGACGGGCAGCGATACGCTGATGATGTCTTTGTTGAAGCTGTGGGCGACGCAGAACAGACCGGATTTGAGACTTGGTTTGGTTTACAGCGACCGCTGAGCTACTTTGTCTGGGATTTGCCAGGTAGTCCGTGACAAGTGAATAGGATTTTGATAGGATAGAGTTTATGGAGACCATACAAGGTCTATACAAGAACGGAGATTGGCAGAGCGACAAGCCTCAAAAATCCCTGTTTTTGTGCAACTGTTCACCAAATCCCTACCTGAAAACAAAATGCTTGATAGTCTATGTCAATTTCTTGTAGAATTATTTGTATCGAACGGAGGAATTATGTTCTTTAGGAGGGTAAATGGGGAAATATCAGTTAAGGAGTCATAAGATGAAGAAGACCGGGCTGCTTGTTGTTGTGGTTTCTATGGTGTTTTTGAAATTAAGGCAATGTTGCTGAAACAGGCTTGATATTCTGAGTTGGGGTCTGGACGATTGAGGTGACGATGTTCAGATATGCTCGAATGAAAGGGAGTTAAGGCGATGAGGAATAATTCTGTACTATTTGTTTTATTGGGGGTTTTGTTTTGTCTTTGGCGTCTTGTACAAATCGGTTTTTGTGAGGGTAAGGAAGTTTCCGGCCAGAGGCATGACATACATATAGATGCAATTGAAGCCTACAATGTTGAAGCTCGCATAGCGGCTTGGAGTCCACAGCTTATCGATGGTATTTCCGGCAAGGCGTACCTTCTTGAACGTGTAGGTTCTCACATAAATGTCGAGGATTCCGCGAGTCTGGACATATCCGGAAACGAAATAACGATAAGTCTCTGGATTAAGCCCAAAGGGATGCGCTACGGGCAGGAGATTATATCAAAATCAACTAAAGCAGATGAATCCTGGAAGATAGCAATAGCTCGAGAGAAACGCAAAAATCGAAAAATGTCCAATAAAGGGAGGATAAACTTCTATCTGAAACTGGGAAGTATCGATGCTAATTTCGTCAGCAAAAAACTCGTAGAGCCCGGGACGTGGTATCATGTTGGTTGTGTTTATAACGGTAAAGAAAGGATTATATACATAGATGGAGAGGTTGATTCCAGACAGTCCGTCAGTGGCGCTATTGGTGTAAACGATGAGCCGGTTAAGATAGGGGGCGGTGGTTCGAAGAAATGGTTTAGCGGAGCGATTGACGAGGTTGCAATTTATAACAAGGCATTATCGGCTAAAGATATTCGTCGGTTTTATCTGAACAAGAGAAAACCCAAGTCAGATGAGGCGGGCCTGGTCGGGTATTGGAGCTTCGATAATGATGAGGGTGTTAGTGTAAAGGACGGCAGCTCCAATCATAACGATGGCAAACTGATTAGTTCCTGGTCTGCGGAACATGCCAAGTACAGTGATCCTCGACAATTTGTTAAGATGCATGGGCGTGAAGGATTCCCTTAGGGCATGGCCAGGATATACATATGGAAAGACCAGCTCCCTATGTTATATGAGATGCTTGAAGATGCTAACTATAATACTCCCCAAAAACTGGGCGCATAATTAAGGTGGATTTGTCGCCTGAGACGATAACTCGTTCAGGAGACACATTCATGAAGAACAAAAGACGTAATCACAGTGCCCAGTTTAAGGCAAAAGTGGCCCTTGAGGCAGCCAAGGGC
>Ga0307378_10001435_pt1 | contig 38995 bp, 35 predicted proteins | sample UN1MG_FD_202238 | JGI IMG/M metagenome (GOLD analysis project Ga0307378, IMG submission 202238) | Soil microbial communities from Risofladan, Vaasa, Finland - UN-1 | ecosystem: Environmental > Terrestrial > Soil > Coastal area > Acid sulfate soil | place: Finland: Risofladan, Vaasa | collected...
AGACGTCCTTGCCGCCATCATCGGGCTCGATAAAGCCAAAGCCCTTTTGCGTATTGTAGAATTTCACAGTGCCCGTATTCATCGGGTAGTCCTTTCGTCTAGTTCAGTCCAAAGTTGCTTAGGCCACACTATTGCGCGGGCAGAAGCGAGAGTGTCGATGTTTGGGAGGTCTTGAACGTGCGCCGAAGCGCGACGGCCACATTGTCCGGCCAAATGTCGATGGCTTCTACATAAGCGAAAAGAGTGGCTTTTGCAAGGCGCATCGCCCGATCCCGTGCTAGGAGCGGAGTATTGCGCGAAAAATGGGGGTGAAATGGCGGATCAGGCGAAGACGGGTGCCACATCGGATGCGGGTGGCGACCAGAGCGGGCCGACGCTTCACCGCTCGATTGGGCCAACGCAGATGGCCCTTTACGGGCTCGGCAGCATGCTCGGGGCCGGCATTTACGGGCTGATCGGCAAGGCGGCCGGCCAAGTGGGCAACGCCGTGTGGCTCGCCTTCCTCGTCGCCCTGGTCGCGGCACTGCTGACCGCGCTGTCGTACGCCTCTCTCGGATCGCGCTATCCGCGCGCCGCGGGCGCCGCCTATGTCACCCAGCGCGCCTATGGTTTTCCACTGCTCAGCTTCATGGTGGGGCTGGCCCTCGTATGCTCCGGCCTCACCTCGATCGCGACGCAGAGCCGTGTGTTCGCCGCGAACCTCATCGAGTTCGTGGGTCTCGACGGGCTGCCGGTGGCCTGGCTGGCGCTCGGCTTCCTGATGATCATGTCTGGCATCGTGTTCCGCGGCATTCGCGAGTCCATGTGGGTCAACGTGCTGTGCACCATCGTCGAGGCTTCGGGGCTCATTCTCGTCGTGGCGGTCGGCGTCTCTTTTTGGGGCTCGGTCGACTATCTGCAAACACCCGTGGCGCCCGGCGACGATCACGTCGTCCTGATCGTCATGCAAGGCGCGGTGCTCGCCTTCTTCGCCTTTATCGGCTTCGAGGACATATACAACGTCGCCGAGGAGGTGCGCGAACCGCAGCGCACGATCCCGATCGGACTGATCACGGCGATGGCGGCCGCCGCCGTCCTTTATATCGCCGTGGCGATTACCGCCGTCTCCGTGGTGCCGTGGCAGGAGCTCAGTGCCGCGCCGGGGCCAATTACCGAGGTCGTGTCGCGTGCCGCGCCGTTCATTCCACCAATTCTGTTCACCGGAATCACGCTCTTTGCCGTCGCTAATACCGGCCTCGTAAATTTTATCACGGCCTCGCGCTTGCTCTACGGCATGGGGCGGCAAGGATTGCTCCCTACGATCTTCGGCCAGGTGCATCACGGCCGGCGAACGCCGCATGTGGCGATCCTCGTTCTGTTCCTCATCCTGGTGCCGCTGGCGCTGGCGGGCACCATTACCGAGCTCGCCTCCGCCACCGTGCTCCTGCTGCTCGCGGTGTTCGCCGTGGTGAATGGGTCGCTGTTCATCTTGCAGGGACGCAAAGGCGAGACGCGCGGCCTGTTCGAGATACCCCGGTTCGTGCCGGCGCTCGGGACCCTCGTGTGTCTCGTGCTGATTGTGGTGCGCGTCTCGACCGGAGATTGGCGCGCACCGGCCATCGCCGGCGCTCTACTGCTCGCCTGTTTCGCCATCTATGTGGCGATGCGCGTACACACGCTTCCGGCAGGCCGCAAGATCGAGCAGGACGACTAGAGGAAGGCGCTAGCGCGTGTTGCGAAGAGGGTGTGGCGGATGACGCTGGTCGCCACGGCGGTTGAGCCGCCGCACATAGGTGATCGCCGCGTCGGGACGCTCGGCCTTGACCTTGAGCGCCGCGATCAGAGCGTCCTCCGCTTTCACCACGATCCGGTCGCCCTTCCCTTCCAAACTGATGCCGACGGTGAATTGCGACTGCATTGGGCGCCTCTCCCATGAGCTAGGAAAGGTGAGTTTACACCATTCGCCGGGAGCCGCTAAAGCCCGATCCGCTCATTAGCGACCAATGCATTGCCCATACGGGCGAGCACTAGTGCGCTACGGCGCCGAGGCAGCGAGGCTTCCGTTTATCGGTTTTCGTGACGGAGCCGGCGTCGAGCCGGCGACAGGCGGCGACGCGGCAGCCTCATCATCCGGCTTAATCAGCTTGTCGAGCTTGTAGACGTCATCGAACGTCTTCACTTGGCCCTGCTCGTCCACCATGGCCGTGAAATAGGTCATGTGCACGGGGATGGGCTTGTCGAGCTTGACCTCGGTGGTCTTGCTTCCGGCCGCCAACTGATTGACCTTCGCCGTGCTCCAACCGTTGCTCTCGGCCAAAAGCAGCGCCGCGACCTTTTCGGGGTTCGCAACGCGCGGGTCCTTTTGTCCCTCGGCACGCACCGCCCGCGAGAGCTGACTGCTGATGATGGTGTCATGCATGAAGACGTCTCGGTCGTTTGGGTAGAGGAACTGAACCTTGCCGAGAATATTGGTCGGCCCCGGCGCCTGGACGAAGGTGAGTTTCGACAGGTCGACCGTGTCCCAGTCGATCTGGCCCGGATCGACCGGCCTGCCCCGGTTCTTGACCGTCAACTGATACTGATCGAGAACCGATGTGCTGCCGCCGCCAAAAAAGCTCCCGCTACCCCGCAGCTTGGGTAAAACGTCCCGGCGAATGACGGAGAGCGGCACGATCCGCTCGGGATTGAACACGATCTCTTTCATATCGGCCGAAAGTACGGGGGTCGGACTGCTGGCATTGCCAACCACGACCTTCTCGGATTGGACCGTCTTGCCGTCCTTGACGACGTGCAGCATGAACTCGGGGATGTTGAGCCACACATAAGACTCTCCGAGGGTCTCGGGCATCCAGCGCCACCGGTCCATGTTGATCTTGAGGCGCACTTCCTCGTCCTCGGATTGCGCCTTGAGCAGCGCCTGACGCAGTCCCGCGAAGTGCTCATGCTTGGGATGCAGCTCCGTAAGATAAGCGGCCGGCGTCGATGTCGCGGCGATCTCGGTCAGCACGGTTTCCGGCGCCTTGAGTGTCGGGGTCTGGTCAAAGACCTTGCTCACGGCCTCGGGATCGGCGAGCCCGCCGCGGGCGGCGCGAGCGTATCTCAGGATGGCGAGGCTGAGCGCGATCTCCGTCGCTGCCTGGTCATCGGCCGTGGTCGGGTGATAGCTCGCCGGCGGGACAGTGAAAATGCCTGGATCGAGACCCCACTCCCCGGCGCGCGCCATCTCGCCGAGGATGGCTTGGCCTTCCGGCGTGATGCCGGCGCTCGTGAGCCATAGGGCGGGACCATTGTGCGCCGCATAGAAGGCATCAGCCGCCGCGAGGTCGTCCGGATTCGCGCCCTGGCGCAGCGCCGGGTCGGTGATCCTCTGGCGAATGGTGTCAGCGATGAGGAGCTTCTGCGGAACCGCGGGATCCGGGACCATTTCGGCCTGCGCCTGGTCTTCGGCGCTCGGCAGTATGGCGACGACCTCTGCCTCCTGCACCTCGCTGGCGGCGAGGCTGGCAGGGTTGTCGGGAATTTCGACGACGATAATGCCTGGGGTCGCGGTCTTGTCCTCTTGCCCGCCGGAAACGAGCACAACGACGAGCAAAGCAGCAAGCGCCAAAACACCCGCCGCTCCGAGGATCGCGACTAAAGACCGTCCACGCATCCCAGACCCCCGTTTTCCGCCTTTAGGTTAGTCCCGGAAGAGACCCCCGGCCAGCAAGAATTGCCGCGGCATTCGCTAAAAGCCGGGTTTTTGGCGGTTTTTGACGACCGAGCTCCGAGCAAGCTTGCGGGCACACCTCTTGATGCAGTGCGTCAATTGCCTATACTCGTTTTGAGGATAGGGAATGGCCGGCCCTTGTGCCGGACCTTTTTACGCCCCATATATACTCAACATGAGTATATATCCACAAGGAGGCCTTGGGCCCATGGCGACAGTTCAGACCGGCACCCCGGAGTGGGGGGCAAAGGCGCAAGCCGTGCTCCCGCCCGCCTTTCTGCCTGACCTCGCCTATACGCCCGAGGTGGCCCTTGAGACCGCGCATCTTTATGAGCGCGTCAAACGCGTCATCCCGCCAATCGAGTGGCCGGGCTTCGCTCCCTATGTCAAAGCCATCAACGACCTCAAACGGACGCGCAACGCCGTGGTCCTGGCGCACAATTACATGACACCCGAGATCTTTAATTGCGTCGCCGACGTGGTTGGCGACTCGCTGCAGCTTGCTCGCGAGGCGGCGAAAGCCGACGCCGAGGTGATCGTGCAGTGCGGGGTGCACTTCATGGCCGAGACCTCGAAGCTGCTGAACCCCGACAAGACGGTCCTGATCCCCGACATGCGCGCGGGCTGTTCGCTGGCGGCGTCGATCACCGGCGCCGACGTACGGGCGCTGCGCGAAGCCTATCCCGACGTGCCGGTGGTGACCTATGTGAACACCTCGGCCGACGTGAAGGCGGAGTCCGACATCTGCTGCACCTCGTCGAACGCGGTGCGCGTGGTGGAGTCGCTGGGCGCCAAGCGGGTGATCATGATTCCCGACGAGTTCCTCGGCAAATGGGTACAGACCCAGACCGACGTGGAGATCATCACCTGGAAGGGCCATTGTGAGGTGCATGAGCGCTTCACCTCCGATGAGCTGCGCGCTTACCGCGAGGCCGATCCGGGCGTGAAGATCATCGCGCATCCAGAATGTCCACCGGAGGTGATCGACGAAGCCGACTTCACCGGCTCGACCTCAGGCATGATCAAATGGGTCGAGGACAACCAGCCGTCCAAGGTGCTGCTCGTGACCGAGTGCTCCATGAGCGACAACGTCGCCGTCGATGCGCCGAACACCGAGTTCGTGCGGCCGTGTAACCTCTGTCCGCATATGAAGCGCATCACCCTGCCGAAGATTTTGGATAGCCTCGTCTTCATGAAGGAAGAGGTGACCATCGACCCGGCGGTGGCCGAGCCGGCCCGCGCGGCAGTCGAGCGGATGATCAATCTCAACCACTAACAAGGGCGCGCTTGTTCGGCGCGAGACCGATGTGATGAACTCCGGGCAGCCGCGCGTTGACGCGCACAGTACGGGGAACGGCATCGTCGTGGTCGGCGCCGGGCTCGCGGGCCTCTTTACCGCGCTCAAGCTCGCGCCTCTCCCGGTCACCGTGATCTCGCCTGCGCCCTTCGGCGAAGGTGCGTCCAGCCTGTGGGCGCAGGCCGGCATCGCCGCGGCGCTGGCCGAAGGCGATACGCCCGAGGATCATGCCGCCGACACGGTTCGCGCTGGTGCGGGCATCGTCGATGAAGCCGTTGCGCTGTTCATGGCGCGCGAGGCGCGTCAGCGTATCGAGGATCTGCTGCGCTATGGCGTGCCCTTTGACAAGGATCTAGAGGGGCGCCTGGCGCTCGGTCATGAGGCGGCACATCGCACCAAGCGAATTCTCCATGTGAAAGGGGACACCGCGGGCCGCGCCATCATGGGCGCCATCACCGAGGCCGCTCGGGCCACCCCCTCGATCACCGTGCTGGAGGGATATGCCGCGCGCGCCCTGATCGTGCATGACGGCCGCGTTCAAGGCATTTCTTTGGCGCCCGTGGCCGACGAAAGCGACATGCAAAACCTGGTGCTGCCCGCACGCGCCGTCGTGCTGGCGACGGGCGGCGCGGGACAGATCTACGCCATCACTACCAACCCGAAGGAAGCCCGGGGCGAAGGCCTGGCCATCGCCGCGCGGGCGGGGGCGGTGATCGCCGATGCGGAGTTCGTGCAGTTTCACCCCACCGCCATCGACATCGGCCGCGATCCGGCACCGCTCGCCACCGAGGCGCTGCGTGGCGAAGGTGCGCTTCTAATCAACAGCAAAGGCGAGCGCTTCCTGCGCGCCGTGCATGAGGACGCAGAGCTCGGCCCCCGCGATGTTGTCGCGCGCGCCGTCTATCGCGAAGTCATGGGCGGACGTGGCGCGTTCCTCGATTGCCGGCCGCTCGGGGCCGACCTCATCAGGAATTTCCCCACCGTGGTCTCGACCTGCCAGTCTGCCGGCATCGATCCCGCGCAGGAGCCCATCCCCATCGCGCCGGCGGCTCATTATCACATGGGTGGCATCCTTACCGATGCTCAGGGGCGCAGCACGCTTGACGGGCTGTGGGCTTGTGGCGAGGTGACCTCGACCGGCGCCCATGGCGCCAACCGGCTCGCCTCGAACTCGCTGCTCGAGGCGGTCGTGTTCGGGGCGCGCGTCGCCCGCGATATCGCAAGCGCCCCGCCGCCGCTCCCCTCGCGGAACATTGCCGTCGATGCGCCGGAGACCGGCGCCCAGAGCCATGACACGGAGGCCGAGCGGAGGCTGCGACAAACCATGGCTGAGGACGTCGGCGTGATCCGCGACGCCGGCACGATGTCCAAGGCCCTTTCCACCATTCTCGAGCTCGAGCGCGAGACTGAGGGTGACGCCAGGCTTGGCAACATGCTCACGACCGCCAAGCTGGTGACGGCCGCGGCGCTTGCGCGAAAGGAAAGCCGCGGGGCGCATTTCCGTAGCGATTACCCGGCACCGGAGGAGGCACAAGCAAAGCGGAGCTTCCTGACATTAGCGCAAGCCAACGAGATCGCCCGGAGGGCCGCGGGCGTGTCGAGCCCGCCACGGCTTCGCGTGGTCTCGCACGGATGACGCATACAGGCTCCTACCAGCTGCAGCTTCCCGAACTCCTTGTCACGCAGGTGGTGCGCACGGCACTCGCCGAGGATTTGGGAGTTGCCGGCGATATCACCACGGATTCCATCATTCCGCCGGACGCGCATGGCGAAGCCGCCATCGTGATCCGGGAGCCCGGTGTCATTGCCGGGCTCGATTTGGCCGAAGCCACATTCAAGGCGCTCGACCCGAGCGTGGATTTCGCCCGCGTCGTGCAGGACGGTTGCAAAGCGGGGGCTGGCGCGACGATCGCCAAGATCAGAGGCCTTACGCGGGCGCTCCTGACCGGGGAGCGGACGGCGCTCAACTTCCTCGGCCGCCTCTGCGGTATCGCCACCCTGACCGCCGCCTATGTGGCGAAGGTTGAAGGGACGCTCGCGCGCATCGCCTGCACGCGGAAGACGACACCGGGCCTCCGGGCTTTCGAGAAATACGCGGTGCGCTGCGGCGGCGGGGTCAATCACCGCTTCGGGCTCTACGACGCTGTCTTGGTGAAGGACAACCACATCGCCGCGGCGGGCGGGCTGGAGGCGGCGCTCGAGCAGCTTCGCGCGCGGGCCGGCCATGTGGTCAAGATCGAGGTGGAGGTCGACACGCTCCAGCAGTTGGAAGAGGCGCTGCGCTTCCCCATCGATGCGGTGCTGCTCGACAATATGGATGTGGCCACGCTGGAGAAGGCCGTGGCGCTAGCCAAGGGCAGAGTGCTGACCGAAGCCTCAGGCGGCGTCAGCTTAGAGACAGTGGCGGGAATTGCGGCGACGGGTGTCGACGTGATCTCGGTCGGAGCGCTTACTCACTCGCCCCGTAACCTAGACTCATCGCTTGAGTGGGTGCGGGTGAGCTAGTGCCGGCGACGGCGCTGACAGAGCCTGAAACGGAGTCGGTAACGGTCGTCACGGCCGAGGCGAGAGACAGCGTCGGGCTGAGCAAATAGCCTGAGTCATCGTCGTCGTCATCGTCGGCCTCAGGCGTGGTCGAGGCCTCGACGACGTAAGGCGTCTCGTTGCGCTTCTTGTAAAAGATGTGTGCGCCGATCCTGTCGACCTTGTTCATGCGGCGGGCCCAGCGCGGGCTGACATAGTTCGCATGATAGAAGGTGGAATAGCCCACCTCTGGAAGCCATAGCTCGCCAGACATGATGCGCTTGGATAAATCCTGAGCCAGCGCCCATTGGTCCTTGTTGCGCGGATTGTCGGAATTTCCGTCACAGGCGAAGGAGAACTGACAGCCTTTGCGCATCTGCCCCTGATACACGACGCCGCAAATTGTCTGCGGGAAGACCGGGCTGCGCACGCGGTTGAGGATCACTTGGGCGACCGCGATCTGACCGCGCTCCGGCTCGCCGCGCGACTCGAAATAGATGGCCGTGGCCAAACAGCGGCGCTCGCGATCCTCGAACTCGGCTTGGGTCTCGCCCTTGTAGCGGAAATTCAAACCCTCTTCGCTGGGACGGTAGGCGAGATCGCCGGCGCTCGGCCGAAAGGCATCGACCTGGAAATCGGCATTGAAGGGCGACGAATAGCTCGCATTCATGAACAGCGAGTTCTGGCCGCGGCCAGCGGGAGGCGCCGTGAGTGCGACCTCGGTGGTGGTGGGCTTGAGCCGGTCAGCCTTGTCCGATGCGGCGACGGGCTTTGTAAGCACAGGACCGCCCGCAAGGCTCGCGGTGATCAGCTGCTTGCCGGCGGCCGTGACATCATCGCCGGCGAGATAGTGGTCGGCGCGCGGGCCCTTGGACGCGGTGGTGAAGAGCTTTCCGGCTTCGCGCGAGATGTAGAGGGGATTCGAAGAGGCGTCCGCCGTGCGGACCGCGGTGGAAACGAGATTGGGGTTAGAAACGGAGAGTACGACCTCAGTGGCAAGTGGGGCGCCGTGAACGACGACGAAATAACCCACGCCAATGAGGGGAAGCGGCACGAACGCAGCAATCGCGTGCCACATCCGACGAGACGAGCGCCGGCGCATTATCCCTCCAGGTCCCCGTTCGGAAGAACCGCCGGTCACGCCCGGAAGTCCCCCACGCATTTACCCTAGGGCGTGTCCTTAACGGTCCACGCAAATCTAGGGAGTCCCCAAAAAAGCCAGGCAAGTTGGTGGGAAATCAGCGTCTTAGCTTGGTAGCCCCCCACCGGATCGAGCCCGGAATCCCATCTAACGCCGTTAACGCTGCCCGATAATTTAGGGCAAATTGTGATAGTCGGCAACGGGAGCCCATTTCGGGCTGGAAGGGCTAATTATCCGTTAGCTCTGTTTTTCAGGGTCGCCTGGGCTGCCGCGAGGCGTGCGACGGGCACTCGGTAGGGTGAGCAGGAGACGTAGTTCAAGGCAATTTTCTCACAGAATTCAATGCTCTCGGGGTCGCCGCCATGCTCGCCGCAGAGGCCGATTTTGAGGTCCGGATGGGTCGCTCGACCCCGCTCTACACCGATCTGCATGAGCTCTCCCACCGCAACGTCGAGCGTCATAAAGGGATCATGGTGAATGATCCCTTTCTCGGCGTACTCGCTTAGGAACCGGCCGGCGTCATCGCGACTCAAGCCGAAGGTAGTTTGGGTCAAGTCATTGGTGCCGAACGAGAAAAACTCCGCGCTCTGGCCAATTTCGCCGGCCATCAAACAGGCGCGCGGCAACTCCACCATGGTTCCCACCTGGAATGCGACACTCGTCTCCCGCTCCTTCTCCACGGCGCGCGCGGTCGCGTTGATGCGCTCCTTGATGATGTCGAGCTCGGCCTTGGTCGCCACGAGCGGCACCATGATCTCGGGCGTCACCCGGTCGTGCAGCGCCTTGCCCGTCTCGATCGCCGCCTCGAAGATGGCGCGCGCCTGCATCTCGACGATCTCCGGATAGCTGACCAGGAGCCGCGCGCCACGCTGGCCGAGCATTGGGTTGAACTCACTCAAGACGGCTATGCGCCGCTTGAGGCGCGCCACGTCGACACCCATGGCCTCGGCCACGTCGGCGATAGCGTCCTCTCCATGCGGCAAGAACTCATGCAGCGGCGGGTCCAGCAGCCGAATGGTGACGGGGTGGCCGGCCATGATCTCGAAAAGCTCGATGAAGTCCTGACGCTGCGACGGCAGAAGCTTGGCAAGCGCTTTGCGACGCGTTTCCTGTGTCTCGGCGAGGATCATCTCGCGCATGGCGACGATGCGGCTCCCCTCGAAGAACATGTGCTCGGTGCGGCACAGCCCAATGCCTTCGGCGCCGAAGGCACGGGCCTGGCGCGCGTCGTCGGGCGTATCGGCGTTGGCACGGATTTCCAAGCGCCGAAAACCATCGGCCCATTTCATCAAGGTGGCAAAATCGGGCGACAGATCCGGCTGACGCATGGTCACGCGCCCCTTGATGAGCTTGCCGCTGGACCCGTCGATGGTGACGATATCTCCCTTGCGCAGCGTGACACCCGATGCTTCGAGCGTCCCCTGCTCAAGATCGATATGCACGGCGCCCGCCCCCACCACGCAAGGCCGCCCCATGCCGCGCGCGACCACCGCCGCATGGCTGGTCATGCCGCCGCGGGTGGTCAGGATGCCGACAGCCGCGTGCATGCCCTGCACGTCTTCCGGCGATGTCTCGATCCGCGCAAGAATCACCGTGTGCCCTTGCGCCTTCAGGTGCACCGCCTCGTCGGCGTCGAAAACGATCTCGCCGGTGGCCGCGCCCGGCGAGGCCGGCAGCCCTTTGGCAAGCACGGTCATCTCGGCGTTCGGATCGAGGGTCGGGTGAAGAAGTTGGTCCAATTGCGCGGGATTCAGCGTCAACACCGCTTCCTCGCGGGTGATGGTCCCCTCTTCCGCCATATCGACGGCGATTTTCAATGCCGCTTGCGTGGAGCGCTTCCCAGCGCGGGTCTGCAGCATGAAGAGCTTGCCCTCCTGCATGGTGAACTCGATGTCCTGCAGATCACGGAAGTGCCGCTCCAGATTGGCGCAAGCCGCCTTGAGATCGGCGAAGGCTTCCGGCATGAGCGCTTCCAGGGACGGCTTGCCGTTGCCAGAGGCGTAGCGCTCTCTCTCCGTCAGAGGTTGCGGTGTGCGTAAACCGGACACCACGTCCTCGCCTTGCGCGTTCAACAGGAACTCACCGAAGAGCTCGTTGGCGCCAGTCGACGGGTTGCGGGTGAACACGACGCCCGTGGCGCTGTTGTCGCCCCTGTTGCCGAACACCATGGTCTGGATGGTGACGGCGGTGCCCCAGTCGTCCGGGATGTCATGGAGCCGGCGATAGGCGATAGCACGCGCGTTCTGCCAGGAGCCGAACACCGCGGCGATGGCGCCCCAAAGCTGCTCATACAGATCTTGCGGGAAAGGCCGCTCCAGCTCCTGCTCCACCACGGCCTTGTAGCGGGCGATGATCTCCACCCAGTTGTCGGCGCCAAGTTCGGGATCGAGTTCGAAGCCTTTCAGGTTCTTGTAGTTCTCGAGGATTTCCTCGAACAGGCCGTGATCGATGCCCAGCACCACGTCGGCATACATCTGGATGAAGCGGCGATAGGTGTCATAGGCGAAGCGGCGGTCATTGGTGAGCCGCGCCAGGCCTTCCACGGTCTGATCGTTGAGGCCGAGATTGAGCACGGTGTCCATCATGCCCGGCATGGAGGCGCGCGAGCCGGAGCGCACGGACACCAGCAGCGGATTATCGACATCGCCGAAACGCGCGCCGGTGATGTCCGCGATGCGCTCGAGCGCGTCGTCGACCATCGGCTTCAACTCGTCGGGGAGCTTGCGGCCGAGCTCGTAATAGGCGGTGCACACCTCGGTGGAGATGGTGAAACCCGGCGGCACGGGCAGACCGAGACTGGACATTTCGGCGAGGTACGCGCCCTTGCCGCCGAGGCGATCCTTGTCCTCGACGGACCCATCGGCACGCCCATCGCCGAAAGTGAACACCCATTTGGATGTCACCTCCGCCTCCCCGACTTCGCTCATTGCGTGTTCCACTCCAACGGGTGCGAGGTGGTGCTGCGCACCGGCCCATCCTTTTAGCTGTCTGACGGGCTTCACACAAACGCGCCCAAGGAGGAGGCTTAAGGACGAACGGGGCGTGGCGTCTTTGCGTTCCGGTGTGCGATGAAATCGCCGCCTTGAATGAGGCGCGCCTTCGGCGCCTTGCTCACGCCGTAAGCCCAGGCGGTGAGGCTGCGCCCGTCGGTGAGTCTCACCTCCAAGGGCGCACGCACATAGTTGGGATCGCCCGCCTCATAGGCATCGAGCTCAGCCAACAGCTTGCCGCCGGGCTTGAGGGCAAAGACCTCGCCGATGATGGCGCGCTTGTCGGTGTCATCGAACATGGCCGCCGGATACCAGCCCATATCGTAGAGGCGCCCGGGGACGCTGCCCTTTCCCACCAGGCGCGCTTGAGAGGAAAGCCGCCGCGCCATGGGGTGATCGCTGTCGGAGCGCAGCGTGCCGTAGACGAAGATATGCTCCGGGTCGCTCATTCAGGCAGATCGATACGCCCATTCTCTTGCATCGGCCAAAACGGATTGTGCGCGACTTCCCAGGCATGACCGTCCGGGTCGGCGAAGTAGCCGCTATAGCCGCCCCAAAACACTTTCTCGGCCGGCTTGAGGATGCGGGCGCCCGCGGCTTCCGCCGCCGCCATCATGGCATCGACCTCCGCCTCGCTTGCGTAGTTCATCGCGACCGCCATGCCGCCATTGACGGTCCAAAGCGTGCTGGCCTTGGCATCGTCTTGAAGCGCGTCCCGGCCGAACAGACCCAGCACGACGCAACCGGCCTGCATGAACGTCACCGCGTCCTGGCTAGCGCTCGACCTCTTGAAGCCGAGGCGCTCGTAGAACGCGGTGGCTTCGGCGATATTGCCGACGCCGAGCGTGACGAGACTGATATGGGGTGACATCTTCATTCTCACTTTAACGATCCTGCCTGCTGACATGTCACGGCATGGCTGCCGAGATCAAGTCCGGTCGTGTGACCTGCTGCGTGCCTGTACATTGCCGCGGCGCGGGAGGCGTCCGGCTTCTATCAAAGAGCATGACCCCCGAAGGGGATGGCGCGCCGAGAAGCGCAGTCCGTCGTCGGGGTCGCATCCGAAGATGCGCGGGCGCCTCGCGGCGCGCCAATCGCGGCGGTTACGACGCCGGGCCCCGCTTCAATCCCGGACTATCTGTCCGGGATCTAACTGCCAGCTTCTGGCGGGGGCTCGTAGTGGCCCCGGGGGGTGGCTCCGGCGCCGCCCGGGAGCTTCCTTGCGAGGAAAGCGCGCGGGCGCCGCACCCCGTCCCGCTCACGGCAACGCCTCGCGAAAGCGCCCTTCAACGGACGAGGTGATCGCATTGTACGGCAGGTTCGGAAGGCGGGGATAAGTTCGCCCATTCCTGGGCGTCACCCCGGCGAAAGCCGGGGTCCAGGACAACAGGCACTTTGCATCGCGACTCTGGATACCGGCTTGCGCCGGTATGACGAGGATGGCGGTGCCGTGGGCTACCCGGCGATCTTGGAGAAGTCGGCCACGGTCATGGTGGTGGCGCGGATACGGTTCAAAAGGCGCAAACGGTTTTCGCGGAGCTTGGGCTCGTCGGCGTTGACCGTGACATTGTCGAAGAAGGCATCGACCGGCGCGCGCAGCTGAGCCATGGCGCCCATGGCGGCCTCGAAGTCTTCGTTCGCGACGGCGGACGCCGCCGCTTTCTCGACCTCGTCCACGGCTTTGGCCAGCGCCTTTTCTTGCGGCTGATCGAGCAGCGCGGGATCGGGCGCCTCGTCGAATGACTTGCCGTCTTTCTTCTCTTCGATGCGGAGGATATTCGTGGCGCGCTTGACGCCGGCCAGCAAATGTTCGCCGTCATCGGTGTCCAGAAATCGCCCGAGCGCGTCGACGCGGGCGACGATCATTAAGAGATCGTCACCACCGAGTGCGAACACCGCGTCCACGAGATCGTGCCGCGCGCCTTGATCGCGGAGATAGACTTTGAGACGGTCGGCGAAGAAGTCGAGGAGATTTTGCGCGATCTCCCCCGCTCTATCGTCATCACCGGGCTTGTCCCGGTGATCCACGTCTTTCTCCTTGGCCAAATCGTGGATGGCCGGGCCAAGCCCGGCCATGACGAGCTGTGAGTGAAACTGACTCCTCAAGGGCAGCCTGACCCCATTCTCCAACACGATCCGGATGACGCCTAGCGCTGCACGGCGCAGCGCATAGGGGTCCTTGGAGCCGGTGGGTTTTTCGTCGATCGCCCAGAAACCCACGAGCGTGTCGAGCTTGTCGGCGAGCGCCACGGCAATGGCGATGGGTTCGCGCGGCACCTCGTCCGTCGGACCGACCGGCTTGTAGTGAGCGGCGATGGCAGCGGCGACGGCAGCGTTCTCTTTCTGATCGAGTGCGTAGTACTGCCCCATCACGCCCTGCAGCTCGGGGAACTCGCCGACCATGTCGCTGACCAGGTCCGCTTTGGCCAGGTAGCCGGCGCGCTCGGCAAGATCTGGATCGGCGCCGACCAGCGGGGCGAGCTCGCGGGCCAAATGGAAGATTCGATCCATTCGTTCGTACTGCGTGCCGAGCTTCTCGTGGAAGGTGATCTCCTTGAGCTTGGGCACCCACTCTTCCAGGGATGATTTGCGGTCGTGGTTATAGAAGAACTTGGCGTCGGCGAGCCGCGCTGCGATCACCCGCTCATTGCCGGCGGTGATGGCCTTGCCGCGATCCTCGGCCTTGAGATTGGCGACCAGCATGAAGCGGTTGGCGAGAGCATCGCCCTTCTTCAGCGAGAAGCATTTTTGGTGCGCCTTCATCGAAGTGGCGAGCACTTCCGGCGGCACGCTCAAGAAGTCCTCGTCGAATTCGCCCATCAGCGGCACGGGCCATTCGGTCAGCCCTGCGTTCTCGGCGAGCAGCGCTTCGTCCTCGACCAGCGTCAGCCCCTGCTTCTCGGCGAGCTTGTGGGCTGCCTTCGAAATTGTCGCGGCGCGCTCGTCCGAGTCGAGAATGACAAAGGCGTCTTTGAGCTTCGCCGCATAGTCCTTGAAGTTTTTCACGGCGAAGGCTTTGGGCGCCATGAAGCGGTGTCCGCGTGTGCGATTGCCGCTTGCGATGCCGTCGATCTCGAACTCCACGACCTTGCCGTCGAGGACGCAGAGGATGGCATGCAGCGGCCGCACCCAGCGAAGCTTGCCGGAGCCCCAGCGCATCGACTTCGCCCAAGGGAAATTCCGGACGATCTCGGGCACGATCTCGGCGATGACGTCGGCGGCGGCGCGGCCGGGCTTTTCCAGCATGGCGACGTAGAAGCTGCCCTTCTTGTCTTCGTGCACTTGCGCTTGATCGACAGATTTCAGGCCCGCCGATTTGAGGAAGCCGTTGATCGCTTGCTCCGGCGCGCCGACGCGGGGGCCCTTGCGCTCCTCGCTGATGTCCGGGGAGCGCTGCGGCAGGCCGTCGACGACAGCAGTGAGCCGGCGCGGCGTGGCGAAGGTATTGATCTCGGTGAAGTCGAGGCCGGAGGCTTTCAGTCTGTCGCCGAGCAGGCGCGCAAGATCCTCGCGGGCGCGGGTCTGCATGCGCGCTGGGATTTCCTCGGAGAAGAGTTCAAGCAGAAGCTCGGCCATCGCGCCTACGCCCCACTCTTGGGCGCGAGGTCTTGACCGAAACCGATATCGTGGTCGTCAAGGTCCTGGATGCCGAATTCGAGAACGCCGTAAGGCTTCTCGCCGAGTTCGTAGTCGATATGCGCGCCGCGCTGCTTCATCTCCTCGAACATGGCCTTCGCGTCGTCGACCCAGAAATAGGCGTTCCACATCTGGTTCTTGATGCGCCAATAGGGAACGATGTCGTGGCCGGCCGGTGCCTGGGTCAGCATGACATGGGCTGTGTCGCGCGCGGCGATGGCGAAGTCCGGCGGCTCGCCCCACACACCGAGCGTCTTGAATCCGACTTTGTCGGCCCAGTAGGCGACGGTCTTGGGGAGATCGCGCGCAAACAGCACCGGCGCCTGCTGCAGGATCTTGGCGCGGCTCATGACGCGGCTCCGCCGGCTTCGGTCTGGAGCCACGCGGCGCAGCACGCTTTGGTGAGATCGCGCACGCGCAAGATGTAGGCTTGCCGCTCGGTCACGGAGATGACGCCGCGCGCATCGAGCAGATTGAAGATGTGCGAGGCCTTGATGGCCTGATCGTAGGCCGGCAGCACCATCAGATGCCGCTCGCCGTTTTCGCCGGCGGCGAGCAGCGCCTTAGACTCGGCCTCCGTGTCGCGGAAATGCTCGAACAGCTTCGCCGTGTCGGCGTGCTCGAAATTGTAGCGGGAGTATTCCTGCTCGGCCTGGAGGAACACGTCACCATAGGTGACCTTGTCGGGGCCGGTGCCGCCGTTGAAATTGAGGTCGTAGACATTGTCCACGCCCTGCACATACATGGCGAGACGCTCCAAGCCATAGGTGAGCTCGCCGGAGACGGGATCGCAGTCGAAGCCGCCGACTTGTTGGAAGTAGGTGAACTGCGACACCTCCATGCCGTCGCACCACACCTCCCAGCCAAGCCCCCAAGCGCCGAGCGTGGGGCTCTCCCAGTCGTCCTCGACAAAGCGGATATCGTGGTTCTTGGGATCTATGCCGATGGCGTACAGGCTCTCCAGATAGAGGTCCTGGATGTCGGGCGGCGACGGCTTCAGGATCACCTGAAATTGGTAATAGTGCTGGAGCCGGTTTGGGTTCTCGCCGTAGCGGCCGTCCTTGGGGCGGCGCGAGGGCTGCACATAGGCCGCGCGCCAGGGTTTTGGGCCCAGCGAGCGCAGCGTGGTCGCCGGGTGAAAGGTCCCCGCCCCGATCTCCATGTCGTAGGGCTGGAGAATGACGCAGCCGCGATCGGCCCAGAAGCGCTCAAGCTTCAGGATGAGGTCCTGGAAGGACGGCGTGTCCTGCTGTTTGTTGGATTTGGACATTTGGATCGAAGCGTTAGAGCGCACCTTGGCGGGGTCGCCGGACGCTAATGCAATTCCCCACTAAATTGAACCGTCATGCCCGGCCTTGTGCCGGGCATCCACGTATTTCCACCAGACCGTCTAAAGACGTGGATGGCCGGGACAAGCCCGGCCATGACAGGCATGGAAGACAACAATGGCTGTAGCGCTAATTGATGTCGCCCTTCAACGCATCTGTTTCGGCCGATAGACGCCCGTGGCAGGGTCCTGCTCGAGCGGCACGGCCTGATCGACGTCGCGGTGCTCCATCGCTTCCTTCGCGTCACGAAGATCGGCGGCGATACGGTCCTGCTGCTTCTTAAACAGACGCCGGACCAGGAGGAGCCCCGCGCCCGCGGCAATCAAGAGAAGGAGCTGCGGCATGGCTTAGAGTCCAAAACGCGACCAAAGGGCGCGCGCCTCAACCGCCGAGATGACGTCCGCGGCTAGCCCGCTGGGCCACAACCCGAAATCGAAGGCGCCGGATCCCGCAACAACGCCACGCTTGCGGCGGAACCAGGAGGTGGACGGCGCCACCAGCCTAAAGCGCACGTCTTCGCCGAAGACCTCGCGCATTTTGGAGCGGAGATCCGAGAGCCCGTCGATGAGGCCGAGTTCGGCGGCGACCTTGCCGGACCAGAACTCGCCCGTGAACAGCTCCTTGTCCGGCTTGCCGAGCTTGTCGCCGCGCCGCGACTTGACCAGGTCGATGAAGGCGGCATGGACGTCTTCCTGGATGGCCTTGATGCGCTTCACGTCGGCGGGCTTCTCAGGCAGAAACGGATCGAGCGTGTCCTTGTTGGCGCCGGCCGTATAAACGCGCCGCTCGACACCGATCTTCTCCAGGAGGCCCGGGAAGCCGAACGTGGCGGCGATCACGCCGATCGAGCCCACGATCGAGCTCTGGTCCGCGTAGATCTCGTCGCCCGCGCAGGCCAGCATGTAGCCGCCCGACGCGCAGACGTCCTCTGCGAACACATAGACTTTGAGATCCTTCTCCTCGGCCAGCGCGCGGATGCGCTTATAGATCAGCGTGGATTGGACCGCGGAACCGCCGGGTGAGTTGATCTGAATGGCGACCGCCTTGGCGCCGCGCATGGAGAAGGCCTTCTCGATGGCCGAGGCGGCGGTCGTCAGCGTCAGGCTCGGTTTGAGCGGCGTGCTCATGCCGATCGGCCCGGTGAAACGCAGCACGGGCACCAGCGGACGGGACTTCGTCCACTTCTCCGGCAGATAAGACTTCAAGAGATTTAGAAAGCCGTCGTCGCTCATGTGTTCACCGTATCCTCAGGTCCGCCCAGATCAAGGGCCACTCCCATAAATCTGTATCAATAAAGGCCAGACCAGGGCAGTGCCGAAGCCAATCATTAAGGCAGTCACGCGCACAGACATCGGCCTGTCGAAATAGCTTGCTATACTTATTGTTCACGGTGGACGTTTACGTCTGCCGCTCCGAGCGGCGCGCTTTCATTGCTGCGCTGCTCCGCAAGGAGGACATCGCTATGAAGAAGTTTGCGATCACGGCGGCGGCGGTGGGTGTTCTGGCATTCACATTCGTCTCGCTGATGCCGCAGCCGGCAGATGCCGGATGGCGCCGCAAGGCTTGGCGGAACGGCTACGCGCCCGGTGCCACGGTCTATGTCGCGCCGCGTTACGGTTATTACGCGCCGCGCCGCCCCTACTATGGACGGTGCGGATCCTACGGCTGCGGCGGCTATCCTTACGCCTATTACCCCTATTGGCGCGGGCGTTACTATCGCGGTTGGTATTAGGCGCGCGCATCGCCAAATCTAGGCTCTCAAGGGCCGTTCCCAGCGATGGGAGCGGCCCTTTTCTTTGCCCGCATGCCGATGGTGAACAAGGGATGAACGGGCACCTCAGCCTGGGTTCAGGCCACCCTTCCTACAACCACGCCATGACCGAGGAACGTTGAACCGAACGTGCGCGCAAGCGCCGAACTGGAGGTCAAAAAGCAATGCTGAAGACTATTCTCATCGCAGCCGCTGCCGTCTCGTTGATGGCTTTCGGTGCCACGGGCGCCTATGCGGGTCATGGCGGTGGCGGCGGTGGCGGCGGCCAGCACGGCGGCGGCGGCAATCATGGCGGCGGCGGCGGCGGCGGTCATGGTGGCGGCGGCGGTGGTCACCACGGCGGCGGCGGTCATCACGGCCACCACAAATTCAACCGCTATCCGCCCTTGTGGCTGAACTACTCCTGGTATCCGCGCTGCCATTACGAGACCCGGAAGGTCCGCATCAAGGTCCAGGACCGCCGCGGACGTTCCTACCGCAAATGGGTTTGGAGAGACGTCAAGGTCTGCGACTAGCGGACCTTACGCGCCCGAGAGCTCTCCTCACGCTCGGGCGAATCGGGGCTGCCGCCCATCCCCCCTGGGTGGCGGCCCCTTCCTTTTTGGGGCGCGGTAAGGTGAAGCGCCCCGCGGTGCCTCAACACGGCCTCGGCTTCTTCCGTGTAGGCCCCCTCGGACCCATGCTGGAGCAGACCCGGGAGAAGCCGCAGGCCTGCGCGGCTGCCTTTGCGCCCCTGCACGATGACGCGGGTTGCGGGGTCGTGCGCCTTTGAAAACAGAGGGAAGACCGCCACATCGCCGAACCGATCCTGAAGCAGATCCAACAGCGCAGCGAGACAGTCGGCCCTATGGATCAGGGTCAGCGTGCCGCTTGGGGCGGCCATGGCGGTGAGAAACCGCACCCAGCGCCCAAGCTGGCCCTGCGGCATGACATGGGCGTTAGCCCGCTGCGCACTGGGGGCCACACGCACGCTCCCCTCCGCGTAGAAAGGCGGATTGGCCATGACATGGTCGTAGCCTTCACGGACCAGCCCGACATCGCGCAAGACCTTGGCCGAAGCGGTGATATCGGCCTCAACGGCCGTGAACCGCTCCGCGAAGCCGTTCCGCGCGGCATTTTCCGCCGCCAGAGCGCAAAGGCGCGCATCGACCTCGACCGCCGTCACGTCCGCCTTGGGAACACGCGCCAAAAGGCAAAGTCCGGCAACGCCGACACCGGCGCCGGCATCGAGCACGGTATCGCCCTGTTTCGCAGCCACGGCAGCGGCCAGGAACACCGCATCGCTGCCGGCGCGGTGGCCGGATTTCGGCTGGACGATCTTGAGGCGTCCGCCGAGGAAGTCGTCGGTGGTGGTGGTGCCGGTCTTGCCGCCCGGGCGGTTAGGTTTTGTCTTCGCCATCAATGTCATCACCGACACCGGCCTCGGTGAGCAGGTTGCGCGCTTGATCGATGCAATCTTCCTCGACCAGCACACGCCGAGGCAAGATTCCGATGGAACCCTCCATCACGCTCATATTTGTATCGAAGACGAGGAAGGCGATGCCGGCCTCCTTAAGAAGCGCGCTGACAAAAGACAGAAGCACCGGATCGTTCGATCGCAATAGTTCTTTCATGGCCTAAATGCCCCTGCCAAGGACCCTAACGCGTTCCGTGCCTTGACCTTCGTGGCCGACCACCGACAATATCCCGGCAATAAGCCCTTCTGGCACTGGAGGAGACGTACCCTTGGGAGTTGTCGTTAAACTTTCCGGCCCGCGAGATCCAAGTGCGAGCCTTGCCCCCCTCGTCGCGCTTGTCGAGGAGGACATGGCCCATGTCAACCGCATCATCCTCGACCGGGCCCGCTCCCATGTCGACCTGATCCCCGAACTCGCCCGGCATCTGATCGACTCCGGGGGAAAGCGCCTGCGGCCGATGCTCACCCTCGCCGCCGCCAAGATGTGCGGCTATGCGGGCGACGGGCATGTGCGGCTCGCGGCCTCCGTCGAGTTCATGCACACGGCCACGCTGCTCCACGACGATGTGGTGGATGAGAGCAGCCTGCGGCGCGGCAAGATCGCCGCGCGGCTCCTGTGGGGCAACGAGGCGAGCGTGCTTGTGGGCGACTATCTGCTGGGCCAAGCTTTCAAGATGATGGTCGATGTCGGCTCGCTCGGTGCGTTGCGAATCCTGGCGGATGCCGCGGCGATCATCGCCGAGGGCGAGGTGATGCAGCTCGCGACCGCCAACAACACCGAGACCACGGAGGACGACTATCTCGCGGTGATCGACGCCAAGACCGCGGCGCTATTCGCGGCCGCCTCTGAAGTGGGTGCCGTGATCGCCGAGCGACCGAAGTCGGAGGCCGCGGCGTTGCGCTCCTATGGCCGCAATCTCGGCCTTGCCTTCCAGCTCGTCGACGATGCGCTCGATTATTCGGGCGAGCAGTCGACCCTCGGCAAGAGCGTCGGCGATGATTTCCGGGACGGCAAGATCACGCTGCCCGTCGTGCTGAGCTACCGGCGCGGCAACCAGGATGCGCGTGCGTTCTGGGAGCGCACCGTAAAAGAGGGAGAGATCGGCGAGGACGATCTCGACAAGGCGATCGACTTGATCGCCCAGCACAACGCGCTCGCCGATACCATGGAGCGGGCGCGCCATTACGGCGCGATTGCCCGCGATGCGCTGGCCATCTTCCCCGACGACGAGATCAAGTCGGCCCTGCTCGAAGCCATCGAGTTTTCGATCGACCGCCCGTTCTAAAGCTCAAGCGGACACCGGATTGCCAAGCATGCTTGAGGCGATCCACCAATCGGGCTCGCGCTGGGCAAGCATTGTGGCGGCGCGGTGCGCCTCGCGCGGCGTCGCAAACACGGCAAAGCACGTCGCCCCGCTGCCTGAGAGGCGCACAAGGCGTGCCCCTTCCAGCCCACTCAATGCCGCAAGCACGTTGCGGACCTCTGGTGCAAGACGCATGGCGACCTGTTCAAGGTCGTTACCGCGCACGTTCGCGTAGGCCATGAGCCGCTCGAAATCGCCGGCAAAATCAGGCGGCGGCAAGTCTCCCGGCGGCAAGTCTTCCAGGGACACGCTAAGCGGCGCGGCATCGAGCGCGCCGTAAACCTCCGCGGTCGCCAGCTTCACGCCTGGATTGACCAGCACGACGCCGCAAGACGGAAAGCCAACCACAGCCCTGACGACCTCGCCGCGGCCCGTGATAACTGCCGGCCTGCTCTTGAGGCACACGGCGACGTCAGAGCCGAGCTCCGGCGCAAGCGCTGAAACCTCCTCGTCTGTCAGGGTGCCATCATTGGCGCGAGCGATGAGACGCAGCGCCGCGGCCGCGTCGGCCGAGCCACCGCCAATACCCGCCGCGACCGGGAGCATCTTGACGAGGCGAAAGCGTCCGAGCGTCAGGCCGGACGCCCGCGCCTTTGCTGCCTGCGCTGCCTCGATGATGAGATTGGTGCCACCGAGAGCGGCCCTGAAAGGCCCTTCGACCCGAAGATCGAGACCGTCTTGCGGAGCAAGCTCGACGGTGTCGCCAACCCCTGCGAAAGCAACGAGGCTGCGCAATTCATGGAAGCCGTCGGGACGCCGTTCCAGAACCTCCAGGGTGAGGTTGAGCTTCGCCCAGGCGATGTCGCGAAGCACGTCTATTGCGAGGTCTTCTGGTCCGTATGGTCAGGGCCCGCTGCGGCCTTGGTCTGGGCGGCCTCTTCCAGCCCCGAGGCAATTTTCCGGTTCAGCGTGTCGATCTGCTCTTTCTCGGGATCAAGCGTCAAAGCCTGCTCCCACTGATACTTCGCCTCGAGGGTGCGGCCGACGCGCCAATAGGCATCGCCCAAATGGTCGTTGATGGTCGGATCGTCGGGCCGAAGTTCGACCGCGCGCTCCAAATGCTCGACCGCCGCCGGCATGTTGCCGAGCCTGTAATAGGCCCAGCCAAGGCTATCGACATAATAACCGTCATCCGGCTTCAGCTTTACGGCCTTGCGAATGTAGTCCATGGCCTGTTTCAGGTTCATGCCCTGATCGACCCAGGAATAGCCGAGATAGTTGAGGACCAACGACTCGTCCGGAGCGAGTTCGAGCGCCTGCTTGAAATCGGCTTCGGCGGCAGGCCAATCCTTGAGCCGCTCATTGCTGACGCCGCGCGAGTAATAGAGCGCCCAGTTTTGCTTGGTCGGCTTGTCGACGAGATCGACCGCGCGGGAATAGTACTCCAGCGCCTCGGCATAGCGCTCATGCGCGCGCATGATATTGCCGAGTGCATCGAGGGGACGAATGTCGTCGGGGTTCTGGGCGATGATCTTCTCGAGCAGCGCCTTCGCCGCATCGACCTGCTCCAGCGAGTTGAGCGCGAAGGCCTTCTGGATCTGCACATTGACCCAGAGCGGCGAGTCTTCCGGAATCCGATCGAAGGCTGCGATCTCCGCGTCGTATTTTTTTGCCGTCTCGTAAGCTTCGGCAAGCGCGATCTGAGCGAGCGGGAAGTCCGGTTTCAGATGGATGGCGAATTGAAGAAAGACGATGCCCATGTCGAGCCCGCCCTCGCCGGCCAGCGCATCGCCGATGCCGTAAAACACCTCGGCAAGACCGTCGGTCGGATTGGCTGCAAGCAGCGGCGGCGTCTCGCCGTTTTCGATCTCCTTAAGCAGCGCCTCGGACAGCGGATGCGGCGCGGCCTTGGCCATATGCGCCTTGATGGTCTCGATGGCGAGCTTGCGGTCATTGGCGTTGACTGCATGCCGCGCGTACGCGTCGGCCACTCTGAGCGTGGTCGGGCTTCGCTTGAAGGCCTGCGTATAGGACTGACGCGCCAATTGGTGGCGTCCGGCGATGTCGGCGATCAGCGCGCGGTGGTAGCGCTGATAGTACTGGGCCCAGTCGGCGCTGCTCAGGGTATCGAGCGTGGCGAAGGCCTCGCTGTGCTCGCCCTCGGCCTCCTGCACCCAAGCGCGGGCGAGCGTCGAGGTGAGGTCGGCGATGGGTCCTTGGCGGGCGGCCGCTAAGTGTTCGTCGGCCTTCTTATAGTCACCTTGCTTGAAGGCCTCGAGGCCGAGCAGGAACTGGGCGATGCGGTGCGACGGTTCGACCCGGATCAGATCCTGAGCCAGTTCGGTCGCGCGATCCCAATGGGCGGCGGCGGTTTCGAGGAGGAAAGTCTGCTCGAGAATGATCGCATTGTCGGGGTCGCCGGCGAGCGCCTTGGAATAGAAATCGGCGGCGGCGATCGTGTCATGGCTGCTGCGGGCGACGCGACCCGAGAGGTAATTCCCAAGCAGCGTGCCAGCTTCCGGACCATTGGGACCGGTGGGAATTACTTCGGAATACGCGGCAGGCGCTGCGAGAATCGCAACCAGGAGAAGAGACCGCCACGCCCATCTGCGCGGTGTCCCGCTTTTTGAAGTCATCATGATGTTGGCCCGGCTATTCACCGCCCCACGTTTTGGTTCGTCTTATCCCCGAAGCAAAGGTTATGGGCTTTTCACAACCCTGCAAACCATAAAGCTTTTGAGGGCGAATCACGGCGCGTTTATGGCCCTATTGCATCCCTCTTGAACAGCCTGGGCATAGCGGAACCCCGAGGATTACCGCGGGGATTACATCGCGCATTACATATTGGCGTAGTTCGGCCCCTCGCCCCCTTCCGGCGGCGCCCAGGTGATGTTCTGGGGCGGGTCCTTGATGTCGCAGGTTTTGCAGTGGACGCAGTTCTGCGCGTTGATCTGAAAGCGCACCGTGCCGCCCTCCTCGATCACCTCATAGACATTCGCCGGGCAGTAGCGCTGCGCCGGCTCGGCATATTCGGGCAGGGTCTGCTCGATGGGGATCGAGGGGTCGGCAAGCACCAAATGAACCGGCTCGTCCTCGTTGTGATTGGTGTTCGACAGAAACACCGACGAGAGAATGTCGAAAGAGAGTGCGTTGTCGGGTTTCGGGTAATCGATGGGCTTGGATTCCGCCGCCGTGTCCAAGCTCGCGAAGTCTGGCTTCTTGTGCTTCAGCGTGTGACCGAGAAATGGGAACAGCGTGTTGAGCCACATGTCGATGCCGCCCAACATCACGCCGAGCTTTGTCCCGAAACGCGACCAGAGCGGCTTCACATTGCGGACCTTCTTGAGCTCCTTGGCCAGCGAACTCTGCTTGAGCGCTTCCGGATAGGCCTCGAGCACGTCGCGCGCGCGGCCCGCTTGAATCGCCTCGAACGCGGCGTCCGCGGCCATCATCCCCGACAGCATGGCGTTGTGAGAGCCTTTGATGCGCGGCACATTCATAAAGCCCGCGCAGCAGCCGATCAGCGCCCCGCCCGGAAAGACGAGCTGCGGAATGGCCTGCCAGCCGCCCTCGGTCAATGCGCGGGCGCCATAGGCGATGCGCTTACCGCCTTCGAGATGCTGCTTGATGCGCGGATGGTGCTTGGAGCGCTGAAACTCCTTGAACGGGTTCAAATAAGGGTTGGCGTAATCGAGATGGACGACGAAGCCGACCGACACCAAATTCTCCCCGAAATGGTAGAGGAACGAGCCGCCGCCGGTGTTGTCATCGAGCGGCCAGCCCATGGTGTGCTGCACCAGCCCGGGCTTGTGCTTGTCGGCCGGAATCTCCCAGAGCTCTTTCAGGCCGATGCCGAATTTCTGAGTGCCGCTCTCGCGGTCCAAATCATATTTCTTGATGAGCTGCTTCGAGAGGGAGCCGCGCGCACCCTCGGCAAGCAGCGTGTACTTGCCGGTCAGCGCGATGCCGGGCGTGTATGAGTCCTTGTGCGTGCCGTCGCGCGCGACGCCGAGGTCACCGGTGATGACCCCTTCGACCTCGCCGCTCGCGCCGATGATCGCCTCGGTCACCGAGATGCCGGGATAGATTTCGACGCCCAAGCCTTCGGCCTGCTCGCCGAGCCATTTGGTGAGATTGCCCAGGCTCCCGGTGTAGCAGCCGTGATTGCTCATGAGCGGCGGCATGAACATGGTGGGCAGGCCGATACCGCCCTCCTCGGAGGTCAGATAATAGAAGTGGTCCTCGCTGACCGCGTCCTTCACCGGAGCGCCCTTGTCGCGCCAGTCTGGAATGAGCTTGTCGAGCCCGGCCGGATCGAGCACCGCGCCGGAAAGAATATGGGCGCCGACCTCCGAGCCTTTCTCCAAGACGACTACGGTGATCTCCTTGTCCTTCTCGGCGGCGAGCTGCTTTAGGCGGATCGCCGCGGCGAGCCCTGCGGGCCCCGCGCCGACGATCACCACATCGAACTCCATGGTTTCCCGTTCGACTTGATCGCTCATCTCCGCCCTTTCCATTCCTTATTATCCGGCCGTGCTCCGCCCGCCCGCGGCCACGGCAAATAAATCGGTGATAAGATCAATGACGCCCAGCGCTAGCCGTGGCCCGTTGGGCCGGCCACTGACAAATAGAGGATCAACACGGGCATCGCAAATGACTGGAAGCCAAGCAAAAGCCGCCGCCGGCCTGCTCTCCTGGTACGAGGCCATGGGCGTGGACGAGGCAATCGGAGATGTGGCCGTCGACCGGTTCGCCGCGGCGCCCGAAGCGCGCGCCGAAACACAAGCCAAATCGCGCGCTAGCCGCCCAGACTCTCGCCCAAGGAGCGCGCAACCCTCCGCAAGGCCCGTCTCGCTGGATCAGGTCACGACGCTGGCCGAGCTCGAGGCGCTGGTCGCTCAGTTCGAGGGTTGCGCGTTGAAGCGCACGGCGAAGAACACTTGCTTCTCGCGCGGCAGCGATACCGCCAAGATCATGCTGATCGGCGAGGCGCCGGGCCGCGACGAGGACATCCAGGGCAAGCCGTTCGTCGGCCGCGCCGGCAAACTGCTCGACCGCATGCTCGGCACGATCGGGCTCGACGAAGCTTCCGTCTACATTACCAACACAATTTATTGGCGGCCACCCGGCAACCGCACGCCGACGGCGCTGGAGATCGAATCCTGCGCGCCGTTTCTCGCCCGCCAGATCGAGCTGCTTTCGCCGGACGTCATGGTGTTGCTCGGCGGCGCGGCGGCGAAGTCCATCCTCAACGTGACCGAGGGCATCATGCGGTTGCGCGGCAAGTGGAAGATCTATCGTAACGGCGACCGCGACATTCCAACGCTGGCGACGCTGCATCCGGCCTATCTCCTGCGCAAGCCGGAGGAGAAGCGCTATGCTTGGCGCGACTTGCTCATGCTGAAGGCAAGGCTGGAGGAAACAAGATCATGACCGCGCGTATCGACGAGAACCGCCCCTTCATCCCGGTGCGCATCGCCGTGCTCACCATCTCCGACACGCGCACACCAAAGACCGATAAGTCCGGCCCACTGCTCTTCAGCATGATCAAGGGCGCGGGCCATGAGGTTGCCGCGCACGCGGTCGCGCCCGACGACGAGAAAGAGATCCGCAAGCAGGTGAAGAAGTGGATCAAGGATAAGGGCGTCGACGTGGTCATCACCACCGGCGGCACGGGCTTCACCGGGCGCGACGTGACGCCGGAAGCCGTGCGCCCGCTGTTCGACAAGGAGATCGACGGCTTCTCCGTGCTGTTCCACATGCTGAGCTATCAGACGGTCGGCACCTCGACCGCGCAGTCCCGCGCCTGTGGCGGGCTCGCCAAGGGCACGCTGATCTTCTCCCTGCCGGGCTCGCCGGGCGCGTGCAAAGACGCGTGGGAAGGCATCCTCAAATTCCAGCTCGACAACCGCCACCGCCCCTGCTCGTTCATCGAGATCATGCCGCGCCTGACCGAGAGCAAGAAGAAGAAGGCGAAGAGCTAGCATGACGCCTTACGCGCAATTGGAGGCGCACTTCGCGGAGCTGCACCAGCTCGGACATGCGCAGGCCATGCTGTACTGGGACGAGGCGGTAATGATGCCGCGCGGCGGTGGCCTTGCGCGCGGCGAAGCACTGGCCGCGCTGGCGGCGCTGGCTCACCGGACGCTGACCGCGCCGCAAGTCGGCGACCTTCTCGACGCGGCGGAAGCCGGCAAGGACCAGCCAACCGAATGGCAGCGGGCCAATGTGCGCTCCATGCGGCGCATGCATCTCCGCGCCGTGTCGCTGCCAGAGGCACTCGTGCACGCCACGCAGATCGCCACCATGGCGTGCCAGCAGATCTGGCGCGTGGCGCGCGCGGAGAACGATTGGAACGCCGTCGCAGCCCCCCTCACCGAGGTGCTGGCGCTGGCGCGCGAGGAAGCCGAGAGGCTCGGCGACGCGCTGAAGCTCAGCCCTTACGACGCTCTGCTCGACGCTTATGAGGAAGGCACGCGCGCGGCCGAGGTGGCGCAGCTGTTCGACGACCTGAGGGGCTTCCTGCCCGATATGATCGACCGCGCGCTCGGCAAGCAGAGGAAGCCGTTACCTTTGCCCGGTACCTTCCCGCGCAAGCATCAACGCAAGCTCGGCGAAGAGATGATGCGGGCGCTTCACTTCGACTTCGCGCGCGGGCGGCTCGACGTCAGCCATCACCCCTTTTGCGGCGGTGTGCCCGACGATACCCGCATCACTACCCGCTATAGCGAGGACGACTTCGTGGAATCGCTTATGGCGGTGCTGCACGAGACCGGGCACGCGCTCTACCAGCAAGGCCTGCCGGCCGACTGGCGACGGCAACCGGTCGGCAATTGCTTAGGTGCCGCGGTGCATGAGAGCCAGTCCTTATTCGTGGAGATGCAGGTGTCGCGCGGGCGCGCCTTTATGGAGTTTGCCGCACCTCATCTCCGCCAGCATCTCGGAGGCCGGCAAGGGGACGTGGCGTGGAGCGCGGACAATCTCCATGCAAATGCGATCCAGGTCGCCCGCGGACTTATCCGCGTCGACGCCGACGAACTCACCTACCCGCTGCACATCATCCTGCGCTTCGAGCTGGAGCGCGCGCTCATCGCGGGCGATCTCGCCGTGGCCGACATCCCGCAAGCCTGGAACGAGCTTATGAGCAAATATCTCGGACTTTCCACGGACGGCAATTACAAGGACGGTTGCATGCAGGACGTGCACTGGTTCTCCGGGCTGTTCGGCTATTTCCCCACCTATACGCTCGGCGCTCTGATGGCGGCACAATGGTTTTCGGCCGCGCGCGATGCCCTGCCCGATCTGGAGAGGCAGATCGCGGCGGGCGAATTCGCAGCTCTGGTGGGTTGGCTGCGCCGGGAAATTCACGGGCGCGGACGCCTCAAGACTGCGCCCGAACTCCTGACCGAGATCACGGGCGAGCCTTTGAGCCTTGGTCCCTTCAAAGCCCATCTAGAGCGCCGTTATCTTGGCGGCTAAACCCTATTTAGCGGGAGCGTCGGCGGACGCGGACCCGCGGTCAAGTTCCGCGCGGCAGAACTCTTCCATGCGCTTACCCTGCAGAATCTCGGCACTGCGCGCCCTGAAATAGGCAATGCAGCGGCGCTCGGCCTCCGATGCGTCTTCTGCATATTCCAAATCCACCAATGGGCTGCCGATCTCACGGAAGTGCGCAACGTCATGCACGCACAGCGCCATATTGATGAGGGTGCGGTCGAGCGCATGAAACGGCGGATCAATGAGGTAGTAGCCGAGGTGATCGAAGAACACCGCGGCGACCCCTGGCGACGTGGTGAGCAGCACCACCTCCGCGCCTGCCACGTCAAGCCGCCGGGTCAGCTCGGTCATCAACGCCTTGCCGGCCGTCATGGCGCGGCCATGGCCGTCGACGCGTACCATCTTGCCGCGAAACGCTGGCCGCACCGCGACGGAATTGACCGTGGCCACCGCGGCGCGCACGGTCTTGAGCTCGGGCCGCGCCATGTGTTTGGCGAAGAACTCCGCGTGCGGGAAGGCGTCCGAGATCATGGTCGCCCGGGCGATGCCGATCGCACGGGCCTCGGCGCGCGCGATGACGAACATGGAATGGTGGTCGGACGGGTCCGGGGCCACGCGGCGGGCGTCCCGCTCCAGCGGCAATCGCCAGCCCTGCTCGCGCACGAACACGTCATGCTTGATCCCGCGATACTCGCCGAACTCGGGCAAGCTCGTGTCGTCGAAGAAACTTACAGTGACAGCCATATGTTCAAGAGCCAACCGACCGGGGACCAGCTTTTATCAAACGTCATTTCACCAAGTTTGACGTTCTTGGATTGGGGATGGAAGAAATCGCCGGCATAGCCGTCCTGGGTCTGCCGGAACTCGACCTCGAAACGGGCGGTCGGATGCCGCCTGTGGTTCCTGTCCTGCCCGCGATCGAATTGCTTGAAAGTGACGTCGAGCAATTGTTCGTTGTTGACGTATCGGGCGTCGCCACTCAGCAGGAAGACAACGCGGCGCCATTCGCCTGGAAAGCGGAAGAACGCCGTCCCGTGCACGAAGTCGTCGCGGACGCGTAGGGACGCCTTACCGCGGCCCACGCGGCCGACCACATTCGCCTGACGCTTGTAATCTTGAATGACTTTGACGAGGCCGGCTTCGACTGGCATCTCGCCCGTCTGCTGAAACCGCTCGACCGCCCCGCGCTGCTCCGGGTCGAGCATGTACTCTTCCCATTCGGGAATGTAGTCCTGGTACTTTATGCGCATCGTGTAGGCGTCAGGCCAGGCGAGAAAATAGTCGAATGTGTTGATGAAGACGCTCCCGAGCAGGTAAACCATGGCGATCGTCAGCGTCAGGTTCACCACGCCCCAAGGATCGCGCAACGAGAAGAAGTGCAGGCGAACGCGGGCCGACCTGAGGAGACGCTTCGCCGTGACGACGGCCTTGTGATCGGCGCTGACATTATTGTCGAACACCCCCGTTTTTTCCTGGACGCATTCGGGAATCCAAAGCGGCTTGTCTATGACTTGCGGGTGTGTCTCCGCGTACAAGTCCTTCAGGACGTAGCGGCCGACGCAATAGCCGTGGGCGACCAGCGTCCGCACCTCGACATCGGAGAACTTGTCGAGATCGGTGCGTATGCTCTTGGCCGCCCGCTGCACGTTCAAATGAAGCGCGTGAGGGTCCTCATGCGGGTGAACCTCGGTCGCAAGTTGCGTAAAGCGGAATCGGCTGAGCCGATGCTCGTCCTTGAGAAGCTCCTCCGAGAAGATGTTCTGTTCTTGAACGCGTTCATATTCCAGCTCGCCGACGCGCTTCATGAGGATGTCGGCTGAGCGCGACGCGGCGTTGAGCAGCGAGCGAAATCGCTTGGTGTAGTTTGGATCGAACGTTGCCCCGGCATCGGAGATGATGACGTGGTCGAACTCGAGATCGCGGTCGAGCAGCGCCAGCTTCCGCGCGCCGAGATTGTCGAAGATACCGCCGTCTGTCACATAGGAGAACGGCGACTGGAACGCGGCCATGTCCACTTGCAGCCGCTCGGCCGTCAATTCGATCGGCGGAAAGAACAGCGGATATGAAGAGGAGGCAGCCACTGCCAACGCGGTGCTGATTGCGTAGGTCTCGTAAAGCTCGGTGCCTTGCGGCGTGTCGATGCAGAACCCGTCCGGCGTGAACGAGCAAAGTTGCCCGCTGGAAAGATTCGTCGTCAGGATATGCAGCGCCGGCGCGTCCGGATTGCGCGCGCGCAGTTCGTGCAGGGTCGTGTAGCCGTAGAACTTATCGTAGAACTGCTCCAGAAGATCCGTCCGGCCGAGCTTCACCTTGGGGATCAGACTGGCGAGGACCAGCAAGGGCAGCCGCCGCACGATCTTTCCGCGCACGTCTTGCTGGGTGAAGGCGATCAGTTCGCTGGCCGCCTTCTCGAAAGTCGCCTCGTCGCTCGACGTGTATTGGTCCCAGCGATAAATCAGGTGGGCAGCCATTACGCTACCGCCGGAGACGCTTGCGAGCTGCGTGATGTGACCGAGCAGCCCCGCATCGCGCAGGAAACGGATGAGGCCCAGATGGAAAAGCGTAGCGCGGAATCCGCCTCCGGAAAGAGCGAGGCCGAGATTCATTGCCGCTTCCTGTCGGACCGCCGGCTTACTTTCCGCCATGTGGTGATCGGCCTCTGACAAAGTTTGCACAGTGTGGTCTGATGTATATCAGAGGCCGATTTCTGCTCACACTGATTGAGATCAAAGTTTAGCTGTGCAAATGCCTGACCGTTCTGATCGCTTCTAGAAGGAGGGCGCGTCGTCCAACGGGTCGTGGGTGATGAGGCCGAGCACCTCGTTGGAGGCAAAGCTCAGCGACATGGCGCGCGTGACGCCGGGCACCACGGCGAGGTCGTAAAGCTCGCCGATGGCGCCGTCGATGCGGAACCAATGCACGCACGCGCCCGTGTCGAGATCGATGATTTGCACGCCGCACCATGGCTCGGAGTCCGTCTCGCTGAGCTTCTTATCGAGCGCCAAGCCCTCGAAGCGCTCATAGCGCGGCTTCGACAGGCCGACGAAAGCGAACTTGCCGTGGAAGCTCAAGCCGCGCACGAAGCCGGGGCAGAACGCGACCACGTGGAACTTGGCGTCGGCTGCTTTCTCGGCGGGCTCGACCCAGCCGAGCTCGCCCGTGCCTGAGTTCAGCACATACAGCCTGCCGTTATAGACGCGCGGCGAGTGCGGCATGGACAGCCCGCCGATGACGATCTCGCCGCTGGCCACGTCGATGACGATGCCGCCGTCGAATCTGCGGTCGCGCCAGCCATCGATGGTGTCGGACTTCGAGACCGCGGTAACGTAACGCGGCACGCCGTCCTCTATGGCCAAGCCATTCAGGTGGCAGCGGTCCTCCTTGACGATCTTGGAGACGAAGGGCGGCTTCCACAGCGGGGTGAAACTGTGCCGGTCGGAGGTGGTGGCCAGGCAGTTATGGGTCGTGTTGACGAAAACGATGCGCCCGTCCTTGAGCTGGCCGACATCGTGGGCGTCGAGCTCGCCGGTGACATAGAGCTCGCGCGGCACGTAGCAGGTGTCGAAGACGTTGTTGACCTCCTGACCCTCGTTCAGAACGTTCTTGAACTTGATGATCTGGAACAGGGTGGCGAGCAGCAGCGTCTCGCGATCGGCCACGCAAATGCCCATGGCCTTGCGGAAGAAGCGCTCATCGACAAGCAGGCCGCCGTCCTTGTTCTGGCCGAGCAGATAGAACTTGCCGGACTGGTAGGACGAGATGGCAAGGCCGACCTTGTTGGTGCCGAGGAAGTTCGACAGCCCCGGCGACATGGAATATTTGACCTGCTGCTCCGGCGGGACGTCGGCTGCGGCACCGGCCCCCTCTTGAGCCGGCGATTCCGGCTCCGCCGGCGCCTGGTCCGGCTTGTCTTCGTTGGCTGGCGAAGGCTCGCCGTTACGCTCCGTCATGCCCTACCCTTCTTGCGGTCACAGGTTGGGTTTAGCCTGGGTTCAGGGTCGGCGCATCTCAAGATGTAGCCATAGCCGCCTCGAACACCTGTGGGAGCTTGGCTCCAGCCAACGGCCGCAAAGGCTTCGAGCCGGAGATGATTCACGGGGCCCAAAGTGGGCCTATGCGCAATATTGCGATGACCGGAAATTGGGCAGTTAGTCTTCGCCAACCGAAGACGAGTCTTGTCTTCTATTGGTCAGGCCAAAAGTTCCGCAAACGATTTCATCGCCGACCGAACCGGCTGCAGCAACTCCGATCTATGACAATTTAGCTTTCTGAATCCAAGTAGAATTCAACGAGACTCACCGAGAAAAAGGTATCGGTAGTCTCTGGAAGTAATACTATTATAAGTTGTATCAGTTAACCCGATGGATGAGCCCGTTCTTCTTACCGGTTGTGCCGGCACAACCATAGAGACTGTACTTTTCAGGCAACAGGGCGCGGAAAAGCGCCCTTTTACGGGAGCTCCTGGCCCCCCAGGTTGCACCGCCGGCTAGGACGCATACGGACAACAAAAAGCCCCACAGGCCGCGGCAGCCCGAAGGCACGACATGGGGGACGTTTATGATTTTACGTATGGCTGCCGGTGCGGGTCAAACCGTGCCCGCTCTTCCTTGCTGTTCCAAGCCTTCCGCAGCATCCCTGAAATCGTCCCGGCCGAGACCGGCCGATAGCGGCGCATCGGCCGGCGCGAGCCGCGCTCACTCGTCCGCGCTCCTCCTGAGCCTTTTCGTCGCCATAGCCGCATGTTCTTGCCGCCGCTCGTTGCCCCCGCCCTGGCGGATGGCGGCAACGGCAGTGGCGCCGGTGCAGTCTCCCTTGGTGGAGTTGGCGGCATAGACAACGCCACGGGGGCTGGCGGCGCGGGTGGAGACGCACCACTGTTTGGTGGCGGTGGCGGTGGCGGCGGCGGTGCGGGTGAGACGGGCGGTGCCGGCGGGCGTGGCGACGGCAACGAGCCCGCTGCTTGTGGAGCCGGCGGCACGGTGGCGGGTGGGGCTGGCACACCTGGGGCCGTGGACTCAAGCGCGGATGCGGACGGTAACGGCGGCGGCGGCGGCGGCGGCGGCGCGCACGGATTTTTCGGGGTTGCTCTGCCAACAACCGCTCTTTCGGGCGGAACTGGCGGCAAGGGCGGCGATGGCACAGGCACTCTTGGTGATGGCGGCGGCGGCGGGGCAGGCGGCTATGGGGCAGTCGTCACGGGCTCCGGGGCCCTCGGCACCCTCAGCACCAATGCGACTGGCGGCGGCGGCGGCAAGGGCGGCGGCAATGGCGGCGGCGGCGCTCTTGGCGGCAACGGCGGTAGCGGCGGCATTGGCCTCCTGTTCACCAACGCAAGCGGCGCGACAATGACTATCGGTGCCGGCGTCACCGTACAGGGCGGTGACGGCGGCTTAGGTGGCTTGAGCACAATCGGCAACACCAATGTGCCTGGTGACTTTGGTCTCGATAGCTTCGATAGCCAGCACGGCCGGGGCGGCGCGGGCATTGTCGGTCAGAACCTGACCATCGTCACCGCGGGCACCATTGCCGGCGGATTGAGCTACTTACCGTTCCCGCTGGGCTTCCCAGGGCCGGTCCCCGCCTATCCCGAGAACGCCATCATCTTCAACGGCGGCGACAACACGCTCACGCTGCAAGCGGGCGCCAAGGTCGTCGGTGGGATCGTCGTCAGCCCCTTCACCAGCTTGACGTTCGATCAAGCCACGGACGCCACGCTCGCGAGCTCGATTAGCGGACCCGGGTCCGTTACCAAGATCGGCGCCGGCACGCTCGTGCTCTCCAACGGCAGCACCTATTCCGGCGGCACAAGCATCCGGCAAGGCACGCTGGGGATCGGCTCCAGCGCTGCGCTCGGCAGCGGCAAGGTGGCTCTGGGGGGGACTTTGCAGGCGGCGGTCGACGGACTGACGCTTAAGAATGACATCGCGCTCTTCAGCGAGGGCAGCACGGTCGACACCCAGGCCCATACGCTCACGCTCTCCGGCGTGCTTGGAAATTTCGACGGTATCCCCGGTGCGCTGACCAAGACCGGCGGCGGCACGCTCGTGCTCACCAACGACAACACCTATACGGGCGACACCACCGTCAAGGCCGGCAAGCTGGTGGTCAACGGCTCGATCCTGTCGGAGGTTATGCTCAATGGCGGCACGCTCGGCGGCTCGGGGTCGATCGGCGGCTTCACGGCGACCAGCGGCGTCATCGCGCCGGGCAATTCCATCGGCACCATGACCGTCAACGGCAATTTCACCATCGGCTCCGGCGTTACTTACGAGGTCGAGGTCAACGATGCCGGCCAAAGCGACAAGGTCGTGGTCTTCGGCACCGTGAACCTGACCGGCGCGGCGCTCTCCGTGCTGCCCGAGGCGGGGACCTACAACCCGAGCACCAAATACACCATCATCGACAACGACGGCGCGGACGCCGTGGTCGGCACCTTCGCCGCGATCGCCTCGAGCCTCGCCTTCCTCGATCCCTCGGTGATCTATAACGGTGGCACCGGCAACGATGTGGTGCTGACGCTGACCCGCAACGACGTGTCGGCGACCAGCGTCGCCACGACGTCGAACCAGGCGAGCACCGCGGGCGCGGTGGACAATTTCACCGACACCTGCTCGACCGACGACATGCTGTGCCTGGCGATCCTCAACCAGACCGTGGCGGGCGCGCAGACCGCCCTCGATGCGGTGTCCGGCGAGATCTATGCCACCGTGTCCGGCGTGCTCGCCGACGACAGCCGCTATGTGCGCGACGCGATCCTGGGACGGCTGATGCAGGCCGGCCATACCGGCGGCAATGTGCAGACCGCAGCACTCGCCGCCGCCGGCCCGCAAGTCGCCTCGCTCGATCAATCAGCGATGGCGCTCGGCTACGGCAGCAAGTCCCTGGGCGATGCCATGCCGCCAAGCCATAACCTGGCCTTCTGGACTCGGGCTTACGGGGCGTGGGGCGATTACGATACCGACGGCAACGCGGCCAGCGCGAGCCGCGATCTCGGCGGCTTCGTCTCGGGCATGGACGCCGGCATCGGCGGTTCGTGGCGCGCAGGTCTGGCCACCGGCGCCTCGTTCTCCAACGTGGACGTGGACGCGCGGTATTCCTCGGCGGACGTCGAGACCTATCACCTCGGCGACTATCTGGGCGGCATGGCGGGCGCGTTTGCGCTGCGCGGCGGTGGCGCCTGGGCGTGGAGCAGCATCGACACCTCGCGCGCCGTCGTGTTCCCCGGCTTCTTCGAGCGCGAGAAGGCGAGCTATGACGCCGACACCGGGCAAATCTTCGGCGAGGTGGCTTATCCGACGACCATGGGCGGCATGGCGGTAGAGCCCTTCGGCGGGCTGGCTTTCGTCTCGCTCGATTCCGACACCATCAAGGAGCGCGGCGCTCCGCCGCTCTCATCGGCCGCGACGCGGACCAGGATGTGGGCTACTCGACGCTTGGCTTGCGCGCCGCATCCACCATGCATTGGGGCGCCATGCTGATCGTGCCGCATATCTCCGCCGCCTGGCAGCATGCCTTCAACGACGTGACGCCGGAAGCAGCGCTCGCTTTCGCCTCGACCGGAAGCGGCTTCGTCGTCAGCGGCGTGCCGCTCGCCGAGGACAGCGCGCTGATCGACGCCGGGCTCGACTTTGCCCTCGGCGAACGGACCACGGCGGGCGTGTCCTATACCGGCCAGTTCGGCGACGGCGTCACCGACAACGGCATCAAAGGCCGCTTCGCCTGGTTGTTCTGATCCCGGGCCTTCACCTCTCCCCTACGGGGAGAGGTCGAGCGCATTTGCGCTCGGGTGAGGGGTGTTCACGAGCGCTAGCGTGCAGCCCCCTCACCCCAGCCCTCTCCCCCAAGGTGAGAGGGAGATCAAAGTCAGGTGCCGGCCGAGGCGCGGGCAATGCCGTGTTGCGCGATGGTCTGCTTCGGACACAGATCGGGAGACGCGCCGGCCACGCGATTGCGGCCGCTCGCCTTGGCGCTGTAGAGCGCGGCATCGGCACGCGCGAGAAGCTGGTCGACCGTATCGTCGGGCTTCGCTTCGCCGACGCCGACACTCCAAGTGAGCGTGATGCGGCCCTTGCCGGTGTCGAAGGGCTTTGAGGCAAGGCGGCGGCGCAGATCTTCAGCAATCTCGATGGCTTCGGGCAAGGTGCGCTGCTCAAGCAACAAGGCGAACTCATCACCACCGAGGCGCCCCGCAACGGCCTCATCGAGGCGCGCGGCCATGGCACAGGCGCGAATGGCTTCATCGCCCGCCTCGTGACCATAGGAGTCGTTGATGTGCTTGAAATTGTCGATGTCGAGAAGAATGGCGGACAAATGGCCGTCGGGAATCGTCCGCGCCCGGACCTGCGTCGCCTGCTCGAAAAAGCCCCGGCGATTGCACAGGCCGGTCAGAGGATCGGTGGTGGCGAGACGGATCAGCTCGCGCTGCATGGAGGCGATGCGTTCGGCGGCGCGTAGCCGCGCATAGAGTTCCTCGGCCAAAGGCGGCTTGCCGATGAAGTCGTCGGCGCCGGAGTCCAGGGCCTCGACCAAAGTCCGCTGGTCGTACTGGGACGACATCATCAGCACGTAGATTGGCCGCCTGGGGGTGGCCAGCAGGCGTGTCTCCCAACACAGCTCCAGCCCTGACATGTGGGTCAGCTCGGCGGATGTGATCAAGCCATCGATGCGCTGATCGATCTTGATCTGCTGCAGCGCCTCGCGCTCGTCGGCGAAGGGGACGACCTCATGCCCGCGCGTTTCGAGTATACGGCTCACGATCAACCGCGTCGTACGACTTGGATCGACGAGTGCAATGCGCATCGGCTGAAGTTTCCCTCCGGTATCCCCAACCAACGCCGTAATAAAATCCCCTTAAGGTTGAATTAAGCGCAACCTATGTGTGTGCGGGTCGCAGACCGGAGTGCTCTATGAGGCGCTCGGCGCGTACGCGTTCCTGGCGATAGTCTTGCGCCGTGTCGACATCGCTAAGTGTCGAAGCATACGCAACAATTCGGCCTTGCAGATTGGCGAGGGTTGCCGCGAGCGTCCGGTCCGTCGACCACGGCACATCGGCAAACGGAAAAAGCTGCCGCACGGATTTTTTTAGTCCGACAAGCCAGTAGCCGCCGTCTTGCGCGGCCCCGAACACGGCGTCGGCGCGCCCGAGCAGCTTGAAGGCTTGCGCAATATGGGACGGGCGGATGGCCGGAATATCGCTGCCGACGATAATGGCGGGGCCCGGTGGGAGACGGTCGAACAGGGCTTGCATGCGGGCGCCGAGATCGCCCTCCCCTTGTGGAATGCGCACGAGATTGCGCACCGCCGGCCAGCAGTGCGCCGTCACCGCTACGTCCGGCGTGACCGCAAGATAAGTCCGCCAGCGGGCATCCGCGGCAAGCCGCAAGGCCGTATGGGTGAGCGTGGTGCGATAGAAGCGGAGCGCCGCCACGTCGCCGATGCCCCGCGCCAGCCTGCGCTTCACGGCACCCGCGACGGGGCGCTTGCCCATGATGATCAGGTGCTGAGCGAAGGTACTGGCCGGGGCGAGGCGTCGCGATGGCCTAGCCATGATGGCCTAGCCATAGAGGCGCGCGAGCACGCGCGGCGGCACGCGGAGAAAATAGAGCAGCATCACACCGAGATTTCGGAAGCTCCGCGAAACATAGCCTTCGCTCCGATAGCGCTTGGCGCTGGTCACGGCGCGCGCTTTGAGGCCGACGAGTTCGCGCCGCTTGAGACGGCGGACGAGATCCACGTCCTCCATCAGCGGCAGAGGCCGGAACCCGCCGAGCCGCGCATAGTGTGCCCGGGAAATCAGGAGACCCTGATCGCCATAGGGCAGTGCGAACAGAACACACCGCAAGCCCACGAGAATTTCCATGAGGCGCGGCATGAAGCCGTCATCGTCGAGGGCGAAGCGGAAATAGGCGGCCGCCGGACGGCGGCGTCCGCTCTCCACGCGATCCATGAAGGCGGCGGCCTCCTCGGCCCAGCCGGGCTCGAGCACCGTGTCGGCATGGAGGAAGAGGAGCCAATCGCCTCGGGCGATGGCGGCGCCGGCATCGAGCTGGGTCCCACGCCCCCTGGCCGAGTCCACGATGTGGGTTCCCGCCGCATCGGCAAGGACCCGGGTATCGTCGGTCGAGCCGCCATCGGCGATAATGGCCTCTTGAACCACCCCCTCCACCACGGCAGGCACCAGCGCGGCCAAGGCATGAACCAAGGTCGGCGCGGCATTAAAAGTGGGGATCACCACGGAAATCATTGGCGGACTATAGCGTTTGGCTTAGTTGCGGCAATCGTCTCATGGCCACGCATCAACTATGTTCTTGCTTTGTTCCTGACGCCGTCTTATATGGATGGCATGAGCGTAGCCCTCAGAAAGT
>Ga0307378_10001436_pt1 | contig 38984 bp, 27 predicted proteins | sample UN1MG_FD_202238 | JGI IMG/M metagenome (GOLD analysis project Ga0307378, IMG submission 202238) | Soil microbial communities from Risofladan, Vaasa, Finland - UN-1 | ecosystem: Environmental > Terrestrial > Soil > Coastal area > Acid sulfate soil | place: Finland: Risofladan, Vaasa | collected...
TTCCACGGATAGGCGCCCATCGCTGGAGCCGACCATTCCAAATGAATCGCGTCTCGTAGCGGTCGTTCTTGGACCACCAGAACGCCGGAGGATCGAGCAGGTAGTCGAGGTCAATGGCACGGTCGCCACGAATGCTCGAGACACCACCGCCCAGAGCAAGGAGCGTGGCCTCGTCCGTGATCGTGAAAACACCGGTGACCGGGTTCCACGTTCCCTTGCCTACAAGCTCAAACTCCTCACCGGTGTCCCCCCGTCGCACCTCGAGGTTCGTAACTTCACGGATGCTTCGGTTGGCATCATCGACGATGAGGACCCGGTTAGACCCGGTGGTTCCCGCGAAGATCGTGTCCGTGTTGACGACGGGGGTGGTGCCGACGGGGAACGTGGCGGTGCCGTCGTTGACGACGAAGTCACCGATGTCGCTCAGGTTGGCCGTGTTGGCAGCCCAAACGAGGTACTGCGTCTCCTGGTCCTGCGTTCGTAGCAAGACAGCAGTACGGTACTGATCAGCCGAGACCTCAATGAGATCCGGGGCAGTGATGGAGTAGACGGCATCGAGGGGCTTGAAGTCCCTGTCAACACCATTGGAGGCCTCGTCCGTCGTCGTGAAGTTCGACGGAGCGGTTCGAGGCGCACGCAGCACAAAGCCTGAGAAATCAAATCCCATGGAACTATCAAAATACCAACGAGATGCTCGTGCTTACGGCAGCAACTGGAGAAGGTGAGCCGGTAACCCCGCCAAATCCGAAAGCCGTGTTCACGAGATTTGCAATCCCGAGGCCGAGCCCCGACGCGAGTCGAGGCGCTTGTTGTCCGTTGACCTGCGCGGCTTGGAGGTTTCCGAGCAGGATGCCGACCAGAGTGGCCGAGTTTGACAGGCTGATTTTCGACACATCGGAGCCGAAACCAACCCCCGCAGACGCGCCGCTGTACTGCATGGAGGAGTTGAGGACGCTGGCGACGCCCGCGCCGACGGCCGTACCGAGACCTTGCGCGGAAGGCCCGCTGATGCCCGCTTGATTGAGCCCAGCGACGACGAGCGCCGCTCCGTTGAGTACAAACATCTTTCCGTTCACGGTGCCGCCCCCCGCAACCCCCACCGTCACTCCTTGTGCAAGGACGTTCGTAGGGATCGGAAGCCACGCAGGGATCGACTTCCCAACCGCTGATGCGATACGAGGAAGATTCTGCGATCCAGGGAAGGTCGCTTGACCGGCCGCGATGATGGCCGAGGTGAGTGCTGCGCTTACGACTGCCATGGTGCTAGACCGGGGCTCCGAGCCGATGCCCGAAACTGCCCATTCCGAAGAACGAGAAAGGGAGGTTGGTGAGAGGATCGCGGTCTGAGCTGCTGATGATGCGGCCCGGGGTACCCGCACCCCCAAGCGTGGTGATCAGACCTGAAAGTTTTGCTTGGACAACAGCTTTGACGGTCACTGAGGTCAGCGCCGAGACCGTCGTGGCCAAGGTAGAAGACACACTCACAGTACCCGTCGGAGCCGTCACCCGAATGCCAGTTGTGGTGCTTGCCACCATCTGATTGAGCCCGGCTTGCATCGTCGCCGTACCCACAGCCGTCCGGTAGGTCAGGTTTCCCACAACAACCGTGGTGGAGTGGCTCCCGATCAGGAACGTCTCCTTTCGGTTGCCGAACCACATCGTGTACTCGTCCGTGTCGCCACCCGCGTGCCCCGTCAGCGGCGTGGCGATAAACTTGGTCTCACGCAACGGACCGTTCGTAGGCAGGAAGTTCTTCGGCCCCGAGAAGGCGTTGATCTCTTTGCCCTGTACCGTCTTGTCCACCGTGTTGCATTGAAGCAGCCACTTGTCGGTGAACGTGTTGACGTTCTGCTTGGCCGACATGAGGACTTCGTTCGTATCGACGAACTGGATGCCATTGGCCCCTGAAATCTTCGTGAAACGTCCTGATTTGATATGCGTGCTCCCTGAAGGGGACTCGATGAGCACGGACGGCAAATTGTTCTCTTGCAGGTCCGAGCTCGTCGTCCTGGCCGACATGCTCCCTTGCGTAGTAGGGGCGTTGCCACGGATTTGAATCGCGCCCGTATCCGATTGAATGACCGCCGCGAAGTTGTTCGTGGGGTCCCCGTTTCGGAAATTGAGGACGGTGTTAGGTGCGTCGAACACCATCGGACCGTTCGACTGGATGCGCATCCCGCCGTTCATCGCGATTTCCACAGAGTTCTCGTTCTGCGGCCCACCAATGAAACCGCGCACGGAGCCCTCTTTCGTCGTAGACAAGAACATCGGGGGCAACCGAGAAGGGTCCTCGTTCGGAGGCTGCACTCGGAACAAGCTCGCAGCGTGTTTCCCAAGAGGGACACCCACCGCCGATTCAAGCCGGGGCTCGACGCGCTCCTCATCAAAAACAATAGGCGTCAGGGGGAGTCCGTAAAGATCCCGGCCTCGTCGAGTGAAGGCGTCGTTGCCCACCACCGAACCGAGTACAAATTGAAGGTAAGGGCCGCTGGCCGCCAGCGAAGAAGATTGCACCGCGTCTGAGGGAAGACGGTCAGCATCAAAACCGTCCGTCTGCTCTGTCACTGGAAGACGGCCATCCCAAGTGTGGTCCATCTCAATGCGCCACTCAGTCAGCGTGTCGGAATCTGTGATCTCCTCTCCAAGAATCCCGTTGACAGGAGGCAACGTGTTCTCAGGATTCGGATCGATGGACACCCGAAAAATGGGTTTCCCACCGTACTCAGCATCTGACGCCACTTTTGTCGGATCAAGAGCATAGCCATCAGGACCAATGAAAAGACCACGCGCCAAGAAGGAGTAGGGATCGACGTTTTCTTCGTACTCGACCCCGCTATCGGGGAAAGGGTTCTGGGTGTTGGAACGGAAAAAGACTTGGTTGGGTGTCAGCGCAAAGAGAGGCTCTTCACTCTCTCCCAACTCAAACGGCAACAAAGGGTCGCCACTCTCGTTCATTTGAACCGGTGCGTTCCAGTTCACACCGTCGCTGAACATGCGCCGAGGAAGAAAGGTTGCATCGCGTTGAACCATGCCACCGTAGATGCGAGCGCCACCCATTGCGTGGAATTGTTGGAGCGATCGCGTGACAATGGCTTGGTCTTGGTCCCGCAGACGGATTTCTGTCGCGCGACGATTGCTGATGAGGACGCCCTCATCGATGAAAATCTCTGCCCCTTGGCTTGAGGTCATGTAGAGCTGCCCGGGCCTCATCTGCCGCATCTTGTGTCGCTTGCGCGTGTAGATGCCCTCGAAGTGCGCGAGCATCTTCGGGTTCATATCAACTTCGGTTGGCAGGAAATCTTGAATGGGGAGCCACTCCGTGCCCGACGTAACCGAAATTGGCAGCCACCCGAGAATGACGGGTGTCTTGGGTTTCGTAGACAACCACCCGATCACACAGATGTCGCCAGCATCAGGGAGACCCCCCATGAAGTGACGAGCTCCGGCCATGGGGGCCGTCACCGGGATGGGGGTCCACTGGAACGTGTCCTTTTCGCCATTCAGAATTTGAAGGGCGACTTGGAACAACGCATAGTCCACCCGAACCACTCGAGCGACCGAGAGTCCGAACGCAGCAGGCCCTGTGCTTGGATCTTGTGTCTTGACTCGATGCTCGCCGGAGATCCCTTGTTTGATCCCCGTAGACGGAAGGGGCCCTTCAACGGACCATGATGGCGGTGCTTTGCTTTGAGGGGCCATGATCTAGTCTTCCTCAGAAATCCCGCGTGATTGAAGATACAGAAGAGCAAGTACCTCATCGGCGCTCACGCCCAGTCCTCGGTCAATGTTGGAGGTTCCTGAAGGAGCGTCGCCCTGGCCGAACCCTTCCTGTGCCTCCCGGTCAGCCACGAACTCCCTGATCCCCTCAGGCCCATAGGTATCCAAAATCTGTTGAAGTTCTCCCGGAGACGCCTGAAGGACCTGCCCCACTGCGTCCAACTCAGCGGCGCTATTCGGCACTCCCGCCTCAGCCAAGGCTTCTTCCGCACTTGCAGAGTCCGAGAACCCGAAGTCATTGGGGTTGGGGCCGTCTGTCTGAGGGGCCCCGGCTGCATCGGCCGTTGTCGATGGGTTGTCTGGTCCGACAACACCAGGTGACACCTGCGAAGGCACGTCACTGCTCTGTGACAACGGAGCCCCAAGATCCGTACCCTGCATGCCGCCACTCTGAGCATCGCGGAACGCTTTGGCATCAGGCTGCTCTCCCTCGAGAATGGTCCCTTCCAACTGTTTGTTTGCGTAATCTTTTCCTGCGGTTCCACGCAGGATCTCCTCGGAGTGGTACGCCGTTGGCTTGTCCGTCTCTTGATCAATGCCGTCCACAGAGATGAAATTGATCCGGGAGTAGGCTTCCAAGACCACATCCGAGTAAGACCCACGACACACGCAGGTATCCCCCGCGCGCGTCACCAAATGCGAAGTGAGATCGGAAAGCTGGTACGCCGCATTCGCCACTGTCGTTTTGAACACGGGGCTCTTGGCATAGTTCACAGCGTAGTTGGCGAAGTTGCGGGCGAATTGCGTGTCCGTGATTTGGAAAGACGTCGATTCAACAAGTTGCGGGTCGTCTCCGTTCGCCTCGAGCAGCTCACGCAAAATGTCGCGCCCTCGAGCAGTCTGCTTCAACGAAGACACCGTAATCGCTAGGTTGATGAGGGAATCTTCCAAATCCGCGACCTCTCCGTCTCGCGTCGCCACACTTGCAGCAAGTTTTTGAGCAGCTTGGGCATCTGCCGCACCCTGTTGGACCGCGCTCCCTGCGGAGGACGCGGCATCCCCAATTCCGGTTGCGACATCACCAAGGGCGCCGAACACATCCCCACCCTCAATGCGCTCCTGGGCCGAGCGCATGGCCGCATCACGGATACCCGCGAGTTCGTTGGACAGGGGGCTTACTTTGCCTTGCCCGGCCAAAACAAGTTCTTGAACGAACTCATCCGACGTTTGAGAAGTCACATTACGGAAAGGGTCTTGACCACTGTGGATGAACTCAAATGTGCCACCAGGCTCTACAGAAAGTCCACGACCGTAGCGATACGCTCCGTAGTGGATGTACCCTTTTTCGTCTGACACGGGGAACACAGGAGCATGCAAAGGCTTCTGACTCTTGCCTTGTTTCGGTGCCTTGTCCTCAGATTCGTTGTCTTCCACCTGAGCACCCCCATTGGCATCTCCCGTGGCCGCTCCCGAGATCTGATTGAACGCATCGCTGATCTCAGCAAGGCGCTGTTCTTTGCCATCGGCCGGCAACAAGGCATCTGCCTTCGCCTGATTGAACGCCGCTGTGATTTGCCCCTGCACCGATTTGGAGTACCGGTTGGCCACACGCTGGATAGTGTCTTGCGTGTTCTCGGACGCGTCCGTCCGTTGGCCCCCCGAGGCGTACCCTTGTGCCGTGGACAGTTGATCAAAAGTGAGTCCCGCCAAGGAGATTTCCCCTGAGGTGCCAATCTGATCTTGAACATCGGGAGCGAGCAACTCGGAGTTGATCCGAACTGCCTCCTCAAAGGGAAGCAATTCCACACGCCCCCTGGGCTCAACAGGCTGGCCGTTCTCGTCGTAGACCGGGATTTCGATCTGCTCGACATCCTGTTTAATCTGGTCGTACTTAGACTGATACCCATCCGCGACCGTGATGTTGCTCCCCACGATAGCTTGACCGGCTTCCGCAAATTTCTTGGAGAGGTCCTCGAAAAAACCGATCTCGCGGAAGGACTTGCTTCCCGCGCTCGTAGAGGTGCCCACCACTTGCGTGTTCTTGGACGACTCGTAGCGAATAAACGAGATGGTCTGAATCTGATCCGTCGTCAGGAGCTTGGGAGTTCGTTGAGGCCCTTGGGCGATGTTGAGACCCTTGATGCAGTTGCCAAGCGTGAGCTCCACTTCGGGGGGCACACGACCCACAGCCGGGGCCGTCACGGTTGGTTTGAACTGCACCACTTTCCGCGGGGCATCCAGAGAGAGCTCTCGTGTGATGAGTTCCGCAGGGGCGGTTGGCTCGGGATCAGGTGCCGGGGGTGCCGGCTCAACCTCAGGAGCTGGTTCATTGGTCTCAGGAGGGGGCTCTTCTGGTGTCGGAATGCCCTCAGGGAAAATATCCGTGTTCCCCGGAACAGGCTCGGGGAATCGCGTCCCTTTAGGGGGCCACGAAACACCAAGGGCAGCCGCAGACTCTTTCAGGGACGCCTCAGCTTCTTTATCCGTTCGTCCTTGCTGCCATCTGTCCTTGCCGGGAGAGTGATTCCAAGCCCCCTTCTTTTTTCCCTTGGGCTTCTCCTTGGTAGGAGGCACTTCTGGGGGGTAGCACTCGACAGGAACCCCTGCGGCATCGGCTTTACGCTGGCGGGTGTTCTGGAGCGATTCGACATCTCGCCGATCAAGGTGAACGAACCATCCAGAAGGACGGCCAATGTAAGTGCCCAGACCCGTAATAAGTCCGTCCGACATCACACGAACCGACTCCTCTTGGAGGACCTCAAACGCTTTCCGCACATCATCAGGTGCATTGGTTTTTTTGTTGGCACCTCCCTGTGAGCCCGAAACTTGGATATCCATGGCCTGCCCCTCACCGTGGATGGCTTCGGTTTCTGGCCCTTCATCAGGACGCCAAGTAGAAATGACGATGAGTGTACGCGTAGAGGGCCAATCCGCCCGACCAAGGCACGCCTTGATGACACCATCGACAACAACGGCGATGTCCACAAGTCTTTGCGCCGAAATTGAGTCGAGGTTTTCATCGGCCCGACGGTTGTTGCCCCCAAGCCCCGCACCGAGTAACGCGTTACTGTTTTTGCGATTCTGAACAAACTGTGAGGGAACCGGGGTGGGCTCGACGGCCTGCATGGTAGTGACGCCGTTGCGGTCGAGCGCATCTTGCATTCGTTGAGTCAACGCCCGCACTTCGGCTCGAGTTTGCGGCACGAAATTCTGACGAGTGCTGGACTCTCGTTCAATACGACCATCCGATCGACGACGGGAACGCGGGATACGACCTCCCGAAGGGGGGAGTTCTCCATCGTTGAAAATCACGATGGGTTGGCCCTGCATCTTTTCCTCAGGGTGCGCGGAGGAGTAGTAGCGGTAAGAACCGGGGATGGTGTTGGCCACGTACTGAGTCTTGAGATGACTCAAGGTCTCGAAATACGACATCGTCACGTCAGATCCAGCAATGCCATCCACCCGACGCCTGATGGGTTTGTTCTGAGTGGGCTGAAGCGCCTCAAAGACCATGGCCACAAGGTTGACCCCCTCAGGAGCCCCGGAGCCGCTTCGCGCACGCTCAAGCTGAGCCTGTTCGCTACGAAGCTGTCCACGCAGCGTGGCGAGCTTCGCGCGCTCGGAACTCAATTCTTGACTCCGCTGGAGACCTCGGGTGCCCTGTTTGTCCAAAGAGCTGTAGGCATTCTCAAAACCAAGGGCCTGCTCCACCGCTTTCTGCTGTTCCGTGATCTGGCTCTCAAGACTGAGAATCTGACTGCGATAGTTTTGAAAATCGTTGTAAGCCCCTTGAAGTTTCAACAGGTCGAACTCAGCAAACTGGTCAGGGTTGGAGCTGTACCGGAGTTTGAATCGAGTAATCTTCTTGGGGTCGGCGATACTTTGCTTACCGTCAGGCCCCACTGAAAACCCCACGGCCTCAAACGCGTCCGACAGGTCCACGTCGCGCTGGAGCATGCTGAACAGTATGTTGGCGTCGCCTTTAGTTTGATCAAAAAACTCCACCCCAAGCCCAATGACCGTGAAATTCGGGTTGATCTTCTCAGGGTCGAGGGCGAGCACCACGTTCGGGAACCCGATGATGCGAGGGACTCCCTCTACCACCCCCTGTCCTGTGGTGAAGGACTGGTCGTAGGCTTGAAGCGGACGCGGAGGCAGATCGGGACGGTCGAGCTTGATGAGCTTGACCGCACTCTCGATCGGCGTCCCAGGCCCCACGCCTGTGATTCCAGCCATCGCTTTGAGTTCCCCGGGCGCGTGGAACTTGGCTCGACGGCAGGTGAGCACCAAACTTGTCGTACAAGTACCCGCGAACGCAAAAGAGTGGCTGAGCTGCGAAATGTAGTAGTAGCAGTCCACGAAAGGGATGAAGACCGGGTAGCCGGGCCTCATCTCAGGTCGGATCGGAATGGTACAAGAAGCACTGAACGTGTCGACGTTGAGCATGTCGAGACGTGCCACCCCGATCCAGAACAGAATCTTTGGATCGGTCGCGTAGGTGATGTCGAGCGTCGCAGCAGGACGCCACCCGAATTGCGCCACGAGTTTGTAGTCGATATACAGCCCCCGGTTCGTCGTCGGGCCGTTGGCGTTCGGCACGAGGTCAGTGAACCCTTGGAACCACGACCCACGCACGATGATGAAAGTCGCCGTGGGCTCTTTCTCCGTGAAGGAGATGTTGATGATGTCTTGGTCCTCGAGGCGGTAGTAGCGACTTGTGGCAGTATCGAGGTTGTAGAACGGAGGTTTGAAAACGATGTCACCATCGACATCCTGGTAGAACTCGTAGCCCGTGACCTCCATGACGTTCTGCGCCATGTCTAGCTTGGTCTGGTAAGTGGACTGCCAGACATTCCCGGGGCCAAACTCAGCCATGGACTGGCTGAACGCGAACATGTCGAGCACGCTGAGGCTCAGAGTTTCGCCTTCGGAGTTGATGAGAGGTGAGTAGACGAAATCCGAGCCCGCGCTTGCGAGGCCGAGGGCCTTGGCTGCGGACCACCGAGCAGAGGTGGGGTCCTTCTCAGTCCGAGTCGTGCTCGGGTCATTGTAAGTGGGACTCGGAAGAAGTCCGTCTACGTCGCGGTTGGACGCGGTACCGAGCCACGCCTGCTGTGCGGAGTTGAAAAGCTGACCGTTTACCCCGTACATGCGGAGATTTTGGATGCGCGTCTTAAATCGCTGCGTCCAATACAGGGTCATCTGGTCGTAAATCTGCGCGGACCCACTCTGATTGGCAGGATCCATATTGGATTCCTCCGAGAGGGCATACTCCACCCCTGAGGCAGCACCCGCCACGTCTCGATACAACGTGTAGATGATCCCGAACGGGTGCATGTTGTTGAAGTTGTGCCCTTGGAGCGTGGGACGTGCCGGGTCATTGTTCGGCTTCTTGTCCTGAGCCATCCACGCCGAGGCCGTTGCGATGTTCTGGAATTGCCAAAAATGTAAGAGAGAAGCGCACTGGAGAGTCCCCGTGTAGAACCCGTCCGCGTAATCGTAGGACACCTGCGTCACCACCCCATGGAAAACAGGGTAGTACGGGTAGGTCGCGTACTTGCTCAAGTCGAGCTTGTCGTTGTCAGTCGGATTCTGAAACGAAAAGTCACTACCGAGCTGTCCAGGGGTCCCCTCGCTATCGAGGTTCTGTGGGTCCTTGAGATGGCGGAACATGCCACGCACTTGGAAGTACCCGCGCATGAAAATGTTCACCTCGAGACCAACCCGCAAGACGTTGTATCCGTCAATGAAAAGCTGTTGCCCTTGAACTCGAGGCAGCGTGAGATTGATGCTCGCGGAGTGACTCGTCGGACCAGTGCCCGCTTCCACCGACAAGGACGTGACGTAATCTTGAATGCGGATGCGGCCGCGGCATCGAGGGCAGCCCGGGAGGGAAGTATCCCCATTGAGAAACACAAGAGCGTCAGGCGTGTACTTGACGACCTGGCGGTTGTTGAGCTTCCAAGTCCCTGCTAGAGGACGGTTTCCAACCGAGCCCATATCAGAACTCCTCCCCGAACGCCGTCGCGTTGCTGCGTCCAAGCAACCCAATGGGGGAGTTCAAACGGTCCACAAGCGGGTCCAAAGCTGGCTGAGGAGGGACCGGTCTGTCAGCCCCTCGGTCGGTCCTTGATTCCGGCGGAGGCATGAACGGAGTGCCTCGACGGGTGGCAGCAGACGGGCTTGGGGTCGGCCCCGAAACGGGCTCCACGGGGCCCCCTTGTGCGTTGTCGAACACAAAGGAAGCAACGAAATCGAAACTGAACTCGATGGCTCCCTGCTGTTTCATTTCACTGTACGAGTAGTTGAAGTTCTCGAACTGACCCAGATACACGAACTGGTCGTAACTGATCTCGATGTGCCCGATGAAGAGATGTGCTTCGGAGCGCGGAGTCTGCGAGTTGTCGTAGATGTATCCGTTGTTCCGGTAAAGGGCGAACAACGACATCAAGTTTTGCCACGCTGCCGAATCCATTTTCGATGCGTACTGGTAGCCCGAAGTCGAACTTGAGAACTTCGGATCGATGTCGAATAATTCGGGGTCCCCAATAATCTGACCTGGAATCGCGGGCCCTTGGTTGCCGACGACGAATCCAGCAGATTTTCCTTTGACCGAGAGTCGCACTTGCTCTTCCCCCCAGCTCTGGAAGATGTAGTTGAACCGACTCCGGTCTTGGTAGGTCTGCTTCTTGCTGTATGTGATCTGGAGCTGCTCAGGATTCACAAGCAACGTGAGCGGAGGGGTAACCGCCATGCGGTTGAGTTGAACGATGACATCAAGCGCCTGTGAGAGGTCCGAAATAGCCGCTTGATTGGCCTCCGTCTGCGGGGCTTTGGCCGGGTCGAACTGGATGCCATTCGCTGCCACGTACTTCTCAAGCGTACGCAAAGTGGTTCCACGCTCGGGGCCCGTAGCGAAGAAGTTCGACTGACGAAATTCTTGACGCCGACGAACCTGTGCCCCGTAGTTGTTCGTGGACTGAATGGCTGCATCGATGATACCGATGTTCTGACCCGGAGCCGGAGCTCGACCGCCAAGAAGCCCTTGCGCCGCATCAGAAATCTGCTCCTGAGTCGAAGTGGGGTCGTTACGGACAAACTCAAACTGGCGCTCCGCAGCCAAAAACTGCTCTCGCAGAATAGGGTCGTAGATCCCCGTCGTATCGGCCTGACCACGTCCAAGCAACGCATCGAGTAACGTGTCTGGGGGCGCTACACGGAAAGTGAAAGGAGAGCCGAGAGAAGGGTCGCGAAGACGCTGTTTCGTCCCATCAATAGCAGAAGACTTCGACCCGACACCGTGCCTAACCCAGTTGGGGCCTGCCACAAGACCGCCGTAAGCTCCGGCGGGACGGAACCGTGAGGGCCCTTTCCTGTTGCTACGTTCGGCCACCTAAAACTCCTCCGATTCAAAGGGGTCTATGAGGCCAGATGTGCTTCCCGTTCCTTGCGGAATGAGTCCGGGACGTGCTGCGAAAGGGTCCTTGAGATCGTTGGCGAGTGGATCGAGTACCGCCGTCGAGCCTTGACTGAACGTCTCCCGATCCCGGTCCGTGATAGCGAGTTCAGAGCGATTGAAATCCCACAACGGAGGACTGCGAAACTGCATGATCTCACGATCAATGATGAACCGTGAAGTCATGTTGAACATGTACGGAGTACTTGCGTCCTCGACCACAGCAAAATCCCCATCAAACCAACCGATATGGACCCCACCATCGAAAGTGATTTTGATGTAGCCCTGGATGACGATGTTTCCCGAAAGGTCGAACACCGCACCGTTGTTGTGGAACAACGCAAGAAGGTCGAGATATCGGTCATACGCCAACGTCTGACGGCGCCCTTGCACAGCCCCGCGGCCCCCTGTGACATTGGAGAGCCCTGTGTACATGCGCATGAAGCCGCCCGTCGCAGCATCGAACGAAATCTCTTCTGCGGCATCCCCCCAATGGAACTCCACAAAGCCGCCTCGAGTTTGTGTGCGCGTGATCTGTTTTGTGTAGCTGAGCTGCATGCTGCGCGGGTTGACGTGCAACACGAGTTTGAGATTGCCCGGTAGGAGGCTCGTCTCTTGGTTCGGCGCAAGGATATCGAAAATGACAGGACGACGGCCTTGCGGGCCCTCTCGCACATCATCGGAGAATTCCTGGTTAGGGCCCTTAGGGAAGGCACCTTGGAAGACAGGCGTAGACAGATCAGGCATTTCCCGTCGCCTTCAAAACACGCATGATGGTGTCGTACACCTTCTTCGTGTCTCCGCCGTGAACATTGATCTGGACGTTGCCGCCTCGACCGCCGCCGCCGCCCCCTCCGCCACTCAATGCTTGTGAAATAGGACCCCCCGGCTTGAACGCCAGGAGTGTGTCTGCCGGATCGGTGATGAAAGGTGTGCCGCCTCCCGCAGGGATAATGAGGTCATTCACTTTTGTGGCGTCGATCGCCACACCATCCTGCACCCCTTGAGCTGTCTTCTGATTGGCTTCTCGATTCTTGGTCATCTCCTCATCGAGCTTGCGCAACGCTTCAATGGTTTGGAGACCCGTCTCTCCAACGACACGGTAAAGGGGATTGCTGGAGCTAGCCGCCGACGAGGCCGCACCCGTGAAGTACTCGTCGCCACTAAGTTCAGGAGTGACTCCTTTTTGTTTACCGGCACTGACACCCACGTCCGCTTGGAAGCCTTTCATGACATCCTTACGCACTTGGCGGAAAGTCCAAGCACCCGCCTCACGAGCGGATTCTTCGGCCGCATCCAAGTGAGCGTCCCACTCTGCCTGGCCCCCCAGCACCTCCATCATGCGGTCTTTGGCACCAGTAGATTCCAAGTATTCTTCATACTGGTCTCGAGCTTGAGCCGCCTTGTCCCCCTTTCCAGCAGGATTGTACATGCCGAACATGCCTTGGGATTTGCCATGCCTGATGGTGAGACCCTTGTCATCGTCGGTCTTTCCGCCCGTCCAATCCGTCCAAGCATCGATGGTTCCCGCATCCATCCGGTCTGTTCCTCGACCCTGTTGGCCGGCCTCCATCCAGCCAAGGTCCTCGGCTCCTGTGTCTTTGAGTTTTTTTCTTGCTGCTACGCGGAGATCTGCTTCCTTACTCTCAAGGGCGGCTTTCTTCTCCTGATGTCGAGCGTACTTTTCTCCCGCTTCTTTCTGCCGCTTTTTGACAGGATCTGTTTCGCTCGCAGCATCTGCCGCGGCAGCATCTGCCTCTTTTTTTCGATCCGCTGCTGCTTTCTTTTTTCGGTTTGCCGAGGTCTCAAATGCCTCACCTGAATGCTTCTTGCGAAGCGCCTCCTTCTCGTGCTCACTTTTGCCGCCGGGCCAGAGACTAAGCATCGTCCTCGTAACCGCATAGATGTCGTTGAGAACTCCAAGAATCGCCTGATCCACGGTGTCGTTGAGGGTCTTGACCTCTTCGTAGAGTTTCGCTGCGAGTTCCCGCTCCGTGAGCATCGCGGCTTTCTGCTGCAATCGGGTCTCGACCGTGGCTTGGAACAGGTCTTGCCACTTATCGATGACGATGCCGTCCTTCATGACTTTGGCTTGTTCCGTGCCAGCGTTCTCAAACGTCACACCAAGATCTTTGGCCCACTGCGGGATCTCTCCCCCTTCTTTCGCCATTTTGAGAAGCGCGGGAGTTCCCTTACCGGTCATGCGTCCAAGCCGAATGAGCTCGTCCCGACTCATATCCGAAACACTCTCGAGCTGCTCGAGCGCCGCGATGAGGGCTGGGTTGTCGGTCTCAAGCGCCTTGTCGAACGCATCAGCGACGTTGTCCCCGAACTCCTTGAGCGGCAACGAAGAGGTGAGTGCCATGGTGGCCATGAACCCTGGGCCGGCCTTTTTGCCCGAGGACGCCTGAGCCGCCATGTTGCCCTGCGACGCCATGTAAACATCGTAAAGGTCCATCATCTCACCGACCTGTTTGCCGCTGAGGTTCATCCTGAGAACTTGATCTTGGAACTTGGCGATACTGCCCGCCTCTGTGATCATCCCCTTAAGATCCTTGATGCCCATATCTCGGGTCATAATCTGGACCTTGCGGTTGAACGCGTCACGGTAGGCGTCCGTCGTGGCTTCGGTGCCCTTCACCAAAACCATCTTGAGCATGTCCTGGTAGGAACCACCGAACTTACCGGTGATCTGCTTCATCACGTCCTCACCGTAGACCTGACCAATGAGGGCGCCCATCGTGGAAAGGAGTTTCGCCGTTTGCTCAATGCGAACTCCGTAGAACGACATCCCTGAGGTAGCTTCGACTACCGCCGCGTAGAAACGCTTGGTTTGGAACCCAGCACGGTCAGCTTCACGAGTGATGATGCTGAACTGTTCAGCAATCTGTGGAAAAGTAATTCCACTCTTGAGATGAAGGTCAGCCATCGACTTCGCCATCTCACCACTTTCAACTCCGATGGACCGTGCGTAAGTGAGAACCAATCCAGCCGCGTCACCATAGTTCCGCATTTGGTCATTGGTCCCCTTCATGTCCTTGCGCATCTGCGACCAGACGTATCCAGAGCGATTGAGCTCGGCCAAAACATCCTGTTGCTCTTTGGTCTTGGCTGCGAAATCGTCGTAGTTCTTGTTCAACCCGGTGGTTTCATCGCGAATCTTCTTGAGCTCCTTCTCGAATGCTTTCGCGCCAACTTCGGCATGAGAAAAACCGAAGTCCGCAACACTAGAGGTCTGGACGAGTGCCTTGTTCATCTCCTTGATCTTGGCTTCCAGATCCATGAACAATTTGACGAGCATCACGACGGCGCCGATGACCGCAGCCACCATCGCCAAAGAAGCTCCGATTTTGGCGAGCCCTTTACCCATGCTGGCCATCTGCTTGGCCTCATCCCCCTTGCCCGCTTGGGCCAAGAGCTCCGACTTCTTGAATGCGTCCTCCCCCTTACCTCGACGGTCCTGGGCCATCCCTTTGAGACCACCAACGGCCATGTCTCCAAGACCGCGCCCCGACATGATGCTCTTGAGAACTCCAGCCCCCCTCTCAACATCCTGAGCCCACTTGCCCGCAGCCGCACGTTGCTCTTTGGCGGCCTCCTTCATGAGCTTGAGTTCCTTCTCGTAGGACGAAAGCCTCTCGTCCAATATCTTCTTGGTGTCAGCAGCCTCCGCCATCGTGCGCGACCGGGCACCGTCCGCCTCTCGTTTCAGCCGTTTCTTGGTCGCTTCGTCCATGTCGTCGGTGATCCCGCGCATAGCCGCCGCGTGCTCGTTGGAAGCCTTTTCCAAAATGCTCTTGTACTTTTCAGCGGCCTCGATGACTCCCGTACGCAAAAGGGCTTTCTGCGCCTCCCCAACCTTGCCGCCTGTAAGGGCGTGCTGGACAGAAGTCTCCCAGACACTCGTAATTTTCTTCTGCGCTTGCTTGAGGGCCTTATCAGTGCCGCTCAACAGAGCATCGGACAGATCCGTGACGACCTGTTGCTGGTGGAGCTGGAGATAGAGCTCCGCGGTAATGCGTGGGTTGGCCATCGGTTAGCTCTCTTCTCCTTCGTCGTCCACGAAAGTCGCGGTCGGCCTGCGGTTCTCAATTTGTTGCTGGAGGGTTGGCGTATCCGTCGGCTTGCGAAGGACATCCAGCATTTCTTCGGTTACCGGCCGTAACGACTGGATGTTTCCCTCTTCGTCAACGTGAAGGTCTCCTACCTCAGGGTTGTTTTCGATGTACTTGGTGTACGCGCTGTTGTGCGTGTTGTCAGCGATGACCGTTTTGGCACCCGGGATCCGTGCGTGCATGCGCTCAAGGAATTTCTTGCCGGCTTCTCCCCCAAGAGGAGTGAGCTGATTCCGGGAGAACCCCTCCTCGGACAGAGCCGCGTCCAAAGCCTGCCGTCGCTTGAGGACATCTTCCTTGCGCTTCTCCACCCCGTATTTGATCCGAGCCTTGATGTTGTCGACGGTGCGGTCGTGGTCGTCTTTCTCGCCCGCCACCCACCGGCGCATCGACTCACGGAGTTCGTCTTCTGTTTCGGCCATGACGACCTGCTGAAACGGCCTGTTTTTGCCTGCCTTTTCAGCCTCACCCTTGCGGGCGATAAGCCCTTTTGCTTCGTAAAAAACCCTGTCACAAGCGCGCTCACGACGACGATCCGTATCGTTCTGCCGTTTGCGGTCTTGAGCGTTGATCTTCTTGACGCCTTTGGGAGCATGCGGACTTGCCATGAACTTGGCGTATGCCCACTCCCGCTCCTCAGATTCGCGCAAGTCCTCCATTTGATTAAAGTAGGCCCAAAGGGACAAAACCGGGTTACGGAACCGCTGCGCTGGTCGCACCGGGACCTGCGCCATAATAGAGGGCCCCAACGTCTTCCACAGGATTCGAGACTCTGCTTCGTACAAAAACGCCTCAGACCGGCAAGACGCCTCCATGACTCGTTTCATCAACCCGTTAAAAATGCTGTAGAGGGTCGAAAGCACAAACGGGGGCAACATGAGGAAGCTCTGCGCAAGATCGTACAAAGCGTTTTCGTCAGAACCGATGACCGTACCGTTGACCATCCAAATAGAGGAGGCGACGCACCAAGCTTCCCACTGACGGTCGTTGAGTCCGAAAGTGCGGTACTTGAGGAGATCCCAGTCTTCTCGATCAAACGAACGCATGGCGAAGTGCGCCTCTCCTATGGAGAAAGAGTGCGCAAGGAACCCTGGCGAAAGCAGCTCGCGCACGTCCTCATATATCTCAGCCCGCTGTTCGGACGTCGTCTTCGCCAGTTCCATCCGTCACCTGTCTTGAGGGCCTCGGAACTTGTCTTGGCGACCCCCCCCAGCAGGATTGACTTGAACGGGGCTCGGTGCTGGCTCCCCGTGCTGTCGCGCATGAGCGGACTCTTCGGCCTGCTGCTTTCTTGACTTGTCGAGCGTCTGCGTCGGCATCTTGTAGACAGGCTTTCCATGCAGGGTAGCTGGCGCTCCGGGCTGTCCTGGTGCTTGCTGAGGTTGGGCTCGTTGTGGGCGCCCAGTTTGTTGACGACCAGCCCCCGTATCGAAAACCTGATCTTGAAGATTGGCGGCTTCCCTCAGGCCCGCCGTTCGAGGATCAAGACGGTTTGCGTTTGGGTGCCCCGCATCTTGCTGAGATCGAAGTCGTTCTCGAGCCATATCCGCGCTTGTGGGCACTCCAATTGCCTCGGCTCGTTGCTGAGCCATCTTCTTTTCACGTTGTCGCCGGATGTTCGCAGCATGGAGCTGAGCTTGACGTTCGGCCTCAGCAGCCATCGCGGCCTCGGGGTCGGAGGGATCGAAAAAAGAATCGCCGTCATGCGGCAGAACGATGCCCTGCTCATCAAAAGCCTGTGTCTCTTGAGGCGACGCCTCCTCAAGGGTCTCGGGGCTCGTGTGGCGTTCTGGAGGAGCCGCTTCCTGCGGAAGGGATGACTGGCGCCTCTGTGGCGTCTGTGGCGTCTGTGGCGGCGCTGTAGGCTGACGAGGGGGCTCGGAGGGCTGTGAGGGTGGCGCAGCCTGACGAGGGGGCTGAGGCGCCTGACGAGGGGGCTGAGGCGCCTCGTCAGGCTGCTCTGTTTCCTCAAGAGTGCCTGCCGCGTTTTCCAACACTTCCTGTCGAACTCGAGCTTGTTCTTCAGTCGCTTGGATTACCGCTGACTGTTGCTTCTGCACGAACGATTTGGTCTCGACGTTTTCGCGTGCGTCACGTTGCTCCGACAAGGTTTTGAGTCGCCGCTCAAGACGCCCGATCTCCTCATCGAGGTCAGTTGGGGTGAACTTCACAAGCTTCGATGCCGCAACCTCGACGCGTTCAAGAAGCTCCCCAAACTTCGCAAAGACTTGAAGGCAGAGCGCTTTGGTCCATTGCTTTTGGATGAGATCAATTACGCCATCGTGCTTCATCATCGCGATGGCGTTGTTGTTCTCATCGAACTCGCCGGTATCGAGGTACTCCACGTCGCGCAGATCAAGTTCACCGATCTGGATGATGGAGTACCCAAGCGTCGAAAGACGCACCCGGTCCATGAAGTCCTGGTACGCAGCCGGGTCACCCTCTGAATCGGCCCCCTCCCACGCAGCTTGCGAATACCGCTGCACCTGCGTCTCTTCGTCGGAACGAAGGGGGCGTAGTGTAATTGGAAAACCACCGGCCTCGAACGAGAGTTCGTGGGCACGGATTGAATCGATTTGACTGATTGCGGCCTCAAGGGCCTTGAGAGTGACCATGACTGTCTCCACTTTTGCGTGGAGCAAGTCGGCGGTTCGTTTTCACAGCGCAAGCGGGTTCACATTTGTAGAGACCCATCTTCATCTTCATGTGACCGTCCCCGAAGGGAGGAAGGGGTAGCCCGATCAAAGATCTGTGCGTTCCCATTTTTTCACGTTCACGTTTGCGTCTGTGACGCTCCACCGATTGCTCGGGTTGCACGAAAACCCCCCCACCCAAGGTGCGGAAGGCACAAAAGGGGTAGGAGGGCACTCAGCACCCTACCCCTCAAAATCACGGTTAGACCGTGATGAAATCGGATGCCGCGCGCTGATCGCCCGCGTTGAAACGAACCGAGCCCACCTGACCAATCGTGGGATCGTTGCCAGTAGCCAGGAACTCGCCGTACTCCGAGCTGAAATCGTGCACGTCCGAGATGGTGACGTCGCCCGTCTCCATCAACATGCCCGTGTCGCGGCTCAGGTTGGTCAAAGACCACGAGTTGAACCAGCAGGTCTCGTACAGCGTGATGATGGCGGTGTGGCCGCGAAGATCGCCGGGGTTGTTGTTCGGGTCGTTCGTGACCTGCGGGTAGACGATTTCCTTGACGCCACCGTCGAAGGTGCCACCGCCGCCGTTGAATCCGACGCCGGACTGACCCGTGAGGTCACGGTCTGCCAAAGTCGAGAACACGAGCTGCTGCTCGATGTCGAAGGGCCACCTGTGATGCCGCAGCGACCGCACAGGACCGCTCACACCGCCGGCATAGCCCGTGGCCTGCCAGAGGTTGGACAGGTACAGGAGCGCGCGCTCGAAGCCGGCTGTCATGGCCTCCGTGACGGAGGGCACGAGCTCAGCGATCATGTCGCCGAAGCCGATGCCACGAAGCGTGTCGATGGTACGGGTCTCGTTCGGCGTGAACGAGCTCAGGACGCCCATCTGAAAGAGAAGATTCGCGTCGGAACCGTACGCCGGGGTCAGCAGGCGTACCTTCTGACTCACGGCCGTACGCGTCTGCGGAGAAGTTCCGAAGTCGTACAGGTAGCTTGAGCCCTGTACGCCGTTGCTGGGGTTGAGATCGTTGTTGGTGCCCATGATGCCTTCCTCGTAGGTAGGGCGGTCGGCCCCAGCCGGGGCGACTCACCGCGCAAAATGGAGACTGAGTGTCTCCTCTACCAATTGCGCCGCCTATAGACTGAGAAACGAAGCCAACCATTTGCGGGCAACGCGCGAAGCCGATTTGGCCAAAGGATTCCCTTGGGTCTCCCGCCATGCCTCGAGGGCTTGGCGCATCTCCCGGCGTTTCGCGGGGTCGCGCTCTCCACGGAGTTTCCTGGCGAGTTCCGTGGGAGGCACGTTCATGTAGCCCCCTTCGTGAAACTCACTCACGGCCAATTTCTCACGATCCAATGGAACGATCGTGTCTTCACATTGAACCGATCCATGAGGAAGCCCGAGACCGCCTCACTGTTGAACTCCTTGCACGAAAAGACATCGAGCGCGAAGCGAGAACGAAGAGGCCAAGTGTGGATGCTGATGTGGCTCGTCGTGATGATGCAGGTGCCGGTGACTCCCCCGTCGTCTTCAAGGTCACTTGAAGCATTCTCAGGGGTCAACGGCACAACCTTGAACACCGGTGGCACCAAGATCTCCATGCCCACACCGGCCACGAGATCCAAAAAAGCCGTCCTGAGGAAATCCACGTCCCCCAGGCGCTCCGAAGCCTCTCCCGGTTCGACAACCCCATCAAAGATGAGGTGCCAGCCTGCGTACATGTTGTTCATTGGAGTTCCCCCGATCGGATGTTACCGAAGAAAAAAAGTCGGCCCTGAGCTCTCACAAACTCAGGGCCGACCCATGCACCTCTCCCCTTAGAAGCTAACCCCCCAGGTTCGACCGAAGGTTGAACGTGATGACGATGTACAGCAGCGGGAACACCGGCTGGTAGAACGCCTCGACCTCGACGACCGTGGGGTCGTTGGTAGTACGCGCCTGGATGCCGGTGAAGGCCGTGATGATCTCAGCGTTCTTCAACGCCTTCATCGTGGTAGAGAGCTGACCCTCGATTTCCGACAGGACGCCCGGCAAGAACTTGATGCCGATGAACCTGTCGAGGTCCCGCCTCGAGGAACGCTGCACCTCGTCCGCGATCGTAATCACGGTCGGGAGCTTCGTGAGGATGTTGCTCATGTCGGTCGTGAGCCCCTGACGGACTCGGATGACCGTTCCCCGCTGTGTGAGGACAGTGACACCCTGCACAGCCACTTGGTTCTGTTCGACAGCATCCAAGTTGCGCGCGAGCTGATCGAACCCGACAATACGAGCCCGCGTCCACGGAGTCGCCACGTCGATGTTCGGGCTTGCGCGATCACCCGCGACCGCAGCCGCGAGGAACGTGCCGTCCACCAAGAACTGCTTGTCGTTGCCAAGCGCGTCCTGAACGGAGAGCGTCACGATGTCCGGGTAGACCAAACGCATGCGGGTGTTCTGGATCTGCTGAGCGATCCCTCCCACGTCCGTCGGCTGCGTGCCCGAGGCCACTCCGATGACCGCCGTGCGCTCCGCTCGGAAGCGAATGCTCGACTGAATATCGCAGTGATTGCTCAGTGCAAGGAACAGGTCAACATCATCACCCTTGAGCGGTGTGATGGTGTCGAGCGTTCCACCGCCCGGAAGCGGCCCACGCAGGTCGTGGAGCGCGTCGAGATAAGCCGGCGTGCTCGCTTGGTTGCTGCCTGGGATCTTCGGCACCTGCTTGATGGCGATGACCACAGCCCCGTTCAGGAAGCCCAGGAACGCTGCGAGAGAGACCGGGTTGTCCGGGCTGATCTGGCCGTAGTTGCGCTCCACCGCTCGTTGGTTGGTGAAGAGCAGCGTCTGGAAGTCGGCTTCCGTCTTGGAGTAGTTGTAGGTGACAAAGTAGCTGTCACCCACCTGAGGCTCTTGGCCACCACGGTCGAAGGTCTCGACAATTGCGGTGTCCCCGGTCGGGATGGTCGAACCCTCAGTGTTGGCCACGAGCAGCTCGAGGCCCGGGATCGAGTTGACCGGGAGGTTGGCATTCGTCGTGACGAGCTTGCGCACCTCGAAGGTGAACCATGCTCCGGCACCCGTCGGGTAGTCCGCACCGCCCTCTCGCTCGAGGACCGTGAAGACCAAGCCTGTCTTGGTGTCGCGGTAGGTCTGACCAAGCAGCCCGTCCTGGCCAACGCCCGCGTTGAGACACGAGGTGTTGGACGAACCCGATCCATCGATAGGATCGGAGCTCGTGACGTAGAAGCCTTGGAAGCCCGTCTCGCCCGAAGCAGCGGCACCGGGAGCAACCCCGAGACCAGTGCCAGTGCGGAGCCAAGAATCCGTGGAGGCATCCAGGAACGCCACGTTGGAGGAAGCCCCCAAACCCACGACGTTGTTGGCTTGCGACTGCACGAACAGGAACTCGTTGTTCGCCGAGTCCGTTTCCTTGGCTGCCAAGGCCTGGTCCGCGAAGTAGGTCGCGTCCGGGCTCTGGTAGTCGAGCATCGCACCGTTGATGCTGCTGCTGTGGTGCATCATCAGAGCCGATGCGACCTTCTCGACGGTCACCAAGCTGCGAGTTGCCGTGGCACCCTCGGAGAACCCGAGCAGATCAGTGCCGTTGGCCTGATTGATCGTGACCGCGGAGTTGGTATCCACAAGGCCAGACACGAGACGGATGCCCGCGCCTTCCTGCGCCACCGAGCTCGCGCTCAGACCGGCCGCCACAGCCGCGTTTTGGATTTGACGCAACACCGTGTTCGGGGTCGTCACAGGACCGAGCGGCACGAGTGCCTCTCCGGCTGCCGGAATACCGACTCCAGACGCGTCCGTGAACACGACCGTCACCGGCGATCCGTCGATGTTGAACCTGAACACGTTGTTCTGCGGGTTCAGACCATTGGCGCCGTAGAACTGCACCTGCGGCTGACCATCTCGGCTGTCTCCGTAGGTTCCCGATGGCACTTGGCCGTCCTTGAACCCAACCTCACCGAAGAGTGAAGCCTCGCGGATCGTGGCTTCAATGTCGGCCTCACCGAAGGCCTTGGCCGCCAGTCCCGTCTGAGACTTGGCATTGGTTCCCTCGACGACGAGCTGGGTCTGAGCGACCTGGCTCTCGGGCCGCATGGAGCCCGAGCCGGGCACGATGCGGTTGCGCAGAAGGATGCGGTCGTAGATCAGGCGACCCGAGGTGCCTGCCACAGTGAAGCGACGAGCGATGTCTCCGTCGATGACCTTGGTCTGCTCTTGGCTCGGCAGTACGTCCGTTGAGATGCCTGCCAGCACCGCGAAGTCCTCTGCGAACGTAGCCGCATCGAGGAACTCGAACACACCGCCGCCGAGACCCGAGCCACCCGTAAGAGTAGCCGCGGAAGTCAGGAGCCGCACCGCGCTGCTCGAGAGCAGATCGATGAAGTTCCCACTCGGTCCAGGCACCGCCGCCGTGAGGTCCACGGTGGAAGAAGTGCCCGAGCTGTTGTCGGACGTGACCAGAGTGTCGAGCCCATTGAGGGGGTCCGTGATGGCCGAGACGATAGTGGTAGCCACTCCAACGTCGGTCAGACCGCCGCCGAAGGTAGCCCCCGACACCGGCAAGCGAGGGCCCGTGCTCGAGGAGAGCAAAATGCCGTTCGCCAAAACGCCAGGCACATCGGCCCATGCGGTCACCGTCGTGGAAGTCCCACCACCGTTGCCCGCGCTGATGTCCACTGCGAGACCGTTGCCGAGATCGTTGATCGCAGCCGCGATGGAGCTCGCCACCGACAGATCCGTGCCTACACCACCTTGAAGGGTCAGTGCAGACATGAGAAGACGCGTTCCGTCGGAACTTGTCGTATCGATGATGTTGCCGATGTTGCCGGGGGTGACCGCAGTCATCGTGACCACAGCAAGTGCCGACAGGGCACTGACAGTAGCCGCGATACCGTTGCCGGCATCGTTGATGGCCGCCGCAATGGAGGCCGCAACCGTCGTGTCATCCCCCAAACCACCGAGCAACGTGCCTGCGGACAGGACAACGCGAGTAGCACCGGTGGACTCTGCCATCGTGATGCTGTTCCCGACAGTGCCCGGAGTGAACGAGTCGATGGTGACGACCGCAGAGGTACCTCCAACGTTGTCGGAGGTAACTCCACCGAGACCGTTGGCAGCATCGCCGATGGCGGCCACAAGGCTTGTGGCTGCCGAGATGTCGTCGCCGACACCCCCGGTCAGGCTCCCACCCGAAAGAACGAAGCGGCCTGCCGCCGTCGTGCTCAGAGTGGTCAGGTTGCCCACCGCTCCCGGAGTGACGGAAGTGAGGTCCACCTGATTTCCGATCGCCACGCAGGTGACAATCGTGTCGAACGAGTTCAACCCGTCCGCGATGGCCATACATGCGTCGGTCGCTGCGGTGCTATCATCTCCAAGACCACCACCCAAGACGCCTGCGCCCCAAGTGAGACGCGCCGGCGCCGTCGAAACGGTGCTGATGGAGTTCCCTGCAAGGCCCGGAGTGAGCGCTTGGATGTCCACGGTTGCAGAGGTACCGCCCGTGTTATGAGCCTGTACGGTGCCACCGAGGCCGTTGAGCGTATCGGTGATGGCCGCAACGATGGCCGTCGCAGTGGTGATCTCGTCACCCACACCACCGGCGAACGCACTTGCAGCACCACCACCAACAGTCACGCTAACGTCCGAACTCGTTGTGGTGATGACCGCGTTGGGGAAGGAACCCGGAACCGTCCAAGTCAGAGTCACATCGTTCGGACCGGGGCCCACTGCCGCGCTCATGAACGTGGAGAAAGCATTCGCCGGGTTATTGATCGCCGATGCGATGTTCGCAGCAATGGCGGCCGTCGAAGCCGGGGTTCCATCGTAGGTGTTGGTTCCCGGAATTCCGGTGCCGGCTGCGAGGGGGAAAGGACCGCCGTTGGCAGGCGCCGCATCGATGACGATGGTCGCGATGGCCGGGGAAAGCGCCACATTGACGAGATCCGTGGCTTGGGTGCCTGCGTCGAAGTTCAGACCACCAGGAGTGGTCATATCGTCCGCCGTGAGAGCAATGCCCGCGATCGTGATGGTGTCTCCGTAGAGAACACCCGTGCTCGGAGCCAATGAATCGGCGACAACAACGACCGATCCAAGGGCTCGAGTACCAGCATCGAAGTCATCCGCACCTGGGGTACGCAATCCTTCGACAGGAGTGAGGACGGCACCACCGATGGTCACCGTGTCGGCAGGAAGGGCCGGGAACGGTGCAAGAGTGGCCGGACGCGCCCCCATCAGCATGAAGTCACCCGTGGCTGCGGTTCCGACATTGAAGTCAAGACCACCCGGGGTCAGCGTGTTGCTGGCCGTCAGGATGACAGGACCACCGCCCACCGCCGAAGTGTCGATGGTGATGGTGTCGCCGTATTGCACGGCAGACAACGTTGCAGTGCCCGTCGCACGAGTTCCCTCGTCGAAGTCCAGACCACCGGGGGTCTGAGCCCCGAGCGCGGTGATGGTGATGCCATCCACCGTGAAGGTGTCGCCCGGAATCGGTCCGGCCACCATGATGGTGCCCGTGGCCTGCGTGCCCTCGTTGAAGTTGAGGCCACCCGGGGTTTGAGCACCCGCTGCAGTGAGAGTCACCAAACCGCCGCCGACAGCGGTGGTGTCGATGCTGATCGTGTCGCCGGGGCGCACGCCAGTCGGGATGACGGTCCCTCGAGCCTGTCCGGTGTCGTAGTTGAGGCCACCCGCAGTGAGACCCAGTTCACCGGTAAGGGTGATGCCCCCGATGGTGATGGTGTCGTTGAGGATCGACAACGCGGTGGTCACGGTGCCCGTGGCGAAGGTGCCGAGGTCCGTGTCCGCACCAGTCATGGTGAAGCGCATCTGACCGTCTACGTTGGCCGTGCAAACCATGTTGATGCCGTCGTAGGCAGCCGGCAGCGCCGCGATGGCCGTGGTGAGTGCGCTGTTGACTGCGGCAGCGATGGTGTTCGGGGACAGGTAAGTTCCCGGTGCGATGGTCGCCGTGACGGGTCCCGTCGAACCGTTCGTGACACCCGTATAGTTGAACACGAGCTGGTCGTACTCACCCGCGGTGATGACAGTGGTTCCTTGGAACCGGGTCGAACCATCGAGGTACGGGTTGTTGAGCGCGAGCTTCGCGTCGGCGTTGATGGCCTCCACGTAAGCGTCCGCGTTCACCCCGGTCTGCCCAGGCACGAGCACCGTGAGCACCACGTTGTCCACGGACATCGACACGTTGTCGTTGATGCCCGAGAGGATGTCGTAGGTGGTCTTGCCCGAGTCGTCCGTGTAGGTGATCTCGTCACCGAGCAGGCTGGCGTTGAACCCGAGCCCTTGGATGCCGTGAGGAGCCGAAAGATCGATTCCCGAGACCCCGCCTGCGAGAGGCGTGCTGTCGATGAGGAATCGAGCGCGATCCGACTCGCTGCTCACGAATGCGTAGCTGCCCGCTCCGGGAACCGTGAACTTTCCGATCGTGGAATCCTCGTCCGCGAACGAAACGGTGACCGTCTCCTCGACGGGGCCTTGCGTGGCTCCCTCGAAGTGAACGTCGGGGGTGAGTTCAGAACCCGAGGGGAACTGAATGGTCACGCCGGTCATGGCGGGACCCTTCACGCCAAACTTCGGCGTGTAAATGGAGTTCCCGTTGCTGTCGAACAGGAAGTACGTTCCGATGCCCGAGGGGCCCGAGGTCTGAACCTCGACGGTGTACTCCTCATCGACGAGGATGTTGTACCAGAAGGTAGCGAACACCTCGGCGCCCACAGGAACCGGGTTCTTGAGGGTAATGATGGTGCCTTCTACCTCGGTCACCGTGACGGGACCACGCTGGAGCGCGTCCTGCATCCCGAAGCCCCAGTACGCCTTGACGAGATTGGGGTTGTTGGTCGGCAGGTCCTGTCGGTTGTTTGAGATGCTCAGGAACGCATCTTGACCAAGCGGGTTGTCGCGTCCGTTGCCCGTGGTGGGCTGTGCGGGGAGCTGGAACTTGGTCCGATCCTCGAGGGGCGGCGTCACAGCGTCATTGATCACGACATTCGTGGACGCAAGGAACCAGCGGTTGTCGATCAACAGGCCGCTGATCTGAGTGGGGCCGAATGCCGGGGCTCCGGGAGTCGTAACGCCAGGGGCCACCAAAAAAGCAGTTCCCCACACGATCAGGTCATCCTTGAGGATGAAGTCAGCCCCTTCGATGAAGTCGTTGTTGCCGGGGACGATTCCACAGCGCAGGACTTCCGTGACGTTGATGTTCGCCAGGTAGTCGAAGGTGTCCTGCCAAGTGTTGAAGTAGTACTGAATGGTGACGGACTCTCCGACGCCGGGGGCGAAGGGGAGGGTCACGGCACGGTTCTGGCCGTCGACCTCGGTCGGAATGACCTGCACACCAGCGACGCGCACCGTCACCTTGGCGGTGTCGGTGGTGGCAATACCTCCGTTCGAGCCGTCCACGATGGGACCGTTGAACGTGAAGTAGGTCTTGTTGCGGTTCGTGTCCTGACCTTGGGTGAACCCGAGCACCACGTTGGCAGTGCCGTCGAGGATGCGAAGATCGCGGTCAGAGACGAGACGAACGGCGGTGTCCCCGAAGTTGTTCGTGAACGTCGAAGCGACCAAAGAGGTGGCGGCCGCGGCTCCGTTGATGAGCGAAACGACCGTGGCCGCGGAGACAGATCCCGTGGGGAACGTCGCCGTGATCTCTTGGTTCTGGTCATCGTCCACTCGGACGGTGAAGGTGTTGGTCTCCGCGGTGAACTCGTAGAGGTTGCCGATGGCACCGTCGAGGATGGCCGACTGCGGGGTCGTCTGCTCCGAGGTGGTGTCGGTGGTCTGCGTATCCGTGCGCTTGAAGAAGTACGTGATCCGCACTTCGTCACCCAGAACCGGGGCCGTGCTGATCTCGATCACACCGATGTCGGCGCGAGACACGCTCAGGACGACATCTGGCTGACCATTGATCGTCACGAAGATCGAGCTGGGATCTGTAGCGATGGTCCCGCTGCCGTCCCCATTCGTGATGGGGAAATTGCGGACCTGGATACGGCGTCGTTCTCCGTTGAAGTCACCAAGGGTGACCTGACCCGTCTGGGAGATCTGGACCACGGCACGGCCCGTCTCATCCTCTTGGGGGACCTGCTGGTCCACCGACGAGCTCGAGCCACGAATGACCTCGAGACCTTGCTGTTGGAGAAGTTCGTTGCCCGTTCCGATGAAGACCGGAATGCGCACACCCGCGAGAACTCCCGAAACCGGGGAGTTGAACAGCGTACGGGTGTAGACACCTGGGGGCGAGTAAATGTTGCCTGGGAAATCGGCCATTTTGGGGCTACCTCTTCGGGTACGTCAGGACGCATCTGTCCTGTGGAGCTTGAAAGCCCGGGTTGCAGTCGCTGGATGCGCACTGAGAGCGCGCTGAAGGTCCACATCGGTGGTCACATCTGCATCTGTCTATCGGTTTCCATTTGGCCATCCCCGAAGGGAGGAAGCGTTTGGGTCCTGCTTACGCAGGGTGGGTCTGTCTCAATCGGGTCTGTATGTCTGGCTGTTTGGGTCCCCTCGAGGAGGGGCCGGGGGTAGCAACCGCTTCCTTACGAAGCAGCCTCTTGGGACGCACCTTGTTGGCGCGCGTCCTTGAAATCCTTGATCCGCTTCATCGCGTCTTGATTCGCGAGGCGGGCTTTCTTGGCGGCGACCCTCTCGGTCTCCGTCATGACGAAGTACTCACCGCCATCGAGACGGGAGAGGTTGTCGCCTGTAGTCTGATTGGCGGCGATCACGCGCCGCTTGTAGTCCGAACGCTTCTGGAACTCGGCCAAGTTCTGTGCCGCGCTCCGACCGATGACCACATCAACGTCGTGATCGACGGACGAGGCCCCCGTGTTTTGCGGAGCAGGCGCACCAGGCTGATGGGCGAACTTGAAACTCGCCGTGGAGAGTTGCCGATCCGCACCTTTGCCGCACCGCTTGCAGGCAAGCGAGTCCTTCGCCCCCTGAGAGGGCTGCATGGCCCCGAACCGCAAACCGCAGTCCGAGCAGTGGTACTTGAAAATGGGCAAGCGCGCGTGCTCCGTCTATATGTGCGCTTATATAGGCTCACTAACGGAGCATCTCGCCAGTTCCGTACACTCCGGGACGCCCAGATTTGCCCGTGAAGTAGGGGTCCCATGGCGCTCGGAGCCCCAAAGCCGCCAACCCTCGAATGTTCGTTTGGATCTCGGCGATCTGCTGATCGGTGAGCCCTGCGATCTGTTCGATGAAAGGTGGGGTGAGAGGCGCGGTTCCCGGGGCGATAGGAGGACCACCGCCAGGCTCCACTCCTCGCAAAGTGATGCCCAGAGGGACATGGATGCTCCAATCCGTCTGGAGCTGCATCGAAAAACTCGCGTTGTAGAAGTAGTCGTCCGCGTTTTCGTCGTAGACCTCTTCGGTCTCGCCGCCCATGTTGACGGCCAAAACCTCAATGCCTTGGCTCGAGAGCCGAGGTCGGGCGGTTGCCCAAAGGTAGAGCGCGGTCTGATCGAGAATTTCACGTTGCGACAAGGGGTCGCGAGCGATGACATCCACGTCGAGGGTCAGGTCCCACCGACCGCCGTACTCGAGTGCTGCGATGGTGCGTTTACGCTGAACCACCACTGCAAGGCGGTCTCCCTTGGTGATGCGACGCCCAAACGCCAAGACAGCGCCCGGGATGGGCTCACGGAGTGCTCGGTTCTCAAACACTTTCCACGGCCCCGTGGTCTCCCCAGGACAACGGTAGTCGGCCGAGACGAACTCCCCATCATCGTCGTTGAGCTCATCAATGAGGGTGACCAGACCTGTGGCCGGGTCTGCCGTGTAGTTGGTGTCTTCGTACAGCCGGATGTTGCCCGGCATCCTGTAGAGCTTGAGCGTCCCCTTGAGGAACTTCCCCTCCTCAAGCTGGTACTGCGTGTCGTTGATCTTGAGGGGCGTCTCGTCGATCACGTCGATAAGAGGGTCAACGTAGAACTCTTGGTCCGTTGGGTTGCCGTTCTCATCGCAAAAATCAAGGAAGTAGATGCCAGGTACGGTCGGGAAGTACCCTCCGTTGTTCTGGATCGCCACGTAGTCCTCACGGACCCATTCGATCGACAGGTTCGGTTTCCCATCGACGTGTGCAAGGTAGACGTAGGACTGCACCGTCCCTTGGAAGTTGTCCGCGGCGAGCTGGGCTTGGTTGCCCGCGCTGTTCTTGAGCACGATGCCGTACTGCGGACGCTCGCGGAACGAGTACTTGCCCTGAATGTGGGCAACGATGTCCTTGTACTTGGGATGGTAGGACCAGTACTTGCGAAGTTCTTCGATGAACTTCCGCTGAACCTGCTCGGTGAGGAAATAGTACACAGCTCAAAGCCTCCTGGGTTCCACAGGAGGCTTTGAGATAGGACGATTAGTCCTCAGCGCCCCCAAACGCCTCATTCAGCGTCGCAGCGATGGAGGCGCGTTCGTCTACCGGTTCTCCTTCGATGTGGGTTTCACAAAGACCCCACCGGAAACAGCCACCACCAGGAGGGAGCTGCGCCAAACGTACCTTCTTGCCTTTTCGGTCGGTTCGGGCCCAATCCACCACTTCGTCAATCTTCGCGGAAACCTTGGAGTTGTTGCGCTCGATCACCGCCTCGAAGAAGGCCGGGTTCTCTTTGCCGTAACGTCCGGGCTTCTCTTCGTTGCGTCGGCTCCTGATCGCCTGAAACAACCCCTCGAGCTCGCGCACCATGTCGATGTGCTCAGGAGCCCGCCTGGCGATCAGGGCGATCTCATCTTTGCGCGCAAGGATGCACGGGTAGCACCCCACGCGGTCGTGCCCTTTCATGTAGAGCGGGTTCACGGGGATGTCGTGGCGCTGGTGGATGCGGAGCACGTCATCGGTACGCCAATGATGGATGGGCAGCCACATCTGGCCGTCCCATTGGTCGTCGAAATACCACCGCTCCTTCTGCGCTCTCGAGACGCTCTCTTCGGCGCGGACACCGATGACGTTGATCGTGTCGAGCTCCGTCTCCTCTTGCACCTTGAGGTGGAAGTTCTTGATGGGACGCAGCTTGTACTCGATCGTGCACCACCGCCCAATGCGCAGAGGGGAGCCTCCACGATGCAGCATCCCTCGAGGGAGCGCGCCGAACTTCCGACCGAGCCTTTTCTCCGCAGCCTCGATGAGTTCCTCAGCCCAAGGCTCGAGCACAGGAGGGGTGGTTCCGACGACCTCGACGTTGAGGCCGAGCTTCTCAGAGATCTCATGCACGTAATCGACGGTTGAGTCGGCTTCCCATCCCGTGTCGGCGAAGACATGCCTTGCCTCGATGCCGTGCTCGCGCAGTACGAGCGCCGTCGCCACCGAGTCCTTGCCACCGCTGAAGGAAACGACGGGTTGGTAGCCCTCAAGGTCAGGAGTGAACGACAGATCTGTCTTCGTCTCCGTCCAGAGGGACATTCCGTCGGACTTACTCATCCTCGTACTCTTGCAGGGCTTGTACGAGAAGACCGCGTGCTACGGCGTCCAAAGGCTCCCTGGCCGCACGAATCTCGGAGACCTCGATCGGGAACCTTCGCTTCTTTTCGTTGAACACCTGCGTGAAAAACTCAAGAAAACCACCAGCCTTGCTCGTTCCGCCGGACACCACGATGGGAATCGCCTTGGGCAACGAGAACTTGTTCTGGATCTTCTTGAACTCCGTCGCCACGTTGTCGATGGCGTACTCGATCAGAGCCTTGTAGTAGACGCACAGCGCTTCCTGGTCCCGGTCGGTCGGGTTCACCAAGTTGAGCCCCTTCTCCTTCAACGAACACATGCGTGCTTGCGTGGAGCCGGTGGACTTCGCTGCGCCGTGATCGATCCAGTCTCCACCTCGAGCCACCGAGAAGCTCAGACCTTCGATGGTGTTGATGGCGAGCGCCACGTTCGTCATGCCTGAGCCGAAGGAGAACGAAATCCCAGAGAACGCATCCTTGGCGCACTCGGAGTAGATGATGGCCAGCGCTTCGTTGCTTGGGTATGCCTTGTAGCCGCACTCCGTGACGATGCGTTCAAGAACACCACGGTGGTAGACAATGTCCCGAGACAGGTCATCCACCGGAGCCGCAGGCACCGAGAAGTAGCAGATCTCGTTGTCTTCCTTTGGATCTCCGAGGACGTGCTTGACGAGCACACCGAGAATGTCGAGCGCATCAATCTCTCCGGCGGCGATGAGTCCCGACTGGAGCGGACGACGAACCTCTTGGCTCATCATGTTCGCCATGTCGTAGGCCGCATCACCGACGACGATGAGATCCTCCTCCTTCTCGATGTAGTTCACACCTGAGAGCCGGAGCATCTTCTTGTTCTCACGAGGCAGGACATGGAAAGCATCGCGGATACGATTGGTGACCACTCCCTTTTGGGACCGCCTCGCGGCCACGATGTTCATCGTGCCCATGTCGAGACCCACACCCAGGGTTGAAACTTCAAGTTCTTCGGTCATTGGTCACTTCTCCTCGTTGCCCTTCGTTTTACCGCGCCGAGCTCGCTTCATTTCACGAAGTGCGGCTTGGGCGTCGTCGAGATCGTCGGTGCCCTCGGAATCCTTGCTTTTCACGGTGATTTTACCCTTCGCAGCCTTGTCCACGATGTCCGTGGGAATGAACAAGGGATCGGCAGGCCCTGAAGCCCTCGATCCCTGTTGTCCGGGGGCGCCTCCACCACCCACTCCCACACGCCTCAGGACGCCCTCGAGGACGTTCTCAAGCTGGGAGGCGTCAAGCCCCGGCTGCGCGGGAGCGGGAGCTTCTGCGGGCTTCTGGGCGGCCAGGGCCTTGCCTACCTCCTGCGCGATCACATCCTTCAAGTTCGGAATGAGATCCCCCAGCATCTCAGCCTTAATTTTACGAGCCAGCTCATCGACATCGACGGAGGACTCAACGATCCGCTCCACCTCGACCTCGATGTGTTTTTCGATGGTCTCAGGCTGTACGCGTTCTCGAACAGGTGGCCGTGAAGCCGCCACGAACGGCGGGGCAGGTCTACGCGGAGCGGTCTCCATACGACGGACTTTCCTATAGACGCGCACGTTGCCCTTCCCCTGCTCCTTGGTGAGATCCCGCGAAGCCTGTGCTGCCGCAACGGATACCCAACGCTCCTCTCCACGCTTGAGGCCGGTAATCCCCAGATCGGGGATGTCGCACGGGTGCGAGCAAATGATCTTCGCCTCGATCATACGATGGGGGTTTTCTTGAGGACCTTTTCGATCTGCTTGTTAAGCTCCTGCTCGAACTTACGCCGTGCCTTCTCGTATCCACGTCGGATGAAATTGTGCTTGCGGAAGCCTGGGTGAATCCAAGGCTGTTGGCGCCCGCCAGGAGTACTCTTGATAAGCACTGTACCCGGCTGCTTCCCCTTCATTGGAACGCGAGAGACGCCCTGCTGCTGGGTGAGCCATTCCATCGAGAATTCGTTACGCCCTTCGGTGATCTGCTCGATCCAGGGCCAGTCCGAATAGACCTCGATGGAGGTCCCTTTGACCTCATAACGGAAACTTTTGAAGAACCGCTCGGAAGCCGGGATGCCCTCAGGTGCTCCGCGCTCAGTCGGTTTGCCGCCCTGCTTGGCTAGGTCCTTGCGGGCTTCGTAGATGATGGTATCGACGAGAAACCCGCCAAGCTTCTCCATGAACTCAGAAGTGAGGAAGTCTTTTTCCTTGAGACTGACCCACGTCGTACCGCGGGTCATCTTGAGCTTGACGGAGGATTTGGCCATTCATCAGTACGTTATGTTTTCGTAGACCGGAGTGCGTCCCCGTTGCTCGCGCTCGTCGGGGATACCATCCTTCTCGGTCTGCATGGGGGTTTGCTGGTAGTCCGCGCCCACAGGGTACGGGCCAAGCGGCGGGTACTCGGTCTGCCACGCACCACCTTGGAGTACGGCAGGACGACCGCGACACTCAGGCCAGCACAGCTCCGTCGTGTCGAACAACGGGATCTTGTACCGGATGTCGTTCTCCTCGATGTACTTCATCTGGAAGTGTTGCTGCATCGCGTTGCCGCGAGACGACGGCTTGCGCACCGGCCCAATCGAGTAACGCTCCCCCGTCTGCTTCACGATGAAATCTCGCATCGTGAGCATGGGGCTCGGCCCCGTCCACACGTCTTGGAGATGCTCGACATGACGACCCGTAGGGGACTGCCGAATGGCGCGCTCCGCATCGTCGGGCGCCACGATCATGTCGTAAGGGCCTTCGTAGCCGCCGATGAAGCTTGTGCCGAAACAGACCTGACAACGTGCGTCAGGCTGTTGACCGAACTCCATGGTCCGTGGGTCACGGCCGCAGAAGCACTGATCTCCGCTGGTCTTCTTGATGAAGATCTTGACGCGCTCTCCACCTTGCTCGAGCACCCAGTTGTTGCGACGGATGGCCTCACGCCAGATGTAGTCAAGGCGTTCGACTTGTCGGAACGTCTCGGCCGGCGCGAAGTCCATCGGTGTCTCACGGAATCCCGTAGGAGAGTCCGCGTCTCGAGACACCGTGGTGACGCGATACCAGACCTTCGCGTCGAGGTCGGTCTTGACTGTGTTCTTGTTCCAGTAGTAGCTGATCGAGACCGCCGTCTCAGGGCCCGTGGGCAGCGTGGGCTCGATCCAGCGCTCCGTGGCGAAGTTGTAGCCACGCACGTTGATCAGGGTCACTTCCCCAGTAGGTCCGAAGACCGCATTCACAGGGATGATCTGGTTGTTGATGATGAGCTGGACGTCCCCTGGAGTATCGGCCGCGATGGACTGCCCTGACTTCTTCACGACGGGGTAGTGCTGAACTCGGAACTGCCACTTGCGGTCGTTGGCCTGCTCGCCCCGTTGCAGCCAACTCGTTTCCCAGTCCACCACTTCGTTCTCCACGAACGCATTGTCCGTGTAGTCTCGGTAGAAGGTTCCCCCCACCGGGGTGGCGTTCAGACGCGTATAGGGGCCGCGCTCGGAAGTGTCTGAGCGATAGATGTTGACCCCCACCACATCGAACTTCCCGTTCTTGGCGAGAATGGCCGGATTGTCCCAACGAATGTCGAGTGTCCCCGTGAAGAGCGGGGACACGACCTCGACGTTGATGGGTGGGGCCGGGCAATCATTTGGCCCGGCTTCCCAACCCACGCAGCCCGGACCGAAAGGACCCGGGCTTGGTGACGGATCAGGACACGGAGACGGCGGAACAGGAGGAGGCGTAGGGGGGCACGATGCCGGACCTTGCGGGTTCGGTGTAGTGGCCCATGGCTCCTGTCCTTTGTTGATGCACGTCATCCGTTACCTGCCCCTCATGAAGACGCGTCAGCGCCTCCTGGTGGAGTCTGAGGCGCCGCGGGTCGATTGACCAGTCGGATGGTGCCGTCTTGCATCCCGTGCCACTGGGTGCCCGGATCGAGACCGAGGCGCTTGGTGACACCGGCGATGAGGCCTTGCCCCTGCTCATCGAGTTCCTCGACACGAGCCATGATGCGGAGCTTCAAGAGCTCGTGCTCACCAACCTTGGCCAGGAGCTGCTGCGACTCCGCGCGAATCTTCATCATCCCGTTGTGCTCCTCGGGAGTCATACGGCCGATGACGGAAGGGTCCGTCGGCGCCTGTGCTTCCGCAGGGGGCGCGGGCTCGGGGGTAACCGGAGCGTCAGGGGTCTCAGTGGCGGTTTCGGGGGTGGTTTCGTTATTTTCCATGTGTGTCTCCGTCTCGAGCCACTCTACCCGCACGCCCCAGCTCCTTCTCTTTTTCCTCTTCTACAATCAGGCGCCGTACGGCTCTGAGTTCGGAAAGATAGCTGTCGAAAGGCGCGCCAACACGGTCTCCCAAGGTGAGCGTCCGACTGTGGGTAATGATCGACGGGAACCGGTGGAACGACCAGAGCATGTTCCCATCTTGGTCGGTGTACTCGTAGACCCGATGGCCTTTGGAGACTGCCGCTTCCTTGAGGGCCTCCATAGCCTCCTTGGTCGAGGCGTCCATCAGAAGTCTCCCTTCTTGGGGCCGTCCTTCTTGCGCTTCTCGTCTCGAAGAACTTCAATAATCTCGTCCAGGTCGTCTTCCATCTTGTCGCCTTGAGCAATCTGCTGCTCAAGCAACTCATGACCGGCCTGTGCTGCCTGCTGAGGCCTCTCTGCCTTCTGGTACTTCTCGAGCGCTACGTCCTTGCGAATGTCGAGGACCTTCTGGACTTGGTCCTTCGGGGTGCACACACCCTCAAACGGCATCTCTTCACGGTCACACCCATCGCTCAATTTGGTCCCGGCAGCGTCAGGAGGGGGCCCACCACCATCGTCAGTGCCTACACCCTCTCCGCTGTCGCCCTCGTCAGCTTTCGCGTCAGCCTTCTCGTCGGTTTTCGCGTCAGCCTTTTTGTCAGCTTTCGCGTCAGCCACAGCTTCGACCAGCCGATCAGGAGGGTCCTCCGGCTTCGGGCTCTGCGACAGGCAGGAGATCGAGAGCAGCAAAAAGCTACTGCCCGCGATCGCGTAGTAGCTTCTTAACCTCATCGATTTTCTCATCCACGTTGTCGAGTTTTCCCTCAAGCCGCACTAGCGCCAAAGTGTTGCTTTGAACCACTTCGGTCACATTTGACAGCTTGTCCAGGTCGTCTTGAATCTCAGAGATGCGTTCGTCTTGGATCGCGTTTGTGACCTCGAGCTTGACGCCCCAGATGATCAACGGGATCACCAGAGCCGACAGCACCTTCATGGCAATGTCGAGGAATTTGGAGGTGGGCGACGACCCTGAAGACGTGGAGGGCATGGCTTTCCTGTTTAAGGAGCCCTATAGGCTCTCTAACGAGCCTTGGCGATGGCCGAAGCCATGAACCGGCGCGTGACGCGAGCTACTTTGTCGAGTTCGAGCTCGCCCTTGGTTTCCTTGATCCAGCCGTCCTTCTTGAGCGCGTCCACGGCGCTTCGGAAAAAGGCTTCTCCTTCGCCATGAAACGGCCAATGACGGCTGATGTCATTCGCCATCGAAGACATGTCGATGGTGTCCTGTGCAGGCATGGCCTCGAGGTAACGCAGGATGATGCTCTGCGCTTGCTTCATCTGATCTCCAGCGTGGTCGTTGCGAAGATCCGTCAGCAAGGAACGGCGGGCCTCGAGATCGCCTCTCAGGTACTCCCAGGTTTGTGCTTCGTTGCGGGATGGCATTTTGAGCCTCCGTGGCTTGAGGATGAGCCCAGGGCTCACCTACGGGGTTGGCATAGGAGAGTCACCGGCGGTCGGTGTTTCGTGAAGTTCAGAAGGATTTTTGGCTTTCTTGTACGCCTCGTCGTGGCGTTGGCAGGCTTCGTCAAGTTCATCGACAGCAACGCCCCCCGTACCGTGACCAGGGCCGCAGTGCTCCCCGTACCACTCAAAGTCCAAACCGGACGGGTACGGCTCGGCGTAGCCGCACACGAGCGCTCGCACGCTGAACACCACGGCAACACCGAAGGTCGCAAAGAAAGGCGTCTTGCGGTTCCAGACGAGCTGCCACGCCCGCTTGGCGAGCGTTTTATCTGCTTCCCGTAACTCCTTGGTGTCATTCATCAGGGAGCTCTCCGTTTCCACCACCATCGCTGCCAAGCGCTCGCACGAGACAGCTTCTGGTAGAGGGTTCTCGATGCTCGCGCGTCCTCAAGAGATGAATGGTTGGGCTGGTACGGAAGGCGCAGGTACTGCATGGCCTCCTCCAACCCCATCTTCCCGATCTGCTCGTGCGACAACGTGACGGTATCGAGGAACTTGGTGGAGAGGCGCCCCATCAACTCGTCCACATCCTCCCCTGCATCCGTAAAAGATGCGCGAAGGAAGTGGTCGATGAACCGCATGGCAAACTGAGTGTTGTGCCCCGCGATGATGGGCCTCGTCAGGAGTCCGAGGATCTGGAGCGCCAGCTTCGCGAAAAGCGGACTGGGAGCCAGGTCACCTTTGGTGTACCCAAGTTCTTCGGGGAGCTCGCCCTCGAGGTTCCACGGAGCGATGGCCGTGTTCAGCACCGTCGTGCCGTCTTCTGCCACGATGGCAATGTCGACAATGAGGTCTTTGTTCACGTCCGACCCAGTGGTCTGGATCGCTACGAAGACCAAATCTGGGAAAGCGGCGGTCATGCTGGTTCCCCAACAGGAACGATCGCCAAGCGCACCCGGCGAACCTGTGCCGTCGTTGCAGCTCCCTGGTTTTGTCGAAACTGGAGGTCAATGACAGGGCTCGACCCGCGGGAGGTGTTGATGACGAGACTCCCGCTCCGGCAGTCGAAGAAGGTGATTGCTTCGACCCCGCCGCTCGCCACATCAGACCCATCCAAGAGAACTTGAAACTGCGCTTGGGAGCTGTTGTTGCCGCCGGTCACTCGTAGTTCGCAGTAGAAGGACAACGTGTACTCCTCCCCTCCCACGGGGTCTGCATTCAGAATGGCCGCCGACTGCCAAGTGTTCGTGGTGTTGTCCTGGGCTGCGATAGCGTTGACCCGTTGAGCACTGTTGTTGAACGGGATGCCTGTGTGGGTGGCCACGATCTGGTTGAGTGTGGTCACCTCGGGCCCAGACAAATCCGTAGCGAACACGATCTCGCAGTCATCCCCGTTGACGTTGATACCGTTGAGCGTGGCCGTGATCGTAGACTCCTCAATCTCGACCGTGAGGACGGAGAGGTCAACCGCTTGGTTGGGGAAATCGTTTTGGATGCTGTAGTGGAAGGTGGTAGCCATGGTGAGTCCTTATGAGCCGTTCGTGGAAACAGCGTAGAGGGTGGCGATGGCATGGGTGCCACCGAACGGAATGTCGTTTTGGAGTTTGATCCTGATCCGCATCCCCATGTCGGCCACGAGGTCGCGAGTTGCGTCCTCTTGGTAAGGCCAACGCATCACATAGACGGGCTTGATGAGACCGCGCCACGAGGCCCCTCCGAGCGCCGGGATCATGGGGTACGCGCGTTGGGCTTCCGCGATGAAGTCCATCATGGTCTTGTAGATACGAGGAGAACCCAACGGAATGCGAAACCCGGTCGGGAACGAAGTCGTGTAGTTGGGGGTCACGTCGTCCACCGTAATCCCGGGGACGAACGCGTGAATGTAGCCCTCGATGTCGAATTGCACCGAGTCCGTAAGGTCGATGTCGTCCGAGAACTGCACCTCAACCGCCGTCAGCCGGAGCGTCCTAGTCGCATCAGGCGTGATGTAGATGGTGGAGGTCACAGCGTAGCTGTAAGTCGCTTCGACCGTCTTGCCCGCTTGACTCGCGTTGAATGTCACATCCCCTGTGTCGTAGTTGACGGAGTAGTCCCCGTCCGTAGTCCCTTGAGGGTTCTCCGTCATCGTCGCGGAATCGACTTTGATGATCGTCCCATGCGTTTCGGTGAGACGGTGCTCTTGGGGGATTTTCCCGCAGGTGACGCAGATCCAAAAGGTCTGCGCCGAGTTCCACGTCAAACCATCCCCTGAGTCAGAGAGTGCCTCATCCGTCACGCGAGCGGCATCTCCGAACCACGTCGTCTTGTCGCACCAGTTAAACGTGATGAAATCCGTTGGCGTCCCCGCACGCCAATCGTTCATCACGATTGGAACACCTTTTCGATTTGTAGGGAGTGGAAGGTTGACAGCCACGGTCCCCTGGTGAGCGGCGATCACCCCATCGAGGATCGTTTCATCGCCCGTGGAAAGGGCATCCTTCATCGTGATCGTGAGAACGTCGAGGCTCTGGCCCACACCCTCGAGTGCGATGACAATGGCCGACGCACGGATCTCTTGATCGAGACTCTTAGGATGAACTTTGGCGTTCGCGGTATCCGTTGCAACGCTGTACGTGTAGTTGGTAGCGGCCATTTTAGCTCATCCTCCAGAGGGTCATGGAGGCATCCCAAATGGACGCCTCGTTGCCCCCAAACTCAGCGTTGTAGTCCAGCGTGAACGTGTAGGACTGCGCTGAAAGGGTCCGATAAAACACACGCGTCAGATAGTGACGCTGGTTCGTTCCCGTTGATCCCCAGGAACCCGCCGTATCTGTTGGCTCCTGCTGATGAGGCTCACCGAGCGTCACGCCATCTTGCTGCACCTGTGCAAAGAAATCCGACGTAGCTGCGTCAGTGTTCCAGCCGTAATGCACTTC